>Ga0209697_10000171_pt1 | contig 104990 bp, 77 predicted proteins | sample AliMusrvi5mmetaG_FD_184115 | JGI IMG/M metagenome (GOLD analysis project Ga0209697, IMG submission 184115) | Freshwater lake bacterial and archeal communities from Alinen Mustajarvi, Finland, to study Microbial Dark Matter (Phase II) - Alinen... | ecosystem: Environmental > Aquatic >... | reverse complement strand
ACATCTTCTTTTCGGATTTTTACCGGAAGGTCTATAGCGTAAATTAAGGAACCGCCGTGTACCGAACGGTACGCACGGTGGTGTGGAAGGACGAAACGGGAAATAATCCCGTTTCTCCTATCCGATCTCTGGATATATTGAAAGCGGATATTTCTTTTAAAACAGATAGGTAGAACAACCCTAATTGCAAATCCGCACCAACTTGATTATTAACGAATAGATTAATTTTACCTTCTGATCCTGATTTGCAATGCATTCTGTACCGGTTTATTAGACACGATGACCAGATATCCGCCGCCGCCTGCACCGCTCAATTTCCAGCCCAATGCCGATTCTCTGTATGTTGCGATTTGATCCAGAATCTGCTGATTCACCATGTTGGGAAACATGGCTACCTGTGCATCGAAGCTTTCCCTGAAAGCCTGTCCAAAGGCTACTGCCTCTTTGTTGATGATGCTGGTCCAGCATTTTTCTGCGGCATCCGCAAGTGCATGGGCGTTTGCTGCATTAAGATGAGTCCCTGAAAGCACTTCGAAATCTGTTTTGCGGGGAGTCAGGGTAATGAACCACAGGTGATTTTCAATAAACTGCAGGATGGAAGGATCCAGTACTTTTGTAATCTTGGAGGGCCAGTATTGGCCCATTTCGTATTCGAGCTTATTGACTCCAGGGTAGACAATCCCTATGGAATCCTGGGAACCGGAGATGTATTTGGTCCCCGGTGGATTCTCAAAGCTAAAAAGTGTCCTGGCAAGAAGTTCAGGATCTTTTTCCGGCACATCGGTTTGCCACAATTGGATGGCCTTGTTGCGGGTACTGCTCGACATCCCGCTTCTGTCGTTGAAATCGTAATCGGGTTCTATGGAAATGGTAATGACCGGGCCGGGATAGTGTTCTGAGACAAATGGCTGATCCAACCAACCACCGGCCAGATCCAACCGAAAAGGGATGTGGCATTCACTCCGTAGTGCCGAAGTTGAACGCTGTGGCAGTCCATTGGCAGGAATTCGTTTGCTGACCTGCAATTTGACACCCAATTCATTGCAAAGCAATTGCTTGTCGGGAGTAAAACCATCCTCGTTGACAAAAAAGATATCCGGTTTCAAGAGCCTGAACTCTTTCTCAAAATCGAGTAGCCCCGACCCTGTGTTGATCCAGGCTTTCTTTACATACCGTACAGATTCGACCATAAATAGCCTTTCAACATCGTTGTTGATCGTTCTCCGGTTTTTAAGTTTAAAGATGGTTTCATCGGAACCCAGTCCGACATAGAGGTCTCCCAAACTGGCAGCTTCCTGGAAGAAGGCTACGTGGCCTGAATGCAAGAGGTCGAAACATCCTGAAACGAAGATTTTTTTCTTTGACATATGTTTTAGCGTAATATCAGGAAAGGTACCAATTCAGCAGTTTCACAACGCCCTCCTCAATTTCGATTTGATGGTGCCAACCCAGACTATGAATTTTTGAAGGGTCGGTCAATTTGCGCAGGGTCCCATCGGGCTTGGCAGTATTGAATTGTAACTCGCCTTTAAAACCAATTGTTTTTTTGATCAGTTCAGTCAGTGCTCGAATGGTAATCTCCTTGCCTGTTCCGATGTTTATGTGGGTGTTGCGTATTTCACGCGATGGGGATGAAGTTTCTCTGACAATATCTTCAAAATTAATCCGTTCCATTAAAAATACACAGGCTTCGGCCATCTCCTCACTCCAAAGGAACTCCCGAAATGGGGCCCCAGATCCCCAGATCTCTACGGATACAGTTTGGCCGGAACCGTTGGTAACCTGCCGGATTCCGAATTTGGCCAGAATTGCTGTAATCTCCTGGTTCGAATTTCTCCCATTCACTCCTTCGATGGGTCGCTTGTTCAAATCCTGTTGAATGGTTGGCCAATCTTTTTGTTCGAGACATTTTCCCAAATAGATTTTGCGCAACAAGCCGGGCAAAACGTGGGAAGTTTCGAGGTTGAAGTTGTCGTTGGGTCCATAAAGATTGGTGGGCATCACCGAGATAAAGTTGGTGCCGAACTGGATGTTGTAGCTCTCACACATCTTGACTCCTGCGATCTTGGCGATGGCATAGGGTTCGTTGGTATATTCGAGCGGTGAGGTAAGCAGGCAATCTTCTGCCATTGGTTGAGGCGCATCGCGCGGATAAATGCAGGTACTTCCGAGGAAAAGTAATTTTTTTGCCCGATGAACATAAGCAGCGTGGATCACATTGTTCTGAACCATCAGGTTTTCGTAGATGAATTCGGCCCTGTAGTTGTTGTTGGCTACGATACCACCGACTTTGGCCGCAGCGAGAATAACATATTCGGGTTTTTCCTGTGAAAAGAAGTTGTTCGCGGCCTGGGTATCCAGCAGATTCAATTCATCCCTTGTTTTTCCGATCAGGTTGTGGTATCCTTTGGCTTGAAGATTGTTCCAGATCGCGCTGCCAACGAGACCCTTGTGACCGGCGATGTATATTTTGCTTCCGTGATTCACTTTTAGAGATATAAGATATTAGATATGAGAGATAAGAGATAAGAGATAAGAGTGGGGAAAAGAGATAGCTGATCTATTCGAAATAGTTCATGGTGCGGAAGCCGCCTTCCTTTAGCCAGGCATCTTTCTTCATCAGGTGAACATCATACAGCATCATCTCTGTAATTAGATCCTGCAAGGTATATTTTGGAGCCCAGCCGAGTTTGGTTCTGGCCTTGGTAGAATCTCCAATCAAAAGATCTACCTCCGTCGGCCGGAAGTATTTGGGATCAATAGCGATAATTGCCTCCCTGGAGATGCGGGCTTTAAGTTGTGCGAGATAGGTGGCCCCAATTTTTTCTGTAAAGAGGGAATCATCAATTTGTGAAAGATATCCTTTTTCATCGACCCCTTCTCCTTTAAATGTGATTTCCAATCCAATCTCGGCAGCAGCCATTTTGATAAAGTCGCGGATGGTAGTGGTAATGCCTGTTGAGATGACGTAATCGTCGGGTTCATCCTGTTGAAGGATCAAATACATGGCCTCTATGTAATCTTTGGCATGACCCCAGTCGCGTCTGGAGGAGAGATTTCCCAGGAAGAGGGTATCCTGCATGCCGAGTGCAATTTTGCTCAGGGCACGGGTAATTTTTCTGGTGACAAAGGTTTCGCCCCTTACCGGTGATTCGTGGTTGAAGAGGATTCCGTTGCTCGCGTGCATCTGGTAGGCTTCCCGGTAATTTACCGTGATCCAGTAGGCGTACATCTTCGCCGCCGCATAGGGAGAACGGGGATAGAAGGGAGTATTTTCCGTTTGAGGAACTTGTTGAACCAGGCCATACAACTCTGAGGTGGAGGCCTGGTAAATCCTGGTCTTTTTTGTTAATCCCAACAGCCTTACCGCTTCCAAAATACGCAAGGTGCCCAATCCATCTGCATTGGCAGTATATTCGGGGGTTTCGAAACTCACCGCCACGTGACTCATGGCCGCCAGGTTGTAGATCTCATCCGGTTGCGTATCCTGGATGATCCTGGTTAGGTTCATGCTATCCGTCAAGTCTCCGTAGTGAAGCCTGAAATGGCTGTTTTCAACGTGCGGATCCTCGTAGATATGGTCGATGCGGTCGGTATTGAACAGGGAGGATCTCCTTTTGATACCGTGAACCAGGTATCCCTTTTTCAAAAGGTATTCACTCAGATAGGCACCATCCTGACCAGTGACTCCGGTAATAAGGGCTATTTTTTGGTTCATGTAATTTAGAATATAAGTCAAATTTATCCATGGAATAGCTTAAGCAGGTTTGTACTCACACCCAACCCTTCCTTGTAGGAGTTCAAATATAAGCGCAATAAAGTTTTGTAGAAAATAGAATTTAGTTTTTGAGTTTTAACTTTTTCTGTAAGTTAAGATGCTCAATGATTTCTTGTGTAACTATTCAAATGAGTTTTGATGAAATGGAAAATTTATGAATAAAATCTATTGTAATTCAGTGGGTCTTGTTGGTAAATCCTTAAATACAGAATAGGTTAGGTTGCTTTCTGGCACTAAAATGACCCATGCTGTTAAAAAAATGAGCATAAAGTCAGTATAGAAAGTAAGATTTTTCTGATACCAGATCTCTAGTTCTCCCTTATAAGGGGCTATGTGTACTTTGTAAAATTCATGTTTGTCACCTGCGGCATTTGATATCCATTTTTCTTCATCACGAAAAATAATTGATCCAATTCCGGTTAAACCTGGTTTTGAATTGTAAATGACCTCTTGAACGGGAAGTGGAAATTTATAAAAATCAATTTCCATCTGTGGTCGAGCACCTACAATCGCCATATCTCCTTTCAACAAATTGATAAGTTGTGGTAATTCATTGATTTTCGTTTTCCTTAAGAACCGGCCAAAAGGGAATACCCTTGGATCATTCTTGATGGTGAGACTTCCTGTCCCCAAACTTGGACTGGCCTTGAGCATGGTGGCAAATTTCCAGATATTGAACCTGGAATTTTTATAGCCCACACGTTTTTGTTTGTAAAACACGTAATGTTCCCCTGTTAAAAGTAAAATGATACAAACAGGTATTAATAATGGTGAAAGGACAACAATTGCCATCAATGTGAGTATGAAATCAATCAATGGCTTAAAAAAATATTTATACATGTGATTTGAAGTTTGCACCAGGCAGGTTACATTTTTGAATCAAGTCCTTTTCCAGTTTCGATATGGTCAAAATTTGGCAGGTATTCTTTGAGTACATGTACGATTGCTGCCTTGGTTACTTTTTTAGATTCAAACAAGGTTTTTAATTGATCGAATATGTCATCTATCTCTTGTTTACTCCTTTTTCTGGAATTTTTAACTACGCCAAGATTGATAAAGGAATCGTTGTCCAACAGTTCTATTTCCGTAAAAAACTCTTCGAACGATTTCTCGCCAGAGGTTTCGGAGCCGAAAAAGTAGATGGGATAGGAAGGGAAGGGGGGAGGGGGAGACTGAGGGACTAGGAGACTGGGAGAATTTATTAGTTTGGCTTTTTGTTTTGCTTCTTCTTCGGATAGGCATATATCGGGAGTAAGGCCAAGTTCATTGAGCAAATCCAATGCAATCTGATCAAAAGGGATCATATCCCGTTCTTCATCCAATTTTGGAAAGAAGATATCGCCAGACTCGCCCATAATTGAAGCCATCAGGCAAAGTTCTCCCGATTCCTGAGGAGACACAAAAAACCGGCGAATACCTTTGGGGCAGGACCAAGGCTGTTTTTTATTCAACCGCTCCAGAAATCCGAGTGGTAAACTGCCATTTGAGAAGGCCACATTTGCGAAACGGGCTGTTTTGATTGGTAGTCTGTCTGAATAGGCCATAATCAGTTCTTCCATCAGTTTCTTGCTTGCTCCCATGATGTTGACTGGATTGGCTGCCTTGTCTGTCGAAACGCAAAAAAAATGTTCCGGAGGGGATAAGAGTAGAATGTCCAATAATTTGCGCGCTCGGATTACATTATTTTCTATCATTGCCTCGATTGAAAAGATGTCTTTTTCACTTCGCACATGTTTGTGGGCTGCAAAATTGGCTACAATTTCAAAAGGGCCATGAAATCTGAAGATCTTTTCAAAAACAGGATCGCCAAAGTTGACGGGATAGGTAATAAAATCGTCTGGAATATTGTATTCTGTAGTGCTTCTGAGTTCCCGAACCAATTCTGTTAATCCGTTTTCGTTGATATCAACTACAACAAGTTTTGCTATTTTAAATTTTAAAATGGCTTTGATATAGGAGGACCCAATGGTCCCCGCACCCCCAATCACCAGAATTTTTCTGCCATTGATACGCTCCTTAAGTTCATTGTCGTATTTCAAAAAATCGGCCTTCAAAAGGCTTTCAGAGCGTTTGATGACAAAGGTTGAAATAAAGTGATCCAGGTCAAAATGTGATATCATCTTATTGATTCTTTTGAAAGGATGGAACTGATTTTTGGAAATGATTGTTGGCGACCTATAACTATCAACTAATCAATGCTGTTGAATTTCGCTCTTCAAATAGATTAATATCAGTGATATTAAATAGCAAAGAAATGCTCATATTGAACAAAAAGATTCGACGATTGTTTTAACCACTATGATTTGCTGCTCTTTGGTTAGTCCATTGTAAATGGGCAAGGAAATCTCATTGGCATAGAGTTTATAGGTATTGGGATAGTCCTCTATTTTATACCCAAGGCTTTTGAAAAGAGTTAACATCGGCATTGGGATATAGTGCACATTCACTCCAACCTCCCTGGAGGAAATTTTCTGAATCATGACATCCCTTTGCTCCTCAGTAATATCTTTTATTCTCAGTAAATAGAGATGATAGGACGAAGTTCTGTCTTCTGTTTCGCACGGTGGTAGTATAGCCCAATCATATTTTGAAAATTCCTGGTTGTAAAACCGAAAAATAGCTTCACGCTCCGGCAGAAGTTCAGATTGATATTTCCGGATCTGTGCCAATCCAACCGAAGCACATATATCAGGCATATTAACCTTTAACCCTTGAGCTATGATATCATATCTCCAGCCTCCGGCCTGATTTTTCTCAAATGCACTTTTGGTTTGTCCATTGATTGAGAGTGCTTTTAGATATTTGTATTCACTTGAATGTGAAAAAGGTGCCGGAAGATGCAAACAGATGGCACCCCCTTCCCCTGTTGTAATGTTTTTTACCGAGTGTAACGAAAAGATTGTCACGTCTGCAACAGTTCCAATCGGTTTGTCTTTATAAATAGCCCCAACGGAATGTGCAGCATCAGCAAGGATAAGAATTCTTCCCAATTCTTTTTGTTTTGGGCTTTGTGCCTGAAAAAGATTTCTTACCTCAGGATCCTTTAAAACTTCCACGATTCCATCATAATCACATGGCCACCCGCCAAGATCTACCGGAATGATTGCTTTGGTTCGTGAAGTAACTGCGGATTTAATCTTCGAAGGATCCAGGGTAAAATCATCCAATACATCCACCATAATGGGTTTTGCCCCCATGTTTAAACAGGCGAGTGCTGTTGCACAGTAAGTATAGGCTGGAACAATTACCTCATCGCCATGCCCCACTCCAAACCAACGTAGCATTAGCATGGCTCCTGAGACCCAGGAATTAACGCAAATTACCGCTTCCGCCTTCGTGAGTTTCCTAAATTCATCCTCCAATGCCAGGACTTTTGGACCCGAAGTTAACCACCCGGTATTTGTCAGGGTGTCATTCATTTCAGTGACTACATCTTGGTCAATTACAGGTAAGGAAAAGGGAATTTTCATGCTAGTTAGATGTATTTTATATGCGAACTTAGGATTGCCAGACCCTTATTAAATTACCGCTAATTTAAGGAAGTGTTTTTATTAATTTGTACATTCTCCGGTTAGGGTAAGTGGTGAATTCAGATAAAATATCATACCCTACCTTTTTGTAAAAAGAAATTACTTTGTCATTGTTTTCGTAATCAGTGGTTAAAGCCATTCTTGTACAACCCTTTTTAAAGGCTTCCTGCTCAAAAACCTTTATCAGTTCCTTCCCGATACCCATATTTTTATATTCCGGATCAACAGCAATGGAGAGCAGTTCAGCATAATTTCCATCATCCTGATCATTGGCCTTTTTATCCATATTTTTTATCAATCGGAATATTGCCCTCGGCCGGGTGAATACAATCCAAAATGCCTGAATAATGAATAAAATATAGAATTTAATGACCAATCTTTTATGGAATCCTTTGGCGTGGGTGCAACCTATACTGAAACCAGTCATTTTCCCTTCTTCATTTACTGCGCAACTCGTTATAGATTCATTGCTTTTCAGAACGGATTTGTAGTAGGTTCTTAAAAATTTGTTGCCAAGGGAAGTCAAGAAGAAATCATCAAACGCCAGTGAATGTAAGGATGCCAAAGTCTTATATTCTGAATTTTCGACTGGTCTGAATTTCATGAAGTAGCAGTTTGATTGATAATATCGATCATTCTTTTCAGGTTCTTCTTTTTTGAAAAATGATCAAGCGAATAGTTACATCCACTTAATCCTTTCATTTGTAACTCATCCTTTTCGAGGCTCGTAACCATAACTAATTTTTGGATGAGTGCATTTTGATCCTCGGGAGGTGTGACCCAGCCGCATTCTGCAGAAATAACTGCATTTGCTGTATCACTATTTACATCTACGCAGGCAATGATAGGTTTACCGGAAAACATATAGGCGGGTAGTTTTGATGGAATTGAACTGGAAGCTGCCCCTTTTTGTATGGGAAGAATCATGACATCAGCATGATTTTGTATTTCCGGCACCATCCCTTCAGGAACTGGCCAAAATTCGATATTGTCATACTTATTCTCCTTCACACTCTTCTGCAAGGATTCTTTCATGGATCCGGATCCGGCAATTACCAGTCTGGCATTTAATATTTTAGCCTGAACATAAGTACTAATTAGCCATTCAATGCCTGCGACAGGACCAACATTGCCTAAATACATAAAAGTAAATGGAGCATCATCCTTTTGGGCTGGTAAATTTTGCTCATTGAACAGGATAAATTTTTCTTCATCCTGCCAGTTAAGAACCACGTCAATTTTCTCTTTGGCAATTCTCCTAGTCGTCGAAAGATGATGTTTCATCTTCTCTGAAATGGCTACAATCCTTGTTGCGTTTTGAAGAACATATTTATCAATGGGTAATAGAATAAAATTAATAAGATTCTTTAAAAGTGGAATCTTGTTGCCAAGCGATTCGGGATAAATATCTTGAATATGAATGATCGTTGGTATATTGAATTTCCGTGCTGCCTTTATGGTAAAATACTGCGAGAACAAGGGCCAGGTATTGATATAAATCACACCAATGTGTTTCTGATTCTCTGAAATATACCGATAGGAGTACCGCCCAAAACTATAACTTTCTATTATACGCCCAAATAAATTGGACGAAGGGCAAGTATAAGACTCTAAAATGTGATGAGAAAAATTGCGATGACCAAGCTCTTTGGAAAATTTGAATCCGAAAGGCCGACTTGGAATTGGAGATATTACCGTGACATTTTTATCGACAGATAGTTTTTCGGCAATATCAAAGGATAGTTGTGCAGATACGACGGGTTCAGGAGGAAAGACAGCTGTAACGATTACGATTTCCATTAATTTTACTATACATTTATTAAAGTCAATTATAAAATAATTGTTCTCACTCTACTAGTATTTTTGTATTATTGAATTCAGTGGAAACAACGTAACAACCTTTAGAAAGTTTTAAAAGGTAATTATCCTTTTTCTCAGTTGATTGATAAATTAAAATTCCGGAAATTGAATAAACGCACACTTTTGTTGGCTTTGATGCCACAATAGAGACTCCAAAATTTGAATTCGAAATTTGTACTTCATTTTTTGATATATCGTATGATTTTGTTGAGGTAACTACGCCGGGAACAATTCCATTGTTTTCAAGATTATTTATTAGATCCACGAATTTTATTTCGGACATCCATATTCGACTTGTCCTTGGCGCAATTCCTTTTTCCATCACTGGATACCACAAGTAAAATATTCCATTATTAACCATTGCACTAGGCTTATAAAAAAAACTGGCTCCTGTTCCTTCTGCGGATATCAGAGGTGTATCATAAAATTTAAAATTTACACCATCATTGCTCTTTCCAAGAAGTATTTCATCTGCAGAACCAGGAGATACAACACAATAGTATGTATTCTCATATTGAAACATATCGAAATGCCAAAAATCGAAGTCTTTTTTGTATAGCGGTAAGACATCGATAGTTTTGATAAAAGAATTATTGACAAGATCATTATTCTTTATATCCCATATAGATAGTCCCCAAGGAACATAAATTGGTTGAAATTGGTAATGTGAGCCATATAGTCTAATTGTACCATTTATGTTAACCACTATTGGGCACATTTCACTGTCTTGAGTTCCAGTTTTCTCACCAGCAAAAAATTTCTTTGTATTAAAATTTATACCATCTTTAGTTAATTTTCCAAACGTTGCTCTGACATATCCTATTGAAATGCAATCAGGAGTTCCATTCTCCCTCCATAATACCCATAAGCCATTACTGTCAAAAAAAATATTTGGATCTGAATTGTATCCGGAAGGAGGGGTGTCTTCAATTACACCTGCAGAAGTCCAAGTTAAAGGTGGTAATCCCCCTATTCTTGAGTCCCCGTAATATAAAATTGGATTTTCAATAGTAGCATCACCTCCTCTATATGGGGAGGCCACCATCCACCATTCATGACCACCAAAGCCACCGGATATAAATCGAACGCATGGATGTAGTAAGTCATTAAAATATTTTTCTGGTTGAGGAGTTGGAGCGCTTAATTTCACTCCTAATTTCATCGCATCATTAGCAATACAAAATGCGTTATTTGAACAAATGTTTAAACAAAAGAATATATTCGCTATTAGCACTGATGAAAGGGGCAATTTTGCTTGTGTGAAAATCTTTGTCTTTATTATCAAAATTTCTAATTTGTTAAAGTAAATTTATATGAAAGAATCTCCTATAATGCTTATATCAAATTAAAGATTCTAATTGAGTGGTTGCGAAAAAATATTGTGAAGTAAATGGGCATGTGTTTTTTGTGAATACTGTGAATTATATTTGGTTGCCATTTCTTTTGACAATTCACTTTTGAAATTAGAATCTATGAATTTCAGTATATTTTTTTCTAAGGATTCTCTATCTTTTGGATAACATAGATAAGGATACTTGCCTCCAAGTAAATCAGGAATTAGCCCAACATTTGTTGATATTACTAATGTTCCTACGGACATAGCCTCTAATAATATTAGAGGCATTCCTTCGTTCCAAGAAGGCAATATTAAACAATCATATTGTTTTAAAATTTCGAATTTTTCAATTCCAGTTACTATGCCACCAATTTTAATGTTTTGTGATTCGAACTTTATAATTTCATTTTTCATTTTTTGATCAGTGAAAGCACCATAAGTTTGCAATGTGATTTTGGGGAATTTCTCACATAAGTTCTCAAAGACTGTAAGCAAGTCAATTATTCCTTTGTCAATTAAATAATTGGAAATATATAGGAATTTGTAATCATAGTCCTTTCTATTTTCATATTTGCTGAAATTGACCAATTCACACGAATGCTCAATTTCAATTGTATTAGGTAAAGCGTGAAATTTATGATTTTTAAAAACATTTTGGAATTCTGTTTTTTGAACATCAGAAAGCAGGATGATCTTGTAGCAATTGGAGAAAACAATTGAAGCTAATAATTTATTTATGGAGTTGGTATAAAAATGTGTAAAGAAGTCTCCTCTATGTATATGCAAAATAATTTTGCCGTCATTAAAAATGCGGAAAGAGAGGATTGAAAATAGAGTTTTTAGACTTCCAAAAAGTGAAACAGAAAATACAAGGTAGAAATATTCATATTTGTTAAAATTCGCTTTTTTAATTATATTGATAATTGACTTTAGATAGGCGAGTATTTTAGAAATAGCTAACTTATTATGTAAGTGAAACATAGTTTCTTCAGTAACATAGTCAATATCAAAGGCATTACTAAGAATTTTTAAATTTATCATATTTGAAATCGTTACTCCATTAGTAACTATCGGTGGCAATGAACCACAAAAGAGTATTTTTCTGTGACTTCCCATTCAATCTTTAATTGTAAAAAATTGATTATATTTTTTGAATTGTTTTATTATAAGTTAAGAAAACAATTTTCAAATGGCATAATTTAATCATCGAAAAAGTTTAATTCTATTTAATTTCATTTCATTTGTGATATTATTCCAAGAATATTAATGTGATTGAGGCAAAAATTTTAAAGCTAGTATCTTCTTGTGTGGCTTAAAAAATATTTGACATGATCAATGGGCCAGTATGGTTCAAAGTGTCTTCTATTTAGAACTTTACCATTGTAAGAAAAATAATTTTTATAGTCTGACTGACTGAAGACAAATTCATAATACTGTAAAACAAATGAAATGGAATATTGATCAGCATGTGACAAGGTTCCAAATGGGAACGCAAAATACTCACATGCAACACCAGTTTTGCCTTCTATGATTTTTTTACTGTTTATTATTTGATACTCTAACTCTGGCAGTGATAGTTCTCTAATAACTTTGTGATCCATTGTGTGTGAACCAAGAATATGACCATTCTTTGCTAAATTAATAGCTTGATTCCAACTTAGTGGTTTTTTGCCTTTAGTATTTACTACGTTTTCAGTAAAATTCGCTATATATTGATCATCTCCATCGATGAAATTAGGGTTAATAAAGAAAAGTGCGTTGACTCCAAACTGTTCAAGAGCTGGGGCAATCATTGTTGAACATTCTTCGAACCCATCATCAAATGTAAATGAAACGAGAACATCATTGATCTGGCGGTGTTGTTTAATTAAATTCACTGCATCTTCAATTTTAATGAAGGTGCACAACTTTTGTAATTTGGTTAACTGTGAAGTGAAAATTTCTAGATTAGGCTCTGTCCTGTGAATCATATGTCCATTCAATATATGAATACCCTTTTCAGGTTTGGAAAAGGAACCTAGAATATCTAATGTTGAATTGCGTAATACTTTTCTTATTGCAGGGTAGTATTTCTGCGAGTTTTTAGCCTTTGATATAGATTGATAGTTACCGCTTATTTCTGATTCAAATAGATTTGTTTTCTCTTTCTTGTTATGATGATCCAGAGCATAATTTACTGCATCTTTTATGCCTTGAACCATTACAGAAATCGTTCTATTATTAAAGTAATATTGCTGTGAGTTATGGCTTAACTTGGAAACAAGGTCTGCATTTTCAGATAACTCCTCTAGAATTTCAGATAAATGCGTATCCTTCTCGTCATAAATAATTCCATTTTCCCTATTGGTGATATTAAAAATTTCTCCTCCTGTAATAGCATTTTGACTTGTAACAAAAGGTACTCCATAAGCCATCGCATTAAGAACCGTTAACCCAGCTTGCCCTGGCGAGATGCAGGCTATTGCCTCAGCATAATAATTCTTTAAAAGTTCTTGATCAAAAATTGAACCTTTAAGTTCAATTTTATGTGCCAGGTTTCTTTCTAGAATCCAATTTTCAATATTTTCTCTTTCTAGACCTTCACCAATAATTATTAACGGTTGTATTGTTCGTTTCTTCTTATATACAATTTCATATGCCTCAAGTAAAGTGAAAATTTTTTTGATTTTGTATAGTGTTCCAACAAATAGAAAATATTTTTTATTCGTGGAGATCTCAATTTTATGTTTAATCTCTACAGTATTGTTCGCTACAAAGAGTTTCTCTTTTTTAATCCCTCCATCCTCTATATATCTTTTTATAGGATAGCTTGTATAAAAGACAATTGAATCCGCACGATTCATTAGTCTAAATCTCAAAGCATCAAATTTTTTGTCAAAATCAAATTGCTTGTTATAGGAAGCTGAAACACCTATGGACCAAAATGTCAATGAGTATTTTCTATTTTTTAAAAACCCAAGTTTAATGAATGATAAAAAATGCAAATCACCATATGCTAATACGGAATCAAAGTTGGAAGCAATTTCATTTATATTCTCCTCAAATATAATAAAGGATCCTATTTTCTTAGGAGTTAGGGAAATTTGTTTGAATTTAGCTATATTATCGGGAATTTGCATTCCGTAATGCGCAACTGTCAAATCGTAAGTTTCAGCTAACATGTTATATACGGGAATACGATATTCCAAAATTATATTTGTTAAACTTAATAGCTTTATCTTAGGAATTGGGTTTAAATTTGTTTTCATCATTGTAATTAATTTTGTTGCCCTGTGAAGAAGTCTATTTGTAAGAGTACAATTTTGGTTCTATTTTATATTGTTTATTAGCAATATTCCCGTAAAATGCCTGTAATAGTACTACTAATACATTGAGCATTGGATCGGAATAAAATGCACCAGAGGATATTGATAGCATAAAGAATTGAATAAAGATAAGACCGATCCAGAAGTTGTTATTAGATATTATGGATTCTCTTACAACTAGTAATGATTTGGCTATGATAAATAGGAATACAACTAAGCCCAAAATACCAAAACCAAGTAATATATCTAAAAATATATTATGAGCATAACCAGGATATTCGCCATTAGTTAGTCTCGCAAATTGGCTTCCAAATATTGGATTTTCATAGATTTTATTTAAGAACCACATATAAGACTCTTGTCGATTTAACACTGATAAGTCATTACCACTAATTGCTTCATTCATACGTGAAGAAGTAACTGGTGATATTATACTAATGGATTGAATGATTAGATCTTGAAATATGTATATACTGAGAATCGATATTGAGAAAATCAGTATTGCTTTTATTAATCTCTTTTCTTTGAAACTAAACCAGAAAATTAGAACGAGAAGTAAAGCGATAAGTGGCCCTCGACTGCCTGATCTCAAGGCAATATATATTCCTAGAAGACCAAAAATTGCAAAAGATAACCTCTGGAGGAATGAAGATTTTTTCTTAGTAATTATAAGGTAGATAGAAACTATTGTGCCTACAATGGAAGATTGCCCCAAACTGATTGAGTCTAATGCTATATTCCCTTGTATTCTTTCTTCATTTGAGGTACTTTGAACGGAAGTAAAAAAAGATATTGTAAGAATTATGGCACTTGAAACAAAAAGGTATTTCAAACAAAGATCAAAATTAATTGATTTTATACTTTTGGCTAATGCAAACATTGGAAGGAAACAAATACCAATTGCAACTAGCCATATTTGTTCTTTAAATATTGTTGGAATTATATACTCTGTGCGTATTTCTAAGTCATAGTAAATTCTTAATAATAACGTTAGCCAAAACAGGAAGAATAATTTTAGCGGTAGCGAGTAATATATTTTCTTCTTTATATTCAAAATAATTGTAATTAGGACAATAGTCAGAGCAAAAATTCTATAAGGAATTGTTACAACTCTAGATGATCCTTCAATATTGCCAAAAAGTGGGATGAATATTGAGGTTGTTAAAGGGTATCCTATCATTATGACTAGGAAATTGAGATTGGAAAAGAAATTGTTTATTTTTGTATTTGAATAGAATTCCATTTGGTCAATTAATCTGTGTAAGTAAAGTATCCCATTTGCCTCCTATAATTTCTATTGAGAAACGACTTGCCGACTTTTGACATTCTCTTGACATACTATAGATTTTTTCTTCGTTTTCCATCAATTCAGAAAGGATTGATGCATATTTGCTTATATTAAATGGCTCAATTAGTAGCCCGTTATCTCCATCTTTAATAATATCAGTTATAGAAGCAAAGCTATTAAATGCAATTGGTATAGTTCCAAAAGTTTGTGCCTCTGCTAAGACAAGTGGGAATCCTTCATATGCAGATGTCATACACAATATTTTAGCTCGTTTATAATATTCAATTGGATTTTTATTTCCGTAAAAGTGTACTTTTTTTAACCCCAAATCTTTTGACATATTCTCTAAATTGTATCTTTCTGGGCCATCACCCAAAATAGATAATTTCCAAGTAGGGTGTTTCTTAAATATTAGATTCCATATTTGAAGTAACAAGTCAACTCTCTTTTGAGTTGAATTTAACCGGCCAATATAAATTAATTCATTTACCTTTTGAAAATGAATGTTTTCCAATTTTAAGTTGCAGGGATTTGGGATACTGCACACTTTGCTGAAATTTCCATTTGGCACGAAAGCCTTTAATTCTTCAAAATAAGCCTCTGATAATGTTACGATTTGGTTGTAATTTCTAATTATATTTTGATAATGAGGAGTATACTTGAAAATGTAAAATTTAGTTAGAATATTCCGAATTAATTTCCACTCAAAAATTTTATTTAGAAAAGGAATAGGAATACTTTTTATTTGGTTTGCGTGTGAAATGGCAAAATTTTTAATATTGCCCAGTAATGAATTGTGAAAAACACAGATAATCTTGACCTCTTTATATCGTTTAATCTGAGCACAGAATTTTGTAAGATTAGGATTCATCCCATCTTGATTTATTATAATGTCTATGCCTTCTGTTTTGACAAGTGAAATATAGTAGTCAATATTTCTTTTACTAAGAAGTTTTTTTATCGGGAGAAAATATTGTATTGAATTCTCTTTCGCATTGTATTTTTCCTTAAATAGAGTTAGGAAAATTACATTATGACCTTTGGACGCTAAATACTGTTGCAGATCATGAGTCACTCTTTGAACACCACCATTTTCTGGTATAATCGCGGAGGAATAAATAAAAAGTATATTCATTTTATATTTTTCCGGAGAATCGAAGAAAAAGAGTCGTAATAAAATTGGTCATTAAATTTTATCGCTTGCTTTTTAGCTTCAATTGACATCTCTTTTCGTAAATTTGTATTTGTAATTAATTGTATCATTGAGTTCTTTAATTCATTTTTCATATTTGGACCACGTTTTATTATTATCCCACTTTTAATATTTATAGTTTCAGGGAGTCCACCAGAATCTGTTATTATTACTGGTAACCCTGAAGCTTGTGCCTCGATAGATGTTAATGATAGTGCTTCAGGTGCCAAAGATGGGATTACTGCAAAATCAGCTAAACTATATATTTTGTGAATTTCGGAGTGGTCAATATAGCCAGTGAAAATTATTTTATCAACTGCTTCTGAACTTAATTTTTCTAGTTCTTTAATGAACTTATTCTTCTTACTATCTTTGAATTCTGAACTGCCAATCACAATTAGTTTGATATTATAAGAAGCTGATATTTCCAGGAATGTTTCAATTAAAATTTTTATCCCTTTTGACTCTTGCAATCTGCCAGAAAATAGAATAATTATTTCTCCTTCATTTATTTTGAATTGAGCCAGGAAATTTATCCTTTCAGAGTGGCAAGAATAATTTATGAATCTGTCTAATTTTATTCCGTTATATACTATTTCAACTTTATTTTTATTTTGAGAGATTTCAGATACACGATTTTTGATATATTGACTAACTGCAACTATAAAATCTAAATCATTTAGAATTTTTTGAGACGTTAAAATTGTTTCCCTATTTAGATAATCATTATGTAAGTGTAAGCCAATAGTAGTTTTTGTAATTTTTCTAATATATGATGCAAACCTAGGACTATTTTCAATTATGATCACACTTGCTTCAAACAGTATATTCTGGTATTTTAGAACTTCATAAATAAATTGATTACATAAATAATTTGGCTTTATTCTATTAACAATGTGACGTAATATTCTATTAATAGAATAATATAAAGATGTTTGATTTATAAAAATAAATTTTGTGTTTTTATATGAGTGAGATAGTTGAAGAGCATTAGCGTTGAAAATGGAAAAAAGACAGATTTCAAATTCATTTGTTCTTTCATTATTATTAATGAAAGTTTGTATGAGTGTTTCTACAGCACCCCCATTTACTGAAGGGACTGGTAATGTTCCGCTTGTTATTATTGTAATTTTAAGCATTTACAATTTGAGATATTATAACACAACTTAATATTTGAAAATAATTCTATAGTAACTTAATATTTTAAGGAGTAGCGAGCCAAAGAATCGAGTTGCAATATTATTTTGGAAGGAGTTTATATTTAGTTCGTTGAAAATTTCAGAGGAGTCTAATTTTATGTTATAAATTTCACCTCCAGTATTTACTCTCTGTATAGTATATTGATAAGTCAAAAAGAATAAGAGTCTTGAGCATTTATAGTTTTTATTTTTTATATAGAATTTTGTGAAATGGAAGTCATTTGTTATGAATTTTTTAAATGTTGATATATTTAGAGATTCATTTTCTAAAATTCTATAGGTGTAATTTTTATTCTTTAAAAAATATGTCATATTAAAAGTATTTTGGAATTTTACTGCGTAATAGTAATCTGAAGATGGGAAGAATTGTGAATTAAAGCCTCCAATCTTAAGGGCCAAACTCCTTTTAATACAGCTTCCAACAATATAGGTATTGAATCCGAATAAATAGTCTATAGAATTGATCTTACTATAATTAGGTAATAGCCCATCAATGATATTTCTTAACCTCTTTTTGAATTTTATGTTTTCTGGTTTGTTAGATTTGCTTGTGTTATTATGGATCAAAAAATCTAAACGACATGAAATAAATCCAATATTTTTTATTTTTTTGATTAGATTATAATAATCATCTAAATAATTTGGACTGAGTTTGTCATCATCGTGTAACATGCAAACCCATTCCCCTTTTGCTTTTTCGAAACAACGATTCCAATTTCCATGTTGACCTAGATTTTTCTCATTCCTATAGTAATATATTTTATTACTATTGAAGGCATTTATCATTTCTTCAATAGGATTTTTAGTAGCGGAATGAGCATCATCATCAATTATTACAATTTCAAAATCTAATTTAAAAGTTTGATTTAATGCAGATTCAATTGACTCTCTTAGAAGTTTATCTCTTTTGTATGTTGGAATTACAATTGAAAAAATAGGAGTTGGCCTTTCCTTTATTTCTCCTAGAATTAAATTTGTAGTGACATGACTATTTTCTTCGAAACAATTTTTAAACTGAAAATATTGAAATTCTTGCATTATAGCTTGGAAAATAAATTGAAATATTTGTATTTATAGTTTTTAGATTCGATAATATCCTCCAATTATTTTGGATATAATTTATGGATTCAGATTATTTTGTATTAAATTGTGATAAGGCTGCAAATATTACTTGATGCATATCATAGTATTTATATTCTGCGAGTCTACCACCGAAAACAATATTCGTACTGGTCTTGGCCAGTTGTTGATATTTTTTTAAGATATCTTGATTTTTCATATCATTGATTGGATAGTAAGGTTCTTTATTCGTTGAAAATTCGTCAGGATATTCATGTGTTATGACAGTAGCTTTTTGCATTCCAAATTCAAAATGCTTGTGCTCTACAATTCTGGTGAACGGAATCGCCTTATCAGTATAATTTACTCCTGCTACGCCCTGAAAGTTTTCAACTTCTAAAGTTTTCGTTTCAAAATGTAGACTTCTGTACTCTAGTTTTCCAAATTGATAATTATAGAATTCGTCTATCTTGCCCGTAAATATAATTTTTGATGCTATGTCTTCAAAGAGTTGTCGGTTCTCAAAAAAGTTTGTATCCAGACGAACCTCAATCTTGTTTAATAATTTTGAGACAAGTTTATTATATCCTCCTATTGGTATTCCTTGGTAAGCGTGATTAAAATAGTTATTGTCATAAGTAAATCGAAATGGTATTCTTTGAATTATGAAGGCAGGAATATCTGTGGCTGGTCTACCCCATTGTTTTTCCGTATATCCTTTAATAAGCTTTTCATATATGTCTTTGCCCCCTAATACTAAAGCCTGTTCCTCTAAGTTTTTCGGATTAATTATATGTAAATATTTCGATCTTTGCTCCTCAATAATTTTCTTGGCTTCAGCTGGTGTATTAATATCCCATAATTGATGAAAAGTATTCATGTTAAACGGCAGATTAAACAACTGATCTTTATAATTAGCTAATGGAGAATAAATGAAATTATTAAACTCTACTAACTTATTTACATAATCCCATACTATTTTGTTGTCAGTATGAAAAATGTGTGGTCCATATTTGTGGACATTTATACCTTCAATTTCTTCGCAATATATATTCCCGCCAATATGTTTTCTCTTATCTATGACAAGACACTTTTGTCCTCTTGAAGCAGCTTCGCATGCAAATACTGAACCATAGAGTCCTGCTCCAACAATTAGGTAGTCATATGTTTTTACCATAATTTTAGTTTTTTACAATAGAAATACATGTAACAAGTAACAAAAATCTCTGTTACTACAGTTATTATTGATACACTATAAATATTGATCTTAAAGATAGACCACAATAAGAAAAGCTGTAAAAGATAAATTATGCCACTGAAAATGATAACTTGGCTGAATTTTCTGGAATATCCAAATGGAATAAGTATTTGAATCCCGAAGATATTACTCATTGCAATTATTGGGACTGAAAGACTTAAAATTATAATAACCCAGATCGCAGGTGTCATTTGTGGCCCACCCAAGAACATTACTAGAAGTTTGGCACATGCGATTACTAAAATTGTTAATATTGTATTTAGGATTATGGTAATTTTAAAAAGTTTTTTTACAAAGTTTATATCTTTATCTTTGTTAATCTTGGGGAAAATTGTTTGGTTAATCAATCCTTGTGGTATTTTCAAAAGAGAAACTATTTTTTCTCCTAAGTCGTAAAATGCCACATCCGCCATACCTAGAAATGCCCCCAATATTACTTTGTTTGTACTTACATAGATTTTAATTGATACATTCGAAATAAATATGGGTATTGATTCTTTGAAATAGTACTTTAATGTTTTAATAGGCTGAGGAGCAAGCTGGATCTTATGAATTTTTATTATTATATAAAAGGCGATAATGCCTGATATTATAGTTCCCATCCCATTTATTGCCGGGACATATAGATAATCAGCAGGAGTTTTGATAAATATGAAAATAAGTCCTAGAAAAATCAGTCTATTGAAGAGAGATATATAGGTTATGAACTTCATTCGCTCAATTCCTTGAAAATACCAAAATGGTGAAATAATATCGTCCAGGCATATCCACATGCTCAAAAACAATAATAAAGTATAAGACTGTAAGCTCTTAAAGAAAAATAAAATTGTTAACAGAGATAGTATACTTATTGAGAATAGTATTATTTTAATCAGCAGTATGCTGCTGACAATTTCATTCAATTTTATTTTATTTTTCTGATATAAACTTACCTCTTTAGTGGCGGAGATGTTAAATCCGAATCCCACTAATATTAATAAATAACCAACTAATGCTTGAGCAAACACAACTAATCCGTATTTTTCTTTTCCTAAAACTCTTATCAAATATGGATATGTAATTAGGGGGATAAGCATTATCAGAATTTGTACAGCTGATAAATATGAGAAATTTTGAATGAGTATTCTATATTTAACTATTCTGTTGACTTGATTTCCTAGATATTTTTTCAAATATTAACGCTTAAAAATTGAATGTGTATATTAGACTTTTAGAAAAAAATGATATAACTTCAATGGAGAAGTATATTATTAATGGAAGATAAAATTTTCTTACAGGCGTCACCATTGCCAAATGGATTATTTGAATTTGACATCATATTGTAATAATCATCATTGCAAAGTAAATTTATAGTTTCAATAACTATCGTGTCTTTATCTGTTCCAACTAATTTAACAGTCCCTGCTTTTACAGCTTCTGGTCGTTCTGTAGTATTGCGCATAACTAATACGGGCTTACCTAAACTCGGTGCTTCTTCTTGAATCCCTCCGCTATCTGTAAGAACGATGTCGCATATGTTCATTAGAGTTATAAACGGAAGGTAATCTAGTGGTTCCACGAATAAAATATTAGAATCAGAAGAATTTTGCTTAGTTGAATCTAGATTGCCGAAGATAGTATGAATTGCTAAGCGTACATTCGGGTTAAGATGCATTGGATAAACGAAATCAACTTCTGGGAACATGCTTGCAAGCTCTTTTATAGCCATACAGATATTTAGGAAACCATCGCCAAAATTTTCTCGACGATGTCCTGTAATAAGTATCATTTTTCGTGAGAGGGAGATATTTTTTTCGGATGAATATTGATCACTGTTAGGTAAGATTCTATGAGACGAATGGTACAGTCGCCATGATTTTAACTTGTAAGCCGGGAGTCCAGCGTTCATTAATTGCAATGTGATTGTTTGGTTCAAGCTAGTATTGTTAGAGATCTTGTCAAGCACCCAATGCAACGCATCAATGACTGTATTCCCGGTAACGAAGATCTTTGCTTCACTGATTCCTTCCAGAAGTAAATTTTGGTTGCTTAATTCTGTTGGGGCGAAGTGCCAGCTGGCAATTCGGCTGGTGATTTGTCGGTTCATCTCTTCCGGCCAGGGGCTGTAAATGTTGTGGGTACGTAACCCGGCCTCCACATGACCGACCTCTATTTGCAAATAAAAAGCTGCCAAGGCGGCAGCTGTTGACGTTGTTGTATCCCCGTGTACAAGCACCAGATCTGGTTTTGATTCCTTTAAAACCTCCCTCATGCCTAGCAAAACTCTAGAAGTAATGTCAAAGAGATCCTGACCTGCTTTCATGATGTTCAGGTCGTAATCGGGTTTAACCTCAAACAGATTCAATACCTGATCGAGCATTTCCCTGTGTTGACCGGTGACACATACGTGGGTTTCAATTTTTTCAGGATATTTTTGGAATTCTTTGACCAAAGGACACATTTTAATTGCTTCTGGGCGAGTTCCAAAGACAAGTAAAATGCGTTTTTTATTTTTGATATTTTGGAGCATGGTTTGTTTTTGTGAGTGATCTCATAAATCTGAGCTGAACTCGAAGAGATTTGTTTAAATATACGTGGAATAGATTTCGTTTATCAAATTAGAATTTAAAAATCCCGGCAAAATCAAGAATTACCTTATCTTCTCTAAATTTGAGTGATTTAAATTCCTTGTGTGCGACCAGAAAGACAATGATGTCGGCTTTATCGTACGCTTCCTGGTAATGGGTCAGTTTGAATACGGAGTGTTCTACAATATTGGGTTCAACCACCATAAAATTATCTTGTTCGCTTTGCATTACCTTTTGTGCAATGTATTTCGCAGGACTCTCGCGCAAGTCATCGATGTCTGGTTTAAAAGCCAATCCCATCAAGGCAGTGTTTGGTTTTCGACCGAATTTTAGTTCAAACTCCAGCATGGCATTCCTTGTTTTTTCAGCACACCAAAAGGCCTTGTAATTGTTGACCTCCCTAGCTATCCCTATGATTCTCGATTCGCGTGGATATTCAGAAGTAATAAAATAGGGGTCCACCGCAATACAATGACCCCCAACTCCGGCACCAGGTTGCAAAATATTTACTCTTGGATGTTTGTTGGCCAGCCTGATCAATTCCCAAACATTGATTCCGGCTTTGTCGCAAATCAAAGATAACTCATTGGCGAAAGCAATTTGAACATCCCTGGAGGCATTCTCTGTGAGTTTGCACATTTCTGCAGTCCTGGCATTGGTCTTGTGTAATTCTCCTTTTACAAACAACTTATAAAATTCCACTGCTTTTTCGGTAGAGGCGTCGTCAATTCCCCCTATGGAACGGTCGTTGTGAACCAGTTCATACAAAACATTGCCTGGGAGTACCCTTTCAGGGCAATAGGCAATAAAAATTTTATCTTTTAGTTCGGGTCTTTCAATAAATATCAAGGCCGCCATCAATTCTGTTGTGCCAATTGGAGAGGTAGACTCGATTATAAAAGTGTCACCTTCCTTAAGGAAAGGTAAAACTGCTCTAGTTGCTGCTTCTACAAATGATATATCTGGTTCATGGTTTCCTTTAAAAGGGGTAGGAACAACAATTAGATGCACGTTTGCGAAAGTTGGAGATAATGAAGCAACAAAATAACCGGATTCGACACCTTCTTTGACCACCTCTGCAAGCCCTGGTTCAATTATGTGTATTGAACCCTTATTTAGAGTTTCGACTACTGTTGGATTAATATCTACTCCAAGGACCTTGATCTTTTTCTGTGCAACAATTGCTGCTGTTGGTAAACCAATGTAACCTAGTCCTATAAATTGAACTTTCATTGAATAATAGAGGTTAAAATTTTAACTGATGTACTTATTTTTTAAATTCATTTAATGCAGATGCTGCATATTTTTTCCCAAATATTATTCCCACACCTATTAAAGTCCCTATAACAATCCAAAGGGCTAGAATGAGTGGTCTGTTCGGTTTTGATTTATCACTTGGAATCGTAACAGGTTCTATCACTGAAAAGACAGGGGTTTCCTTTTTAACTTGAATTTTAGCTTGTTCCAATTGTTTAGCGAGCTCTTGGTAGACACTGAAAGTTAGGTTATATTGAGCTTGCATTCGATCCGTTTCTACACTTGAAAGGCCACTAGTAAAATTTTTATTACGATCAACACGTATAGCTAATTCTTCTTGGGCTTTAGCAAACTCCTTTTTTAATTCGTCGTAGCGTTGCTGAATAAAATCTAGATCTGCCTTAGACTTGACAATTTTAAATTCAATGATATAACTTTGCAACAAGTCTTCTGTTCTCTGGGCCAATTGAGCAGCAGGGAGGGGTTCGGGCATGTCAACCGATAATGTTAAATATCCTTCTTTCGAGTTTACTCCCAAATTGATGATGGGTCCCAAAGAATATATTCCTTTTTTTTGCATTTCAGAAAGATGGATGATTTTACTTTCATCTTTTAATTTGCTAAACTCGTAATTATCCTTACGAAAGGCTTTTATAATTAAAGAGGGTAATCCAATGGTGTACTTCTTCAAGGCATCAATGAATGAATGATTATTCCTTTCAGAAGTTATATATTCCAAATAAGTGATTGGTGTTGGAGAATTTTTAAATTGTAGCGGTGTACTCAATAAGTCAAGTTGAAAAGGAATACTTTTAATTATTAGCGGATAGATTAGCGGTGAAACCTCAGATGAAGATTGACTAATTCCTACATTGATCCCGGCTAATGCAGCCAACCCACTTAACCCAGATTGAGAATCTGTTTTGAGTTGTGGAACTAAAATAGATTTTGCAGTATATTCGTCTGGTGTAAGAATTGCGACCAATATGCCAAGAACTGCACAAATAATGATAGATTTAAAAATAACCAGTCTATCACTCCAAAGAGTCTTTGTTATTCCTATAAGGTCAATATCTAACTCATTATCCTCATATACTTTACTAGGGTCTTTATCTGAAATAATTGTGTTTTGTTCCATTGTAAAAGTAATTGTTAAATTTTCACAACTGTTTAGCTAAGACCATTAATGCGATCAGAGCTGTAGTTGCAGAAAGTGTACGGTTGAAGAATTTATCCCAATCAACTTTGCTGCTATTCTCATTTTTGGGTTCCCTAGGTGGTTTTAAGTGCATGCTGATTGTCGCACCAGTTCCTGCAAGGGGGTATTTTTTAAAGAGCCACAATATTCTTTTTGTGGACTTAACTTGACCGTTTCGCAGGGTGATGGTTACACTTCCTTTGTCAGCATCCTTTATGAAACCTCCGGCATAGTTGTTGATGTACCATTTGGCGGACCTGTTGCCCTGGTAAACTATGTTGAGCGTGTTGCTTCCTTCCTGTTTCAATCTGGTGCCAACCGATTCGATGGAAACGGTGTTTTCCAATCTGTTGATATTGATCACATCTCCTTCGAAGAGGATGGGGTCGAGTTTCAGGTTCCCGGCATTTAATATAGCTGCATTTACATCCATGGTAACAGTCCCTCTGTTGTTAAAGGTCCGGAAGAGGCGGCTTCCTTTGGCATCTGCACTTGGGAGCAATCCACCTGCCTTTTTTATGATGGTACTGAGCGGTGTGCTCTTGGTCTCGAGCACATAAACGCCCGGGTAAACGACCTCTCCCGAGATCTCTACGACGCGTCCCATGGTAAAGGCAGGGGTTTGCCGAACCACTACATGGTCGTAAGGGCGAATATCAAAACCTGCTGGAGTGAGGACGTGAAATGCACTGTCGACCTCCAGGGTTATCAGCTCGAGCTTGTTTTGCTCTTTCGGGGAAATAACTGTCCTAAAAACCTCAATACGGTTTAAAGCTGCGCCCAATGTGAAACCACCTGCTGTAGTCAAGATATCACGAATCGTTAAAGAATTGTCGTACGTAAATGCGCGTGGTGTTTTGACAGCTCCCGATATTCTTACTTCACCCACATTGACATAAGTGGTGTTGTCGTAGATATTGAGTTGGTCGCCGGGTTGCAGCTGCAGATTGGCCGCTTTGTCCAGTTCGATGCGAATGTATTGCATCTTCAGCGGATTCATCAGATCCTTGCGAAAAATATAGGCCACGGGGAAAGCACTGGTCTGCAAGCCTCCTGCCATTTCAATGGCTTGCTTGACAGTAATCCTGTCCCCCAATCCAAATCCTTTTTTGAATGGTTTTCTAACCAATCCACTGATAGAGATGGAATCCACATCGCGGTAATGTGCCTGCTCCGGAACAATCACTTTGTCTTTGGCTTGAAGTTTGAAATTTTGACCATTTTTCTTCAGTTGTTCCCAGTTTAGGCTGATTTGTTCCGTTGTAAGGTCTGAACGAAGTCGCTCCACGAAGAGCAAATCCATCTTGGCCTGTGGCGTGGGTTGTGCATTTTTCAACAACTGATCCAAAGATGGATTTCCGGCCAAATCATAGGAACCAGGATAAAATACACTTCCACTGATTTCCGTATATTGATCAATAGGCTTTCCTACTGCCTTGATGATTATACTGTCCCCGTTTTGCAATTGAACTGCTGTTTTCCCGGAAAGGACGTCAGTCAGATTCCACTCTTGCAGACGAGGCTCCCCATTCACAATGCGTTTGATCTGGACGAAGTCGGGATAGGCATTTACTTTGACACCTCCTGCGTATCTAACCAAATCTGAAAGTGTCTCTTTCTGAAGAATTTCGTATTTCATCGGACGCTTGACGGCTCCTGCTACCGTAACAATCTGCTGTGCCACCGGAACAAATAAGATGTCGTTCATCTGCAAGTCGAACTTGAACTGAACCGAAGGGTCGTTCATAAAGGCATAAAGGTCGATAATTTTTCTGCTGTTGCCCCTGATCAACTGAATCGTACGGACAGAACCCAGATTGGTGGGTCCTCCGGCTGCAGAAAGTGCATTGAACGCCGAATTAAGGGCCGAGAGGTTGAATCCCCCCGTTAATTTGGTTTCGCCAAAGACATTCACCATGATGGTGCGGGCTGCGGCAACGGTCAGGGCAAACTGGTCGGCATTGAAGGTGTAGGAAGAGGAGAAGCGTTCCTGTAAAAGGTTTCTTGCCTGTAGCAAGGAGAGCCCTTGCAGGTAGATTTTAGGCATTCCTACCGGCTGGATAAATCCTTCGCTGTTGATGGGGAATTGCATGTCGGTCTGGGAGGCGCCAAAGATGGAGACCCTGATTTCGTCTCCTGCACCCAAAACATAAGTATCCGGGGCACGGGAACCGTCCGTGGTGCGGAACACCTCGAGGGATTGGTCGATAAAGAGCGAATGTCCGTAGATCTTATCCGGTTCTGCCTGGGCCTCTGCCTTTTGCGCCACCCGTTGCGCTGCTTCAGCTACGGCTTCCTGCTTGGTCGTAATCGGAGCCTTGGGAAGATTTAAATTCGGATTCACTGGAGCAGAATTGGTTGGCGTGATGGTGGGCGCTGCAACTTTTGTTGTATCTGAGGCAGCTGCCTTTTTCTCTTTCTCCATCTGATCTAAGATCGATTTTACCCTTTCCTGGTATTTGGGCAATTCTGCAATCGGAATGTTTTCCAAATCAATTCCCTGTTGCAGCAGGCGCGTTTTTACCTCGGCCTCCGTCAGTCCGCGTTTGTTGAGTTCCCCCAGAATCATGTTCGTCATGGCAGGAGTGGGAACATTTTGAGCAGAAGATAAATTCGGCTGCAAAAGGCAGAAGAGCAACAGAGGAATGAGAAGAAGTTTCATATAAATGATGAGTTATGAGTTATAAATTTATGAGTTCAATGGCAAGATTTAAACAGAATTGCACGAAGTTAAACCGAATTGTACGAACAGACAAAAAAAATGTTGCCAACCAAATGAAAAGTTAGCATTAAGAATTTATTGTGACCTTAATTTGGTTTTTTTATTTGATAATTTATCAATGGTGCGTTCCTCTTTTTAAAGCTTGTAAATCTTTTCTGAGCGTTTTTTTATGGCATTGCGCAGATCAACAACCAAGGTTGCATTTTCCACGATCCAAGATATGTCGAAAACAGAATGGTTGGTGGTGATGACCACACAGTCCGAAGCTTTTATCAATTCCTCTGTCAGTTCCGAGGAGTTGTATTTTCGGCCCCGGATCGTATCGATGTCTGAGACATAAGGGTCGTGGTATTTAACTTCTGCTCCCTTATGGGCCACTTCGTCCATGATTTTAAGGGCGGGAGATTCCCTTTCGTCGGCTATGTCCGGTTTGTAGGCGACACCAAGGAAGAGGATTTTGCTTCCATTGATTGATTTCTGGTGCCTGTTGAGGGCTGATGCAATCTTCAAGGTCATCCGGTGCGGCATCATCATGTCAATGTGGCCGGCGGTATGGATCATGGAGAGGTCGAAGTTGAATTTCTTGGCAATGTGCTCGAGGTAGAAAGGATCGAGCGGAATGCAGTGTCCCCCGATGCCGGGTCCGGGGTAAAAGGCCTGGAAACCGTAGGGTTTGGTCTTGGCAGCCTCAATCACTTCCCAGATGTCGATGTCCATTTTGCCACAAAGCAGGGCCATTTCGTTGATCAGGCTGATGTTGATAAGCCGGTAGGTATTCTCCAGGATCTTGACCATCTCTGCCACCTTCGGCGAACTGACCGGATAGATGGTGTCGATGGCATAGCCGTAGATGGCTTTCCCGATCTCCAGTCCCTCTTCCGTCATTGCTCCCAAAACTTTTGGGGTATTTCGTGTGCCGAACTGTTTGTTGCCCGGATCTACCCGTTCGGGGGAGAAGGCGAGCCAGAAGTCTGTCCCCTCCTTCATTCCCGATTCCTTCTCCAGGATAGGTAGCATAAAGTCCTCGGTGGTGGTGGGATAGGTGGTACTTTCGAGACAGATGAAAGTGCCCTTTTTCATCTGTTTTCCGATTTCGATACAGGCCAATTCGATGTAGCCCATTTCCGGCTTTTTGAATTGGTCGAGGGGGGTAGGGACGCAGATCAGGATGGCATCGCACTCCTTCAACCTCGAGAAGTCGGTGGTTGCCTCCAGGAATCCGGCTTCTACAACTTCAATCAGTTCGTGGTCGGCGACATCCCCGATGTAATTGATCTTTTTGTTGACCTTGTCGGCTTTGGTGGCGGATTTTTCAAATCCGACCGTTTTTACTTTTTTGCCGGCAAAGCTAACGGCAAGTGGTAATCCAACATAGCCCAATCCAACAATACCTACCGTAAATTGGTTGGAGTTAATTTTTGCCAGGATCTCTGTGACTGCCTTCATGGTATGGATTATGTCTTAAATTATTCTTTGCAAAAAACCGGTCCGGGTTTAAGGAGCTCTGCTGGACGGAGCCGGTAGATGCGTTCGATGATGTCGACGATTTTGACTCCTTCCAGGGCATTGGTTGCTACAGTGCCATTGTTGAGGAGGGTATCCACCACATTTTCTATCACATAGTGGTGGTTCTGGGCCGATCCCTTGTAGAGGCCGTAGTCGTTGGGCGGGTTGGAGGGGGCCAGTTCCGGCATCACATAATCCTTTATGTGGCAATATTCCACTTCATTCATGTATTGTCCGGCCACCTTGATGGTACCGTTTTCACCGAGGATGGTGATGCTGGATTCGAGGTTTTTGTCCCAGACGGCTGTGGAGTAGTTGAGTGAACCCATCCCGCCGTTGACAAAATCGAAGGAGACGAAGCCGGAATCTTCGAAGGCTGTCAAATGCTGGTGGTTACAATCCCTGAAGTTGGCCTTGATATTTTGCACATCGCCAAATAGCCAATACATAATGTCTATGAAGTGAGAGAACTGGGTAAAAAGGGTGCCACCATCCATATCGGCGGTACCGTGCCAGTTTCCGCCTGTGTAATAGCGATCGTCGCGGTTCCAGTAGCAATTGAGCTGGACCATTTCGATAGCACCAAGGATTTTTGAATCGATCACCTCTTTCAGCCAAACGGAAGGAGGGGAGTAGCGGTTCTGCATGACACAAAAAACATGCTTCTCTACCTCCTGCGATTTAAGCAGGATGGCCTCTGCATCAGCTTTAGCAAGCGCCATCGGTTTCTCGATGACCACGTGTTTGCTGTATTCCAGTGCCTTCCTACTGAAGGAAAAATGTAGGCCATTGGGGACGCAGATGTTCACTACATCGAGGTTGTTGGTTTCCCTTTCCAGCAATTCGTCGATGGAGGAGTAGAATGCTTCCGAAATATTTTCGAGTCCAAGTTCTGCTTTGGTCTTGATGTCGCACACAGCAACCAATTCACATGCCGGGTTTCTGCGCACCATTTCTGCGTGGCGCTTCCCGATGTGCCCCTGACCAATGACTGCAAATCTGATTTTATGACTCATTCTTAATCATTCCGTTTTGGTGAATGGGAGGATATCCCACTTAACATATAATTGCTCTAATTGTTTTCTCAACAGATATACTCCCAGAAATTTGGAAGTCCTCATTTACCTGAACTCCAGGAGAGAATCGGTGATGTATGCCAACGTATCCTGCTTCATCTCGGTATGAATTGGTAGCGACAAGACGGATGCACAAAGCTTTTCGGTATTTGGCAAGGAAAATTCCTTGTGAACATACCCCGAAAATGCCTCTTGCTTGTAGAGGGGCAGTGGATAGTAGATCATCGTCGGGACCCCTTTTTCTTTGAGCCACGATTGAAGCCTGTTTCTTTCATTATAGTTTACTTGAATGGTAAACTGGTTAAATGTATGGAGTGCCTGCTTGTTTTGAGTTGGAAGATGAAACATCGTTGCCTCTTTCAGTACCCTGAAGTAATATTCTGCAGCTGAGCGGCGGGCTGCCAGGTGTTCTTCGAGGTATTTCAGTTTGACATCCAGCAGGGCAGCCTGGAGGGTGTCGAGCCGTGAATTGCAGCCCACCACCTGGTGGTAATATTTCACTTTCTGGCCATGGTTGGCGATCATCCTGATTTTCACTGCCAGCTCCCCGTCGTCGGTATAGATGGCTCCGCCATCGCCGAAGCATCCCAGGTTCTTGGTGGGGAAGAAGGAGGTGCATCCGATGTGGCCGATGGTTCCTGTTTTCTTTGTTTTGTTGTCTGAGAAGGTATATTCTGCTCCCAACGACTGGGCATTGTCCTCAATGACAAATAAATTGTATTTTTTAGCGAGCGCCATGATCGGTTCCATGTCTGAGGATTGCCCGAAGAGATGCACCGGGATGATGGCCCTGGTACGCGGGGTTATTGACGCTTCCAGTGAACCAATGTTCAGGTTGAAATCGGTCGGGTTTACGTCTGCCATCACGGGGATCAATCCCAGCAGGGCGATCACTTCGGCCGTAGCTGCATAGGTGAAGGCCGGAACGATGATTTCATCACCCGGTTTCAGCTCGAGGGCCATCAGGGCAATTTGCAGGGCATCCGTACCGTTTGCGCAGGAGATCACCTGTTTCGTGCCTAGCCAGGAGGCGAGGTTGGCTTCGAAGGTGGTTACCTGTTTTCCCTTGATAAAAGAAGAGGTGTCTATCACCTCTTGAATGGCCGCATCGATCTGTGGCTTGATCCTGCTGTATTGGCCGAACAGGTCGACCATCTCTATTTTTCCCGGTTGTTGCATCCTGATTGGAGTTTTTAGCTTAGGATGTAGTTGTCGACAACCCATTTGGCGAACGGGAAGCTGCAGGTAAAGGCGGGAGAGACCGAATTGAGCACGTGGATGGAGTCTTTGTCTCCCTCCACGACAAAATCCATCACCAATTCTTTGGTGTGAATGTTCAGCAGCTGAGCCCTGATGCCGGGTTTTCCCCATTCGTCGAAACCCGCGACATCCATCTTTTTGACCAGGTCGAGGGCCAGTGAGGCGAAATATTTTTTGTTGTACTTTTTGATTTCGTCCATCGCCAGGTTTCTGAATCCGAAGGCATTGGTGGCAAAGAGTCTGGATTCCCATCCAAGGATGCTCACCAGTTCCGGAAATTTAAATTTGCTGAATCCGTGGTAGTTCTCCCTCCAGAAGGCAGGCATCGAGGTGGGTCCTATCTTGACCGTTCCATCCACGGTCACCGTAAAATGGACCCCAAGAAAAGGATTCTTCAGGTTGGGAACCGGGTAAACGTTGGTTTTGGTAGGTTTCTCGTTTCCGTGGTATTTCAGGTAGACTCCCTTGAAGGGAACGATGGTATAATCGCCCGAATAGCCGAAATCCCTTGCCACTTTGTCTGCATAGAGTCCGGCAGCGTTGATGATTTTGGTTGCGGTAATCGTGGAACCATCCCGGGAGGAGATGGTATGTGTGTCTAATTTCTTTTGATAGCCGTTGTTGAACAGGATCTTCACCCCTTTTAGCTCCAGTTCCTTTCGGATGGCCTGGGTGACCTCTACCGGGTCAACCGTGGCCGTGGTGGGAGAGAAGAGGGCATACTGGAAAGTCTTCACATTCGGATCGATGAGGGCCAGCTCTTTTTCATCGATGATGCGAACCTCTACTCCGTTCACTTTTCCCCGTTTTTCGAGTTCGAAGAGAGCGGGCAGTTCCGCCTCGTTTTTGGCGACCACCACTTTCTGGCATTCGTTGATGCGGAGGTGGTTGTCGTAGCAATATTGGCGCATCTGAGCATTCCCGTCCCGGGTGAATTTGGCTTTCAGGGAGTTGGCTGTGTAATAGAAGCCAGCGTGGAGGACTCCGCTGTTTCTGCCGCTGCTGTGGTAGGCCACATCCGGTTCTTTTTCGAGCACGAGGATGGCTGAGTCCGGAAATCTGTGGATCAGATCCCTGGCTATGGCCATTCCTACGATGCCGGCACCTATAATGAGGTAATCACAATTGTAATTCATTTGTTGTATTGATCTTTCTTTCAGTTAGAGCGAGATGACATGCAGACGTTGCATGCAATGTCTCTACCGGTGCCATTTTCAACTTTCAGTTCTCAACTCTTCACTTTTAGTTCTTCACTTCTTACCCTCTTATCTTCCCCACTTCCAAAGACAACAATGTTTGCCAATGTTGCAATGACCGAAATTTCAATTGGATATTGAAGTTATTTTCAGGCGGCGTAATCTTCTTTTTTCTTAATCTTATTTAGTTCTGCCTGTTTGTTTTTTAATGCTTCTTCCAAATCATAATCGTCTTGCAATCCCAACCAGAATTTGGGTGAAGTTCCAAAATATAGACTCAGCCTAAGAGCGGTATCAGCGGTTATGGCTCTTTCTCCTTTTATGATGGCAGAAGTTCGGGTTTGTGGTATCCCAATAGCCTTAGAAAGCTTATAGGCAGTAATATTCATTGGTTTTAGAAATTCTTCTGAAAGAATTTCTCCGGGATGTATATTTGCTAGAGTTTCCATAATTATTCAATTACTAATGATAATCAATAATTTTTACCTGTTCCGATTGCCCTTCAATCATTTGTTTTCTACCATAATATTGCCGCTATGCGGCTCACATTTCTGCAATCAATATCATTGTTGTCAAAAAAATTACATCAGACGTTGCATGCAATGTCTCTACCGGTGCCATTTTCAAATTTGGTTCCGTTCTGTCCGCCCGTTTCCTACAATACCTTAACCGCTTTGTGGCAGTCTTTTTAGTATCAGGATGATTAAATTCAACCCCTATTGGGGTTGTCTGAGAGTGGTTTTGCATTGACCACGGGTTTCACCCGCGGTTATTGACATTCAAGCCCTTCGGGCTTTCCCGAACAATTCTGATTTTTTTTTGCTTAACCTATTGGGCAGCCACGAATAGCTGCCCCTACCTACCATTTGGCCCAGATCCTTTCAAACTGGAATATCAGACGTTGCATGCAATGTCTCTATCGGTGCTACTCTCAGTTCTCAACTCTTAGTTCTTCACTCTTAGTTCTTCACTCTTAGTTCTTCACTCTCAACTCTTCACTTCTTCCCATCTTCCTGGTCTAATCGTCTCTCAGTCTCTAAGTCCCCAAGTCTTATAGTCTTCCCCGTCCTCCTAGTCTTTAATGATTTTCTTTACCGCTCCATTCTTCAGTTCATAGGCTTCGTTGCTTTCGGGGCAAACGGCTTTTCCGCGATCGTCGAAGTTGAGTCTAAGTCCATATTCAGAGATCCAGCCGATCTGGATAGCGGGGTTGCCCACGACAAGGGCGTAAGGTTCAACAGTTTTGGTCACCACTGCGCCGGCACCTACGAAGGCAAACTGTCCGATGTCGTTGCCGCAGACGATGGTGGCGTTTGCACCTATGGAGGCGCCTTGTCTGACCGTTGTTCTGGCATAAGAGTCCTTGCGGATGACGTGGCTCCTGGGATTGATCACATTGGTGAATACGCAGGAGGGACCGAGGAATACATCGTCTTCGCAGGTTACACCGGTATAGATGGAGACATTGTTTTGTACCTTGACGTTGTTGCCAAGTATCACTTCAGGTGAGATGACCACATTTTGGCCGATGTTGCAGTTTTCTCCGATGACCGCCTGGGTCATGATGTGCGAAAAGTGCCAGATCTTCGTTCCTGAGCCGATGGTGCAATCCTCGTCAATAATTGCAGATGGGTGCGAAAAATAGTCAGACATAGGTATCGTAAGGTTTGATAAGTTTCAGCGAAAGCAGTGATCAGGCGAAACTCGTTGGTCATCTATTTATCATACTTACCAGAACTTCACAGCTTCGCCTCCTCAGTCACAGTGCGCGACAGAGTGGCATGGTAAATTACTAAAATATTTTGTTAAAAAGACTGTTATCACCCAAAAGGAGCTCATTTTGATTGGATTTAGCAGGTTTTTAACCGAGTCGGGGCAAGAATAGTAAAAAATTTAAAATTCTCCTATTTCTACAGCAAAAAGGGGAGGTCGGTTTCAGAAAAAGAGGATAAACTGAGATCTTTTTCCGATAATTTTAAGACATTCTTTGGTAATTTCCAGTCTATCAGCAGTTCCGGGTCATCAAACCGAATGCCGCAATCGTGATTGGGGGCGTATAACTGGTCGACTTTGTAGGCAAAAATGGCCTCCTGACTCAGGACTACGAATCCGTGGGCAAAACCGCGGGGGATAAATAGTTGAAGTTTGTTACTGTCTGAGAGTTCAACCGAATAGGATTGTTTGAAGGTAGGTGAATCCTTACGCAGGTCGACCACCACATCCTGGATGCTCCCTGTGATGCAGCGCACCAGTTTGGACTGGGTAAAGGGAGGTAACTGAAAGTGCAGGCCACGCAGTACCCCATAACTGGATTTGGATTCGTTGTCCTGAACGAATGACACGTTCCCAATGTGTTTTTCAAATTCGGATTGTTGAAAGGATTCGAAGAAATAGCCCCTATCGTCGCCAAAGACTTTGGGTTCGATTAGAAAGAGGCCTGGGAAGGGTGTTGGGGTGATATTCATTGGAAATAAGTGAAGAGTTAAGAACTAAGAGTGAAGAGTTAAGAGTGAAGAATTAAGAGGGAGGAAGTGGTAGGAGGCATATGACTTAGGAATTTATTTTGTTTTTGGTAGTTTTTATTGTCGCTACAAGCATACTTATCAACTCATTGTTCCTAGACAGAAGATGTGTGGCTTGATTGGTGTCAATAAGATTTGAATCCTTCAGCAGGGATATCCAATATTCTGTTTCGTAGGCTTCTTTCAATGCAATGCTCATTTTTGAAATGAAATCAGCAGGGGATTGCGCATATTCCGCTTCCCGAACAAGTGCACCTATTGAGGTGCCAGCTTTTAGCAATTGCCTGCTAAGAATGAACTCTTTTTCGATGGAGGACAATGATCTGCTAATTTTTATCATCTCCAAAGCAAACAAATAGCTTTTCTCTCTTAATATGCTTTCCTTCTTCATCCTTAGTTCTTCACTCTTCACTTTATTTTGTTCCTTCCGCACGAACCCGTACAATTCTCTTTTTTCAGTATATGTGCGCGGACTGCAAAAATTGATCCGATGTTTTCTACCAACATTTCGCCGCTAAGAGGCTCGCATTTCTGCAATACATTCATTGTGGTCTAAAATAATATTCAAGACGTTGCATGCAACGTCTCTACCGGAACCACTCTTAACTCTTAGCCCTTCGCTATTTCCAAAAGATACTGTCCGTATTGATTTTTGCGCAGCGAGTTTCCCTGGATGCTGAGTTGCTCAGCGGTAATCCATTTGTTGCGGAAGGCGATCTCTTCGAGACAGGCGACCTTGAGGCCGGTACGTTTTTCGATGGTTGCGATGAAGGAACCTGCTTCGAGCAGCGATTCGTGGGTACCTGTGTCGAGCCAGGCATAACCACGTCCCATCAGTTCCACTTTCAGGGCTTTGCTGTCGAGGTATTGCTGGTTAACGGTGGTGATTTCCAGTTCTCCACGGGCTGAAGGCATTATGTTTTTAGCCACTTCAATAACCGAATTGGGATAGAAATAGAGTCCGATAACGGCATAGTTGGATTTGGGTTTTTCGGGTTTCTCTTCGATGGAGGTTACGTTTTCATTTGCATCAAAAGTGCAGACTCCGTAGCGCTCGGGGTCGTTTACCCAGTATCCAAAGACGGTTGCCTTGCGGGAGACTGTTACCTGTTCTACCGCCCTGCTGAGCAATTCCGTGAAACCGTGGCCATAAAAGATGTTGTCGCCCAGTACGAGGCAGACATCGTCTGAACCAATGAATTTTTCGCCCAGAATAAATGCCTGGGCTAATCCGTCGGGGGAGGGTTGAACAACATACTGCAGTTCGACGCCAAACTGTGAGCCATTGCCCAGTAACCGGATGAATGCGGCTTGCTCTTCGGGAGTGGTGATGATCAGGATCTCCCTAATGCCTGCCAGCATAAGCACCGACATTGGATAGTAAATCATCGGCTTGTCGTAGATTGGAAGCAACTGTTTGGAGGTTCCCAGAGTGATGGGGTGAAGTCGTGATCCAGATCCTCCGGCGAGAATGATACCCTTCATGGTGTGGTGTTTTTGTGATTTGGTGCAAAGATAGGAGAAAAAAGTGGAGAGTTGAGAGTGATGAGTTAAGAACTAAGAGTGAAGAGTTGAGAACTGAGTGGCGATTGTAGAGACGTGGTATACCGCGTCTCTCATGATTTTTTACCACCACGAATAAATTGCAAAAATGCGAGCCGCATCGCGGCGGAATTATGGTAAAAAACGAAGAGTGAAGAGTTGAGAACTGAGGGTTGAGAGTGGCACCGGTAGAGACGTTGCATGCAACGTCTTGAATAATTTTTTGACCACAATGAATGTATTTCAGAAATGCAAGCCGCGTAGCGGCGGTATTATGGTAGAAAACGAATGATTCAAGAAACCCCGTCCGCGTACAAATGTTAAAAAAAGAGAATTGGATAAGATCGGACGGAGGAACCCATATAGAGCGAAGAGTTGAGAGTAAATGACAGGGGGATCATGGGGATTAACATTTTCAACCACGATGATGTGAGTGTACGAATTCTACCCCGAAGGAGTTAAAGGTTAATAGCCCGGGGTGAAGCGGAGCGGAACCTGAGGTAGCTGAGAGAGGAAATTTGCATCGGGAAGAGACGCTACATGCAACGTCTGGCATACTCGGTCGATCAGGACGCGTTGGAAGGAGTTGGAGGAACAGGTAGATGGGTGCCACTCTCAACTATCAGTTCTCAAATCTCAACTTTTCACTACAGCCAGATTGGAAGCTGGCGATTCGACCAGGATCGTAAAGCCCAGGGGCAAGATGCGGAGGGCGACTTTGTTGTTTCCGCGGAAAGAGACCAGTTCGCCTTTTAGGCCCATCATCGGACCGGTAATGATTTCGACCAGCATTCCCGGCAGGAGTTCGTCGCGGGTAATTTCGACCTCCACCTCTTGTTGTCCGAGCATTCGTTTGAGGGTTTCGATGTCCTGGTCGCGAATAACTGCGGCTTTCCCTTCGAAACGAACATATTGCATGACGTTTTCAATTTGCAGCACCTGGTCGTAATCCGCACGGGTAATGTGAACAAAGACATACCCGGAGATGAGTGGCATCTCCACCCATTTTTTTCTGTCGCTCCACTGTCGAAGTCTGCGTTGCAGGGGCAAGAAAGATTCGATACCCTTTCTTGTCAATTCTGCATACACCTTTTTTTCTGCCCTGGAATGGACATAGATGGCGTGCCAGTTCGTGGTGAGCGGTGGTGTTTTTGGGGACATTTTTGTTGTATAATATGTTGTACTATTTCGCGATATTGTAAAGGATGGCAGAGGCTGTCGGAGGTAAGCCGGAGACGTTGCATGCAACGTCTCTACCGGTGCCACTCTTAACTCTCAGTTCTCAACTCTTCACTCTTCACTCTTCACTCAACTCCAGAAGGGGGTGCGTCGGCCTGGGCTGCTCCCCATGCCTTGTTGGGGTATTCGCCCATCTGAAGCTCCAGCAGTGCACCATTTACCAAAGCGTTGTGGGTGAACCAGGGTTTGTTCAGCGTTTGACCGTTTAATTTGGCACTTTGAATGTACTTGTTTTTGACAGAGCAACCGGTGGCCTTGATCGTAAAAATTTTCCCGTTCTCGAGGGAGATCTTCACCTCTTCGAAAAGGGGAGATCCGATGTTGTAGAGGGGCAATCCCGGCGTGACCGGATAAAATCCCATCGAGGAGAAGACCACGAAGGCGGTCATTCCGCCACCATCTTCATCTCCCGGTATGCCGAAGATATTGTCCTTGAACCAGACATCCAACAGAAAGCGAATGCGTTTCTGGGTTTTCCAGGGTTCGCCCGAATAGTTGTAAAGATAAGGAATGAAGAAGCTGGGTTCGTTGCCCATTGAATATTGCCCCACCATACCCGTTGCATCCGCGAATTTGGCCCAGAAGGCAAATTTACTCCTGCCAAGTGGTTCGCGGAAGAGCTGGTCGAGTGAAGCGGTGAAGGCCTTGTTGCCGCCCATGATTCCGATCAGCCCGTGCAGGTCGTGTTGGGCCTGCCAAGCAAAGGTGTAGCCGTTGTTTTCGTCGTAATAGTCGCGTCCGCCCGGACCTCCGTCGAATTTCGGATCTATGTCGATCCATTTGCCTGCGGAGTCTTTTGGCCACATGAGTCGCTTATCGGGTCGGTAAAGATTTCGGTAGTTGAGGGATTGTTTGCGGTAATATGCTGCCTCTTCCGGTTTGTTCAGCTCCCTTGCCATCTGCGAGAGAGCCCAGTCGTCGTAGCTGTGCGCCAGGGTGATGGCCACACTCTCACGGCGTTCGAAATCGTGTACCTGTTTGACGGTTTCTGTTTGTCCGGGCCAGAGGGCAGGATAGAATCCTTTTTCGCGGTAGAAACTGTCGAGGATGCATTTGGGTCCATTGCGCCAGGGAAGCATGGTGGCAGATGTGGCATTTTTCAGCATTCCTTCGAAGGCTTTTAGTGCATCGAAGTTGCGGATTCCTTTCCGGTAGCCATCCAAAAGAGCAACGGTAGAGTGAAATCCGTTCATGGCAGGATCATCCTTGTAAAGCAGCGGAAATTGTGGCATCCAGCCTCCCTGTTCGTACATCGTCACATAGGATTGCAGCATATCACCCTCGAGGGTAGGATGCAGGATGGATCGCAGGGGATGCATCGCCAGGTAGGTATCCCAGATCCAGTCGTCGACAAAGAAATCGCGGGTTGTGGCGTGCACCTGGTGGTCGTAGGCACTGTAATAATGACCGTGCTCGTTGATGTTGATCATCCGTTCGTACTGCCTGTAGAGGGAGGTGAAGAAGGTTCGTCGTTGTCCTTCCGTGCCACCCTTTACCTGAATCTGGTTCATCACCATGGACCATTTATCTTCTGCATTTTTCTTTACTCCGTTGAAATTCCAGGCGGGAATCTCTGACTGAAGGTTGGCCTTGGCCTGCTCCTTGCTGATGAAGGAGATGGCATATTTCAGTTCGACCACCTGGTCACTTCCTTCGTCGAAATGGATCCAGGCACCTGCCTTGACACCGGGTTGGGTTTTTTTGGAGTCCAATATCTGAAGGTCCAGCTTCCCGGCTTGACCGGTCTGATTGACCTCTCCATAGACAAAGGCTTTCATCCCCATAAACTCCTCGACGCCCGAAAATGAATTTCCCTTTCTCCCAGTCTCCAGGTCCCCCTGTCCCTTCGTCTGTTCCTCCATCTCCCAGCTGCCCTGGTTGACGACCCTGAGTGCCAGAAATTTTTCTCCCTTACCGGGAAAGCTAAACCTGAAAAAACCGCATTTGGCTCCGGGAGTGAACTCAGTTTTTATGTTGTTGTCGACAAAATAGGTGGAATAGTAGAACGGACGGTTGATCTCCAGTTCGTGGTCGTAGGTTTGGCGCTGATTCCAGGTGACTGCCTCAGGAGTTCCCAGGTAGGGCATCACGCCGAAGAGTTCTCCTTTTCGGTGAGAGGAGATGGTGAGCGGGAAGAAACTGATCTGATCATCGAGGTAATCGGCCCGAACAGGATAGAACCGGATCATTTGGTTGGGCAGTTGAACGGTTGGTCGGGTGGGTTGCAAGAGGATGCCCACATTGCCGATGGTAGGATCCACACATGAGAGATTGGTGGTTTGGCCGAAGAGTAGACCGCACTTCATTAGCATCAGGGCAAGAAAAAGGAAGAATTTTGGATTTTGGATTTTGGATTTTCGATTAGTTTCCAACCGAAAATTTTCCGAAAAATTGAAAAATTGAAAAATTGATAATGGAAGAAGATCTGGTTTACCCGTATTCCAAAATCGAAAATCGAAAATCGAAAATTGGTCGTGTTTCATAGTAGTTAATAGTTTTTACAAAAGTAGGTTGAATTCATGTGATAATCAATTGCAAAAACCATCCGTTTGCGGAAATGGGTTCGAAAAAGTTGCTTATTTTAGCAGGGGAAAAGTGATCTGGAGGAGGAAATCCAATCCAATTTCAGTATCCTCCCGATTGTCTTGGTGATGCCTCACGTTATACTTCTTTTATTACCAACAAATTAAATATTTTAAACAGATGAAAAAAATCAGTTTTTTGTTTTTGATGACCCTGTCAACAGTTTTTGCATTTGCCGTACAACCAGGCGGGTTGAACCGAACTTCCGGGAATAGTCCCAGGGCATCTCAGTTGCCACCTGAAAATCAACAGGACAATACCCTGACCGCCAAGGAGCAAAAAGAGGGATGGAAACTCTTGTGGGACGGAAAAACCCTGAACGGATGGGTGAGTAACAAAGACGGTGTCGTGCCTCAAAAGGGATGGACCATCCAGAACAATGAATTAATAGTCGATCTTGGGGAAAACAAAGCAGGAGGGGATCTGGTTACGGAACAGGAATTCAAGAATTTCATTCTCGAGGTCGATTTTAAACTGACTCCAGGTGCCAACAGCGGAATTAAATATTTCATTCAGGCCAACAAGGAAGGCAAAGGTTATAAAAACGTTGGGTGTGAATACCAGGTACTGGACGATGTATTGCATCCGGATGCCAAACTGGGCAAGGATGGCGACCGTACCCTGGCTTCACTTTATGATCTGATCCCTGCCCTTAAGACCAAACCCTTTCATGGTGTTAACCAATGGAACACCGCCCGCATCGTGGTGAATGGAGAAAAAGTAACCCATTACCTGAACGGAACCAAAGTGGTCGAATATACGCGTGGAACACCGGAGTGGAAAGCATTGGTGGCTACCAGTAAATTTGCGAAGGAAGTTGGGTTCGGTGAATATCCGACCGGTCATTTGCTGTTGCAGGAACACGGGAATGAGGTGCACTACAAAAATGTAAAAATCAAGGAGATGAGATAAAAGTGAAAAATGAAAAGTGAAAAGTGATGAGAGAAGAGTTGGACCACTTTGATTACGCTTAGTTCTTCATTTTTCACTTTTAGTTTTTCATTTTTTCGGTATTTCAAACAACGAATAACTACTATTTAACCATGGAAACAAAAAATGAGGTAAGCAGACGCAACTTTATCTCGAACACGGCTTTAGGGACTGTTGCGACTTTGGGCGGGGCAAATTTGCTGCTTTCGTGTACGGGTTCTGGAAAGAGTTCGGCCAATGAGCCGGTGGCAGGTACTATGTTGGACCTTGCACCGGATGGCAAGGTCTTGCGGGCAGGATTGGTTGGGTGCGGCGGCAGGGGTACCGGCGCGGCCATCAACTTTGTGGATGCGGGGCCGAATCTTCAGATTGTGGCATTGGGTGACGTCTTTCAGGACAAGATGGACGAATCCAGGGCTCAATTGAAGAAGCAAAGGAACATTGAGATTCCGGACGAGAAATGTTTTGTCGGTTTTGACAGTTACCAAAAAGTTTTGGATGCGGGGGTCGACCTCGTGCTGTTGTGCACGCCTCCTCATTTTCGTCCCGCCCATGTGGAGGCAGCTGTCAACGCGGGAAAACATATTTTCATGGAGAAACCCTGTGCGGTAGATCCGGTAGGGGCCCGATCCATCCTGGTCTCGTCCAAAAAAGCAGAGCAGTTGGGCTTGTCGATCGTGAGCGGAACCATCCGTCGGGTACAGAAGGATTATATCGAAACGCACCGCAGGGTGGCTGCCGGCGAAATCGGCGAGATTGTCAGTGCACATGTGGTGCGCAATGGCGGTTCGCTCTGGGTGAAGAAGAGAAGACCCGAGTGGACGGATATGGAATACATGCTCCGAAACTGGGAGAATTTCTGCTGGCTTTCGGGCGACCACATCGTGGAGCAGTTTATCCACGAGGTGGATGTAATGAACTGGCACATCGGGAAAAATCCTGTCAAATGCATGGCCTGGGGTGGTCGCCAAAGGAGGATCACGGGCGATCAGTACGACTTTTTCAGCGTGGAATATGTGTACGACAACGGGATGCAGACCCATTGCGCTGCCCGTCAGGTAAGTGGGTGCAGCAACCTGAAACGCGAAATCATCGTAGGAACCAAAGGGTATGCCGACTGCAACGGAACCCTTTTCCATCCGGATGGGACCGTGATGTGGAAATATCCCTATCCCAAGGAGGGGGATACCGATCTTACCTGGAAGGTGAAGGATCCTTATGTGCAGGAGCACGTCAATCTGGTGACCGCCATCCGTACCGGCAAAAGGTTCAGCGATGCGGAAGCGCAGGTCAACTCGACCCTTGTGACCATGATGGGTAGAATTGCGGCTTATACCGGGAAGGATGTAACCTGGGAAGAGATGCTCAATTCCGGACTTTCCCTGGGACCAAAAACCTATGCCTTCGGTCCGGTTCCGAATATTCCGGAGGTGATTCCGGTGATCGGGATTGAGGCGGTGCCGTCGTGAAGAAGACTATAAGACTATAGGACTTGGGGACTGAGAGACGATTAGACCAGAAAAACGGGGAAGAAGTGAAGAGTTGAGAGTGAAGAACTAAGAGTTGAGAGTGAAGAACTAAGAGTTGAGAGTAGCACCGGTAGAGACGTTGCATGCAACGTCTGATATTCCAGATTGAAAGGATCTGGGCCAAAAGGTAGGTAGTGGCAGCTCTTCGTGGCTGCCCAATAGGTTAAGCAAAAAAAATCAGAATTGTTCGGGAAAGCCCGAAGGGCTTGAATGTCAATAACCGCGGGTGAAACCCGTGGTCAATGCAAAACCACTCTCAGACAACCCCAACTGGGGTTGAATTCAATCATTCTGATACTAAAAAGACTGCCGCATAGCGGTAAAGGTATTGTAGGCAACGGGCGGACGGAAGGGAACCAAATAAAGTTAAGAGTTGAGAGTAGCACCGGTAGAGACGTTGCATGCAACGTCTGGAAAGATCGGACGACTTGGAGGAAGAGAGGGTGCAATGGTATTCAATTGGGAAGGTTGGGAGAGATTTCAAACTGTTAAAACACGTTTAAAATGAAACGCAGGGATTTTGCCGGAAAAACAGTTGCTGCTTCGGTCGGATTGGTGCTTGCACCTTATTTGGGTGCAGGTCAAACCGATTTGCCATCCTCACGATCCATTAAAAAGGGGATCATGTGGGGAAATATTGGGGTTGGGAAGACGATTTTGGAAAAGTTTCAAGCGGCAAAGGCGGCTGGATTTGATGGTGTGGAAGTGATGAGTCACCTGAACCGCGAAGAGATACTTCAGGCAAAAGCGCTGACTGGCATGCCCGTTCCTTCCGTCTGTGGATCGATGCATGGAAAATATCCGCTGTCGGATCCTGATCCTAAAGTTAGGACTCAAGGTATAGAGGCCCTGAAAATGACCATCGAAGATGCAAAAATATATGGAGCCGACACTATTTTATTCGTTCCCGGCAGGGTAAGCGAAACAGTGGCATACAATGAGTGCTGGGATCGTTCGGTTGAGGAATTGAAAACAGTGGTCCCCTTTGCCGAAAAAATGGGCGTCACCATCGCAATCGAAAATGTCTGGAACAACTTTTTACTTTCGCCGCTTGAGGTAGCCAGATACGTGGATCAATTCAATTCTTCCTTTGTTCGCGCCTATTTTGACTGCGGAAATGTGCTGGTGATCGGTTGGCCCGAACAATGGATCAAAATCTTGGGAAAACGGATTGCCCGTGTACATATCAAGGAATATAGCCGCAAAATAGCCGACAAGCAGGGCAAATGGGCAGGATTTGGTGTGCCCTTGCAGGAGGGAGACAACAATTGGCCTGCCATCGTGAAGGCACTTGATTCGATCGGTTACCACAGCTGGGCTACCATCGAACAACCTGGTGGTGATACGCCCGATGGATTGAAGGAGCTTTGTCGACGTCTCACCAACATCCTGGGACAAAATTCATGAATAATTACACTACAAGGATGGAAAGTCCGTTGGGCAGATTGGTGTTGGTATCGAACGATACGAATCTGAAGGAGGTGACGTTCAGCGAGGAATTGATTGAAGAGTCGGAAATCCTTCCGGAAATTATGCAAAGGACGGTCCGACAATTGGGCGAATATTTCGAAGGAATGCGATTTGATTTTGATCTTGACCTCGATCCTGATGGCACGGAATTTCAGAAAGCTGTTTGGCAATTGTTGTTGAAGGTCCCTTTCGGTGCGACAAAAAGCTACCGTGATCTGGCCCTTGAGTCGGGTTCTGTACTGAACACTCGTGCCGTGGGCACTGCCAACGGGAAGAATCCGATTGCGATCATCGTACCCTGTCACAGAATCATTGGCAGTGACGGAAAGATGGTTGGCTATGCCGGAGGATTGGAACGAAAGAAATGGTTGCTTTTGCACGAAGCAGAACTGACAAAAAATGGACGGCTGTTCTAGGAATATAATTTTCTATTTTCAATCTCCGGTTCCTGAACCTGTCGAAGGATCTATTTTGGGGAAGGAACTCGGGAAATGGCAGGAATTTAGTTTTCGGTGAAGATTCGCGGACCGACCGGATGGATGAGTCCGGGATCATTGGCAAGCGGATTCCGGATGGTTGGAGCGATTGGAAAACCATTCATCAGCTCTGCAGGATAAGGTTTCATCAGAAGGGAAAGTTCCCTGGGCGAAGCATCCTTTGAGAGCCATCCTGCTTCATCCTCCCTGTGCAAAATGACAGGCATCCGGTGATAGGGCAAACGGGCAACCAATTGGTTGGGGTAGGTAGTCACAATGGCAAACGAGTGAAACAGTTCCCCGGAATCAGGATTGGACCATACATCCCATATTCCTGCCATCGCAAAGGGCCTGATTTTATTTCGGAGATAGATCAGAAACGGTTTATTCAAACGCTCAACTGTTGTACCCTCGATGTAGGCGTCTGCCATTACCAGACAACGTTGGGAGTGGATGGGCTTGCGGAAGGCAGGGAGGGTAAAAATACCCATTTCACCTGTGTAACCTGGATCATCGGTCGGGTTTTTCTCTCCTTCGGAACGCGCCTCAATCAGCATAACAGGTTTGAACGCACTATCTGGAGTAAGTCCAAATTGAAACATTTGAAACTCATTGGGCCGCTCTCCTGTGATTACCGCAGTTCTTTGCCCCGGAGATATATTATAGGAAGGATGGAGGCTGGTCTCCCCGGGGAGTTCGGCCCGAAAACGGTCCTTTAATGAGATGGCATCCTGGATCAAAATGAAACGTCCGCACATGGTTCAGCAAGTGAACTAAATTGAAATAAAGTGACTAAATTGACTAAAGTATTAAGAGAATATTTTAGATGGACAGAAAGTGCTTTTTTATAACTTTAGGCACTTTAGTCACTTTAGTCACTTTAGTCACTTCCATAAAGTAAATATAAATATAAAATGATGAAAATCAAAACAATTCTGATGGGTTTTTTAATCTTGGTCCAAGTTTCATCCTTCGGGAAAGGGAAACAATCCGGCGAAAAGAGGGCTTTTAATGGCGCAAAGGGAGAAGTTAAACTAATTACTCTTGATCCGGGACATTTTCATGCTGCCCTGGTCCAAAAGAAAATGTACGATCAGGTCAATCCTGTGGTGCTGGTTTATTCGCCGGAAGGTTCGGATGTGAACGAGCACTTGAAGAAAATTGAGGGATACAATGGTAGGAAGGATGGTCCTACTAGCTGGAAAGAGGTGGTGTACAGGGGATCTGATTATTTTGAAAAGATGCTTTCCGAGAAGAAAGGGAATGTGGTCGTCCTGGCTGGCAACAACCGGATCAAGACCGATTACATCAAAAAATCTGTGGAGGCAGGATTGAATGTGCTTGCAGATAAACCAATGGTCATCTCACCCGAGAATTTCCCCCAGTTGGAGGCATCCTTCAGAATAGCGGCTCAAAAAGGTGTGGTTCTATTTGATATTATGACGGAGCGGCACGAGATTACCACGATGGTTCAGAAAGAGTTGTCAGGTAACTTGGAGCTTTTTGGAACACTGCTTCCCGGAACGCCTGAAAAGCCAGGAGTCGAAATCTTAAGTGTACACTATTTTTACAAGAGTGTTTCCGGATCACCGTTGGTTCGTCCGGCCTGGTTCTTCGATGTGAACCAGCAAGGAGAAGGGATCGTCGATGTGGCCACCCATTTGGTCGATCTGGTGCAATGGATCTGTTTTCCGAATGTTATTTTGCATAAATCCGACATTGCGATGTTGCAGGGAAAACACTGGCCAACCCCGCTGACGCTGGAGGAGTTTAAGGCTGTAACCCAGGTAGACCATTTTCCGGCTTATCTTTCCACGGTAGTGAAGGATGGAAAATTGCAAGAATATGCCAACGGATCGATGCTTTACAGAATAAAAGGAGTTCACGCCAAGGTAACGGCAGAGTGGCGTTACAAGGCTCCGGAAGGGTCAGGCGATACACACTACGCCCTCTTGCGTGGTACCAAAGCTACCCTTGAGATCAGACAGGGAGAGGCAGAGAAATATTTGCCAACCTTGTATGTCAGGGCCAATCAGGGGACCAATCTGACCGCCTTTGCAGCTGAACTCAAAAATGCAGTCGTAAAAAATAGTACACACAAGGGATTAACCCTGGAAAATGTGGACCAACAAAGTTGGAAGGTGGTAATTCCGGATTCCTACAAAGTGGGTCACGAAGCACATTTCAGTCAGGTGACGGAGGAGTACCTTGGATATTTGCAGACGGGTAAGCTGCCTGCCTGGGAGGTTCCCAACATGATTGTAAAATATTATACGACGACTGAAGCGCTTAAACTGGCCAGAAAGAATAAATGAAAAGTGAAAAATGAAAAGTTAAAAGATTCTTACATCTTCCATTCTCTCATGTAGACAATTTATGCAAGGCTTGTATACTAAATAAGCAAGGGCTATTCTTCACTCTTCACTTTTCATTTTTCACTATTCACTATTCGTGGATCTCCACCACGTACTCTGCCTCAACCATTTCACCGGGAGCCAACTGAATCACACCTTCCTTGTTTTCGAAGTGCTGATCGGTATCCCATTTGTCGGCTATACCGCACCAGGGCTCAATGCAGACAAAATCACCGTTGGTCTTGGCCCAGATCCCCAGGTAAGGGAAGTCTTCGAAGGAGACCGAAAGGGCCTGGCTTGATTTCTTGCTACGCAGGGTGACTTTCCTTGATTTGAGATCCTTGAAGATGAGGGCGTCCTTGCTGAACAACTCATGGGTGAGTGGGATGATCTTGGAATTGTCGAAGACAGGAGCTGTCTGGTCCAGTATCGTTCCATTTTCGTGTAGCAACCAGGTAGCTGAATTTTCGGGATGCTCAAATTCGAGGTAATAATCTTTGTAGGTTTCGTCCGGATGGATGGGACACTTGAATCCGGGATGACCTCCCAATGAGAAGAAGAGTGATGTGTTTCCACTGTTTGTAACCTGGTGGATCACCCTGACTTTGGTACCTTCCAACAGAAAATCAATGCTAAATTCGAAATCAAAAGGAAAAACTTTAAGCGTGTCCTTGTTGGAGCCCATGCCAAAGGTCAGTGAGTCGGCGGTAATGCCAGTCAGCATTAGCTGCGGATTATCCCGGATAAAGCCGTGTTTGGTGAGATTGTATTTTACCCCTTTCCACAAGAAGGCGTTGTCCTTCAGTCCGCCGACAATGGGGAACAGAATGGGTGCCGTACTGTTCCAGATCTCCGGATCGCAGCCCCACATGTATTCGATACCTGTTTTTAGTGATTTGATGGAGGAGAGTTCTGCTCCGGGTTGCCTGACGGCAATTTCAAGTTCGGAATTTTTTGCGTAGTGAATCATTTGTTAATTTGCTAATATGTTAATGTGCTAATATGCCAATGTGCTAATTTGCTAATAGTGCGTTATTCGAGGATAAGGATGAATGGTAAAGGTATTAAAATGATTTATAAAATCAGATAAAGCAGCAGGACAATTGCAAAATGACTCAGTCTGCATTTTCTTTAATTCCTAAATAAATAGCCTTACCAATTTATTAAAAACTGTTTGCACCTATGAAATTTGCGATTGCATTATCATCGCTTTTATAGACTATGCTCATGCTCGTTCCATTAGCACATTAGCACATTATTTTGCATTCTCCACAGCTACATGAAAAGCCTTTCGCTCTATTTCACCCGCTTCCGAATAATTCAGTACATTTTCCCGTTTGGCCACACGGCAGAAAGTTTCGTAGGTGCCGTCCTGTCTGGCAACGACAGGGGTCCTTTTGCATTTGAGGTAAAGAACCGGCAAAGAGCACATTTCGACCCTCCGGACGATTTCGTCGTTATCGGCAACTTTTACTGCTTCCTTAAAAAGGTCACAGGATTGCTGCACGAAATCGTCTGAAAAAAGGGTGTCTCCCGGCGTCAATCCAAGGTGAATATGGGTGTCGGGAGTGATTCTGTTGTGAAGCAGGTCGAAATATTGCCGGATGAACTTTCCGGCTCTGCCGTAATACCCAGACATGAAGTCGTTGATGACCGCTTCTGTATTGCATTCAGGATTCCAGAGCAGTTTGGAGATCAGGTAGGCGCGCAGTTCCGAAAACTCACCTCCCCTGCTCTGGTAAGCGGCTTGTTCCATGATGCCAATAGCGTTGTTGTCGCGGAAGGATTGGATATTGGACTGCAGTACCCTGAAATTGGGGTAAGGCATTACATAGTGGCCAAAATTGACCACATAGTCCCAGATGTACATGTGAGGGGCAAGTGCCGACCATCCTTTCAGATCTTCCAGAAAGGATTTGTTCTCGGGACAGGATTTAAAATCGTGTGCGAAACAGCACTCGATACTGCAGAGACGGACCACAACGTTTTGCCTTGGACGTATGTTTTTCGGCGGAGTACGGGTGTACTGGTAGGCGAGTGTTCCGATGAATTTGTCGGGAAACTCCTTCTCCACGGCGGCTGCCACCTGGTTGACAAACCAGATGATGACGCCGGATTCGCCACCATGGGCTTTGGCGATGGCCTGACATTTATCGCACTGACAGGGATTGTGCCAGTCGTTCTGGGAGACGTCATAGATCAGGTATTCCGGACTTTCCCGCATCCGTTTCTTGATTCTGTCAGTAATGATTTTAAGTACATCGGGGTTGGTCAGACAGAGTTGCGCCCGTTCGAAGATCCGTTTGCCATCCACCAGACTGTAATATTCGGGATGTTTTTTGTAGAATTCGGCGGGTGGCATCAGCGGGAAAAAGGTATGTACTGCCCAGTAGCTCTCGATGCCGCCAGGCTGATCGCGGTAACCCATGGCTCCGTTCATTTTGTTGCGCGTGGCCCAGGTGGGATCAAAGGCTTCAAAGTAGAAGTCATTCCGTACCCGGATGCCCGGTTTTTCGGCGTGATCGAACCAGACAAATTTCAGTTCGTCCCGCTTGGGAACAACGCTGACGGATGGAGTGTACCACCTGCATCCGAGTTCCCGTTCCAGGAATTCAAAGACGCCATACATCGTGCCTCGCTGCTTTCCACCGGTGATAAAAATATTTGGACCTTCGTTGTAGTAGCGGAAGGATTCTTCCGCAGAAGCGGCAAAGGACTGGGACGACGGGGAGGATGCGACCGGTTCCAGAGCGTAGACGAAGGGGGTGCCGATGAAGACTTGGGGTCCTTTGTAGTCGGGGTCGGCAGGAAGAAGCGGAAGTTCGACCCCACCCATCTCTTTGATCCAATGCTGCAGCTCTTTGGCAGCCCAATTTTCGGATTCGGAGCTATTTTTTGCAAGAGAGATGCGGTAATCTGATTTTCCGTGGCTGAACAAGGCATATGCGATGCGTTTACCTGCAGTAAATTCAATGGTTTTTTTCAATAGCGCTCCAGATTTCAGCAGCACCTCAAGGTTTGCCCTGTAAGGTTGGTAATTGGCGGAAGGAATTTTCAGCGGGGTGCAAAAAGAGGAAGTTCGTGCTTCCTTCAGGATCTCTTTTCCGTGGATATCGCTGATGCTGATGTTTATAGTTTGAATAAGATGATCCAGGACTTCCGGAAGGTAGGACGAAACGACGCTGGCTACCCCTGTTTCACCTGCCCATACCTTGAAAAGATCCCCTCTTTCCAGGGCACCGGCGGCCGAAAAGTCGTGAAACCGGAGACAGAATCCCCATTTGTTGCCGTGTTGTTCAACCTTCAGCAACAAGCTGTTGGTTCCTTTCTTCAGCAGAACGGGAATCAGGTCCCCATCGATTTTGATTCCCCTTTGACCCGGGTAATCGAATACAGTAGCTCCATTCACAAAGAGCTGTGCACCATCGTTGGAGCCCAAACCAATCATCTGAACTCCGGTCTCTGAAGCTTCCACCTCCGTGTAGGCATAGGCAAAAACCGGGTAGGATTTGGAGAGGGCAACTGCCAGGTCGACGATCGAATCGGCAGATTGCCAGTATTTCCAGTTTAAAGTTGTATTGGTTGTCTTGACCTGATCCCCTGCCTTGACAACGAGTTTGGTCTCACCACCAGATTTCTGCAGATAGTCTGTTTTGAAACCCGGCAGGTGATCCCAGGATTTGTCGGGATCCGACTGAAGTTGCAGCGGAATAGGACCCAGCAAAAGCCAGGATTTTACGAATTGGCCAGGAATAATTTTCTTAGGTACCAGTGCTTTTTCACATTTGGCCCCCATCGCCAGAACCAGTAATAGGTTAAACAGAATTAGTTGTCTCATTGTATTTTGGATTTTCGATTTTGGATGGATGCCATTGAAGGGAATTTGTTGTTAAATTTTTTTGGGTAACCATGAAGGGCTGCCCCTACAGATTAATCATCCTATTCCTGGTTTTCAAGACGCGGTATACCGCGTCTCTACCGGTGCTATATTAACTCTCAGATCTCCACTCTTCACTCATAACTCTTCACTCATAACTCTTCACTTCTTACCCTACTAGTCCTTCTCCCTGCTCAGCCAAACCTCGGCCACCTGCGAGCCGCGTTCGCCTTCGCCCTTGTCGTTCTGGGCACAGTTCCAGGTAAAGGTTACCTTACCTGTTCGGGTGACTTCCCTTGGGAGTTTGAATTCGAAGATCGGCTTCGTACCCATGCGGATGAAGTCGTGTATCAGGATGCCATTGGCTTCGAGCTTCATTTTGGAGCGGAATCGCCCGGTGTAGGCCACTTTGAGGATATAGGTACTGCTCGGATCAAGGTCTGTGTACTCCATGATCAGCGGAGTAAAATAGAGCGAATTGATCTGTTGCATCCATGCGAGAGGGGTAGTTTGTCCTTCAAATCCTTTTGCTACGATCTCGTCTACCCATTCGACGCCTTTCAATCCAACGCCAAAACTGACGCGTGGTGATTCGAGGCTGCCGGGATCCTCCTGCCAGCTCTTTTGGGCCTTGATTCTTTTCCAGGAGGTTGGGCTGCCGAGGTGATCGTAGAATCCGCCCGGTCCCGGATCTGTTCTGTGAAGCATCGTATGAAGTTCATCCAGTCGTTGTGTCTCATTAGGCAGCTTTTCGATTCTGTTTAATTGATCGAGCAACCAGAGCGCATCGTTGACGGGGATATCCATGTTGTCGATGAAATTTCCCCTTCCACTCATGGCATGGTGCTTTTCCATCGTAAGTTGGGCTCCGAAGCTTCTGAAAAGGGAGTCAGCCAGCGAAAAGCAACGGCTTCTGAGCGGCTGGGCGATTGGTTTTTCCCTGGCCAGAATCAGGGTGTTTCGTGCCTCTCCGATCGAATTTATCGATCCGGCGGAGGCTGCATTCTCAAGAATTGAACGTGCCTGACTTTCGAGGGCTGTTTCGTAGCGGAGCCGACGTTGGGTATAGGCATCGAAATAAGCCCTGATCAGTCCGCTCTGGAACCTTGGGTTGGACAATACTGCCGTGGAAGCTGAACTTTCCATGTCCTGCCATTGTTGCAGAGTTTTTTCAACCTGTTCGTTGGACAGGAGCGGTCCACGGAAATTCTCTTCGAGTGACAGCAGACCGCGGGTTACCCCTTCGGTATACTTTGGTCCGATGAAATATCTGGCATAATCACGCAAGGTTTCGGTTACCGGAGTTTCGGGATTCCAGTCCTGGCCGGTCCAGATAAATTTGTTTACGTCGTCGTTGGTACCTTCTGAGTAGCTGATACTTCCCTGTGCCAGTGCGGCAAAACGGTTGTGAATCAGTTTTTCATCCGTTGGGCGGGGATTGATACATTCGCGGCCGAGGGTCATCGCAAAGGCAAGATCCCACTGCGGAACCGGATATTGGCAGCTGTAGCTGTGAGTAATGTCGGGATAAAGGCGGATGGGTATGGAGGAATCGGTTACCCTGCGAACTTCCGGTAATGGCATTTTGATCCAGGGGCCATACACCACTCCACCCAGCCATTCCGGTTTCGCATTGATGTGGCTGAAGAAATTGCCATACCAGACGGTACTTGGTTTGAAAGCCTGTGGAGATACCCATATTTTTGCATTCGGATGGTACTTTTTCAAAACGACTGCCTCTTGATCCAACCATTTAAACAAGGGATCGGGTTCCAGATCGCCGGGATCACCGCCCGGAACAAAAAGGGCATCCAGTTTGGGAAGCAGGGAGAAGATCTTTTCGCGTTCGGCGAGTTCGAACTGGATGGAATCGGGAGAATTGTAGTCGCTGTTCATGTTTGGATACCACATCCAGACATCCAGTCCATAGGATTTGCAAATGCGGGACTGTTCGACGATCATCTGGATGGCAGGTAGTTTCATGTTGACACTGGTGGCATCGTCGTCGGTTCTGGGTGGCATGATCTCGATGCTGTTGGCCCCAAAAAGCGCCAGATCGCGGATGTACCTGTCGTATTGTGCGACACTCCAGGCATCGTAGGCATTGGTTTTGGGCCGATAGCCCAGTTGATGTCCCCGAATAGGATAGACTGGTGTCGAGGAAATAGCCATTTTTTCGGGAACAAGAATCGAATGCTCGGAGAGTTCCATTTTCCGTAAGGCATAACCTACGCCATAGAGTGCGCCTCTTTCATCGTGGCCTGCAATGACCAGACATTGGGAATTGATGAGCGAAATTTTGAATCCATCTTTCCCGGTAGGTGAGAGTGGTTCCATCTGTTTGGCCGTTCCGCCAGGCAATTTCAGCAGATCTTTTTCGAGGCAAACGATGATCAATGGCTTTTCCCTGGCATCCGGCTTTACGGCGAAGGCCGAAAACAGGGAGGTATGCAGCTGAAGTTCCTCCTGCAAAACGGATGCAGCCTTGAGAAGCTGGACATTTTTCTTGTCGGAACAATAAATGGAAGTTTGGGAGAAATTGTGCATTTGAGCAGAAACCCTGATTGCACAAAAAATCAAAACAATCGTAAGTGATTGGCGATTAAGGTATTTCATGGCGTATAGTAGTTGTAGTAGTAGCGAACTGAAGCATTCAAATATCGGAAGATAAATTTACATTTAAAAATTATTAAATTCGTGCAATCCAAAAGAAAACAGCAATTATGAACAGACGAAATATGATCGGTTCGGTGGCTGCCACAGCGGCCTTGACGGCAACCGGTTTTCCTTTTCAGGAAAGCCGTGCAGCGGAGGCATCTGCTGGCGGATTAAAGGGGAACATCCATCATTCCGTGAGCCAGTGGTGCTATGGAGATATCCCGCTGGATGATCTGGCAAAAGCCTGCAAGGAGATGGGGCTCGAATCTGTCGAACTGCTCAACGAAAAGGACTGGGCCACTGTGAATTCCCACGGGCTGAAATGTGCGGTTGGCTATGCCACGGATTGGGGCATTCCAAAAGGATTTAACAGGATCGAAAATCATGACAAGTTGGTTGCCGATTTTGAATCTATGATCCCAAAGGCTGCCGCAGCCGGGGTTCCCAACCTGATTTGCTTCTCCGGAAACCGGGAGGGGCTGAACGATCAGGTAGGGCTGATCAATTGTGCCAAGGGATTGCGTAGGCTCACCCCGCTGGCAGAGAAACACGGAGTCACTATCATCATGGAACTGCTTAACAGCTACGGGCACAAGGACTACCAGTGCGACAAAACTGCATGGGGAGCTGCGCTTTGCGAAATGGTTGGTTCCGATAGATTCAAGCTGCTGTACGACATCTACCACATGCAAATCATGGAGGGGAATGTGATCGATACCATCCGAAAATTCAGCAAATACATCGGGCATATCCATACGGGTGGGGTTCCCGGCCGGCATGAGCTGGATGAAACGCAGGAACTTTACTATCCTGCCATCATGAAGGCCATCGTGGATACCGGATACAAAGGATTTGTCGGGCAGGAATTTGTTCCGACCAATCCCGACAAGCTTGCTTCGCTCAAAAAGTGCATTCTTATCTGTGACGTTTAAACTAGATATGAGATATAAGATATGAGACATGAGATTAGGGAGGCAAGGATTAGACGCTTCTATCTTTGAAATTATTTTATTTCCAATCTCACATCTTATATCTCACATCTTATATCTCATAACTTATATCTCATAACTTATCTCTCATCAAACATAATTTATCATGAAAAACCTCGTTTATTTATTCTTGTTCGCAACCTTGCTGGTGGCTTGTAACCAGGGTCCGAAATTTACCATCAGTGGAAACATCGGCGGATTGACGGATGGTACCGTTTACCTGAAACAGCGTGTCGGTGGTGAGACCGTCATCATTGATTCCGCAAAAAGTGTCAGCGGAAAATTCATCCTGAAAGGGACCATCGAAGTGCCCGACCAATATGCGGTCGTGCTGGGTGAAAGAAAGCAAATTCCGATCTTGTTGGAGAACAAGGCCATCCAGATTACCGGAATGAGTGATGATCTGAGAAATGCCACCATCACGGGTTCAACCAGCCAGGATGAGCTGAAGGCGCTGGATGCCAAGGGAAATATCCTCAATGAGAAGATGAAGGATATCTATGGCAAGTACAATGATGCCAAGAAAGCCGACAATGCTGCAGATCAGGCCAAATATGAGAAACAACTGGACTCGCTTGACAATGTACAGACCGCGGTCTTCAAGGATTTCATAACCGGAAGCCCAAATTCTTTCGTGGCACCTGTAATCTTGAGCCGTATCCAGTATGGGATGGAGGCAGAAGAGATCGATGGCTATTTGAAGAAATTCTCTCCCGAAGTGATGAAAAGCAAAAGTGCCAAGTCGCTTGCCGATCACGTACTTGTTCTTCAATCGGTTTCGGTGGGTAAGATTGCTCCCGATTTTACTCAAAATGATTCCATTGGAAATCCCGTGAAGCTTTCAGATGTTTATTCCAAACACGAATATACCCTGGTTGATTTCTGGGCATCCTGGTGCGGTCCTTGCCGTGGGGAGAATCCCAATGTGGTAGCTGTCTGGAAAGACTTCAATGCAAAAGGGTTCCATATAATGGGTGTCTCTTACGACACAGACAAAGCCAAATGGCTGAAAGCTGTTGCCTCCGACAAACTGACCTGGACCCAGGTTTCCGACCTGAAGGGCTGGAGCAATGCCACTGCCAAAATTTATGGCATCAATTCAATCCCTGCCAACCTGCTGCTCGACAAGACCGGAAAAATTATAGGTAAAAACCTGCGCGGGGATAAACTGAGGGAAAAGATTGGGGAGCTGCTGAAGTAAAGACCAGGAAGACTAAGAGACTAGGGGACGAAGAGACTTGGGGAGTGGTTGCTTTGGATTATTCGTAAAAATATTGTATATTTAAGATAATTAAGTATTTGATTTTTTGAATAATTCAAGGCAATTCGCTAATGAAAATTCGTTCTCACAAAGATCTGAATGTATTTAGGTGCTCTTTTGAACTGGCACTTCGGATTCATCAATTGTCGATAGGATTTCCTCCTGAGGAGAGATTTTCCTTGACTGATCAAGTTAGAAGAAGTTCACGTTCCGTATCTGCGAATATCGCTGAAGCTTTTAGAAAACGGAGGTATCCTAAAGCATTTGTTGCCAAACTATCAGATAGTGAAGGAGAGGCTGCAGAAACACAGGTGTGGCTAAGTTTTGCCTTGGCTTTTGGATATTTGGATGAGACGGCCTTAAAAGAACTTGATGAAAAGTACGAACAATTAGAGAAACAAATTATTACGATGATTCTGAGCCCAGATAAATGGTCCGCATAACCACTCCCCAAGTCCCTCAGTCCCTTAGTCCCTTAGTCCCTTAGTCCCTTAGTCCCTCAGTCCCTTAGTCCCTTAGTCCCTCAGTCCCTTAGTCCCTCAGTCTTACAGTCCCTTATTTCCACAGTCCAACATCCCTGAAGATTTGACAAATGAAAGAATTCACCCTCACCACGCCCGCACTTTTGTTCTCTGCCATCTCCCTGATACTGCTGGCCTATACCAATCGGTTCCTGGGATATGCAGCCCTGATCAGGGATTTGCATGCCAAGTTTCAAAAGAACAAGGACAGGATGCTTTTGGGGCAGATTGCCAATTTGCGCAGGAGGCTCTACCTAACCAAGAACATGCAGATTTTTGGGGTAACCAGTCTTTTTTTGTGTGTATTGACGATGTTCCTGATATATATGGGATATCCGGACGGAGCATTCTGGGTTTTTGGTGTGGCGCTGTTGTTGCTTATCATCTCCCTTGGTCTCTCGATTCTGGAAATACAAATCTCAGTAAAGGCGCTGGATCTGCATTTGCACAAGATGGAGGAAGAATAATGTGCTAATGTCCTAATGGCGCTTAGTTAATTATTTGTTCTTTCAGTCTACTAATAAATTATAGTGAGTGTGAATCAGTTTGTAGTCAACATTGACACCATCAGGCCTTCAAATCCAATCCCCCATTCGCACAATAGCATATTTGCACATTAGCATATTTGCACATTAGCAAATTAGCACATTATTCAGTGTCCATGCTGAACAGCCTGCTGTAATGGTTTTCCAGGTGCATCCGCATGGCCTGGGTAAAATGTTCGGCGTCCCCCTTGCTGAGCACATCGACTAGATCCTTGTGGGAGAGAAAGTGTTTGTTCGCCAGATTTTTATTGATCAGTCCGCTTGAATAGGCGTAGTTGAAGACGGGTAGAAGCATTTTCTGAAATCCCCGCAGGGTTTCATTTTTCGTCATCTCATACAACTTTCCGTGAAACCTGACTTCGTGGTCAATATCGAACAGGGTCTCCTTGGACGGAGATATTTCGTCCTTGATAATTTCGTACAGCGCGTTGATATCCTCTTTTGTTGCCCGTTGAACCACCAGGTCGGCCATCCCCACCTCAATGACCAGCCGCATCTCGAAGATGTCTTTCAAGGTACTTTGGTCGAGGATATTTGGGATCAAAGTCTTTTGCAGTATTTCTGACAGATCGGGACTTTTAATGATGGTCCCCTTGTGCTTGACAGACTCAATCAGGCCCATGGTCTTCAGCCGGTTCAGTGATTCGCGAATCACTGTGCGGCTAACTCTCAGCGAGCTAGCTAATTCAGTCTCTTTCGGGATCAAATCACCCGGATTTAATTTTTTCCGGATGAAAAGATCAATCAGGTAAAATTCAACCTTATCAACCAGACTGCGAGTATCTATGATGGGAACGCCGGTCTGTAAATCTTCTATTGTCATATTTTGCGAATTTATTAAAAAAAGTTAATAAATATTTTGATTTACCAAAAGTCTGTTTTATATTTGTCGCATTATGTCATACATAAGACAAATATAGGAAATCAAATTACTAAAACAAATGTTATGAGTAGAATTATTGCACAAAAGCTCTATTTACTGGGACTGGCATTTTTTCTGTCATTCGGCATTGCCGTTGCTCAGCGAACGGTAAAGGGCATCGTGACTGATGCTGCTGATGGAACGACCACTCCCGGTGTGAATGTAGTGGTACGTGGAACAACCATTGGAACGATTACAGACATGAATGGTAAATTTTCATTGGGTGTCCCATCCGGAGCGACTGAGATTGTAATATCAGCCGTTGGTTATGTTACTCAAATCATTAAACTTGGGAACACCGATACCTTTGCCATTGCTATGACCAGCTCAAATCTGGCTTTGGATGAAGTGGTTGTTACAGGGTATGGTGGTACACAAAAGCGGGCCAAGGTAACCAACTCCATCTCTTCTGTGAAGGAAGAAACTTTGAAGACCGGTTCCCATGCCAATCCTGCCCAGGCACTTTCGGGTGCTATTTCTGGTTTGAAGGTGGTTCAGGCTTCTGGTAATCCTGGTGCGGCTCCTTCCCTGGTACTGCGTGGTGGTACCAATCTGGATGGTTCCGGTTCGCCTTTGATTATGGTGGATGGTCAGGTCAGAAGCAGTCTGAGTGACATCAATCCCGAGGACATTGAGACGATGGACATTCTGAAAGATGCTGGTGCAACAGCTTTATATGGTGCCCGTGCGAACAATGGGGTTGTTTTGATAACCACCAAGCGCGGAAAGGCCGGAATTTCTGAGATAAACGTCAAAGTGAAGACGGGTTTGAATTACCTGCACAACCCTTACAATTTTTTCAATGCCGGAGATTATCTCTATTGGCAGCGAACTGCGGTTTCAAACGGATCAAATATTTATCAAAAATCGGATGGTACCTGGGTCGGTTCCACAACGATGACAAGTTTAACCGGTGTACAACCTTATGGTACGGGCAATCTCTATTTTGATCCTGCCAACCCGACTGTTGCGCTGGATGGAAATAAAAGTGGTTCTGCCATCTGGAGTCCGATGTTGCTGAATGATGCCAACAGATTTCTTCTTCAGAAAGGCTGGAAAACGATGAAGGATCCGATCTACGGAACCGACATTCTCTATTCTGAATTCATCAGGGCCAGGACGGCATTTACGAATCCTGCAGTTTCGCAGGACTACAATATTTCTGCCACAGGAGGCAATGACAAAGGGAATTATTATGTTGGTCTAGGTTTTTACAATGCACAGGGACTTCCTGTGGATACCTGGTATCAGCGTATCAACTTTACCTTCAATGGTGATTATAAGATTCGCGACTGGATTACCTCCAGCAGTTCTTTCCAGTTCAACGATTCCAAATGGTACGATCAGCCACAGGTTGCCGAATCAAGCTATTTTGCCAGGATGTTGAGTGCACCTCCCACACAGCGTGAATATAATCCGAACGGCGATCTTGTTTTAGGCCGAGGAGGCGGTGACGGAAATCCCTTGGTAACCATTGATAAATTCATCCGCACCAACAACACGGATAAATTCACATTGGGTCAGTCCTTTAAATTTGACCTGACCAAGGCACTGAGTTTGAAAATCAATGCCAACTGGATGTACGACGAAGGTTATTATGAGTCCTTTAACAAGGATTATCTGAATGGTGCCAATACCTGGGTAACTACGCGGTCTTCACAGGCCTATTTCGACCGAACGATGCGTCAGACCTACAATGCCGTTTTGAGCTACAATGCCAAAATCGCAGAGAACCACAACATTGGTGCTCTGGTAGGAACAGAGTTTTACGACTCGTTCAACTATGGTGTTTTGGCCGCCGGTTCCGGTGCCCCAACGGATGACTTCGCAGATCTTCAGTATACCTCTACCAAGGAAGGTTTGAGAACTACAGATTCCTGGCATAGCCGCGAAAGGATTCTTTCTTTCTTCAGCCGTATCAACTACGACTACAAGGACAGGTACCTACTGGCTGTTACAGCCCGTCAGGACGGATATTCCAAATTGTTGGGTGATCAGCGTTATGGCTTCTTTCCAGGAGTATCTGCCGGTTGGGTCGTATCCCGCGAAGATTTCTTCAAACCTGTACAGGAGGTACTCTCTTTTGCAAAGATCCGTGCCAGTTATGGTGTTAACGGAAATGTCTCCAGCAGTTCACTCGGTGCCTATACCACTCAGGGATCCTACTCCTCTACGCTGTACAACAACCAGGTTGGTTACAACATCGGAAGCATTGCAACGCCCAATCTGAGATGGGAAAAATCGCATACGTCTGAATTTGGTATGGATTTGGGATTCCTGCAAAACAAGATCAATGCCGGAATCTCTTTCTACAACCGTATTACCAGCGATAAGTTTGCCAGCATCCCACTTCCTGAATCCTCCGGTATCTCCTCCATCCTCTCCAACAATGGTGAGATCAGAAACCGTGGTCTCGAGATGGACATGACTTTCAAGGTATTTCAAAACAAGGACTGGAGCTGGAACATCTCTGCAAATGCAACCTACAACATCAATACGATCATGAAGTTGCCATACAACGGATTGGATCGCAACAGGCAGAGTGCCTTCCAGGTTTATGACCCCTCTTCCAAGAGCCTGATCTGGGTGGGTGGTTTGCAGGAAGGACAGCGTCCAAATGATCTGTATGCCTTTCAGGCGATGGGTATTTACAAGGATGCAGCCGATGTGCAGAAAAATGCAGCAAGCTTGAAGGACATTACGACAGGTAACAACGGAAGTACCGGCAAACCGCTCTTTGGTCCAGACCTTTGGGCCACGATGACAGATGCACAGAAAGCAGCCGGATTCCCCATTCAACCGGGTGATGTAAAATGGAAAGATGTTAACGGTGACGGTATCATCGATAATTTCGACATGGTTAAAATTGGCAATACCGATCCTAAATGGTTTGGTGGTATCACCAGTTCAGTTACCTGGAAGGACCTTACGCTTTATGTGAGGACCGACTATGCATTGGGATTCTACCAGTATGATACCATACTGCCCTGGTTTATGGGAGATATGCAGGGTTCCTTCAACGGAGTTGAACAGGTAAAAAACACCTGGACCACCACCAATACCAATGCCCCTTTCCCTAAATACAACTGGGCGGATCAGACCAACAAGCGCAACTACGCCAGGCAAAGCAGCATGTTCTGCTACGAAGCCAGTTATCTGGCCTTCCGCGATGTCACATTAACCTATGCGCTGCCAAAGAAAATCATGAAGTTGATTGGCATAAAAGCAGCAGATATTTCTCTCTCCGGCCAGAACCTGGGTTACCTGACTGCTTCCAAACTCTACACCCCGGAAGTATCCAGTACAGCAGGTACCAACGGTGGCTACTCTTTGCCAATCACGGTGATAGCTGGTTTAAATATTAAGTTTTGATCCGGTTAATAATGCAAGCAAACAACAAAATAGGTATGATCATGAAAAAAGTAAAATACTTTTCGTTCGCCGCCGTCCTGATCTTGCTCATCTCCTCCTGCAAACAGATGGATTTGGCACCGATGGACTGGTACGGAAGCAATAACTTCTGGAACAACGAAGCCCAGGTTAAAGGATATATTTACGGCATCCACAAACAAATCAGGGACAACAGCATCAACTTCTGGTTGATGGGAGAGGTCCGTGGAGGTACACTGAAACTTACTCCCAGCGTCTCAACGACCAGTGTTAGTATGAACTACATCAGTCCGTTTATCGATGAAGGCTTTACAAAGGACAAAACCGGATTGACCGGCTGGGCCAGTTTCTATGGCAAGATACTAAATGTGAACCTGGCCATTCAAAAGGTAGAAAAAGAGTGTACCTTCCTGTCAGATGCCAGCCGTCAGTACTATCTGGGACAGCTGTATGGCATCCGTGCCTTCAACTATTTCTGGCTGTACCGCACCTACGGCGGAGTGCCGGTAGTAACGGATGTAAAGGTCATCAACGGAGTAACCAGTGCCCCGGATCTTTATCTGGAACGCTCTACCCCGAAAGCGACGCTTGATTTCATCAAATCGGATATTGATAAATCCCTCACCAATTTTGGCGCAAATACTACGATGACTGATCAGAAATCGATCTGGTCGGTTTATGCTTCCCAAATGTTGAAGGCGGAAGTATACCTTTGGTCGGCCAAAGTGACAACCGGAGATCAGGCACCTGCTTCGACCGATATCACGACTGCAGAAACAGCGCTGAATGTTGTGAAGAATTCGGCTGTGTTCTCCCTGCTTCCAAGTTTTAAAAATGTCTTTGCCTATACCCAAAAGGGGAATGCAGAGATCATCTATGCCCTGCGTTTTGTCGATCCTGAAGCAGCCAACAATGCCTCCCAGTTGGTTTACGACGTGACCTTTATCTCCAATGCCTACACCAAAACTGGCAGGGCAATGGGCGATACACTGGCCCTGAAAACAAATCTTGGATTGCAAAGGAATGAATACGATTTTCCTTTCTGGCAATCCTTCAGTGCCACGGATACCCGCCGTGATGCAACTTTCCTCGATTTTTATTACAAGGATAAAAATGGTCAGCTGACAGTAAACGGTACGATCCTGCGGAAATTTCTCGGAACGCTCAACTCCACTGGCAACAGGGTATATTGTGATGACATTCCAATTTACCGCTATGCTGACGTGTTGTTGATGCTGGCTGAAGTAGCCAACAAAAAGGGTGATGATCCTTCCCCTTACATCAACCAGATTCGTCAGAGAGCCTATGGTGCAGGGTATCCTGTTTATACCAGTCAAGGTTTTGCTGCCAATGAACTGGCGATCCTGGCCGAAAAGGACAGGGAATTTGTCTTCGAAAACAAGAGATGGTTCGACCTTGTCAGGATGCAGGATGCTTCCGGAAAATCATTGGCTTTTTCCTCGGCCCCATCCGTTCTATATGCCAGAACGGCCCCCTTATTGGGTGCTTCAGAAGGCTACAAACTCCTTTTCCCCATCGACGTAAATACCTTAAACAAGGATCCAAAACTGGTCCAGACTTCAGGCTATTAAGTTTGCTACCTGATTCATAAAAGGTTGGAATTAAGAAAAGAGGCCTGCAAGCTATGGCCTCTTTTCTTTAAACTGATTTTCCATTTTTTCTGCAACTATTTTTTTGAAACAGGTGAACCCATATTTCAGGTAGCCATCGCAGTTTTAACTATTTTAACCTCACAAAATAATGAGCGTGATGAGAGCGGTTTTGGTAATTATAGTCTTGTTGATAGCTTCTGTACAGTGCACCAAGAGCATCCCTTCCTCTGGTGAAAATTCGAAAATAGTGGGTGTTGAGTTGATCCCCAGACGGGTGCCTGCCTTTTCCGGAAATCATGACAATGTTCTCTATGATCTGAAAATCAAAAATTATGCTTCCGGATCGGGGAAGATATCCCTCCAAAGCGTAAAAATTCAGTTTACAGGGGATAGTAAAATCGGATCTCTAGCGTCGGTGTCAGTCGTGGGAACCGATTCACAAAACCCGGTTTTCGGATTAACCACAAAATTGGAAGGTATCACAGAGATTGCAGGAAATACCCAACTGGCGGATGGTACCAATTTTTTCACGCTTCATTTTGTCTTCAAAAGCATTCTCCAGCTTACCGACCATTTCGATGTTCAGCAGGTAGACCTAACCTTCAGTGACCATACGGTCTTAAATGTCGTTTCACAATCAAAATTTTCCAATCGTCCCACAATTCTGCTGCGGTCTGCCGGGCAGGACCAGGTGAATACCTATCGGATTCCTGGTTTAACTACCACCAACAAAGGAACCCTGATCGCCGTTTACGACAACCGTTACCTGAATAGCGGGGACCTTCAGGGTGATATCGATGTAGGAATGAGCCGGAGTACGGATGGAGGCCAGAGCTGGTCGGCCATGCGAAAAGTTTTGGATATGGGGGATTATGGTGGCCTGCCTCAGGAACAAAATGGCGTCGGAGATCCCTGTGTATTGGTCGACAAAAGTACCAACACCATCTGGGTCGCCGGACTTTGGGTCAATGGCATTCCCGGACAAACCGCCTGGAACGGATCCAAACCCGGGGTGAAACCGGGCGAAACGGGCCAGTTTGTCATGGCCAAAAGTGAAGACGATGGTATTACCTGGTCTCAACCCATTGATATCACCGAACAATGTAAGAATCCGGCCTGGAACCTTTTTTTTCAAGGCCCAGGAAGTGGAATCACACTGACCGATGGAACACTCGTTTTCCCGGCACAATTCAAGGATGACCAAAAAGTACCCTATTCCACCATCATCTACAGCAAAGACTACGGCAAAACGTGGCGAGTTGGAACCGGTGCCAAATCAAATACCACGGAATCACAACTCGTTCAATTGGCCAATGGCTCGCTGATGCTCAACATGCGCGACGACCGGAACAAGACTGAAAAAGGGGATCTCAATGGCCGAGCTGTAGCTGTTACCAACGATTTGGGACAAACCTGGACGGTTCACAGCTCCTCCAATTCAGCTTTGCCAGAGTCCAATTGTCAAGCCAGCATCCTCTCGGCAAAAGTGTTGGTAGATGGCATTTCAAAGGATGTACTATTCTTCTCGAATCCGAACGATAAAGTTTCCAGGGCACACCTAACGATCAAGGCAAGCCTGGATCAGGGAACTACCTGGCCGGTAGCCTGTCAGGTCGAACTTAACAGTGCTGATTCGTTCGGTTACTCGTGTCTGACAATGGTGAATGACCAAACGGTCGGAATCCTGTATGAAGGCACAAAAGATCTCTATTTTCAGGAGATCGGTGTGGATGAAATTTTCAAAAAGTGATTTTAAACTAGCACCGAAAAATGAAATTGGTCTTTCTCTGGATAGTGGTTATGTCGATGCTCCCCAATAAGCTTTGTGCTGCCGGGATACCTGCGCTGTTGCCATTGCCACAGAAACTTACCTGGAATAACCAATCCTTCCGGCTTTCCGGACAGCCCGAAATCCAACTGGACAGGAATTTTGACAAGATATTTTCCGATCTGTATCTGAAGGAACTTTCCCCGGCTGGGAAGAATACCCAACCAAAATTGGGAAAACCCTATCTGGTGATCCTCAAAAAAGTATCGACAATATCAAAAAACCCCTATTCTGAGGCGGAGTCCTACACCCTGCACATCGATTCGTCATCCATCGTTGTTGCCGCAGTCTCAAACCACGGAATCTTCAATGCCCTGCAGACGATGAGGCAGCTGATCGTTAGGGACCCATCCGGAAGCTCACTCCGTGGTTGCGACATCGCCGACTGGCCTGCCTTCCGCTTTCGCGGATTCATGCACGATGCAGGGCGGAGCTACATTGGATTCGAAGAGCTGAAGAAAGAGATCGAACTGTTATCCCATTACAAAATCAATGTTTTCCACTGGCACCTGACAGAAAATCTGGCCTGGCGGATCGAAAGCAAGGTTTTGCCTTCGCTGACGGATTCCACTTCGATGCTACGCCACAAGGGAAAATTTTATACGCAGGTTCAGGCCAGGGATTTGGTCCGATTTTGCAAGGAACATCAGGTGTTACTAATTCCTGAAATTGATATGCCAGGGCATAGTGACGCCTTTCATCGGGCGACCGGATTGGATATGCAATCCCCGAAAGGGAAAGAACTCGTAGGAAAAGTGCTGGCCGAAATGTGCGGATTGTTTGAGGTACCTTACATCCATCTCGGTACCGACGAAGTGCGAATCATCGACAAAAATTTTGTTGCCGAAATGGCCACGATCCTCCGCGATCACCACAAGGAACCCATGGGATGGTATCCGGGTTCGGACAATGGAAGGGGTGGTTTGCGCCAGATGTGGACAGGTGGCGTGAAACCGATAAAAGGTATGCGTGTGGTAGATTCGCGTTTTTACTACCTCAACCATACCGATCCTTTTGCCGACCTGAAAGGGATCTTCAGTCTGCAGGTATGTGATACCCTCTCCGGAGGCGACGAACGGGAGGGCGGAATCCTTTGCATCTGGAACGACCGGATCTCCTCCTCCGACGAGCAACTGTTGCTGCAAAATGATTTTTATCCGATGATGCTCACTGCTGCCGAAAAATTCTGGTGTGGAGGCGGAGTCTCGCCAAAAGCATGGTCCGTTTGCAGAGACCAACCTGCCGATCCAACCTTCAGGTTGTTTTGTGACTTTGAAAACAGATTGCTGGAGCAGAAAAAAAGATATTTTGAGGGAATGCCCTTCCCGTATGTCAGGCAGACCAATGTATGCTGGCGGATAACTGATGCCTTCCCCAACCGGGGAGACCTGTCCACCGCTTTTATGCCGGAGCGGGAAATAGCTCCTGTTTATCATTTTGAAGGGTCGGATTATGCCACGCGACCTGCCTACGGTGCTGCCATTTACCTCAGACACTATTGGGGGAAACGGGTACCTTCATTTTACGCCGATCCAAAACCCAATTCAACCGCCTACGCTTTCACACAGGTCTATTCTCCAAAAGAACAGCAGGTTGGAATGTGGATTGGCTTTCACAATTTCGGCAGATCCGAAAAGGATGCGACTCCCCCTGCCGGGAAATGGGACTATAAAGAGAGTGCCATCTGGCTGAATGACAAACTGATTTCTCCACCGGAATGGGAAAGCCCTGGCAGAATGCCTGTTAATAAGGAAATTCCCTATGTGGATGAAAATTTTGAATTGAGGGCCCCCACACCGGTTCATCTGCATCAGGGTTGGAACAAGGTATTGGTTAAAATCCCGGTAGGTCAGTTCTCTGATCCTAACACCCGATTAGTAAAATGGATGTTCACGGCTGTATTTGTCACCACCGATGGGAGGGATGCCGTGGAGGGTTTGATTTATTCACCGGATAAAATCCTGCCAAACTCATGAACAGAATCCTCAAAATTTGCACGATGATGATTATCCTGTGGTTCACCTCAGCAGGAGGCTACGCATTTCCCCTGGCAGGAAACACTTTTTCAAAAAGGGGCAAAACTTCTGACGCCAGTGAGAATGCTACAGTATTGAAGTTGGGCCGGCCCTTCATGAGCCACATGGTGCTTCAGCAAAAACAGCCGATTCCGGTATGGGGCACTTCGATTCCGAATGAAGCAATCACGGTGAAAATTGGAACCCAAACCAAAGTGGGTCGCTCTTCTGCCGATGGATCCTGGCGCATCGTACTGGATGCGATGGTTCCTTGTGGCACTTTGAAGATGAATATTTCTACTGCCGACAGTGCAAGCATTATTTTGGAGGATATTTTGGTTGGCGAAGTTTGGCTATGTGCGGGACAATCGAACATGGAGTTCAAACTTGGTCAGGCAGTTGGAGGGAAAGAAGCTGTCCAGGAATCGAATCATCCGGAGATCCGGCTATTTAACCTTTCGGGGATCGTCAGGCCGGATCCGGTTGCCTGGGATCGAAAAGCGCTGGAGCGAATCAATAATATGGATTTTTTCGAAGGGAAATGGGAAGAATGTACCCCCGGCTCGAGTGCCAATTTTTCTGCCATCGGCTATTTCTTCGGAGTCACGCTGGCCGCAAGCCGGGCAGTCCCGGTAGGATTGATTGAATTGGCGGTTGGAGGTGCACCTGCAGAGGCATTTGTAGACAAAAAATATTTGGAACCGGATTCCTTGTTGAAGAAGATTTCGGTCAACTGGAAGCACAACGATCTGGTGATGGATTGGTGCAGGCAGCGGGCTTTGCAAAATCTGGCCAATTCTGATGATATGCACCAGCGTCATCCTTTTGAACCCTCGTATATTTTTGAATCGGGTCTCTCTTCGCTGGCAGGATTCCCCATCAAGGGTGTCATCTGGTACCAGGGAGAATCAAATGCTGACAATCCCGCCTTGTATGAACGGCTTTTTCCTGCCTTGGTGGAGAGTTGGAGAAAAGGATGGAAGTCAAAGAATCTACCCTTCTATTTTGCACAGCTCTCAGGTTTGGAAAGGAAAGGATGGCCCGAATTTCGCGACACGCAGCGGAGATTGACAAAAACCATTTCCACCTCCGGGATGGTGGTTACTTTCGATCTTGGCGATTCGCTGAATGTTCATCCAGCCAGGAAAAAAGAGGTCGGAGAGCGGTTTGCTTCCCTGGCCTTGCACGAACTCTACGGTAATGCGAAGGCGCCGGTGAGTCCGGAGTTGAAAAAGCTTGAATTGAAAAAAAATCGCCTTGTCCTCTCTTTTGATCATGACGGCACCTTGAAAACCTCGGATGGCGCTTTGCCCAGGGAAATTGAAATAGCCGGTGCAGATGGAGATTTTAAAACGGCTCAGGCACAAATTGTTGGAAATAAATTGGTAGTCGATACGAAAGGATGGAAACCGAACATGATTCGTTATGGTTGGAAACCTTTTTCCAGGGGAAACCTGGTCAATGAGGCCAATCTTCCGGTCGCGACTTTTAAATATATAATCAATAAATGAATTGGCTTGTTCGGGATGTGCCTGGCTCGAAAAATGGAGCACAGCACCCTGACCAGGGAGAAAATAAAAACAAAAATTTGTACCATGGAACGATTCGAAGGATTGATTGCTGCCCCTTTTGCACCCATGAGTGTCAGTGGAGAAGTAATGTATGATCACATTGAAAGTTATTATGACCTGCTCGAAAAGAACAAAGTAGTTGGGGCTTTTATCAATGGCTCCACAGGTGAAGGGGTCTCACTTACCCAAAAGGAGAAAATGCGGATAGTGGAGGAGTGGACCAGACGTGCAAAAGAGCGGAAAAGCCTCAGGGTGATCACCCTCGTTGGGGGAACTTCCTACAGTGAGTGCATCGAAAATGCACTGCACGCCAGGGAGCAGGGAATTGATGCCATCGCCTTACTGGCCCCCTATTATTTCAAGCCTGCCAACGCGAAGCAATTGGCCGAATTTGTTTCAAAGGTGGCAGAGAAGGTACCCGACCTTCCTGTCTATTTCTACCATATTCCCGTACTTTCGGGCTGCCATGTTGCCATGCTCGACTTCTTGAAAGAGGCAGCACCTTTCATTCCAAATCTTACCGGAATTAAATATACCCACGAAGATTTTATGGACTTCCTGAGCTGTACCCATTTTATGGAAGGCAAATTCGAGATGATGTGGGGGAGGGACGAAAACATGCTTTCGGCCCTGATTCTGGGAACACGCAGTGCGGTAGGAAGTACTTTCAACTATGCGGCTCCGCTCTACCTGAAAATGATTGCTGCATTCGATTCCGGTGATTTTGCCGCGGCCCGGAAACTGCAGCAACAGTCCATCGACATGATCATGCTCCTGGGAAAATATGGCGGAATCTCGGTCGGGAAAGCCTATATGCGGTTCATCGGTTTTGACTGTGGTCAATTCAGGTTGCCGGTAAAAAACATGGGTCATGAAAAATACGAAAAATTCAGGGAAGATGTCAATGCACTTCAAATGGAAACTCTTTTCTCAAAATTGTAATAACTTACTGGGAACGCTGTTGGCGATGGTATCGTTGCCATTGATGCTCGGCTGTCACACAAAAATGACCATGGATTGGAAAACGGTTCCGCCCATACCTCCCCGGAAGGGGATGAGTACTCAGTTTGGAATGGCCGGGCCAGTTTCGGGCGCGGATGGTAATTTTGTCCTCTTGGCCGGTGGTGCGAACTTTGAGAATGGACTTCCCTGGCGGGGAGGAATCAAAAGCTACCACGATGAGATCTACCTGCTGGAAGCTAATGCAGATGGAACATTTTCCTGGAAAGTGAGTGGGCAGCGGCTTCCATTTGCAATGGCCTATGCTGCCTGTGTTCCGTTGGAAAACGGATTTGTCGGGATTGGCGGTGAAACCGATCATGGGGCCTTGAACAACGTCATCCGCTATACTTTTGCAGATGGAAACGTGAAAATGGATTCCCTGCCCGAATTGCCTGTATCAGTGACTTCCGCTGCAGCAACGAGGATTGGGGAGACGATTTTTGTGATGGGAGGATTGGATCCTCAGAGGACTACGAATAGATTTTTCTGCCTCCAGCTCGATCACCTCTCAAACGGTTGGAACAGACTTCAAGACCTTCCGGTACGGCTTTCGCACGCAGTGGCAGTGGCCCAGTGGGACGGGAAGGAGCAGTCCATCTACCTGTTTGGTGGAAGAAATAAAACCGCTGAGTTGACGACTTTTTTCAGCTCTGTCTGGAAATTCTCGCCTGCATTGGCAACATGGCAACCAGAGAGTGAGATCACGCTAGATGGTCACCTGATCAATTTGGCCGCCGGCACTGGCTTCGCCTTTGGGAAAAACCAGATCGTGCTCTTGGGAGGAGACCGTGGGATACTGTTTAACAAGACCGAACGATTCAACCTGGATATTGAAAACCAGAAAGAGGGAACCTCAAAAGAGAGTCTACTGAAGCAAAAAGATGAATTTTTAATGCGCCACCCGGGTTTTTCGCGGCAAATTCTGGTTTATGATACCGAATCGAAAAGATGGAAGCATGCCGGGGAGATGGAAGGAGATTCGCCTGCCACGACCGTTGTCTTCCCCTGGAAAGATCAATTTGTTGTACCTTCGGGTGAAATCAGACCCGGCGTAAGATCCGACAGGATGATTTTGGTGAAACCCGGATGGGCCAGATAGACTGGGTAGACGGGGTAGAAGAGTGAAGAGTGAAGAACTGAGAGTTGAGAGTAGCACCGGTAGATACGCGGTATACCGCGTCTTGAAAACCAGGAATACGATGATGAATCTGTAGGGGCAGCCCTTCATGGCTATCCAAAAAAATTTAACAACCAATTCCCTTCATTGACATCCATCCAATATTGAAATTCCAAAACCGAAAATAACATCACCATGGAAAAAGATCTTAAAAAACTGGCAGAACAGTACAAAAACGAGCTATTTGACAATGTTCTTCCTTTTTGGATGGAACATTCACCTGACAACGAATATGGCGGTTATTTTACCTGCCTCGACAGGGATGGAAAAGTATTTGACACCGATAAGTTTGTATGGCTGCAGGGAAGGGAGGTCTGGATGTTCTCCTCCCTGTACAACAAGGTCGAAAAGAGGCCAGAATGGTTGGAGATGGCCCTTCAAGGGGCTCAATTCCTCCTGGATCATGGCCGTGACCCGAACGGAGCCTGGTATTTTTCGCTCAACAGACAGGGCGAACCACTCGTTGAAGCGTACAATATTTTTTCGGATTGTTTTGCAACCATGGCTTTTGGGCAACTTTCAATTGCTACAGGAAAAGAGGAACATGCGAGAATTGCAAAAGATACTTTTGAGCAGGTGCTTCACCGAAGTGCCAATCCCAAGGGAAAATACAGCAAGTCAGTGCCGGGCACAAGGCCTTTGAAAGGTTTTTCCCTGCCCATGATCTTATGTAACCTTTCCCTGGAAATGGAACACCTTTTGCCCAAGGAGATGGTTGAAACAACCATTGAACAATGCATTAAGGAGGTAATGGAAGTCTTTTACCAGGAAGAGAGCGGACTGATTCTGGAGAATGTGCATCCGGATGGCAGCTTCTCCGATTCCTTCGAGGGGCGCTTACTCAATCCCGGTCACGCGATCGAAGCCATGTGGTTCGTGATGGATCTCTCCGTCAGGTTGAAACGGCCAAAACTGGCAGAGAAGGCGGTAAAAATTGTGTTGAATACCCTGGAATATGGCTGGGATCAGGAGTTTGGCGGAATCTTTTACTTTCTGGATTGCAAAGGATATCCGCCTCAGCAGCTGGAGTGGGATCAGAAACTCTGGTGGGTACATATCGAGACGCTGATCAGTCTGATCAAGGGTTATGCGCTGACCGGCAATCCGAAGTGTCTCGAGTGGTTCGAAAAAGTTCACGACTATACCTGGTCTCATTTCCCTGATCCCGCGAGAGGGGAGTGGTTTGGTTACCTGAACCGCAGGGGAGAGTTGTTGCTGCCTCTGAAAGGTGGAAAATGGAAAGGCTGTTTTCATGTGCCTCGTGGTCTTTTCCAGGTATGGAAAACATTGGAGTCTATTTGTTAGGCATCAACATTGGTTGACCTACCTTTTAATTCATCCCAAAATAGCGAACGTTTCGGCAGGAATAAAGCACTAATTTGTATATTTGGATTTTCGGATCTTTTGACTTACCGGACCATCGTTCCTGGTTCGTTGCTTTTAACTGCTTTAACTAAAACAATCTTAATTTAATGACACAGGCACAGTACAAAAAAATCTATCCCTGGGTAGTTGTTGCGCTGCTTTGGATGGTGGCCATGTTAAATTACATGGACCGTCAGATGCTTTCCACCATGAAAGTTGCCATGATGGGCGATATCCACGAACTGGAAAAGGCAGAAAATTTCGGAAGGCTGATGGCAATATTTCTGTGGATTTATGCCATTATGAGCCCGATGGCCGGATTGATCGCCGACCGTGTCAACAGAAAATGGCTGATCGTCGGTAGTCTGGCGGTTTGGTCGATGGTGACCATGGCCATGGGTTACTCCACCAGTTTTGATCAACTTTATGCCCTTCGTGCCTTGATGGGGGTGAGCGAGGCCTTGTACATCCCGGCAGGATTGGCTTTGATTGCCGATTACCACCGCGGGCCGACCCGGTCGCTGGCCATTGGAATCCATCTCTCGGGCCTCTATCTGGGTCAGGCCCTGGGTGGCTTTGGCGCCACCGTGGCACACTCCTATTCGTGGCAACAGGCTTTTCACCTTTTCGGACTGATCGGTATCTGTTATAGCATCGTCCTGGTGCTTTTTCTAAAGGATGAGCGGGTAAAAGCCGTCGCTCACAAAAAGACGACTCTTGGAGAAGGATTGAAATCCGTTAAAAATAGTCTGGGAATGATCTTTGGTACGGTGAGTTTCTGGGTAGTACTCTTTTACTTTACTGCTCCTAGTTTCCCGGGATGGGCGGTCAAGAGCTGGATGCCCACCCTATTTTCACAGACTCTGGGAATTGACATGTCCATCGCCGGACCGATGGCCACCATCACCATTGCCGGCTCTTCGCTGATCAGCGTCATTCTTGGTGGAATTCTGGCTGATCGCTGGATGAACTTCAACATCAAGGGAAGGATTTACACCGGCGTGATTGGTTTGAGCATGATGGTGCCAGCCTTACTTTTCCTGGGATATGGTACCGGCTATTTCGGCGTGATCGGTGGTGCCGTACTATTTGGCCTGGGCTTCGGAATGTTTGACACCAACAGCATGCCGATTCTGTGTCAGTTTGTTTCACCTCGCCATCGTGCAGCTGCCTACGGACTGATGAACATGGCAGGCATCTCGGCAGGGGCAGTCATTACTGTCTTTCTTGGAAAATCGACGGATGCAGGCAGCCTGGGTCACGATGTAGCCTTGCTTGGTATACCGGTTGTTGCGGCGATTATCTTGCAGTTGACGGTGTTGAAGCCTAAATTCGCGGATAAGATCGAAGACTGAAAAGACCATTTTCGATTTTGGGCGGCAGCTATCGGTATTAGTTCGTATTGTCAGTTTTTCACAAAGAAGATTAAGAATACCTAAATTGGTTCAAAGTCTCAGAAAGTTCTCTTATTTTCAAATTATCAAATTCTTATACCATGCGTCAGCTTATTTTCCTCCTGCTTCTGTTTTTATCCGTTGGCTCTTTTGGACAAACCTCCAAGTTTGGAACCTATTACGACCAGCGCAAATCCCTTTTTGAGCTACTTCCGGAAACTAAAAATGAGGTGATCTTCCTGGGAAACAGCATTACCGATGGTGCTGAGTGGAGTGAACTGCTACAGGACCAGCATGCCAAGAACCGGGGCATCAGTGGTGATACCAGCGAAGGAGTGCTCTTCCGTTTGTATCAGGTGACCAGAGCGCAACCGGCCAAGGTATTTTTGTTGATCGGGATCAACGATCTTTCCAAAAATGTCGCTCCGGATACGGTTTATGTCCACATTTGCAGGATCGTCTCTTCTATCCGCACGAAATCGCCGAAAACCAAAGTCTATGTTCAAAGTATCTTCCCTGTGAACAATACTTTCCCGACTTTTGGTTCCCACACCAGCAGGACTCCCCAGGTGAAAGAGCTCAATGAGCGGCTGAAGACCATCTGTCCCAAACTGGGGGCTACTTATGTGGATGTCTTCAGTGAACTCAAAAATCCCAACGATGACCTGCTGAATCCAATGTACACCAACGATGGACTCCATTTGCTGGGCGAAGGATACAAAGTATGGATGAAGGTCATCCAACCTTATTTGTAGGCAGTTTACATCCTCAAAAGCGAAAGGGTTCGAAATCAAATTTCAAACCCTTTCGCTTTTTGTGCTCCTTGATTTCCGGAAGAGCCTTTCCCGTTTTTAGGGATCAATTCAATGGAGCGCAGGTAAATTTGGCATCGAAGGCCAGTTTGGCCGTCAGGGTAAGTGGGGCATTGTTGGTGGTGCCGGTGATGGTAATGGTCAGGGCCCTGTCGCTTACAAGCTTCGCTTCAACCAAATTGAATTGGGACTGCACGGCAGCCGAAATGGTGGGAGAAAAAGGATTGTTGAGGGTGGCACCAATGTTGGCGATCGAAAAAACCGGTCCTGTGATGCCGGTAACAGCCAAATCAAGCGTTAAAACCTGATCGGAACCGGTTAATGTAGCGATCGTAACGGTTACACCTCTCAAATCAACGGATTTAATCTTGTTGATGTAGGAGGTCATGTCAACGTTATCTGCTACCTGCAGGACTTTAGTGGCTGTAAAGCTGTAAACGGTTCCAGCCTTATTGTTCAGATTCGCACTTTTGACGGAGACTACTGAAATTGGAACATCCACTTGCAAGTTGGTAGTTACAGGCACGGTAATAGCGTCTTTAATGGCACTACAGGAGGCCATTGTCAGCAAAATGATGCCAAACAGTAAATGGGTTTTTCTCATGGGATATAATTTAGATTGGTTAAATACAATAAATTATGGATGTTGACTCACAAATAGTTATGAATATTTTTGTGTGAAATTACTAACAAATAAATGATATTGTGCATTTCCTTGAAAAATTATTTTGTTCAACAGGAAGAGCACGAAAGCAAGGTTGTTAAAAAGCAATCCGATGGAAGTTCAGGCCATTGCATCAGGGGTCAGATTTGTTCAGGAATTGAAATTGCCGGTATCCACCCATTCATTCTTCAGCAAAGACCACCAGTCTATGGCCAAACCTTTCAGGATGTATTCGTAGGGAATCCAACCAAATCCGTTTTCCCCCCATTCAGTTCCCCACGAATTCTTTATCAGGATGGCACCCGTGGTCTCTTTCGCGTTGGATGCTTGATTCCTTATTTTCATCCGGTCATCGTATCCTGCCGCCACTACTGCATGCCCTCCCTCTACTTTTTCTCCTTTCTCAGGGAAGGGAATTATTCCCTTGTTGCTGATAGATTGCTGGATGGATTGGTAAACAGTAAAACCAAACATCAGCGGTAGCGAGGTTGCCAGACTCTGCTTGATGCTGGTTAGAAGGGATTCGGAGGAAGTTCCCGGCGGGTCAAGCCGATAATAGGTGACTGCCTGATAATTTTGGGCATAGGCATAACAAAATGGAGTCGGCTCACTGTCATACGCTGCTTCGTTGTAAGGCCAGTACTCCTCCGGAGGTGCACCAAAAAGAACCATGGCACCCATGATGCTTCGTAAAAATGCACCACTGTCGCCTGTTTGGTGCAGCAAATTGCGGGCATTCTTATAGAGAAACAACCTGGATGGTTCGAGGTACTTTCCGAAGGCCCTGTTTTCGAAATACTCCATCAGGCTCGCAGCAGCGTTGGCCGTGCAAGAGCCCAGGTTGCCCTGATCTTTTGCCGGAGAAAACCAGGTGGATAAATCAATAGCGGCAGGCAGGGCTTTGCCTGATTTTCCGGTCGGATTCAGTTGGGCCTTCATCCGTTTTACGGTAGTGTTTTGTCCAAGCCGTGCCATGCGGGGGGAAATGTCATCGTCTTCGGTGGTCTTGTCCCGGAAATCTGGCCAGTCGGGTATCCAGCCCAGTCTTGAAGTTAGATTAAATTTTTCCATCGTGTAAGGGATTAAATTTCGGTAAATTTGTGGGACTTCAAAAGGAACTCCTCAATCCCATAAATGTAACGAAAATAATTGTAATAACAACATATACAGATAGATACTTTCAGATGGACCTACGAAAAAGTTATTTCAGGGTACTTATAATTTGCATTATGTTAGCCACTGTTAAAGTGGTTGCGCAACCGGCAGGAAAATGGATCGTCCCTTCCGAAGGAAACAGTTATCTGGTCGACAGACAGGCAAAGGATGGGAATGAAAAATCGTTGTGGCACACCAGCGACCAGCGTTACCTGCTGTTTTTCTGGACGGATCGCCCTTGCGTCATGGAACTTTACCTGAATATGGCCGTGGAGGAAGGAAGTTCCAGTCTGGTAGTCTCCACAGGTACAAGAGATTTTAAGTTGAAGGCCAGTGGAAAGAAAATTCACCCGGTGAGGGTTGGAAAGTTCAGACTGGACAAGGGTTACCACAAAATCGAGCTTCGTGGCAAGTATAAAACAGGTTCTTCTTTTGGCACCGTTGCAGAACTAATATTGCAATCCAAAACGGATGGACTAGTACTCAATTATGTTAAAGATAATTTGGAAAACAGGTTTTATTGGGGCCGGCGTGGCCCTTCCGTTCACCTCAATTATGAACTTCCAGCAGGAACCGAGGCAGAATATTTTTACAATGAGCTGACGGTTCCTGTCGGTCAGGACCCTGTTGGTTCCTATTTTATGGCCACCGGTTTTGGAGAGGGATATTTTGGGATGCAGGTCAATGGTACTGCGGAAAGAAGGGTGCTCTTCTCCGTTTGGAGCCCTTACCACACCGACCGACCGGAAGAGATTCCGGAGTCGGAAAGGATCGTTTTACTCAAGAAGGGAGAGGGTGTCCATGCCGGTGAATTTGGCGACGAGGGCTCGGGTGGACAGAGTTACTTGAAAACCAACTGGAAAGCCGGAACAACCTACGGCTTCCTCTTGAAGGGAACACCTGACGGGGAGGGAAATACCGTATTCACGGCCTGGTTTTATGATCCGGACGCTGGAAACCGGCAGTTGATTGCCAGTTTCAAGCGACCAAAAACGGACCATTATCTTTCCAGGCTGCACTCTTTTCTCGAAAATTTCGAAGATCAGAATGGCTATTTGGGAAGGAAATGTCTGTATTCAAATACCTGGTATATTGACAAAAGTGGCCATTGGTTTCCGCTCACGAAGGCCCGGTTTACCGGTGATGATATAGCCAAAAGAGGCTACCGGCTTGACTACGAAGCCGGAACGGAATATGGAGCTTTTTATTTGCGAAACGGGGGCTTTTTCAATAATTCCGGATGTAAGCTACAATCCAGTCTCCAACTGCAGAAGTAGAGAGAGCCTTGGATTTGTCGTCTGTCAGATCTTCTGTCACCGCACCGGCTTCCAGGGATGCCTCGACGGCCTTCCTGATAAGGGCAGACTCTTTGTCCAGCTTGTAGGCATATTCGAACATCATCGCCGCAGAAAGGATGGTAGCGCAGGGATTGGCGATATTCTTGCCTGCTGCCTGCGGATAGGAACCGTGGATGGGTTCGAATACCGAAGTGTGAATACCGATGGAAGCCGAAGGCAGCATTCCCAGCGAGCCGGCGATGACACTCGCTTCGTCGGTCAGAATGTCCCCAAAAAGATTTTCTGTCACCATCACGTCGAAGCGTTTTGGCCATTGGATGATCTGCATGGCTGCATTGTCGACGAACATATAATCTACGACAACTTCAGGATAAAGAGGCTCCATCTCCTTGGAGATTTGCCGCCAAAGGCGGGAAGTTGCCAGTACGTTGGCTTTATCGACCACCGTCAATCTCTTTTTGCGCTTCATGGCAAATTCGAACGAAAGTTTCAGGATGCGTTCCACTTCCATCCGGGTATAGATGCAGGTATCGTAGGCGGTGTCACCATTTTCGCTGCGGCCTTGCGGCTGGCCGAAATAGAGTCCGCCTGTAAGCTCACGGATGGTCACGAAATCGGCACCTTCGACACGTTCGGTCTTCAGGGGAGATTTGTCAAGCAGGGAAGGGAAGATGATCAGCGGGCGAATGTTGGCATAGAGTCCAAGTTTCTTGCGCATAGCAAGTAATCCCTGTTCTGGACGGACCTTGGCGGAAGGATCATTGTCAAACCTGGGATGGCCGATGGCTCCGAAAAGAACGGCATCCGACTGCATGCAGAGTTCGTGCGTCTCATCGGGGTAGGGATTGCCGGTTGCATCGATGGCTACAGCACCAACCAGAGCCTCTTTGGTATGCAGTTTGTGTCCAAACTTCTCTGCAACAGCCGCAGTCACTCTAAGGGCTTGTGCAACAATCTCAGGCCCGATTCCGTCTCCGGCCAAAACAGCAATGTTTAAATTCATGTATTGTAATTTTAAAAAGAAATTGTCAATAGACTTGTCCGTCGCTTTCGATGATGTTCAACATCTTGATGGTTGCCTTGATGGCAGCGGCGGTCTGATCGGGATCCAGTCCGCGGGTCTTGAATTCGCGTCCAAGTTCCCAGGTAATCAGCGTTTCAACGAGTGCATCCGTCTTTCCTCCCGGAGGAATCGTGACGGTATAGTTGACGAGCGAAGGCAGCTGCTTGTGCAATTTGTGATAGATTTTTTGCAGGGCATTCATAAATGCATCATATTGTCCATCGCCGGATCCTGCCTCTTCGAAGAGCTCTCCGTTTAGTTCGATACAGACGGTGGCCATGGGCCTGAGTCCCAGGGCGTGGGAGATGGCGTAATTTTTCAGCGTGATTTTCTCAAAAATGGATTCACTCTTCAGCACATCGGAGAGGATATAGGGTAAATCTTCGGAAGTAACCGTCTCTTTTTTGTCGGCCAGTTCGATCACCTTGTCAGTTACTCTTTTCAGGTTTTCAGGATCGAGGCGGATACCCATCTCCTCCAGGTTTTTGGCGATGTTGGCTTTGCCGGAAGTTTTGCCGAGGGCATATTTCCGGGTACGGCCAAAACGTTCCGGAAGTAAATCGTTGTAATACAGATTGTCCTTGTTGTCGCCGTCGGCATGAATCCCGCTACATTGGGTAAAGACATTTTCGCCAATGATCGGCTTATTACCCGATATGTGTATTCCTGAGAAGGTCTCCACCAACCGGCTGACCATGTTCAGCTTGTGCTCATTGATGGAATTAGGCATCTTCAGATGGTCGTTCATGAAGGCCACAACGCTCGAAAGTGGAGCATTTCCAGCCCTTTCGCCCAAACCGTTGATGGTGGTGTGGATGGTCCTGATACCTGCACGCAAAGCTGCATCGACGTTGGCCACGGCCAGGTCGTAGTCGTTGTGTGCATGGAAATCGAAATGGAGGGTCGGAAAGTCGCGCAGCATCGTTGAACAGAACTCGAAAGTCTCGGATGGATTGAGGATGCCGAGGGTATCTGGAAGCATCAGCCTTTTGATGGGTTCGTGTTTCAATCCTTCCAGCATAAAATGGACATATTCCGGAGAGTTACGCATCCCGTTTGACCAGTCTTCGAGGTAGAGGTTCACGGTGATATTCATCTCCTGAGCACGGGCAATGGATTTTTTGAGATCGGCCAGGTGTTGTTCCGGACTCTTTTTCAGCTGTTGCGTGACATGGCGGAGCGACCCCTTTCCCAGCAGGTTGATGACCTTCCCTCCCGCCTTGGCGATCCAATCCAGGGAGGTATTTCCGTCGACAAACCCAAGAATTTCAATTTTGTCGTGGTAAGGAGTCCCATTGGCCCATTCCATCACTTTTTTGGCACCCAGCATCTCGCCGTCAGAAACCCTTGCAGAGGCAATTTCGAGGTAATCGACCTTGACCTCTTCCAGGAGTATTTTGGCGATGTTCAGCTTTTCAGCATCTGAAAAGGAAACACCTGAGGTCTGTTCTCCATCCCTCAGGGTCGTATCCATGATGTAAACTTTGTCTTTCACTCGTAAATCGTGTTGTGATATTTTTGAATATCAATAAGTATTCATTTTACCCGCAGGTGCAATTACACGTGGTTGGCTGTATTATACCCGGCTGTTCTCAAATGCGGTAATCTCATTCTTCAGACTTAGCAGGTAATCGATATCGTCGTATCCTTTCAGCAGACACTCCTTTTTGTAGGGATTGATATCAAAATGGAGTTCTGTCGATTTGTTGATGTTACGGATCGCTTGTTTTTCCAGATCTACCTCAAAGGCAGCCGTTGGATCTTTTTCAATGGTTTCGAACATCTCCGCAAGGAAATCTTCCGTTACCTGAATGGGAAGCAAACCGTTGTTCAGCACGTTACCCTTGAAAATATCTGCAAAAAAGCTGGAAACCACCACCCTGAATCCATAGTCGTAAACCGACCAGGCAGCATGTTCGCGGCTGGATCCACTACCGAAATTCTTTCCTGCGACCAGAATGGTGCCCGAATATTTTGGATTGTTCAATACAAAATCCGGATTGGGTGTACCGTCTTTTCGGTAGCGCCAGTCGCGGAAAAGGTTATCCCCAAATCCTTTGCGCTCGACTGCCTTCAGAAAGCGAGCCGGAATGATCTGGTCGGTATCCACATTCTCTATCGGAAGCGGAACTGCGGGACTTACTATTTTGATGAATTTTTCAATCATTTCTTTTAATTTGAAAATGAGATGGTATGAAGATGCGAGTGTAAGAGGGTGAGCTTTGAGATCGAAGCGTTTTGAGTCTGTCTGGGGAATGTTCCCCGATTTTCTCATCTTCCCATCTTCTCACACGCTTATATTCCATAAAAGTCAATCGCGAGGATCAGAAATTACACCATTCACCGCCGCAGCTGCTGCCATCAGCGGACTGGCCAACAAGGTACGGGCACCGGGTCCCTGGCGTCCTTCGAAGTTGCGGTTGGAGGTAGAGACGGCGTATTTTCCTTCCGGGATTTTATCGTCGTTCATGGCCAGACAGGCGGAGCATCCGGGTTGACGAAGGGCAAAACCTGCCGATTCCATGATTTCTACCAGACCTTCCTCGCGGATCTGCTGTTCCACTTGTTTGGATCCCGGTACAATCCAGGCGGTTACCCAGGAAGCTTTCTTTTTCCCCTTGATGTAATCTGCGAAGAGTCTGAAATCCTCGATCCTGCCGTTTGTACAACTTCCGATGAAGACGTAGTCAATTTTTTTGCCTTTCAGCTTTTCACCCGGATGGAATCCCATGTATTCGAGCGATTTCAGGAAAGTTGCCTTATCGCTGCCTGCCAGTTCATCCCCGGTAGGAATGGAACCTTCGACCCCGACACCCATTCCGGGATTGGTTCCGTAGGTAATCATCGGGGTGATATCGGCAGCATCGAAGGTGTATTCCGTATCAAAAACTGCGTCGTCGTCTGTCTTTAGTTTCTTCCACTCTGCCAGTTTTTTGTCCCAGGCGGCATCTTTTGGGGCTTCTTCCCGACCCTCAAGGTAGGCAAATGTAGTTTCGTCGGGAGCGATCATACCCCCTCTTGCACCACACTCGATGCTCATGTTGCACAGGGTCATCCTGGCTTCCATCGAGAGGGAACGGATGGCTGAACCGGCAAATTCTACGAAGTGCCCCGTACCTCCGGAGGTGGAGATCTTGGAAATTACGTAGAGTGCGATGTCTTTGGAAGTAACATTTTGGGCCAGTTTGCCTTCCACATTGATCCTCATTTTTTTTGGTTTCGGTTGAAGGATGCACTGGCTGGCAAATACCATTTCCACTTCGCTGGTACCTATTCCGAAGGCTATGGCTCCGAAGGCTCCGTGTGTAGAGGTATGGCTGTCACCACAGACAATGGTCATTCCAGGCTGGGTGATGCCGAGTTCTGGTCCGATGATGTGCACGATGCCATGCCATTTGTGGCTCAGTCCATACATGGGAATCTTGTGGCGTTCACAATTGGCCGTCAGCGTCTCTACCTGTTTGCGGGAGAGCTCCTCCCGGATGGGCAGATGCTGTTCGATGGTAGGCACGTTGTGGTCGGGAGTGGCAACCGTATTCTGGGGGCGGAAGAGGGGTAATCCTCTTCCTTCCAAACCGGAGAAGGCAACCGGACTCGTTACTTCATGGATAAAATGTCTGTCGATGTAAAGAACGGAAGGTCCGCCTTCAATCTTGTTCACCACATGGGCATCCCAGATTTTATCAAATAGTGTTGTTGGTTCCAAAATAGTAATATTAATTATTTACGATTTTTGATTTTCGATTCGGGCTCAGAACTTGTCGAAGCGTTCAAATAGATATTTTGAAAAGCGCTCAACTCTCAGTTCTCAACTCTCAACTTTTCTTTACGTCAGAAGCCATTTCACTGTTTCCGATTTTGTTGATTGCATCTATAAATGCTTCAACTGAGGCGGTAATGATGTCGGTATTGGCACCAAAACCATTGAAAATATTTCCTTCGTATTCGACCTGCATGTGCACCTTGCCAATGTCGTCACTTCCCTTGTTGATGGCCTGGATCAGAAATTCCTGAAGGGTCACCTTGCGGTGGATAATGGCCTTGACGGCCTTGATGGCGGCATCGACAGGACCGTTCCCGGATTCCGTAGCCGTAAATTTCTCTCCGGCAATGTCGAGGCAAAGTGTAGCCATGGGGACCAGGTTTTTCCCGGTTACCACCTGCAGAAAGTCGAGTTTGATGCGCCGTTCGCCGTGGCCATGTTCTCCTACCAAAACCAGCAGATCGTCCTCCTTGATGTCTTTCTTTTTGTCGGCCAATACAAGGAAATCCTGATAAACTTCATCCAGTTTCCCCTTGCCCAGTTTGACACCCAACATATCCAGATGATGTTTCAGGGCGGCACGACCACTCCTTGCGGTCAGCACGATAGAGGATTCGTTGATGCCAACTTCAACAGGATCGATGATCTCGTAATTTTCACGGTTCTTCAGTACCCCATCCTGGTGGATGCCGCTGGAGTGGGCGAAGGCATTTCTTCCCACGATGGCCTTGTTGGGCTGCACCGGCATGTTCATCAGGCTGGAGACCAGTTTGCTGGTCTTGTAAATGTTCTTGGTGTTGATGTTGGTATGGAGATCCAGTTCCTTGTGGGAACGAAGAATCATCACTACCTCTTCCAACGAGGTATTTCCAGCCCGCTCACCTATGCCGTTGATGGTCACCTCGACCTGGCGGGCACCGTTCATCAATCCGGCAATGGTATTGGCGGTGGCCATACCCAGGTCGTTGTGGCAGTGGGTGGAGATGATGGCTTTGTGAATGTTCGGAACATTCTCCATCAGGAATTTGATCTTTTGACCAAAATCATAGGGCAAACAATATCCAGTGGTATCCGGAATGTTGACGACTGTTGCACCTGCTTTGATGACCGCTTCGACCACCCTTGCGAGGTAGACGTTATCGGAGCGGCCCGCATCTTCGGCATAGAATTCAACATCTTCCACAAACCGCTTGGCATATTTTACTGCCGCAACTGCCCTTTCCAGGATTTCGTCCGGATTGGAGTTCAGTTTGGAAACTATGTGGTAGGGCGAGGTGCCGATACCCGTGTGAATACGTCCGCGTTTGGCATATTTCAGAGATTCAGCCGCAACTTCGATGTCCTTTTCCACGGCTCGGGTGAGTGCACAAATGGTTGGCCACGTGACCGCCTTGGAGATTTCTACCACCGACTTAAAGTCACCTGGACTGGATATTGGAAAGCCAGCCTCGATCACGTCGACCCCCAGTTGTTCCAGTACCTTGGCTACCTCAATCTTTTCGATCGTGTTCAGCTGGCACCCGGGGACCTGTTCGCCGTCGCGCAGGGTGGTATCAAAAATATATACTCTGTTGTCCATGTTTTCTAATAATAAACAGTTAAATCAACACTTTGGAAACAAGGCTATTAGCTGTTAGTCTTTAGTCTTTTCCTGGTCTCCAAGTCTTAAAGTCTTACAGTCCTATAGTCTTCCCGACTTAATTATTCTCCGGTCTCAGTTTGCGGACAGCCGCACCGGCACGCCACATCTCCGATTCGCGCAGCTCTTTCAGTTCCTCTTCCAGTTTGACACGGTAGTCGTCCTTGCTGTTGGAGTCGATGGAGCGTTGTGCTTCATTGCCGGCAGCAACTTCGTTGTACAGGTCTGTGAATACGGGCAAAGAGGCATCCCTGAATTTTTTCCACCAGTCCAAAGCGCCGCGTTGCGCAGTCGTCGAACAGTTGGCATACATCCAGTCCATTCCGTTTTCGGCGACCAACGGCATCAGACTCTGGGTCAGTTCCTCTACCGTTTCATTGAAGGCTTCTGAAGGAGAGTGTCCGTTTTTACGGAGTACTTCATATTGTGCGGCAAAAATTCCCTGAATGGCTCCCATCAGAGTTCCGCGTTCTCCGGTAAGGTCTGAATAAACCTCTTTCTTGAAGGTGGTTTCGAACAAGTAACCAGATCCAACTCCGATACCCAGTGCGACGACCCTGTCCCAGGCTTTTCCTGTCGCATCCTGGAAGATGGCGTAGCTGGAGTTCAGGCCACGTCCCTGCAAAAACATTCTGCGGAGGCTGGTTCCCGATCCTTTGGGTGCAACGAGAATCACATCCACCTCTGCAGGAGGTACGATGCCTGTCCGTTCCTTGTAGGTGATTCCGAATCCGTGGGAGAAGTAGAGTGCTTTTCCCGCTGTCAGGTGTTTCTGTACCGTTGGCCAAAGGGTAATCTGGCCAGCATCGGATAGGAGAAACTGAATGATGGTGCCTCTTTCGCAGGCCTCTTCGATTTCGAAAAGTGTTTCACCGGGAACCCAACCGTCTGCAACTGCTTTGTCCCAGGTTTTGGATGCCTTGCGCTGTCCAATGATCACATTGAAACCGTTGTCGCGGAGGTTGAGTGATTGTCCGGGACCCTGAACCCCATAACCAATGATGGCGATGGTGTCATTTTTCAATACTTCCTGTGCTTTTGCCAATGGAAACTCTTCACGGGTTACCACATTCTCTTCTGTTCCTCCAAAAATAATTTTAGCCATTTGTTGTGTGTTTTTAAAAGGTAATTTAGTTTTATTTTTTAGTACTTCAAGTACTTAGAATACTTCGAGTTGAGGAGATCCCTTTTTTAATTTTAAGTAATCCAAACTCCAGGTACTCTTAACTTATTTGTTTTTCGCTTCCATTTTTGCAAACAAGGCGTCCCTTTCACGCAAGAATTCGGAAAGTCTTTCGATGGGGGAGCGAGTGATGGCAATTCGTCCCGAACGGATGAACTGCAAAACGCCAAATTGATTGAGTCCATCGAAAAGTGCCTGGGTCTCTTCCTTGTGCCCCGTCTTTTCAATTACCGTGTACTCCTTGGTAATTTCAAGAATTCTTGCATTGTGACTCCTAATCATTTTTTCTATTTGATCGCTGTCCATCAGTGCCTGGGTAGGCACCTTGTAAAGCGCGATCTCCTGAAAGATCATTTCGTCGTTGGTGTGGTAAAATGCCTTCAATACTTCGATCAGTTTTTCGATCTGCTTGACGATATTGACCACCTTTTCCTTTTCTTCATTCACGACGATGGTGAATTTGGAGATCCCGGCCAATGCCGACTCCGAGACTGTCAGGCTCTCGATGTTTACTTTTCTGCGCGTGAAAATAATGGTAATCCTGTTCAACAAGCCAATGTGGTTTTCACTGTATGCGCTGATAATATACTCTTGTTTCATTTTTTTACTTGTTGATGTTTATAATTCGTCTGACCCAAGCAGACACCTTGATACAGTTGCCCCGGCTGGTACCATTGGAAAGATGTTGTCTTCCTGTTCGATTTTTACCTCGAGCAGGTATGGACCATCTGCCTCAATCATGCTTTTCATGGCGGGCTCGAGATCTTTCCGGTCCGAAACGGTTGCTCCGGGTATGCCATAGGCGGCCGCGAGTTTGACGAAGTCAGGACTGGTAATTTCCGTAAAGGAGTATCTTTTTTCAAAGAAGAGCTCCTGCCACTGGCGAACCATGCCCAGAAAGTCATTGTTCAGAATCACAATTTTAACGGGTAGCTTTTCTTGCGAAATGGTGCCAAGTTCCTGAACCGTCATCTGGATTCCTCCATCACCGGCAAAAAGGATGACCTCTTTTTCGGGAGCGCCAAATTTGGCACCAATGGCAGCAGGTAATCCAAAGCCCATGGTTCCGAGCCCACCGGAAGTAACCCATGATCTGGAAGTGCTGAAACGGGCATACCTGGCCGCAGCCATCTGGTTCTGCCCAACGTCGGTAACAATCACCGCCTGGTTGTCGGTGAGATTGGTCGACAAACGGACAACTTCGCCCATGGTGAGTCCGGGTTTACTTGGTTGAAGGTCGTTGATGATCACCTTTTCTTCCTCTTTTTGTCTGGCTTGTAGAAATTCGTTGACCCATTCTGTGTGTTTCTTTTCATCCAGAAGGGTAGTGAGCAGACGCAGGGTGTGCTTGGCATCTCCCAGAATGGCCACCTCCGTCTTGATGTTTTTATCGATTTCGGCAGGATCAATTTCGATGTGGATCACCTTGGCCTGCTTGGCATAGGTGTGGATGTTCCCGGTTACCCGGTCGTCGAACCGCATCCCAATGGCAATCAGTACATCACATTCGTTCGTCTTGATGTTAGGGGCGTAGTTTCCGTGCATACCGAGCATTCCCATGTTAAGGGGATGGTTGCTGTCGAGGGCGGAAATGCCAAGCAACGTAGACGCAGCCGGAATGCCAGTTTTTTCGATGAAATGCAGCAGTTCCTTCTCTGCACCGGAGAGTAAAATGCCTTGTCCGTAAATCAGGTAAGGTTTCTTTGCAGCATTGATCAGATCGGCAGCTTTCTTTAAATGCTTTTTATCCGTTGGAAATTCGGGTACATACGACCTGATCTTCGTGCACTTCTCGTAGGCAAAATTAAGTTTGGCAAATTGGGCATCTTTGGTAATGTCGAGCAGGACGGGTCCTGGCCGACCTGTGGAGGCAATGTAAAATGCCTTGGCAATGGCATCCGGGATTTCTTCTGCACTGGTTATTTGGTAGTTCCATTTGGTAACAGGCATCGAGATCCCTATCACATCAGATTCCTGGAATGCATCGGTTCCCAATAGTCCGGAGGTCACCTGTCCGGTGATGCAGACCAGCGGTGTTGAGTCGATCATGGCATCGGCGATGCCTGTGATCAGGTTGGTGGCTCCGGGGCCTGAAGTGGCAAAGCATACGCCGACTTTGCCGGATACCCTTGCATACCCCTGTGCAGCATGAACGGCACCCTGTTCGTGACGCACCAACACATGTTTCACAGCGTGACCGAAATCATACAAGGCATCGTAAATTGGCATGATGGCACCTCCAGGGTAGCCAAAAATGGTATCAACTCCCTCCGCAACGAGCGATCGGACCATTGCCTCGGAACCCGACATCTCAACGGTTTCCTTGGAATTATTCTTTATTTTCTCATTTTTAGTTGTCATATCTGATCATTTATGTAATAAGAAGTTCTGTTTTTACTTTTAATTTATGCTTCTGTTTCAATTTGTTCCCCCTTCGAATTCATTTATGGCCTACTAATCAATGCTTTCAGTCCCCCAGTCCTATTGCCCTTCAGTCTCCCAATCCCCTGATCCCCTTGTCTCAAAGTCTGGAGGTCATCAGTCCAGCACCCGAATGGCTCCCTTGTCCGCCGACGAGACATTCTGGGCATATGCTTTCAGCGCTCTGCTTATTTTACGTTCCCTGGACAGTGGCTTGTAAGCTTCTTTTCCGCGGGCTTCGGCTTTGGATTTGCGCACGGCAAGCTCCGCTTCGCAGATGATCCACTCAATTTTCCTGCCGGGAATGTCAATCACAATTTTGTCGCCATCCTCCACCAGTGCAATTTCACCGCCGGCTGCTGCTTCCGGAGAGACGTGTCCGATCGATAATCCGGAAGTTCCGCCTGAAAAGCGGCCGTCTGTCAGCAAGGCACAGGATTTATCCAGTTTCCTCGATTTCAGGTAAGAGGTAGGATAGAGCATCTCCTGCATTCCAGGACCGCCTTTGGGCCCTTCGTAACGGATGATCACTACATCCCCGGCCTTAACTTTTCCTTCGAGAATTCCGGTACAGGAATCTTCCTGGGATTCAAAGACCCGGGCCGTTCCTTCAAAATGATAGACCGAAGCATCCACGCCAGCCGTCTTCACGATGCAGCCGTTGCGGGCAATGTTCCCATAAAGGACGGCCAATCCTCCCTCTTTCGAGAAGGCATGGTCGACAGAGCGGATGCAACCTTTTTCGCGGTCGAGATCCAGTTCACTGTAATATTTTTCCTGTGAACCCATCACCAGGTTTCTTCCCTGGTTTCCCGGGGCAGAGGCATACCATTTTTTTGCTTCCGAATTGTCACCAACCCTTAAGATGTCCCATTTATTGATGGCAGCTGCCAGGGTTGGCTCGTCCACCCGTGACACCTCTGTTTTCAACAATCCATTTCTTTCCAGTTCGCCCAGAATACCCATGATACCGCCGGCCCTGTTTACATCCTGGATGTGGTAGGCTGAACTCGGAGCTACCTTGCAAATGCAGGGTACGCTTCGGGAGAGTTCATCCATCTCCTTCATCGTGAAATCGACCCCGGCCTCGTGGGCAATGGCCAGCAAATGCAGAACGGTATTGGTGGAGCCTCCCATGGCAATGTCGAGGGTCATGGCATTCATGAAAGCGTCGCGGGTCGCGATCGAACGCGGCAAAACCGATTCGTTGCCGTCCAGATAGTAGCTGTTTGTGATTTTAACGATTAGAGATGCGGCCTGTTCGAATAATTTTTTCCTGTTGAAGTGCGTGGCGACGATGGTTCCGTTTCCCGGCAGGGAGAGACCCAGGGCTTCCGTCAGGCAGTTCATCGAATTGGCGGTGAACATTCCGGAACAGGATCCGCAGGTAGGACAGGCGTCCATTTCCACTTCGGAGAGCAACTGCTCATCCACCGAGTCGTCGGCACCCATCACCATGGCATCGACAAGATCGTATTGTTTGCCACGGATTTCGCCGGCCTCCATCGGGCCCCCCGATACGAAAATGGCAGGGATGTTCAGTCGCATGGCAGCCATCAGCATGCCTGGCGTAATTTTGTCGCAATTGGAGATGCAAATCATGGCATCCGCCTGGTGGGCATTGATCATATACTCCACACTGTCGGCGATCAGATCCCTGGAAGGAAGGGAATAGAGCATTCCGTTGTGACCCATTGCAATGCCATCGTCGATGGCAATGGTGTTGAACTCGGCTGCAAAACATCCCTCTGCCTCAACCAGCTTTTTGACCATCTGGCCGATTTCGTGCAGGTGTGCGTGGCCCGGAACAAACTGGGTGAAAGAGTTGACAATGGCAATGATGGGTTTTCCGAAATGTTGCTCCTTCATCCCATTGGCACGCCACAAGCTTCTGGCTCCGGCCATTTTCCGCCCTTGCGTAGATTGATTACTTCTTAACCCTTTTTGCATAATTTTTTTGTTAAAAAAAGAACCTTCCTCGGTTTGTTGAGAAAGGTTCTTCTATTTTTTGTCATCACAAAGACCTACCTCCTCAACCAGCACAGACGAGAATTAGAATGACCACTAGAAGGAGAGAGTCGAAGGATGTTTTCATATACTATTTAATACGCTATAGTTGTTTCTTTGTTTCAATTGTCGCATTTTGTTTTTGCAACAGAACTGCGACAAAAGTATCAATAAATATTTCACAGCAAAACAAAATCGTAAGCGATTTAGGTTAAATAATTAATAAATTAAAGATTAAGTCCGCTTTTTGTTATCGTTTGTGAATTATGGAATATTTTAACCAAAAAATCAAAATTCATTTTTTAGCGAAGAAAGTCGAAATAATTCCCTAATTTCCTGTGATGCTGTTGACTTCAGATGGTTTGCCCACATTGGGAAGGTAAAACAAGTATCTGATTTAATTACCAGAAGAAGTGGATGTTTAGACCGTTGGATTTTGAGGTTTGAATGCCTCCCCAGTTTTGTCGTTCAGTCGTTGTAAAAGGAGAGTAGAATGGATTCCAGCAGTTTGCCAGCTTCCGGGGAGGTGAGTCCGAAGTTGTTTATCAGAATGGCAAAGAGAATGGTCCGCTCGTTTCTTGTAGTCATCATTCCTGCAATGCTTCTGACCCGAGCCATCGACCCGGTTTTTGCCATCACATTTCTTTCCAGTGGTGTTCCTTTGAAGGCGTTCTTAAGGGTCCCGTCGACTCCGGCAACCGGCAGGGCCGCAAAGAACAGCTCCCTGAATTTTCCATCGTACATTCGTTTCAGGGTCTCCACTAGGGTTTTTGAAGTTAGAGCATTGCTTCTAGAGAGTCCACTGCCATCGGCAGGAAAGAAGCCCTGTATATCAATCCCATTGTCTGTCAAATATTGTTGAAGGGCATCAATTCCCTTTGCCGTAATGGCTTCACCCGAACATTTCCTGGCAATTTCGCAAAGCAGGTGTTCTGCGTACAGGTTGAGGCTCTCCTTGTTGAGGGGGACGATGAGCTCTTTCAGGTGAGGAGAGAGCTGTGTGCCGACCAAAATGCGTGGGGCCTGATCGGCTTCAGAAATTTTTGAAATCTGACCGGTCACATCGATCCCGCTTTCCTTCAATTTTTTCAGCAATTCCTGGCCTGCAGCCAGCGGAGGATCGGGCATTGCAGCCTTGACCACGAAATTAGTCTGACCTGCCGGGATGGTTCCTTCGATGCGTTGCAAGTAAGAACCGGGTGCTCCAAAAACGATGGTATGATCTCCCGAAATGGGGGAAGAGCAGACCAGATTCTCTAGTTTTAGGCCGGGTATTTCAGGAATCAGAGAGGAAATTTCCGTTTTCATGCCAGTTGCCTTTGGCGAGGCCAGATGGATCTCATATTGGTTATCCTTGTAGGAAAGGGAAGAGACACCGGTTCCGTAATAATTGCCGATGTCTTCCCAAACCCAACCTCCCGGGATTGTGGCTAATGGAAGTGAAGTCAGATCCAACGATAACCGGCCATTTATCTTTTTAATGCCTAAGGTTTTCAGCTGACTAATCCAGGAATCAAAACAGTGGCTATAATGCTCTATAAAATAGGCTGAGCAAAAGGCCGGATCACCACCTCCTTTCAGGATCAGGTTTCCCGTTAGGGTTCCGCTTTGCTTATCAATAGTTCCCGTGAAATAGAGTGAAGTAGCAAAGGTATAGTCGGGTCCAAGCTTTTCCAGGGCGCAGGCGGTAGTCAGGAGTTTCATCACCGAGGCGGTAGAAAGGCTTTTTTGGGTAGTCTCACAAATCGTCACTCCCGATTTTGCGTCGATGGCATAAATACTGTAGGAGGCTGTTTTTAAGTTGCCGGCGGCAAAAAAATGATCCGCGGAATTTGTCTGAGCCCAGGCAATTACCCAAGGATTGAAGCAGAAGAGGATAGTAAGTAGAAATAACCGCATTTTGCAGGCGTGTGAAAAGGTTTCCGCAAATATAATGTAAGATTTTTTACGTATAAGACTTCAGAACCAATATCCCAGGGAGAGAAATGGAATCAGATCCCTGTTGTAGCTCGAGAAACTGAGATTGAGTTCGAGTGGGCCAACCACACTGTCGTAGGCGGCATTCAACCCATAGCCGTAAATGCTCTGCTGGTTGGTAATGATGAGATTGTCCTCACTGTACAAACCATAATCTCCTGTCAGGGAAACATACAATTTCTCCCACATCCGAAGCCGGAACTCCAGTCTGCAGGTGCCTACGCTTCCCGTATTTATCTCCATTCTGCGCAATCCATTGAATGGAATGTTGTTTTCCATGTAGTCGGTCTGTTGAACGCCACCCAAAAAAGTACGGTGGAAATAGGATTCGTTGTTTCCGAAGATCAGTCTGCTGTTGATGGAATAGAGAAAAGTAATCCGGTCAGAGAAGGAGCGCGCCCTTTTGAAAGCGAATTCGCCAATCAGGATGGGGTTGGTGTCCATGGTGTTTAGCAATAGCTTGGCCGAACCGCTGACATTGGTGCCCCTGGTGGGGAAATAAACCTTGTTTAGCCGGTTGTGCTCTATCTTGGCAAAGAGGTTGAAATAGGTTCTGTTTCTCGTGTTATAGCCTGTCGTATCGCCTATGACAGTTCCCAGATGGTAACTGTCGAGCGAAGTGCCTACCGTAAACCTGGTCGCATCGGTAATAAAGGAGTGAGTGGCCAATTGGAGATTGAGCAGGGACATCTCAATCTCAGCTGTTTTTTTCCCGTTGTAGTATCTGTAATATTGATCCGAAACATAAAGAAATTTAGAATAGAATCCTGGCTTCCAACCCCTGTCGATCGAATATTGTCCGGAGAACATCGGGTACTGGGACAATTTGGCATCCATAGAAAGCCTTGATCCAAAGAAGTTCTGATTTCGGATGGTGATATTCAAAAGCATGGCAGACCTTAAATCGGAGTCGTAATGAAGTCCTGCGTTGATTTTATTGTTTTTCCGCTCCTTGACCTCCACCTTGAGCGTCTTCTTCTTTTCGCCCGACAGTTGATAATTGACATACTCGTAATTTCCTGTGGAATAAAGCCTTGAAATGCCATTCCTGAGGTGCTCGAGGGAAACGTGCTGATCCCGTTTAATCCCGGTCTGGCCCAGGTAAAAGGCGATCTTGGCACGATCGGTGCCAGTTACTTCGATCTGGCTGATCACCAGGGTGGTATCATTGGGGATCAGCTTGTGAATGGTTTGGGGTTTTGCCTTGAGGCCCAGGGAATCGCGTAAGTGAATCAGCTGGGGCAATACCCTTCTTGCCGCATCTTCCCCCCGTTTGATCAGGGCTTCGGCCGATTCTGCATCAAAATTTGCCGCCGAATATCCGTGAATGTAGGGTCTTATGTACACATCCACCGCCTTGGCGTTCTTCGTGCTTCTCTCCATTCCCATGAAATTCATCATCTGAGACACGACTTCCGGGATTCCTTTCAGATCTTCATTCGTCATCAGACTGTCCATGATATCCACACCGATGATGAGGTTCGCACCCATCTCCAGGCACCTGTCGACAGGGTAGTTGTTGACGATTCCGCCGTCCACCAGCATCTGTCCGTTGATTTCCGTGGAGGTAAAGGCTGCAGGAATGGACATACTTGCCCGCATGGCCTTTGGGAGGTAACCTTTGTCCAGAACTACCTCTTTCCCGTTTGTCAGATCAGTGGCGATGCAAAGAAAAGGAATGGGCAGTTTGGAAAAATCATAAACATCGTGTACCCCAAGGGTAAGATAGGAGAAAAATTCCATGGCATTCTGTCCATTGAGAACACCATTGGATAGGGCAAGCTTTTTTTGTTCAAAGGGGAAGCTGATGTTGTAACGGGATTCCTCCATCTTGTCAAAGGGAGTCACAAATTCAGGTTTGTATTCGTTGCTGAGCAAAGTTCCCCAATCCTGACTCTTTACCAATTTCTCCAGTGTTGCTGCATCATAGCCGGCAGCATACAATCCACCTACAATGGCCCCGATGCTGGTGCCCGCGATGTAATCAATGGGAATTTTAGCCTCTTCCAAAACCTTTAACACGCCGACGTGGGCAAAGCCCTTGGCGCCCCCACCCGAAAGAACCAGCCCGATCTTGGGTTTGTTCCCGACGGTCTGACCCCAGACGGAGAGCGTAAGGCAGAGTATGGAAAGGGTTATGGCAAGGCGATTCATCTGATCCTGTTTTGTTTTTTTATTTGACTCTACATATGCCCGAATGATCTTATTTAACTGGAGCAACAAATGTTCCAAGGGCATTCCCTTTCAAAAAACAAATTGTAGCGTGAACATAACACTTTATTGGCTGAAATTCCTTTTAAATTCAATATTTTTTTCATGGGGAGTAGGGGTATTATTCGTTGCAACTGTCATGAAGGTAACAAGCCAGTAAAAGGGAACTCGAGCGTTTTTCATCGGATCAAAATCCGGAAATGCGGAGGATGAATCAGGAACAGATTTGATTTCCCTAAATGGTTGCCAATAGGAATTCATTACGTGTAAAACGAGCATGTTCGCCGAATACCAACAAGGATGAAAACCATACATGCAGGTTCAGTCCGGTCAAAAAAAATAACCATGAAAACAACTGCCAATTTCCGGTACAACCAACTTCTTTCCTTCCTTTTGCTAGTGTTGGTCTCCCTTTCCTGGCCCGGTCAGGTAAAGGCATCCGCGAACCAGAATTTTGTTTCGGATACCACCAGCTATGTTCAGTTCAAAGGGAATGTCATTGATCTGGATTCACGAAAATCCCTGGGGTTCGCTACGCTTATCCTGGAGGGATCCAATCTTTCAACGGTAGCCAACAGTGAAGGTGAATTTTCATTTAAAGTCCCTAGCGGGAAAGCCAGAGGCAATGTGATTGTCTCCTATCTGGGACACAAGGACCGAATCATTCCGCTTTCCACCCTGAAGCCGGAGCGCAATCACATCGAACTTGAATTGCAAACTGTTACGCTCAGTACCATCAGTGTTCATCCAAAGGATCCCGACATGCTGATGAGGGCCATCCTCAACAAGAGGGCAGACAATTACAGCGATGAACAAAACAAAATGATTGCCTTTTACCGAGAGACCATCAAGAAGAACAAGACCTATGTTTCCCTGTCCGAAGCGGTACTGGATGTCTACAAACAACCCTGCCTCTCCATCCGTTCCGACCAGATCGAACTCTCCAAGGGAAGAAAAAACACGGATTATACCAAACTGGATACCATCACCTTTAAACTGCAGGGAGGACCCTACACCTCCGTGATGCTGGATATCATGAAGAATCCTGAAATGATATTCACGGAGGATATGGTCGACAATTACGACTTCAACATCGAAAATATCTCCAAAATTGGTGAGAGATTGATGTATATCATCGATTTCAAGCAAAATGCGAATATAAAGGAACCGCTATACTACGGGAAACTATATGTGGATACGGAGACCCTGGCCATCCTGAGCGCCACCTTCAGCCTCAATCTGGCCGACAAATATGCGGCCTCCGATCTCTTTATCCGCAAAAAGCCGATGGGGGCAAAAGTATATCCGACACAGGCGGATTACCAGGTTAACTACCGCGAAAAAGATGGGAAGTGGTATTTCGGTTACTCACGGGCAGAGATTGTCTTTAAAATTGAGTGGAAGAAGCGGCTGTTCAATACCCACTATGCCAGTACCATCGAGATGGCGGTAACGGATTGGCAGAAAACCAACGTGAGAAATGCCAAGCCTGTCGAGAAATTAAAACCCTTCGTGGTGATGATGGACGAGGTTACCGGTTTTGCTGATCCAGAATTCTGGGGAATCTACAACGTGATCGAACCCGAGAAATCCATCGAACAGGCCATTCGAAAAATTCAGAAAAAATTGAAAAAACTGGATCGCTGAGAATAGTGCTTTTGAGACTAAATTGGATAATTGTAATTAAAGGGTGAATGGAACGCCGTCCGAATGCCGGGCGGCGTTCTTCATTCAGATGGACTATGATGCATTCTTTATGTAAAGTTTGAATTTTGCCCTTCCTGCCAGGAAAGTACCCTGGATTCGTGGGTCAGAACTCCCCGATTCCCTCCCTTCAAATTGGAGTAGGGGAAACACTTTTTCTCGCCGGATCACTGCATTGCATTTCAACGTGATTTTTACATTAACAAATAATTTACAGCATCTGCAGTGGAGGAATTTCAGGACAGATTCATTACCTTTGTGCGGTTTTTAACAAAAATTGGTTATCTTTCAGGTAGCGAATAAATTGTATCACTTAAATAGTACACAAAATGTTAATAAGTAAAGTCGTCGGAAGAGAGATTCTTGATTCACGCGGGAACCCAACCGTAGAAGTAGAAGTAACCCTTGAGAGCGGTTATGTAGGCCGTGCTGCTGTACCATCCGGAGCGTCCACCGGAGAAAATGAGGCCATTGAGCTTCGCGACGGAGACAAGAAAAGATATCTTGGCAAAGGCGTACTGAAAGCTGTTGCCAACGTCAACACCGTCATCGCCGAAGCGGTGGTTGGTATGAATGCAATGAACCAGGTAGCTTTGGACGAGGCACTGATTGCCCTGGACGGAACTTCCACCAAATCCAAACTTGGTGCAAATGCCATTTTAGGCGTCTCCCTGGCTACGGCCAAAGCCGCTGCAGCCTATCTTGAAATGCCACTTTACCGTTACATCGGTGGTGTCAATGCCAGGACCCTGCCAGTGCCGATGATGAACATCATCAACGGTGGCTCACACTCAGATGCTCCCATCGCCTTCCAGGAGTTTATGATCCGTCCGATCGGCGCTTCTACCTTCCGTGAAGCCCTTCGTATGGGAGCAGAGGTTTTCCATAGCCTCAAGAAAGTATTGCACGACCGCAACCTCAGCACAGCTGTTGGCGACGAAGGCGGTTTTGCTCCAAAACTGGATGGTACCGAAGATGCCCTGAACAGCATCATCCTGGCCATCAAAAACGCAGGTTACAAACCGGGTAGGGCAGAAGAAGGTGGCGAGATCTCCATCGGCCTCGACTGTGCAGCGTCAGAATTCTACAAGGACGGCATCTACAATTATGCCAAATTCGAAGGTCCCAACGGCGCAAAACGCAACAACGTAGAGCAGGTTGAATTTCTTGCCTCGCTGGTTGCCAATTTCCCTATCGACTCCATCGAAGACGGATGCTCCGAAAACGACTGGGACGGTTGGGTGATGCTGACAGAAAAACTGGGTGACAAATGCCAACTTGTCGGGGACGACTTGTTCGTAACCAACGTCGAATACCTGGCAAAAGGCATCGAACTGGGTGCAGCCAATTCCATCCTGATCAAGGTAAACCAGATCGGTACCCTGACGGAAACACTGAACGCCATCGAAATGGCTCACCGTGCTGGTTACACAAGTGTTACCTCACACCGCTCGGGTGAAACGGAAGATGCCACCATCGCTGACATCGCCGTTGCTACCAATGCAGGCCAGATCAAAACAGGCTCCCTGAGCCGTTCAGATAGGATGGCCAAATACAACCAACTGCTTCGCATCGAGGAAGAGCTTGGTTCAGCCGCCATCTATGGTTACAAGAAAGTTAAAAAGGCATAATCACTTGCCAATGAAATAGGAAAAGCACCTTGAGGGGTGCTTTTTTTATGCCTTACAAGGATCCTGATTTCCTGTGCAACTTGTAAATCGTTGCTCGCATCTCCTTCAGTGATCCAACCAGAATGTAATATTTGTATTCGTAAACACAGTTTTTGGTTAGCATCTCCTTCCTGACTGGGGCAATATAGGAGGTAGATCCATCCTTCGACTCTTTTCCGGTCACGCCGGATAGTCCGGCCAAAAATTTGGTACATTTAGGATTATAAACGACCATTCCCCAGCCGGAATCATCCGTAAAGGCCATCCAGTTCTCCGATACCCCATTGTAAATTCCCCAGAATCCACTCGACAGGTTGATCACAGTAAGCTGCTGAACCTCTTCTTTGGTAAAAGGGGCCTCTCCCTGATACGTATAAAGATTTTTCAGTGCAGATACCGGATAAACCGCGGGCAACTCCTGATCACACAAAATACTGTCGCCGTAGATCGCATCGGTCCTGTGGCAGGTGAGTCTGTTTCTGACTTCCAGCACATTCCCTTTCAGGGTCGTCCATTGTTCCATCTCTGCCTCTGCCGGTTTGTCGTTCATGTCCCATTGCATCGGGACGCATTTTACGTAGAGTTCATTTCCCTTCTTGTGGTAATCCAGAATCTGCGCCCGGTGCCGGAAGGCATCCCCTACCTGGATCGGATTCCAGCTCCAGGGCGACCAACGTGGCGCCTGTCCTTCCGCCTTGCGGTCGAGCGATCGTCCGGCGTAGTAGGATTGCTGAATGTATCTCCCCTCATCGGCGATGTTAACGATGCTTCTTTCAGATCCTGTGAGGGATAGCCAGGCAATGGCGCCCCCGCGAGAAAGATCCAGTTTCAGCATCAGGTGGCCGTTGTCGGCCACCAGTTCCGTTGAGGATTCTGAACCAGTTGGTTTCTGTTGACTGAACGCAGAAGTGCAGCAAAAAATCGTCAGAAGAAGAAAAGAAGCTTGCCTCATTTATTATTTGTAGATGATTGAAATTTTTGATATTGACAAAGTAGAATGTCCAGCCCATTGATTGGATGCAAGGATCTCTTCCTAATACCGGATGGCCTCGTACAACAGTTCTATCGGATGTTTCGCCTTCCTGCCGGTACCATCCAAAATATGGTGGCGGCAACTGGTACCGGGTGCAACGATGGCAATTTCGGGGTCTGAACCAACAATTTCAGGAAACAGTACCAGGTTGCCGATCTTCATCGATAGTTCATAATGCTCCTTTTCATAGCCAAATGAACCGGCCATTCCACAGCAACCTGATCTGATCTCCTGTACATGGTAGTTGACAGGCAGGGAGAGCATGAGCTTGGTGGGGAAGGTGGAGGCAATGGCTTTTTGCTGACAATGACCGTGCAGTTTGATGTTTCTGGCTGCTGAAGTAAAATTTTCTGAAGTGATATTTCCCTTCCCTTTTTCCCTTACCAGGAATTCCTCTATCATTAAGCAGTTGCGTGAAATTCTCTTTGCCGCAATTTTTTGCTCTCCCTGCAGCAAATCCGGATATTCGTCCCTGAAAGTCAGGATGGCAGAGGGCTCTATCCCGATCAACGGATGTAAATCGTCGACAAGCGCTGAGAAAATGGCCACATTTTTTGCAGCAATCCTGGCGGCTTTTCGGAGATAACCTTTCGACAGAAAGGTTCTGCCGCTTACTTCGTGTTTAACTACCAGAATTTGGTAGCCCAACCGATTCAACAGGCGTATTGCCGTTATGCCAATCTCCGTGTCGTTGTAGTTGGTAAATTCATCTACGAAAAAATAGAGTGTCCCCTTGGGTGAAGCAACTTTGTTGTTCAATCCCTGCAGGTTTTTCCTGCACCATTGGCGCAGCGTCATTTTTCCCAACCCCGGGATGCTCCTTTTTTGCGCAAATCCCGTAATGGATTTTAAAATGGCGGAGGTGAACCTGTTGTGAAGAACGAAATTGAAGATAGCCGGGAAGTTGGAGCCCAGTTTGTAAATTGAAGCAATGTTGGCCACCAGTTTGGACCGAAGCGGAGATCCCTCGAGGTCATATTTGTGCTGCAGGAATTCTGCCTTGATCTTGGTCATATCGACTCCCGACGGACACTCCGATTTACATCCCTTGCAGGAGATACAAAGGTCAAGAATGGCATAAAGTTCCTTGCTTTCGAAAATTTCTTTGTTTGTTTTGGTGCGCAGGTAGTCGTTGAGGAGGTTGGCACGTCCGCGGGTGCTGTTTTTTTCCTCACGGGTGGCCATGTAGCTGGGGCACATCGTTCCCCCGATGATTTCAGATTTGCGGCAATCCCCGGATCCATTGCATTTCTCCACATGCCTGACAAATCCCAGGGAATCGGACCAGTCAAAAACAGTATCAAAGACCGGATCCCCTTCGCCCGGATGAATGCGCAGGGAACTATCCATGGGTGGCGTGTAGACGATTTTTCCCGGATTGAAAATCCCAGACGGATCCCAACACTGTTTGACCTGCTTGATCAACTCAAAATTGTGTGCGCCAAGGATGACTGGTATAAACTCTCCGCGGAGTCTGCCATCGCCGTGCTCTCCGCTCAACGATCCGTGGTATTTTTTTACCAGGTGGGCAATCTTCGTGGCAATGGTGCGGAACAGAATCACTCCTTCCGGGTCCTTGAGGTTAATAACGGGTCGGAGATGAAGTTCGCCGGTAGCAATGTGGGCGTGGTAAACACAGTTCAAGCCATAGTGGGCCATAATTTCCTTGAATTCTGCAATGTATTGGGAGAGAACCCTTGGATCAACGGCAGTATCCTCGACCAGCGAAACCGGTTTGGCGTCTCCGGGAATGTTGGAAAGCAGACCGAGACCAGCCTTGCGCAAGGCCCAAACTTTTTTGGTATCCTCGCCGGTGACCAGTGGGAAATGGTAGCCCAATCCAGCTTCCCTTAATTCTGTTTCGAGTGCCTGATGGAGGGACCTAATTTCATCGGGACTTTCACGGGCCCATTCGACCACCAGAATCGCACCCGGTTCACCCTCCACGAAGAACCTGTTTTTTCGTTGTTCGATGCTGTCGAGTGTGCATTTCAGGATCACCTCATCAATCAGTTCAATGGCGCCAGGATGGTATTTCAGGCAGATGAGATTTCCCTTCATCGCCTCCTCCAGGGTATGAAAATGGATACAAACCAGTCCGGTCTCATTGGGAGGAAGAGGCACCAGGTTCAGTTTGATTTCCGTGATGAAAAGCAGTGTCCCTTCCGATCCGGCAATCAGTTTTGAAAAATTGAAATCTGCCTTGCTTTCAGAAAATAACCCGCAGTTCATCAGTTCATCGAGGGCATAACCGGTATTTCTTCGCCTGAGTGATTTTTCGGGATATTCTGATGCAATCTGTTGCTGGTTTACACTATCGGACAGTATTTTTTGAATCTGGCGGTACAATTCATTTTCGAGTTGGTCGCCAACGGTTTTGTCCAGAAATTCTTTCGGCGAGAGCGGTTTGAAATGGACTTCCGAGCCATCAGCCAGAAAGCCTTTCACCTCAAGCAGGTGATCCCTGGTGCTTCCGTAGATGAGTGAATGGGCCCCGCAGGCATTGTTTCCAACCATCCCTCCAATCATGCAGCGGTTGGAGGTAGAGGTCTCCGGTCCAAAGAAAAGTTGATGCGGCCGTAGAAGATGGTTGAGTTCATCCAGTACAACTCCCGGTTGCAGCCTCACCCACTTCTCCTCCTGATTTATTTCCAAAATTTCGGTCATGGTTCTGGAGAGGTCTACAACAACCCCATTGCCAACGACCTGACCGGCCAAAGAGGTTCCTGCTGTTCTTGGAATGATTCCAATATTGTGATTTTTGCAAAATAAAATTACAGACAGTATGTCATCTTTGTGTTTTGGAAAAACAACCGCAGCAGGCCTTTCTTTATAAGCAGAAGCATCTGTTGAATAGAGTATTAGCGTTGATTCGTCTGTTAGCAAATCTCCCGATAGCTCCCGTTTCAACGTCGAAAAATCAATCATCTACCGTAGTGTATTAAAAATAAATATGTAGTTTTAAACAAAAATTAATCCCCGGTTGGGATTGTCTTCAAATACAAATTGCGGGAGCACTGGCTGATACCGCCTGGCAATTTCTATTCCGGATACGAAGTTAGGAGAAAATCTTTATTGGGGAGGTGCGATTCATACAGAATTGCGGAGAAGCAGGAAAAGTTAACCAAACAATAATGACCATGGCATCAGAAGTGATCACCGATTTTTTAAAGGACAAACGACTGGACCGCATTGCAACAGATATTTTACGTCCGGTAGGGGTAGACAGAAATTTCTTAATCTGGATGGCCAGTCTGTCTACACTGTTGCTCGTTTGCATGTATGCTTATTACATACAGCTTGATAAAGGATTGATTGTTACAGGATTACGAGATTATATCAGTTGGGGTATGTATATTTCCAACTTTGTATTTTTTGTGGCCACCAGTTTGGTTGGGATGCTGATCAGCTCCGCGCTTGGAATGATGGGATACAAATGGGTCAAGCCAATTGGCAGGATTGCCGAAATAATTGCCGTTGCCTTCTCCGCCGTTGCAGGTCTGGTGATTGTTTCTGACATGGGACGTCCGGAAAGGTTGCCCTTCGTCTTCCTGTTTGGCAGGATTCAGTCGCCTATATTGTGGGACGTAACGGTGGTAACAACTTACATGACACTTAGTATCCTGCTCTATCTTTTTACGATGATTCCGGATATGGCCATCAGCAAGGGTAGAATTGGTCATACTCCTCCCTGGTTGCAAAAAACCTACGAAGTGCTCTCCTTTAATTTTAAACATACGCCGGGTCAATATAAAATACTGTTGAAAGCCATCCGGATTCTGCTTATTCTGATAGTTCCCACCGCCTTCGCCATTCATACAGTTACCTCCTGGCTTTTTGCCGTCACCACCCGGCCGGGATGGGACAGTTCCATTTTTGGACCCTACTTCCTTACCGGAGCCTTTGTCGCGGGTTCTGCGGCAGTGATCATCCTGATGTTTTTTGTACGGAACAACTACAAGCTAAGCCGTTACATTACAATCGAGCATTTCGACAAAATGGGGAAACTACTTTTTCTGGTCTCCGTTGTTTATTTCTATTTCAACCTGAATGAGTACCTGGTTCCTGCTTACAAAATGAAGACTTTTGAGGCACATCACCTGATTGAATTGTTTGCGGGTGAGTTTGCCTTTATGTTCTGGAGCGTACAGCTTTTGGGGTTGATCATTCCGATGATCCTGCTACTTTTCAAGCCGATGCGCAAACCTGTACCGATGGTGTTGATTGCCTCTGTGGTGCTGATTGCCTCCTGGTTCAAACGTTTGCTGATCGTAGTGCCAACCATGGCTTCCCCCTTCCTTCCAAAGCAAAATGTTCCCGAAGCGTGGATGGTTTATCGTCCTACCCTGATTGAAACAGCAATTACAGTAGGAACGTTGACCCTGGCTGTGATGATTATTTCCGTACTGATGAAACTATTTCCCGTCATTCCGATTTGGGAGATGGCAGAAGAGGAGAGTGCGCATCCGGATCAGCAACCTGTCGAATAATTGAATAGAAAATTATGAGAAAAAAAACGATACTTTTTGCCCTCCTCAATCTTGTCGCTTTAGGTGGGATGGCTCAGGCTCCATGGGAGGTTCCTGCCGACCGTAACGCAAAATTGAGCACAGCGGCTTTTACGGAACAAAACCAAACCTCTGGCAGGGATCTGTACCAAACCAATTGCAAATCCTGTCACGGTGATCCCGGCAAAAACAATCCCATCAAACTGGTTCCCCAACCACCTGACCCATCTTCCACCCAGATGCAGCAAAATTCGGATGGGGCACTTCACTTTAAAATCAGTGAGGGACGTGGTCCCATGCCCTCTTTTAAAAATGTACTGAGTTCAGTTGATATCTGGAATGTGATTGCCTTCCTTCGCAGCAGCAACACTGATTACAAGCAACAGGTAGCCGTCAGGCCTACTTTTGGTGGAGAGGTTTTCGACAAGGTCGAGCTGAAGTTAATCTGGGATGCAGCCAAAAACGTGGTAATAGCTCAGCTGACAGGTGCCAAGGGTGGGCTTGTAAAACCAATGGCCGGTCTGGAGGTGAAGCTTTTTGCCAAAAGATATTTTGGAAATCTTGTCATTGATAAACCTTCGGATACGGATGCTGAAGGAAAGGTCCGTTTTGCTTTCCCAAAAAATTTACCCGGTGACGCGACAGGAAATCTTTCCCTAATCGCCCAATTGTCGAATGAGGAGCTTTTTGGCCTGGTGAAGACAGAATCACAAATGGCCATCGGAATTCCTACCAACCGTCCTCCGCTCAATGAGCAGCGTGCGCTTTGGAATGTCGTGCAAAAAACGCCTATCTGGTTGCTGATTACCTATCTTGTCTCTGTTTTGGTCGTATGGGGTTTCATCTTTTATGTGATGCTTCAGCTTCGTGCCATCTTTAAAATGGGGGAATAGGATCGTTTCCTATCGTTTCGTCAGGCTCTTGATCACCTTGAATTCCGAAAGAAATTCGCTCGCAATCACCCGCATGACCGTGTAGGCAGGGATGCCAAGAATCATTCCGGGGATGCCTGCAATACTGCCGGCAATCATCGTAACGAAGAAAATTTCCAAAGGATGGGCCTCGATACTCTTCGAGTAGATAATGGTCTGAAAAACCATGTTATCAATGAACTGTACCACCATTACCACCAGGAGGACAAGGGCAATCAACGGTAGCGTAACATCCATGAAGTTGGCATTCAGGTTATTGGAAATGACTACTACAATTCCGAAAAGGGAACCGATCCAAGGGCCTATGTAGGGAATGACGTTGATCAGGCCTGCAAAAACGCCCACCACCACCGCATGAGAGAACCCCATCCCTATGATGGTGAAACCCAATGTGGAGAGTACCATGATTCCCAACATTTGAAGCAGCATGCCCATCAGGTATCTTTTTAGCAATTTACTGATGGATTCCAGTACACCGGCGACCCGCTCCTCAAATTTGACAGGTGCAAGGAGGATGATCCACTTCCCAAACATCCCCTCCTCCTTCAGAAAAAAGAAAAGGATGAACGAGACGGAAAAAAACATCAGGAAAAGGTTTCCGATCACCGTAGCGATGGAACCAAAGACGGAACTTACCTGGCCAAAGTTCACAAAGCCGGAGAGCTGCATTTTCAGATACGATTCAATGGAGGCATTGTGGGTAAGATTAGAAACCAGACTCGGATACGAGGATTGAATTTTTTCCAGGGAACTGTTCAGATAATTGACCACATCGTAGACATTGATGTTGGAAAGTTGGTTCACCTCTGAAGCAACCAATGGAATCAGGAAACTAAAGAATCCGATCAATCCGAACCACAAGGTTAAAATGGTCAAAAAAGCAGCTGCACTTTTTCCAATCCGAAATCGCTTGAAGTGGATGCGCTGAAATCGCTGGGTCAGAGGGGAGCCAATCAGTGACATCACTGCCGCAATCAGAATGTAGGCGACGATGTTGCTCAGGTAGTAGGCCGTCAATCCAAAAAGGAGGAGCGCCAATGCTACAATGACATTTTTTACACGTTGATCCATGTGATGACTTTAATTTGTGATGGGATAAATGGGTAATTCTCTGTGAAAACTGAAAAAGAAATCTGCCGATTTGATTGATCACGGATAGCCGATTCATTTTGTGCCCTAAAGTTCTAACAAAAATTAGGTTTTTCAATTTATTTCAAAATAAATTTCTTTAATTTTAGTACGTAAAGAATACTCGTCTTCCTATCCGGTATTGGCTGAATTCCCTTTATTTCTTTGGTTTTTAGCTTGGCAAGGGGCGATTGGAGAGATTTAAAACGACATATTTTTTCTGAATTTTTCGAATATTCAAACAAATTAATCTAACATACTGAAAGTCAATTAAATGCAATTTGGAATTAACTAAATTGTTTTTATCTTCGCCATTGATTTAATCTATTTTAACATTTATCCCAAGGAAAAAATGTGTGGTTAAACGGTAATGCTGACGCATACAAGGGTGAAATCCAACTTGAAACGATTCAAATTTTAGAAATTTAAATATTGAAGCGAGCATGTTCGCTAAACAAAAAC
>Ga0209697_10000167_pt1 | contig 105196 bp, 101 predicted proteins | sample AliMusrvi5mmetaG_FD_184115 | JGI IMG/M metagenome (GOLD analysis project Ga0209697, IMG submission 184115) | Freshwater lake bacterial and archeal communities from Alinen Mustajarvi, Finland, to study Microbial Dark Matter (Phase II) - Alinen... | ecosystem: Environmental > Aquatic >... | reverse complement strand
TGTGTCCTCATAGCTCTACGGTTTGATTTGGTTTGCACCTTCAAACTACGAGCTATGGGTGTTTTTTACGCTAACCCTGGGTGATTCTTATTTTCCGTTTTTGGCTTATTCTTATTTTCCGATCACAGATGGATCCCTATCTGATCAAAGCGGCTGAGCATTGGCAGCAAGCTTTTTACAGTAGTGACTTTCTTGTGATCTTTAAACTTTCTCCAACCCACAATGAAGAACTTGAAAAAGCTATCAAAATCGTAAGAATTGGTGATAAATATGCAGGGGGGAAAATCGCCTGTATTTTCCAGCCAGGTGATAAAGGTTATGTTGAAGGGGAACGGCATGGCCTGATTGCTGCTGAAGCTGATCTGCCTGGCAGGTATTCTTGGGAGGCTGCGAAGAAAGCATGTGACGATCTGGATGAAAACGGTTACAGTGACTGGCATTTACCGACAAAGGATGAATTGAATAAGCTTTATGACGCCAAAAGTGCTGTTGGCGGTTTTTCCGGCGGCAACTACTGGAGTTCTACGGAGAACGACGCGACCAACGCGTGGGGCCAGTACTTCGACAGTGGCAACCAGGACAGCCACGACGGTAAGCTCAGCGAGTTGTGTGTTCGGGCGGTGCGGGCTTTTTAACCATTTATCTATTCAACAATTAAGGGGGTACCGGGGGAGACGCCCCCAGTCAAAAAATATTTTGGATTATGGCGCTTTACTATGATTTACCAGTGTATCGTGATGTCTATCGTCTGATCCTGAAAATTTTTGAATACACCAAAGATTTTCCCCGTGAGTACAAATACTCGCTTGGTCAGGATCTCAAGCACGACAGCATTGTACTGGTGCGCAGCATCTACAGGGCCAACAAAGCAAAAAGCAAGACCGAGTATCTTGAAGTGTTTCTTGACGATTTTGAAATCCTTAAACTGGAGGTGCGTCTATGTGTTGACCTGAAAATTCTGCCCATGAAAAAGTAGGCCGAAATTACTGCGCTCATGGACGGGATTGGCAAACAAATCACCGGATGGCGAAATGCCGGGACGGTGAAAGGTGCCTGAATTCCGATGGTCAAGGCTGTCGGAAGCGAGCAGAGCTTCGTTCAAAAGCGGCAAAGAGACTGTGAGCCGATCCGTGAAACTTGAAGATCGAGGAGCAGTAAAGGAAAATGCATCGAAAGCGCTTTGGGTGCATGTCAACATCTTTGCGAAAGTGCTGTTGGCGGTTTTTCCAACAACAACTACTGGAGTTCTACGGAGAACGACGCAAACAACGCGTGGAACCAGAACTTCAACAATGGCAACCAGAACAACAACAACAATAAGAACAACAAATTGTGTGTTCGGGCGGTGCGGGGTTTTGAACAAGCAAGTGTATCGCCCGGCTGAAATTTTTGTCGGGCGGTATACATTATGACGGACGCCTCATCGTTGCAACTCGAATTGTTTCCCTCTTCAGCGCCAATTCCGCTTGTTGATCTGTTTGAGGCTTATGAAGGCTGCCGACGACACAAGCGAAATACGGCTAATGCCATAGCCTTTGAACTCGACTACGAACAAAATCTGGTTGAACTTTGTGAGGAGATCAATAATGGCAGTTACCAGCCGGGGAAGTCAATCGCCTTTATTGTTGACCGACCAGTCAAGCGTGAAATATTTGCTGCTGACTTTCGTGACCGCGTTGTTCATCACCTCATCATCAATAAACTGAATGCGCTGTTTGAAAAAGAGTTTATTGGCGACAGTTATTCCTGCCGAAAAGGAAAAGGCACGCATAAAGGGATAAAGCGTCTGGATGGCTTTATCCGTCAGTGCTCACAAAACTATAGCCGCGAATGCTGGATTTTGAAGCTTGATATCAAAGGCTTTTTCATGAGCATTGATCGTCAGTGCCTCTACCATCGTCTGGAACTGTTTATCTGCAAACACTATCATGCGCCTGATCGATCTCTTCTGCTTGATCTTTGTCGAAAAGTGGTTTTCTACGATCCGGCAGCTCATTGCATGATCAAAGGGAAACGCTCAAACTGGAAGGGGTTACCGGACGACAAAAGCCTTTTTCACTCTCGCCCGGGATGCGGCTTACCCATTGGCAACCTGACCAGCCAGGTGTTTGCCAACTTCTATCTCAACTCGTTCGACCATTTTATGAAACACACCCTCGCTCTGCGATACTATGGCCGTTACGTTGATGATGTGGTGGTGGTGCATCAGGATCCTGCTTTTCTGAACTCAATGCTGCCGGTCATTCGCGCCTATTTGCAACAAGAGCTTGGGCTGATACTGCATCCCAAAAAAATTTTTCTTGAGCATTGCACCAAGGGAGTCAAGTATCTTGGAGTTGTTCTCAAGCCTCGCAGGATTTACGTTGCCAACCGCACAAAAGGCAATATGTATCGCGCTCTTTTGAAATATAACCAGATAGCGCAAACGCATAAACCCTGGCATGCCGAGCGTACCGCCTTCCAGAGCAGTATCAACTCCTATCTCGGTTTGATGAAGCACTACCATACCTACTCCCTCCGCCGTTCCATGTTGCGCAAACACCTTTCGCCCTGGTGGCTGAGGCTGGCCAAGGCAAATGCCCGGCTTGAAAAATTCACGCTCAAAATCAGACCTCGCCGGTCAAAGAGAGGCAGATTCTTGAACAAGCAACGGCTCAAGCGATTATGATAAGAAGGATTACAAATCAAAAATGATATCAAAGGAAGGTACACTCCATGCTCCTTGGCTTTTTGGAATGATATCCTTATCTTTGGCGTTAGTAACTTAAAACGAGAGTATGATTGTTTCGTTTGGTTCCAAAGAGACAGAAAAAATTTGGCAAGGGCAGCGAGTAAGGGGTTTGCCACATGAAATCCAGGAGATTGCGAGGAGAAAGTTAAGAATGATTAACAACTCATTGAATATATTGGATTTAAGGATTCCACCGGCAAATCGTCTTGAAAAGCTCTCGGGTAAAAACAAAGATTTTTACAGCATACGGATTAACGATCAATGGAGAATCATTTTTAAATGGGCAGATGGAAATGCCTCCGAAGCAGAAATTATTGACTATCACTGAAATGAACGAACTCAAAAATATTCATCCCGGAGAGGTCTTGATGGAAGAGTTTTTAATTCCGCTGGGGATCTCGGCGTACAGACTGTCCAAAGATATCGGGATTCCTCAGACCCGGATATCCGGGATAGTGAAAGGGAAGCGACGTGTTACGGCCGACACGGCATTGCGCCTTTCACAATATTTCGGGAATTCCGCAAAGTTCTGGCTGGGTCTGCAAGATGATTATGACATTGAGGAGTGCATGCAGATCAAGAGAGAAGCAATAAATTCCATTCTTCGCTACAAGAGCAACGTGATGGCATAACACTCGTCACCAATAGTGTCTTCCCGTCATTCGGTGCATAAAAATGGTTGGTGATGGAACTATTTGGGTTAGAGAACGGTGAAAAATTTTGTAAAATTATACGTGTTCAGTGCGCGGAAAATTTTTTTATTTGAATGACATTGCTCGACACTCAATACTTGGATATGTTGAGTGGAACAATTGAACAGGAGTGACAATAATGATACAGAAGATGCACACAGTCACGCTTCATGACGCGGAAACCCAACTTGCCCAACTGGTTGAACAGGCAGCTCGTGGTGAAGCTTTTATTATCAGCAAGGCAGGGCGACCGATGGTTAAGGTGATACCATTCGATGCCACAATTGGTCATCCTCAGCGCCTTGGTTTCATGGAAGGCGAGATTTCTGTTCCTGACGATTTTGACCGTATGGGCAGTAGCGAGATCGCCACATTGTTTACTGGAAGTGTGTCGTGAATCTGCTGCTTGATACCCACATTTTGCTCTGGGCAGCCGGGCAGCCTGAACGATTGTCGGAGAAATGCAGAGCTTTGCTGCTAAACCCATCAAACAATCTGGTTTTCAGCGCTGCAAGCTTATGGGAAATCAGTATCAAATTCAGCTTGGGGCGTTCCGATTTCAATGTTGATCCAGCTCTTTTGAGGCAAATGCTTTTGCTCCATGGTTTTCGTGAACTGTCGGTCAACGGCGAGCATGCAATAGCAGTGAGTATGCTTCCCTCATTGCACAAGGATCCTTTTGACAGGATTCTCATTACCCAAGCTCGCGCCGAGGGGATGTTGTTGATCACTTCAGATTCTTTGGTAGCAGCTTATGGGGATGGGATCTGGTTGGTTGACTGACTGCTATTGGCAGTGTTTATAGTAGTAACGCAAGCAAGAGACCCTCCCCCTTGAAGGACAATAAGAGAGGGCGGCAACAAAGATAAGCAACGGTTTATATTATATGTGCAGTTTTTAAGTGGAGACAGAGAATGGGAATCTCATTTATCTTGATATTGCACTTTCGGTTCCGCTTGTTTAGGATGCTATTGGGAATACTAATGTCGCGTAATAGCGTGGGGTACGCTTGATAAAATGACAACATATTTGTACTTTTATTTTCAATAGTTAGTTGTTCGTCTCAATTAATTTTCAATAACACTTAACGAAAACTATCATGAAGCGATATGCGAAACAAAACTTTTCCCGCCTCTGGATTATGGCGCTGCTGGCTCTTGTTGGTTTGTTGACGGCGTCAGACAAAGCCTTTTCTGACCAAATCGAAGCACCTGCGAAACGATTAGGCGACCACTTTGGCGGAGGTATTGTCTTTTATGTTGATGCCACAGGCCAGCACGGGCTGATTGCTGCTCCGGGTGATTTTAAGGATAAAATGAGTATGGATAAGTCAGTAACCGAATGTCAAGCGCTTGAATATGATGGTTATCGTGATTGGCGCCTGCCGTCGATAACTGAGTTAAATAAGCTTTATCATGCGAAAAACATTGTTGGCGGATTTGCCGATACCGACCACTATTACTGGAGTTCCACGGTGGAGAAATCGTCGAGAAAAGGCGAGATTGTATGGTATCAGGATTTCGGTGATGGTACCCAGGGCTATAGCGATAGCGGTAAGACGGAGAACAATCGTGTTCGGGCTGTGCGGGAATTTTAACTCTTTATTTTTTGGTGATTAGAATAGGGACACCCACCGTCTACGAAATAGAGAGTATCTCCTCTTCCAGCAATTGCTGGTTGTAAAGCTCAGCATAGAGGTGTTGCTGGGCGAGCAGCTCTTCGTGGGTGCCGCTCTCAACAATGCAACCCTCTTTCAGCACAACAATGCGGTCGCAGTTTTTTACCGTCGAAATCCGGTGGCTGATCAGCAGGATAGTCGTGTCGGGGAGCTTTTGCAGGAGCGCCTCGAAGATGCGTGCTTCAGTGTCGGTGTCGACGGCTGAAAGGGCGTCGTCAAGCACAAGGAGCTTTGGTTTCCAGGCAATTGCTCTGGCAATGCAGGCTCGTTGCTTCTGTCCGCCGGAGAGGTTGATCCCTTTTTCACCGAGCATGGTCTCAAAGCTGTCGGGGAAATCTTCGACGTCGTCATAGAGCATGGCTATTTTGCTGGCTTCTATAACCGTGTCGGCATCATCATCCCGGCTGCCCCAGTTAATGTTATGTGCAATGGTGTCGGAAAAAAGAAAGTTAACCTGGGGGACAAAGCCGACGAGCTCTCTCAATGTGGTGACCGGAAAACTTCGGATGTCGCGGCTATCAAGCAGTATGGAGCCCTCGGCAGGTTCATAGAGTCGAGGAATAAGGTTGACCAGTGTTGTTTTGCCTGAACCTGTCGCTCCGACAATTGCCACTTTTGAGCCTGCGGTGATGTCGAGTGTAATGTTGTTCAGGATGGGATTCTTTTCATGGCCGGGGTAGTGAAACCGGACGTTGCGGAACGAGAGAGTGCCGGAGAAGTTTTTCTCTTCAGGGAATCTATCCTCTTTTTCGGTGATATCTGGTTTGATGCTGAAAATTTCATTAAGCCTGATCTGGGCTGATGCGGCTCTCTGAATAATACTGGTGACCCAGCCAATGGAGATGATTGGCCAACTTAGCATTGATACGTAGACGATAAATTCTGCGATTCCGCCCACGGTCATGCTCTTCTCAATAACGCTGATGCCGCCGACCCACACAACAGGGAGCAGCGAGAATGCGGTCATGGAGGTGAGAAATGCAAAAAAAAGCGCTTGCAGTTTTCCGAGCGACAGGTTTTTGTGGTAGTACTCTTTGTTGAGAATTTTAAACCGCTCGATTTCAAAAGATTCTCGGGTATAACTTTTTACCACCCTGATTCCGGAAAGGTTCTCCTGTACAAGATTTGTTATCGCTGCGTAGCTCTCCTGAATGCTTTTTGACCGTCTTTGCATGGAGCTGCCGATTTTATAGACGGAATAGCTCAGAATAGGCGCGGGAAGCAGGGCGAAGAGGGTCAGCTTCGGGGAGATGGCAATCATTGCCACAAGCGCAAAGACGAGTCTGAAGAAGGTGTTGAGGGAATACATGATGCCTGGTCCGAGGAACTCTCTTATGGCATTCAGGTCGTTGGTGCCTCTTGAAATGAGCTCGCCGGTGCTGGTGGTATTATAAAACCGTCTCGGCAGGGTTTGCAGGTGTTTGTAATAGTCGTTTTTCAGGTCAAACTCAATGTGCCGCGAAGCAACAATAATGTTCTGTCGGACGAGAAAGAGAAAATAGCCGCTCAAAAGAGCGAAGAGAAAGTAAAGGCCGGTAGAGCGGAGAACGTCCAGCAGCTCGAACTTCCGGTTCATGGTGTCAATGGCAAGACCGATATACTTCGGCGCTATGACGGCGAAGAGGTTGGTCAGGATGATGAAGAGAAAGCCCGACCAGAGATTTTTTTTATACCTTGAGAGATAAGGTTTCAGGCTGAGAAGATTTTTCATCCGTCTAATGTTTTTGAAGTGACGGTAGTAATGTATAATAAGAATAGAGAAAACAAAACTTCATATAGGCTTCTGTTTTATGGCATTTGATTCAAATAAAAACTATTACTCTATCGGCGAGGTCACTAAAATTGCCGGTGTTCCTGCTTACCTGCTTCGGTACTGGGAGACTTTTTTTAATGAGCTGACTCCAGCAAGGGACACGCGGGGAAACAGAAGGTACACCAATCGTGATATTGCCATGGTGCTCAATATCAAGGATCTGGTCTATGAGAAAGGGTATAAGCTGGGGAAGGCCAGTGAAATTGTCAAGGGGAACCCTCGTAATAGTGAAGACGATCATAAAACGACTGAAATTCTGAAGTTGCAGAAACAGATTGGCAATGCAAAGAATCGTCACAGTGCGGTTGATGAACGGCGTATGTTACTGCTGAAGGAGATAAAAGGGGAGATTGAAGTTATTCTTCAGTTGCTGGGGTAAAAACAAGGGTAATAACAAAAAAACCGGCTTTCCACCGGTTTTTTTGTTGTAATCAATCTGCTGCTTACTGAGCGTACAGCACTTCAAACTGTCCGGTACCGCCCTTGCAGACATGCTCAACCCAGCGGCCATAAGCGCCACCGCTCCAGCGATACTCTTCAAGGTTTTGTGAACGGAACTGAGGTGCAGCATAGCGCACCTTGAATCCTTTTGGAAGAACGATCTTCAACTGTGCATCGACCGTAAAGTCATTGAACTTTCCTACCATACCGTGGTGAACCAGCGGGATAAGAGGATGATTCAGGATTCTGCGAAGTCCGCCGCCGGCATCGACAGATACGCCGGGGAAATCACCATCAACCTTGACTTCGATACCCTGTGAATCAGAACGGAAGCCAGCTTCCACTGTTGCAGGCCTGTTCAGCTTGTCTGCGGGGAAGAGTTCTGCCCAGCGTGCAATAGAATCGACAATACCGGAGCCGCCATGAGAGAAACGCCATCTGGTAACGCCGACAGGACCTTTTTCGCCGCTCTGGGTGCCGATGCTGTTGACTTCAATTTTTGAAATTCTCTGACCACCTTCGTTCAGTGCGGTAAAAGCGGGTCCGATAAACCAGAATTCACGAATCCAGTCGTTGAAAGCGCCGGTTGACTGCAAGGCACTCAGGGTTCCTTCCCAAGTGTCAATAACATCATTATTGTCAAGAGGAACCTTCATGATAATGTCATGGAACTGACGACCCTGCATGTAGATAGGGTTCGGGACATTTCTTTTTACTGCGTCTGAGCGGTAGTAGAAGAGGTTGACAACGGAGCCTTCAAAAGAGAATGAGTGGGAGAAGTCGCCTACAGAAACGGAGCCTTCACCGACGCAGATTCTTCTTTCTTTGGTTTCATTGGCAATATCAGCCTCGACAACCAACTTGCTTTTTGTGCTGTCTACAATTGACTCAATAACAGCCGAGAACCTGACGAAACCTTTTGCCGGATCGAGAGGTTTCACATTGATCTTGATGTTACAGTCTGCCGGTAGCAAAGGCAGTGCAGGAGGCACGTTAACCTTGGCCCTGCATTTTACTTTGCCCCACGAGCTTGAACCGCCCTCGAGTACGATCTCATAATCTGAGTGTGCGGTAGTGGTGTCTTTAGTGCCGAAAAGAGCCATAATGAGTTCTCCTTTTTCTAATGGCGTTGAAATTGGATATTATCAGGAAAAAATTCATGGAGACTATTCCTGTTAAGTAACAGATTGTAACAAATTTAAAGAATAAAAATCAATAATTAAAGTAAAATATCTCTTGCAGGAACATCTCTTTACCAGAAAAGTCATTTCTTTCGGTGCTTTCGTGTGAGATGGCCAATTTTTTTTACTTTTTTTTGTTCCCGCTGATAACTTTTTGATTTTCCTATGACCTCATTATCCCGTTCAATTGACCAATTGAGTCATTCCCGTTATGCGGCTTCCGTTTTGAGTGGTGTTCTTCTTGGTCTTTCTTTTCCTTCTTATCCGTTTATCCGTCTTGAACTGCTTGCATGGGTTGCCCTTGTGCCTTTGCTCCTTTCCCTTCGTACGGTTGAGAAGCGAGGGGAGTTGTTTCGTCGTGTTTATCTCTCGATGCTTCTGTTTTGTTTCATCAGCCTCTGGTGGGTAAGTCTTGCTACCTTGCCAGGGGGCGTTCTCACTATGCTTGCGCAGGCTTTTTTTTTGACGGTGCCCCTCCTGGCTTTTTATGGAGTTAAAAAAATGGCTGGCTACCGTTTTGCACTGTTTTCTCTTCCATTTCTTTGGGTTGCTTGGGAGTGGGCCTATATGCAGCAGGATCTTTCGCTTGGATGGCTTACCCTCGGTAATTCCCAGGCAAATTTGAACCTTATGATTCAGTATGCCGATGTAACTGGTGTTTGGGGTATCAGTTTCTGGCTTTTGTGGTTCAATGTGCTTGTCGTTATGGCTTTGACCAGCGCTAAAAAGGAGCTGTTTCGTTTCGTTATTCCCATGGCACTCATGATTCTTGCTCCTTTATTGTACTCTTTAGCGCTTTTCTCTCATGATAGAGGCAATACCGGGACTGAGGCTAAGCTCACGGTTACGCTTGTTCAACCGAATATTGATCCTCATGGCAAATGGGTACCGCAAAACAGTCGTGATATTATGGATCGATATTACTGGATGACCGACAAAGCCGTTCGTGAAAACCGTCCTGATCTGGTTATATGGCCGGAAACCGCCATTCCATTTCCTGTTTTTGATACAAACTATGCTGATGATCTGCACTCTCTTCGGGTATCGCTGAGGCAGTGGCATACGGCCTTGTTGACCGGGTTTGTCGATCTCATGTTTGTGGGCAACCAGCCTTATGAGACTTATAATGCATCAATGCTGCTTGAACCTGGTAATAAAGCGCCCCAGATTTACCGCAAGATGCACCTGGTGCCATTTGCGGAGCGGGTGCCTTATATCGATTATTTTCCATGGCTTGGTTATGCAACCTTTTCGCTTTCTGGTATCAGTGGATGGGGTCGGGGGCGTGATGCTTCTGTCATGAAGCTTCTTACAGAAAAGTATGGGGAGGTCGTTGTCGCCAATTTTATCTGTTATGAATCTATTTTTCCCGGTCATGTTGCTGAGTTTGTCCTGAAAGGGGCAAGGCTTCTTACTCTCGTGACGAACGATGGCTGGTATGCAACTTCGTATGGCCCTTATCAGCATCTTGCCATTGGCAGGCTGCGCTGTATTGAGAATCGTCGGGCGATGGCGCGGTGTGCCAATACAGGGCTTACTGTTGTTCTTGATAAATACGGACGTACGATTGCGGAAATTCCATGGTGGGAGAAGCAGGTCTTGACTGCTGAGGTGCCTCTTGAGAGCAGTTTGACTTATTATACACGTTATCCCGATGTATTGCCGAGAGTTGCAGCGGCCATATCCGCACTGCTGTTTTTTGTTGCTTTTTTAATGAATCGGAAAGGGGCGACTATTACAGATCGTAAGCCTTGATTTTTCTGTAGAGAGTTCGCTCGGTAATCCCAAGGGCGAGAGCAGTTTTTCGTTTGTTTCCGTGGCATGTTTCAAGTGCTTCGGCGATCGACTTTTTTTCTATGTCGTCAAGAGAGCGCAATGGCTCAGACTCCTTTTCCAGGTCATTTTCCATGGAAGCTGGTATCAGTGCATTGCTGTTCTGCGGAATGGTTGCGGGAACATCTGGCAGAAAAAGGGGAGTGACTGGTCTGGCTTGAACGAGATGCTGTAAAAGCTGACGAATTTCACTCACCTCCTGGCGAAGCTGTATAATATTGCTGTAGATGAACTGGAGCTCGTTTATTTCTGATCTTGCCGGGTCATGCACCAGACTTTTATACCTGTTTCTCTGCACCAGATGTTTTTCAAGAACTTCAGGGGTGATATATTTGCCTTTTTCAAGCACAAGCAGCGATTCTATAAGATTTCTCAGTTCTCTGACATTGCCAGGCCAGGGATAGCGCATCAGCATTTCTGCAGCATCCGGGCTGAAGCCTTCAAAGACGATTTTGTGTTTTTGTTCAAACTCATGCACAAAATTCTCGGCAAGCAGGAGGATGTCCCTTCCTCTTTCCCTGAGTGGCGGGATCTGGAGTTCCACGCTGCGCAGGCGGTAGAAGAGGTCTTCCCGAAAGTTTTTTTCGGCTACGGCCTGATACATATTTTTGTTCGTGGCGGCAATAATGCGTGCATCAGAGTATATTGTCTCCGAAGAACCAACGCGTTGAAACTCACCGGTTTCAATAACCCGGAGAAACTTTACCTGAGTTTCAAGAGGCATTTCACCGATCTCATCAAGAAAAACAGTTCCTCTGTCGGCGCTTTCAAAGTACCCTTTCCTGCTTTGTACTGCTCCGGTAAAGGCTCCTTTTTCATGGCCGAAAAGTTCAGATTCCAGAATGCCGACTGGAATGGCACCGCAGTTGACAGGAATGAAGCTTTTATCAGCACGAAGGCTGTTGGCATGAATAAATCGTGCAAGAACCTCTTTGCCGGATCCTGTTTCTCCGATAATCAGAACAGTAATATCTGTCTCTGCAACCTGCAGGGCAAGTTGTTTGAGCTGGGAGATCAAGAGTGATTGTCCAATGATTTCGGGCTCTCGTTTCATCAGGGTTTTCGGATTTTGATTCAATGCACAGAGGGTTATATGGCTGGAATAACAAATCCTGCAAATGGCAGTTTTTTTGTAGCAGCCTCAGCCTCCTGTTTTGATGCGTAGTTGTTTTTCAGTTGTACCCTGTATAACTCTTCCTGTTTGATAATATCTGCCGGAGCGTAAAGAGATATTTTTTTTGCAAGCGTTTCAGCATTTTCCCTGCTTTTGAAACTCCCGAACCGCACAGTAAAACCCTTTTGTCCGTCACTGGTTGTCTCCTGTTTTGTGACCTTTACCCGAGGTTGTACAGGTGTCGTCTTCTCGGGAATGCGCACCTTCTTTTCGCTTTTTTTTATGTGGGAAGTGAGCAGATGCCTGGAGGAGTCTTGTTTACTTGCCAGGAGAGGAACAGGTGCTGCGCTTTCCATTGCGAGACTGTACGCGGCGATTCGTGATCTGCTGATTTGATCAAGTGCAGGATCAGGATAGAGTGCCAACTGTTTTTGATAGAGCGAAACCGCTTGAGGTCCATCCTCAGAAAGAAGGGCTTCAAGCACCAGCTTTTCAGAGGGAAGAGCAACTTTTTGCCTGAGATTTTCTAACAAATAAACCTTATCTTCTGCCACATAACGGAGGATCTCCCGTGCGTACGATTGCTCACCGGCAGAGTGTAGTACAGGTGGGCAGAAGAGAGCAACAGAGAGCGCAACAGAGAGCAGCGCAGCAATTTTGCGGATAAGCAATATCGTCTTGTCAGAAAGCATTGGCTCGTGTTGTTTTCTTGTTGTTCACTGTTTTCGGATATGCGGCCAGTTTATGAATATGCCAAATTTTTTCATATAAAATCAATTGCATTCCATGCATCTTCTCACAGTCAAAGCTTTTGCTAAAATTAATCTCGGCCTTTTGATAACCGGGAAACGCCCTGATGGGTATCATACGCTTGAGACTATTTTTGCACCAATCAACTGGTATGACACCATCGAATTTGGCGATTCGGAGCTGATTTCGATGAGTTGCTCCAATATTGATCTTCCGGTTGACGACAACAACCTCTGTATCAAGGCGGCCAAATCCCTTCAGCAGTTTGCCGGTATACAGAAGGGTATTGCCATGACACTTCATAAAGAGGTGCCTTTTGGCGCCGGGCTTGGCGGCGGAAGCAGCGATGCGGCAACCGTGCTCAGAGTGCTCAACGATCTCTGGCAGGTCAACGCTTCTCCAACGGAGCTGCACGCCCTTGCTGTTAAACTGGGGGCCGATGTGCCATACTTTCTCGCCATGAAAGGACTTGCTTATGCCAGAGGTATCGGCGATGAGCTTGACGACCTTGGCCTTACCCTTCCTTATTATATTGTAACAGTTTTTCCCGAAGAACACATCTCAACCGTTTGGGCCTACAAAAATTTCTATCCGTGTTTTGATCGTGAGCTTCCCGACCTGAAAACACTTGCTTCAGAACTATGCCGTTCCGGAAATAAAGAAGGCTTTCCGGCCTTTGAAAATGATTTTGAGCCTGCGGTGTTCGATCACTTTCCAGCAGTTCGCCTTGTCAAGAGCACCCTGCTAGAAGGCGGAAGTATTTTTGCATCTCTTTCCGGCAGTGGTTCAGCAGTCTTCGGTCTTTTCGAGAGGGAGGCTGAGGCTGTTACAGCCATGAAGCGCCTGCCAGAAACGTATCGGTTGAGCTTTACGCCTCCGGGTTTTGCCATGGTGCAGTGACAGCTCACCCTCTCCGACCCTGTGCAATAATCTCATTCAGCTCTGCACCGATCAAGCGCAGATCCTCATCAAGAAAATGAGATGAGTGCAGGCGGGCGCGTTTGACCTCCGTAACGTCAAGCTCAGCATCCATGACATGCGGTTTGAACAGCGGAGCTGCGCAGAGCACGGTGCCCTCCGGTCCGGTGAGTGAGGAGTTTCCCCAGTAGGTAAAGCTGTCTTCGTTGCCCACTCGGTTGACGCAGGCGACATAGCTGCTGAAGAGAAAAGAGTAAGTTGAGGCAATGGTCTGCCACTGGGTTACAATGGACGGGTTGCCGTCGCCGGGCGACATGCGCAAGGGGCTCGACATCAGCACAAAGAGCAGTTTGGCGCCTTGGTGAGCAAGCAGGTAGGGTACCGAAACGTGCCAGAAGTCCTCACAGATGGCCACGCCGATTCTGCCGAGCCGTTTTGAAGTGAAGGCCTTGATCTGCTGACCGGCGGAGAAGTAGCGAAGCTCTTCAAACATGCCGTAAGTTGGCAGGTAGATTTTTCGGTGGATGCTGCGGCCGAATCCATCCTCAAACATAAATGCCGAGTTATAGACGCCGTAGTCGTCGCTCAGCTCAATGCCGCCGCAAATAATGCAGATCTTTCTGCTCAATTCACGCAGGGGATCAAACCGGATATCCTCAATATGCATGGCAATATCCTGTGCGGCATCCTGCACATTGTAGCCTGTCAGCGAGAGTTCGGGAAAGGCGACGGCATCGGCTCCATCCCGGATTGCCTCTTCGGCAATGGTACAATGTCTGGCAAGATTCTCATCGAAGTTGGCCAGCGTACAATCGATTTGAGCTATTCGCAGTTTTGCGTTCAGCATTGTTCCGTCCGGTTTAATGATAAGGATAGAAAAAATAGAAGGTGAGCGAAAGCAGGGCCAGGATCCACATGCCTGTGCGCACCTCGCGGATCTTTCCGGTGAAGAGTTTCAGAAGAACCCATGCGATAAATCCTGCGGTAATTCCGACACCGATATTGAAGGTGAATATCATGAGCACAATGGTCAGAAAGGCAGGCAGGAGTTCACTGTAATCATTAAAATCCATCTTGGTTACCGATTGCATCATGAACATCCCGACAACGACCATTGCAGGGCCGTAGGCGAAGGGTGGCACAATGGTAAGAAGAGGAGAGAAGAAAAGCGCAAGTGCAAAAAGAGCAGCAACAACAATCGCAGTAAATCCTGTTTTACCCCCCTGTTCGATACCGGCAGCCGACTCGATATAGACTCCAGCCGTGGTTGTTCCGAAAAGCGAAGCTGCGATGGTTGAGAGTGCATCAACCAGCATCGGTTTCTCAATGTCAGGCAGGTTATCGTTTTCATCAAGAAGATTGGCTCTCGAGGATAACCCGAAAAGGGTTCCCATGGTATCGACAAAATCCATCACCAGCACGCTGATGATCACACCGGCAAATCCCCAGGTCAGTGCTCCCTGCATATTGATTTTCATGAAGATCGGCTCAATTGAGGGGGGCATACTGAATACCCCTGCAGGGAGAGGAACAAGGCCGGTAAGAAGAAATGCGGCAGTGGTGACTGCCATGCCGATCAGCAGCGCCCCTGTTATTCTTCTGATCAGCAGAACGGCGGTGAGAAGAAGACCGCTGAGGCTCAGCAGTACCGGTAATTTGGCGATATTGGCCAGTTGTACCGGCGTGCCGGGCACACCGAGCGTAACGATGCCCATGTCGTTCAAGCCTAGAAAAGCAAGGAAAAGGCCGATTCCCACCGAAAAGCTGTGTTTTAGCGAAGAGGGAATAGCTTCAGCCAGCCATTGACGCAGTCCGCCGAGGGTGATAAGGGTAAATAGAATGCCACTGATAAAGATGGCAGCCATTGCCGTTTGCCATGAGTAGCCAAGCGTTTGAACCACGGTGTAGGCAACAAAGGCATTTTCACCCATGTATGGCGCAACAGCAAAGGGGCGTTTGGCATAGATGCCCATCAAAAGGGTTCCGAAGATAGCGGTGAGAATGGTCGCTGTCATCGAGGCGCCTTTCGGGATGCCTGCCGCAGCAAGAATGGCGGGATTGACTATAATAATATAGGAGAGCGTGAAAAAGGTCGTGATGCCAGCAACTGTTTCCTGCCGGTAACCGGTGTTGTACTTGTCAAAATTAAAATATGATCGGATGGTCATAGTCATGCTCAGATAGCGGGAAAAGACTTCAAGAAGAGAAGATAAACATAAAGCGTGAAACCGGGGAGGGATAAATATTCGGCTGAGTTATCTGATAATGGTGGTGTGCTTACTCAAACGCATATCGAGCATGTAATGATTTTGAGATAAAAGTCATATATTGGCCGGGTAAAAACTATTGCATCTTGCTGAAAAGCTTTACTTCTCTTATGCTGTCATTAACGATTGAGGAACTTGCGAAAAGAGCTGAAAAGATAAAACTTGTTATTTCCGATAATGACGGTGTTTTCACGGATAACGGTGTTTACTATTCAGAGCGCGGAGAGGAGATGAAGCGCTATTCCGTAAGGGATGGTATGGGGGTCGAACGACTGAGAAACAGTGGTATTGAGACCGGCATCATGACTGGTGAGGTTTCACCAAGTCTTAAGAAACGTGCAGAGAAGCTTGGAATGAAGAGGCTTTACCTTGGTGTCAAGGACAAGTATTCCATGCTTGAAACGGTGCTGGCTGAAACCGGACTTCACCGTTTTGAACTGGCCTATATCGGGGATGACGTCAACGACGTCGAAATTATGGAGGAGATAGCCCGGGAGGGTTTGACAGCATCACCCCGTGATGCAACTGTTTTTGTTGAGCCATATATTCACTATCGGGCTCAAGCCGATGGTGGGCACGGTGCATTCAGGGATTTTGCTGAGTGGCTCCTTGCGCTCAGAAATTCCTGAGTATATTTTTTTTATTAACAGCGATTCCGGACATTTTCTATTAAAAGTAAAGGATGGATCGTTTTATCCAGAGTAATGTAAATGGCGGAAATTACCATAGGGAAGAGGATTGTGGGAGATGGACATCCCGTATTTGTTATAGCTGAAATCGGCATCAATCATAATGGGTCGATGGATGTTGCCAAAAAACTTATTGAAGGCGCCGCTCTCGCTGGCTGTGATGCGGTAAAATTTCAGAAGCGCACTCCTGAACTTTGCGTGCCGAAGGATCAGCGTGACATTGAGCGCGATACCCCGTGGGGCCGCATGAAGTACATCGATTACCGTTACAAGGTTGAGTTCGGGCGTGACGAGTATCAGGAAATAGACCGATTCAGCAAAGAGCGCGGTATTTTGTGGTTTGCATCCTGCTGGGATGAGGACTCGGTTGATTTTATGGAACAGTTTGAGCCGCCCTGTTACAAGGCAGCTTCTGCGTCGCTGACCGATCTGGCGCTTCTGAAGAAAACCGCAGCAACCGGAAGACCGCTCATTATCTCTACCGGCATGTCCACCATGGAAGAGGTTGAAAAAACGGTCGCAGAGCTTGGAACCGAAAGACTTCTTGTTGCCCATACCAATTCAACCTACCCATCTCCGATTGAGGAGCTGAACCTTCGGATGATTACAACGCTTAAAGCTTTTTATCCTACCGTGCCGATCGGCTATTCCGGTCATGAAGTTGGGCTTTCCACCACGTGGGCCGCTGTGGCGCTTGGAGCGACCTTCATTGAGCGTCATGTCACCCTTGATCGCGCCATGTGGGGATCTGATCAGGCGGCATCAGTTGAACTTTCAGGTATGGCAAGGCTTGTTTCAAATATCCGTGATATAGAAAAAGCTCTTGGTGATGGCGTCAAGCGTGTCTATGACGGAGAAGCCGCAGCACGCAAAAAATTACGGCGCTCCTGATCTTGTGATTTCACTCTGTTGAAAAACGGCAAATCATTGAATTTCATCAATACATATTTGATGAGTAACTCTTTTAATAAAGCATCTCATTATGAGCAACATCAATAATAACGGCACTGTACCTGTCCAGGAGTTTGAATACAAAGCTGAAATGAAGCAGCTTCTGGATCTTATTGTTCATTCACTGTATACCCATCCCGAAATCTATCTCAGGGAGCTGATTTCAAATGCATCTGATGCGTTAAGCAAAGTGCGATTCAATGCACTGACTGATCAGGACATTCTTGACAAGGAAGCTGAGCTTGCCATCAGAATAACCATTGATTCCAAAGAGATGACCTTTGTCATTGAAGACAGTGGTGTCGGCATGACGGAAGAGGAGCTGATTGCAAATCTCGGAACGGTCGCAAAGTCGGGGACACTCAGCTTTATGCAGTCACTGAAAGAGCAGCAGAAACAACTTGATGGCAACCTTATCGGACAGTTCGGTGTGGGTTTCTACTCAGTATTTATGGTCACAGAAGAGGTCACGGTTGAGACCAGAAGTGCCCGGCTGGATTCGCAGGGGTACCGCTGGCGCTCCAGTGGTCAGGGTACCTATACGATTGAAAATATTGATAAAACAGAGCGAGGCACAAAAATCTCTTTCAAGCTCAAAGAGGAGCACAAAGAGTTTGCTGAAGAGTACCGCGTTGAACAGATCATCAAAAAATACTCCAACTTTGTTGACTTTCCGATTTATCTCGGCGAAAAGCAGGTCAACAGTATTACTGCGCTCTGGCAACGTTCCAAAAGTGAACTGAAGGATGAAGAGGTTAATGAGTTCTACAAGTTTATTGCCAACGATTATAATGATCCTCTTGATTTTCTGCCTGTTTCAGTTGAAGGCATGGTGACCTTCAAAGCGCTCCTGTTTCTGCCAAAAGAGGCACCGCCGGAGATGCTTTATCGCCAGAGTGAGCTTGAAAACCGTGGTCCCCAGCTCTATGTCAAAAAAGTGCTGATCCAGAATGAGTGCCGTGATCTTCTGCCCGAATACCTTCGCTTTATAGCAGGCGTTGTCGATACGGAAGATCTTTCGCTCAATGTGTCAAGAGAGGTAGTGCAGTCAAGTCCGGTAATGGCCAAGATTCGCCAGATTCTTACCAGCAAGATTCTCGGCTGGTTTGAAACGCTTTCCAAGGATCAGCCTGAAAAGTTTAAAACATTTTACAAGGCATTTGGCCCTATTATCAAGATTGGTCTGAATACGGATTTTACCAATCGTGACAAGCTTATTGAGCTGCTGCATTTCGAAAGTACAAAGACGGACGAAGGGGGATATGTGACTCTCAGGGAGTACACGGAAAGAATGGGGGCGGACCAGAAAGAGATCTACTATCATTCCGGAAGCAGCCGGAGTCAGCTTCTTGCCCATCCTAATCTTGAGTACTTCCAGGATATGGGCATAGAAGTGTTGCTGCTCAGCGATCCTGTTGATGTTTTTGTCATTCCTTCTATCCATGAGTACGATAAAAAGGCTCTCAAGTCGATTGAAAAAGCGGATATTGATTTTTCGAAGCAGAAGCGGGAGAAGGCAGAACCGCTTGCAGAGAATCTTCTTGCTCCTGTGCTGCAGCTCTTCCGTGAAACACTTGGTGAGGGTATTGAGGATGTTATTGAGTCACAACGTCTTGTCAACTCTCCGGTAACGCTGGTGAGCGGAAAGGATGGTCTCGACAGCCAGATGGAAAAGATGATGAAGATGATGCAGAGTGCCATGCCTGCGACAAAAAGGATTCTTGAGGTCAATACCTCACACCCGATTATTCGCAATCTTGCCGGTATGATCATGGCAGACGCTAACAATCCTCTGATCAGAACGGCAATGAAGCAGCTTTATGAAGGGGCTTTGTTTCTTGAGGGAGGTCTTGATTCTACAACAGCATTTTTGTCAAGAATGAACGAGTTGATCGAAGCGGCAACTCTTTCCAGATAAGAGGATTCAAAAACTTTTAAACAGTGAATTCGTGAACAAGGGAAGGGTGTTTGATGAAAGGGTTGTTGCGGTATTTCAGAAGAACGAGATAACCGAGCATCATATTTATAAAAATCTTTCCGGCAGGGTAAGCGGTGTTAAAAACCGCCGCATACTCTCCCAGATTGCTGACGATGAGATGCGTCATTACAACGTCTGGAAAAATTATACCAGAAAAGATATCAGTCCTGATCGTTTCAAGGTGTGGTTTTACACGCTGGTCAGTATGGTGTTCGGCTTTACTTTTGGCATCAAGCTGATGGAAAACGGTGAAAAAAGGACACATGATCTCTACAGTCGTATTCCGGGTTCATTCAAGGAGATCAACGGTATTGTCCGTGATGAGGAAGAGCATGAGCAGGCACTGCTGATGCTGCTTGATGAAGATCGCATGAAATACACCGGTTCCATTGTTCTTGGTCTGAATGATGCACTTGTCGAGCTGATGGGGGTGCTGGCCGGTCTTACTTTTGCCCTTCACAATACAACAGTTGTGGCATTGACTGCTTCCATTACGGGAATTGCCGCAGCTCTTTCCATGGCCGCATCCGGCTACCTTTCGACAAAAACAGAGCCGGGCGGGAAAAACCCTTTCGTAGCCTCATTGTATACCGGGATAGCCTATATCATTACCGTATTAGCGCTCATTGCTCCCTATCTCATTTTTGAAGATCGCTATATTTGTCTCGGGCTCTCATTTTTTATTGCGATATGCATCATTGGTTTTTTCAACTACTATATTTCTGTTGCCCGTGACCTGCCTTTCAAAAGCCGCTTTTTAGAAATGACAGGTTTGAGTTTTACCGTTGCAGCTCTGAGTTTTTTGGCTGGCTATGTCATCCATTTTGTTTTTCCCGATATTCTGATGTAGCCTTCATCAGGCAATGATCGATTGCAGCAGCGCAGCAACGGCTGCTGCCTCGACAGGTTGTCCTGTGTTTATTTCAAGGGTGATTTCCTTCTCTTCGGCTGTCAAAGCTTCCTGCTTTTCGAGCTGTGAAGCAAGCACTGTCGTGTCGGCCTCAGAAGCATCATTACGCCGCAGAGAGCGTTGCAGTACTCTTTCCATGAGCACCTTTTCGGGGGAAGAATAGTGCAGAATCCTGCAAGGAGTCTTGAGGCTTTCGGCAAGATCCATGAACAGTTTCCGCTTGTCAGCCATCAGAAACGTCGCATCCACTATGACGGATATTCCCGCTTCAAGGCAGAGCTTGGCCACATCCAGCAGTCTGTAGTAGGTTTGGTGGTTGATTTCGTCAGTATAGAGCGGTGTGCTTTGTTTGCTCCGTTCAAGCGGCTTGAGTCCTGCAAGCCTTTTCCGTTCGATATCCGACCGGATATGGACGCATGGCAGTGACTGGGCAAGGTCAATCGAAACAGTTGTTTTCCCGCTTCCTGAAACTCCGCAGGTCAGGATGAGAAGAGGTTTTTTAGGGCAGGAGTAGCCTTGTGCAAGACGGATGTAAGAGCGATGTTCTTCAAGAATCTGTTGATCAGGAGCTTGGCCGCTGGTCTGCACATAGCGGATGGCGGTTACTTTTGCCCGTACCATAGCCCGGTAGAGGGAATAAAAAAGGAGGAGGGGGAGGGCGCTGTAATCGCCCGTATCCATGATGTAGTTGTTCAGGAGTCTCCATGCCAGTCGCGGCTCTCCGCCATGGTCAAGATCCATGAAGAGAAATGCCAGATCACTGATGACATCAATATTGCTGAGGTGCTCATTAAACTCAATACAGTCGAAGAGAAAAATCCGGTTTTGCCACAGAACCATATTGCCGGTATGCATATCTCCATGGCATTGACGGATAAATCCTCCGCTCTTTCGCTTGAGAAGAAGAGGGTAGAGGCGTTGATGTTCTTTCATGGTCCATGCTTTCAGCTCTTCAAGCTGATCAATTTCCGTCTGGTTTAACGCAGTCGACTCCATAGCCGTAAAATTGTGAAGCATCGGCTTGACAAGATTATCCGGATGGCCGCAACCGCTCTCTTCGGGCACAGAGGGCAATGAAGTATGGAAGTGGGCGATCATACAGGCAAGATGATCAATATGTTTTTCGGTGAGCAGCTTTTGAGCAAGCATCCTGTCAAGCTCCATTGTTCGGTCAAATCGCACCATTTGAACGGCATAATCAACAATCACGCCTTCGGCGTCAACAAAAAATGTATCTCCAGCGCGGACGACCGGCACGACAGAAAGGTAGATTTCCTGACACAGTCTCTGGTTGAGGCGAAGCTCCTCGTTGCAGTAGTGATGGCGCTTTTCAAGAGTTGAAAAATCGAGAAATCCAAGGTTCAGCGGCTTTTTGATTTTGTAAGCAAAGTATTCGGTAAGGAAAATCCAGGAAATGTGTGTCTCCACGACCTCAATTGTTCCAGTGGCATGAGGATATGCTTCAGGATGGCTCAATGCTTCAACCAGAGATTTCATAAGGTTTTCAGTGAAAATGCTGAAAAAACTTTCATTTTATCAATATACAGGAGGGAACCGAAGCAGACAAGAATCGTGAGGTCGAATGGATTCCTTTAAAAAAAATGTAAATTAAAAATTCATTGCAGAAATATGCCGCTTCATCACATTCATGTAGTCAACTAACCGTTATGATACATCTTACAAGGATACTTTGTCCGACCGATTACTCCCCGACATCGGATAATGCTGTGCGTTATGCCGTTGAATTTGCTCGGAAAGTTGGCGCTCATGTCAGGTTTGTGCATATCATGTCTTCTGGAGCTGTTCCTGAGAAACCCTTGGTCGCTCCAGAAGAACCGCCAGTTTCTGTTCTTCCTGCAACTCCTGCAGTTCAGCCGGAAGAGGATGGAGATGCTCTTCCAGATAATTTTTCGCGGGTACTCATGGCTGAGAAAAAGAAAGGCTTGAATGCAGATTTCCGCGTTCTCAAAGGAGAAGCCCCCAAAGTTATTGCTGAGCAGGCGCACTCCTGGGGTGCTGATCTTATCATTATGGGCTCTCACGGTCGAACTGGTCTGCAAAGGATTATGATGGGCAGTGTGGCTGAAGAGGTATTTCGTTGTTCAGATATTCCAGTACTGCTGGTAAAAGAGCAGGCGGCCGCCAAGATTACTGTGGAATGACCCTTTCCACAGACCAGGTTTCTCTCAATTTAAGTACTCTACATGCTATGGAAAATTTCAGGGAATCAATTCTCGCACTTATTACTGAAACATCCGCCAATCTGCCGAGTGATGTTCGTTGTGCTCTTGCTGCCGCTATTGACCGTGAGGATCCAGCCTCCCAGGCCGGTCTTGCCATGTCAACCATCTCGGTCAATATTGATATGGCCGTTGACAATGTTTCACCAGTTTGCCAGGATACCGGTATGCCAACCTTTTTTATCCACACCCCTCGTGGCGCCGACCAGCTTCTCATGAAACAGGAGATCGAAGCTGCTGTCGTGGAAGCATCCCGAACCGGCAAGCTTCGCCCCAATGCGGTCGATGCCATCACTGGAAAAAACTCCGGCAATAATCTTGGCAGCCATTTTCCTGTTATTCATTTTGAACTTTGGGAAAAGGATGAGATTGAAGTGAAACTGATTCTGAAAGGGGGAGGCTGCGAAAACAAGAATATTCAGTACTCACTGCCCGATGTTATTCCCGGCTTGGGAAGCGCTTCGCGTGACCTCGACGGTGTGCGCAAATGTCTGCTTCATGCCGTCTATCAGGCACAGGGTCAGGGATGCAGCCCCGGAGTTATTGGTGTTGGCATTGGCGGCGACCGTACCAGCGGTTTTGACCTTGCCAAAAATCAGCTTTTTCGCACCATTGACGACCGCAACCCCGACAGCGAACTTGATGCACTCGAACAGGAAATTCTTGAAAAAGCAAATACCATGGATATCGGCCCCATGGGATTCGGCGGAAAAACCACTCTTTTCGGCTGCAAAATCGGTAAATCGCACCGTGTTCCGGCAAGCTTTTTTGTTTCAGTAGCCTACAATTGCTGGGCATACCGACGGCTTGGCATTCTGCTTGACCCGACCACAGGATCTATTGAGCGCTGGTATTACAGGGAAGCCGATGAGATCAAACGTATGGCCAAAGGTGAGGGTATGCCACTGACCGGAAACGAGGTTGTTCTGCAGGCGCCTGTTTCCGAAGAGCAGATACGCAGTCTCAAGGTTGGCGACGTTGTTCTTGTCAACGGAACCATGCATACAGGTAGGGATGCTTTTCACCACTACATCATGCACCACGATCTGCCCGCCGGTCTTGATACAACGGGAGGAGTTCTCTTCCATTGTGGACCAGTTATCATGAAAAACGATGATGGCAGCTACCGGGTGACTGCTGCCGGTCCGACTACGTCGATTCGTGAAGAGCCATTTCAGGTTGATGTTATCAAAAAACTTGGATTGAGAGCGATTATCGGAAAAGGCGGTATGGGGCCGAAAACCCTCAAGGGTTTGCAGGAACATGGAGCAGTCTACCTCAATGCTATCGGAGGTGCAGCACAGTATTATGCTCGTTGCATTACAAAGGTGACCGGTGTCGATTTTCTTGAAGAAATGGGCGTGCCCGAAGCCATGTGGCATCTGGAGGTCAGTTCATTCCCTGCTATTGTCACCATGGATGCTCATGGCAACAGTCTGCACAGTTTGGTAGAAGAGGAGTCGTTCCGTCAACTTGTCACATTCGCTAACGATACGCACTGATCCCTTTTTCTGCTGGTCGTCATGCTCATTTAAATGAAAAGAGAAAGTTTATGAAAAAGATAAGATTTATGGACGTCTCTTTTCGGGACGGCTTTCAGTCATGTTTTGGAGCCAGGGTAAAAACGGAAGATTTTCTGCCAGCTTTGGAGGCGGCGGTTCTCGCTGGCACCGATAATTTTGAAATAGGAGGGGGAGCCCGCTTTCAGAGTCTTTACTTCTATTGCGAAGAGGATGCTTTTACCATGATGGATACTGCCCGCAAGATTGTGGGGCCTGATATCAACCTCCAGACGCTTTCAAGAGGCGCCAATGTTGTCGGTCTTGTGTCACAATCCCGTGATATTATCGACCTTCATGCCCGTCTCTTCAAAAAGCACGGTATCACCACCATCAGGAACTTCGATGCCCTGATGGATATCCGTAATCTCTCCTATTCCGGGCAATGTATCCATAATGCCGGGCTCAAGCACCAGGTTGTTGTTGCCATGATGGGTCTTCCGCCGGGCTTGACTGAAACCTACTGCCATACTCCCCAGTTCTACCTCGACAAGCTGAAGGAGATTCTTGATGCCGAAATTCCTTTTGACAGTGTCGCCTTCAAGGACGCCTCAGGAACAACAACTCCAGCTGTTGTTCATGAGACCATCAAGGGTGCAAGAAAGATGCTGCCGGAAGGAACCGAAATCCAGTTCCATACCCACGATACCGCAGGAATGGGCGTGGCCTGCAACTTTGCAGCCATTACCGGAGGAGCTGATATCATTGATCTTTCCATGGCTCCTGTCAGTGGAGGTACCGCCGAAGTTGATATTCTCACCATGTGGCAGAGGCTAAGGGGTACCGAATACACCCTCGACATCGATCAGGAAAAATACCTTGAGGTTGAGGCGCTCTTTATCGATCAGATGTATAAATACTACATGCCCCCCGAAGCGACAGCCGTCAATCCGGTGATCTCCTTTTCACCCATGCCCGGCGGCGCACTCACGGCCAATACCCAGATGATGCGCGACAACAATACACTGCACCTCTTTCCCGCAGTGATCAATAACATGCGGGAAGTGGTTGTCAAAGGAGGTTTTGGCGCTTCGGTCACCCCGGTTTCACAGTTCTATTTTCAGCAGGCATTTGCCAACACCATTCAGGGGCACTGGAAAAAAATCACCGATGGTTACGGCAAAATGGTGCTGGGTTACTTTGGTCAAACTCCAGCCACTCCAGACGAAGAGGTTGTGCGGCTTGCATCAGAACAGCTTGGCCTTCCTCCAACAATTGAAGATGTGCACGATATCAACGACCGAAACCCTGAACTTGGCGTAGCCTATAACAAGATGCTGCTCCAGGACGCCCATATTCCGCAGACTGACGAAAACATTTTTATCGCAGCAACTTGCGGTGCGAAAGGGATTGCCTTTCTTCAGGGAGATTGCTCAACAGGCATTCGCTATAAGGCAGACATAGCTGTTGAAATAAAGGCAACACCAAGAGCCGAGGTGGTGGCAGCTTACCACGAAGCTCACAAACACGACATTCATCAGAAAGAGGTAAACCACCGCCTTGAGGAGCTCTTTTCAAAGTTGCCGCCTGCAGCGGCAGTTCAGGCGCCTTCGGCATCAAAAGTCATTTCGATGGCAGGGAACTTTAACGTTTTTGTTGATGGCTCACCCTATACGGTCTCTTTTGCTGAAGGATCAGCCATCAATCCACAATCCATCACAGCACCTGAGGTTTCTCCTGCACCTGCAATACCGGGGGAACCAGCGGTATCTGCAGGGATACCCGTACAGGCAGTCATGCCGGGCAATGTCTTCTCAATCGCCGTCAAGGTTGGTGAAGAGGTGCGGGAAGGAGAAGAGGTGGCTGTTATTGAAGCAATGAAAATGGAAAACCCTGTCAAGGCTCCCTGTGCAGGAAGAATTCTCTCCATTACAGTTGCCAAAGGGGATACCGTAGGAATGGGAGAGATCATGATGACCATTGGATAGAACAGGCGATTGAAGAAAACATGAAAACATTTGAAGCTCTCTGTTCACGATACACTCATCGGCAATGTTGGAATAGCGGAACATGAGGGGTGCATAACCAACCTTTTTTTCGCAAAAGACAAGCTCCCGGCGGGGATTGAACGCATTGAAACGGAAGAACTTAAGGAGGCGTTCTTGCAATTGGACAGATATCTTGCGGGTAACCTGAAAGCGTTTTCACTGCCACTTGCTCCTGCCGGGACACCTTTTATGCAGGGAGTGTGGCGTATTCTATCCCAAATTCCCTATGGCGCAACGGTAAGCTACAGAGATGTGGCGGTTGCTCTCGGAAATCCTCTTGCTTCCAGAGCGGTGGGGATGGCAAATCACCGGAATCCTCTTCCGGTCTTTATTCCCTGTCACAGGGTTATCGGCAGCGACGGCAATCTTGCCGGGTATCGTGGCGGGCAGGCATTGAAAAAATTGTTGCTTGAGCTTGAACGGTCATGGGTGAGCTGACTTGAGGGACTTGCCGACATGTCGCCCCGCTGATGGTGAGGGGCAACACAAATCGTCATCGAGGATCATGCCTGGGGTTGCAACACAAGAAGTCCTTCGGTTTTGGTTTAAGGTTTCAGTACCACTTCGCAATTCGGATGCAGCTCAATGAAGTGTTCAAGCTCTTCTTCAGGAACACGGTCAGTCGAAAGTTCTAATTTTTCGAGTTGTTGCAGGTGCATGATCGGGCTGATGGTGGTAACCAGAGTATTCGATATATCAAGTTCTTCGAGGTTGACAAGTTTCTCCAGAGCATCAATAGATTCAAGCGGGGTGCTTGCTATGCTCAGCTCTCGAAGATCGGTGAGCTCTCGAAGCGGTTCAATGCTTTGTATTCTTGTTTTATTGCACCGGAGATATTCGAGATTCTTGAGCCCGGTGAGTGGCGTTACATCGTCAATATTGGAATTATCTATGCCAAGCTCAATAAGATTTTCGAGGTGACTGAGCGGTTGAAGAGACGCGATGCCTGTTTTGTAACAACTGAGCTTTTCAAGGTTGATGAGCTCTTTCAGGGGGGAAAGGTCCTTGATACCTGTTTCAGAACAATATAGTTCTTCAAGGTTAAGGAGCTGACTGATTGGCTCAAGTGAGCTGACCTGTGTGCTGGATATCCAGAGAAGTTTCAGGCTGGTAAGGTTGCGTAGCGGCTCAAGCGATGAAAAGTCGCAGTCAAATGCATAAAGGCGTTGCAGCTTTTTAAGATGGAGAAGTGGCTCAAGATTTTCAACAGGGGACTCATCGCAACGGAGCTGCTGAAGCTTTTCAAGTATCCGAACAGGCAATAGATTATGAATCCTGCGGTTGTCACAGCGCAGGTGTGTTGTTTCAAAAAACTCCAGCAATTCCTGGTCAGACGGCTCCCGGACTATCTTTATAGCATTTTTAATGATCTCTTTCCAGTCAGCGGTCAAGGTATACCACCACTTTTTTCGCAGAGCGCCATCCCGCAGGAGATCAGCTCTGGATGTGTGGCGAAGAAACTCAAGTTCAGCACTGTTGTTGATGGTCTGTCTTGCACTTTGCGGCTGAACTTTTTCTACAGCAGAAGGCTCGGGGTTGTCTGTGCTGAAATTAAGCTTTTCAGTAAGGCAGCGGGTATACCACTCGGCTTTTTTCTCCTCTATGTTCTGATGGTGCAACTCCTGTGATTGCTGGTCAAGAGAGGAGATATCTTCAAAAATGTCGTTCCCGCATCGAGGGCATATAGCACTTGTTAGAGAGAGAGGGAAGCCGCAGACAGGGCATTGATTGTAGGTGTTTTGCTCCAAAATTGTAGTGGTATTGTTTTTTATTGACTAATAAGAAAACCAGCAAGCAGTTATACAAATAATAAGGAAAAAAAGCGTTACTGCCATAACACAGGGTGAACATTATCGGCAATTTTCTGTTCGTTTTTATTAAAGATGAGCAGCAAGAAGGTGCAAAGATTATACCCGGAAGAAGGTTGGGATACGGTCGCAAGAACCGAAAAAATGTACTACTTTGGAGCTTAAACGCCGTGATGCCTTTTGTGTTACTGTTTTTCGGCTTGCCAGAATTTCGTTTCCATTCAAAGGATTGATATTTATCGATATGGATTTTATACATTTACATGCTCATACGCATTATTCGATGCAGAGCAGCCCGATTTTTCCGAATGAGATTTTTTCTGCTGCTGTAAAGTTTGGTATGAAGAGTATCGCGGTCACCGATTATTGTGCGATGTTTAATATGCCGGAGCTTTTCAGTGAGGCAAAAAATGTTGGCATCAAGCTTATTATCGGCAGTGAGCTTCTGCTGCTAGAAACCGATGCACACCAGCACAGTCGCATTCCTGTCTCTCCTTCACTGGTACTTCTTGTTCAGAATGATGCTGGATACAGAAACCTCTGCATTTTACTTTCAAGGGCGGCCAAGGAGGGTTTTGTCAAAGGTATGCCGCATATTGAGAGCCGTCTGCTTGAAACCTGTCATGAGGGTCTGGTCGCTCTTTCCGGATATTCCTCAGGCAGAATAGGCCGGGCGCTTCTTGCCGGGGCCATCGATGAGGCGGAAACCTTTGCGGCCTACTACCAGGAGATTTTCGGGGAGAACTTCTATCTTGAACTGCAGCGCCATAACACTCCTTTTGATGACAAGCTCAATGAGCAGACCCTTGCTTTGGCAGAAAAACTCTCCATCGAACTGGTAGCGACCAATAATGTTCACTATCTCGAACGGAAAGATGCTGGCTGCTACAGGGCAATGGTTGCCAACCGAACCAAGGAAAAACTTTCCAATCAACATCTGCTGGCACTTGCCGGAAGCGACCATTATCTGAAGTCTTCTGATGAAATGTGCGCTCTTTTCAGCGATGAATATCGGGAACTGAGCAATACCTTGCTGATTTCCGATAAATGTTCCTTCAGTTTCAGCAATAAAGAGCCCATCCTGCCGCATTTCCCTCTTCCTGAAGGCTTTCATGACGAGTTTGCCTATCTCCGTCACTTGACCTGGGAAGGAGCAAAGGAAAAGTATGCTGATGCTGAAGCCGATGGAATCACTGCGGAGGATGTGCGTGCGAGAATAGAGCTGGAGCTTGGTGTTATCGAAAAGATGGGATTCAGCTCCTATTTTCTCATTGTCAGCGATCTTATTGCCGCATCCCGGCGTCTTGGCTATTCGGTTGGTCCCGGCCGTGGATCGGCGGCAGGGAGTATTGTTGCCTATCTTACCGGAATCACAAGGATTGACCCGTTGAAATACAAGCTGTTGTTTGAGAGGTTTTTAAATCCCGAACGCTCGTCGATGCCGGATATTGATATTGACTTTACTCCTGTCGGCAAGCAGAAAGTTCTTGAATATACGGTCGAAAAATATGGTACGGAGAGCGTTGCAAAAGTGATTGCTATTGGTACGTTTGGTGCCAAGGCAGCAATTCGGGATGCAGGAAGGGTGCTTGAAGTTCCGCTTTCGCTGGTAGACAAACTTGCAAAACTTGTCCCTGTCAAGCCAGGTATAACTCTTGAAAAAGCATTGAATGAATCAAGAGAGCTGAAGCAGTTTTCCGAAAGCGCTCCGGAACTTCGGGAGCTTATGGAGTATGCTCGCGCTCTTGAAGGTCGGGCCCGGAATGTTTCAATGCACGCTGGCGCAGTGGTTATTACCGATGGTCCACTTGAAGAGCAGGTTCCGCTCTATGTCTCGAACAAGATTGAGACTGAGGTAAGAAAATTCGCCGATGAGTTTGATCTTGATGAACCGGAACATGTCAGAGGAAAAGTTTCTGACGGTCATGATGAGAAGCAGGTGGTTACCCAGTTTGACAAGAACTGGATTGAAACTTCCGGATTGCTCAAAATTGACTATCTCGGTCTTGAAACTCTTGCAGTTATTGATGAAACTCTCAAAATGATCAAGCGACGGCACGACCTTGATATTGAGCTTGAAAAAGTTCCTGTGAACGACCGTAAAACCTTCAAAATTTTTCAGGAAGGCAAGATGGCCGGAATTTTCCAGTTTGAGTCGTCTGGTATGCAAAGCTATATGACGCGTCTGCAGCCAACCCAGATTGGTGATATTATAGCCATGAGTGCCCTCTACCGTCCTGGCGCACTCAATGCGAGGATTGATGAACGGCGCAATGCAGTGGATCTTTTTGTTGATCGAAAGCATGGCAGGGAGGCTATTGATTATATGCACCCCATGCTTGAAGAGATTTTAAAAGAGACTTATGGCGTTATTGTCTATCAGGAGCAGGTGATGCAGATCTCCCAGGTGATGGGCGGATTTTCGCTTGCCAAGGCGGATAATCTGCGCAAGGCTATGGGCAAGAAGAAACCTGAAATCATGGAAAAATACAAGGCCGATTTTGTTCAGGGTGCTGTTCAGCAGGGAGTGCATGATACACTTGCAACAAGGGTTTTTGAACTTATGGCCGAGTTTGCCGGTTATGGTTTCAATAAAAGCCATTCGGCAGCTTACGGTGTTCTTGCTTACTGGACGGGCTACCTCAAAGCTCACTATACCATTGAGTTTGTTACGGCTGTACTGAATAGTGAAATAGGCGATATTGAACGGATGAAGCATTTGACTGATGAGGCGAAAAGTTTCGGCATATCGACTCTTCCGCCTTCGATCAACAAAAGTGATGCTCTTTTTTCTGTTGAAGATGATGCCGATGGACGTTCATATATCCGCGTAGGACTAAGTGCCATCAAGCAGGTTGGTGGTGCTGCAAGAGCGGTCGTGACCTCAAGGCTCCGCAGAAAACGTGATTTTGTCAACCTGTTTGATCTGGCAGCATCGGTTGATCTGAGAGTCATGAACCGCAAGGCGCTGGAGTGCCTGATTCTTTCTGGTGCGTTTGACGAACTTGACCGGCATCGTGCCAGACTGATCGCCAATGTCGATAAAGCGATAAAATTCGGCCAGATGCAGAATCGTTCAGTGACACTTGGTCAGTGTGGCTTTTTTTCTGCCGAAGAAGGTACCCAGCTTGAGGAAGAGCACTATCCCGATATGGAGAATGCCGAGATGATGCCCGAAGCCGAAAAACTCCTCCATGAAAAGAAACTGGTCGGTTTTTACCTGAGTCATCATCCGCTTTCCCCCTATCGTCGTGACTGGCAGGCTTTTGCAACGCTTCAGCTTCAGTCAAAAGAGGTTGTCGCGGCAAAGCAGTACAAAGTTATTGGTGTTATTGTATCGGTGAAGCCTTACCAGGACAGGAAAGGGAAGCAGATGCTTTTTGGTTGTATTGAGGACTTTACGGGCAAGGCTGATTTTACGGTGTTTGCAAGTCTCTACGAGCAGTATGGCCATTTTATAAAGCCTGAAGAGGTACTGATGCTTGTTGCCGAAGGAGAGGTAAGTGGCGGAATGCTTAAACTGCTTGTCAGAGATGTTGTCCCGATAAAAAAGGTAAGAAATAACCTTGTCAAAAAAATTATTCTTAAAATTGATGCGGATGATCAGGTGCAGATAGAAAAACTCGTCAGGGTAAAAAAAATATTTGAATTATACAAGGGGGGCACACCGGTAGAATTCGAGGTAAAAGCGCAGTCGGGGGGAAATATTGAAACAATTACTATCTTTGGTCGCAGCACTCCCATTGATGCGGCGGAAAGTACTATTGAAAAGCTTGATGAAATTCTTGGTCCTGACAATGTTAGGATTTCCGGGTAGTCCGGGTTAATTATAAATTTTTTGTTACTTTCTCCACTGAGTGATTGTAATTTTGACGTTAAGACTATCATTAATTTAAACTGGTATATATAAACAATGAGTGGAAAATATCTTGTGGCAACAGACACGAATTTTCAGGCAGAGATTCTTGATTCTGATAAAGTTGCATTGGTTGATTTCTGGGCAGCGTGGTGTGCCCCGTGCAAAATGCTTGGTCCTGTGATCGAAGAGCTCGGCGGTGATTATGAAGGAAAGGCGGTTGTAGCAAAACTCAATGTCGATGACAACCCTAATACTGCGGCCAAGTATGGCATCAGAAGCATCCCGTCCATACTTATCTTTAAAAACGGTCAGGTTGTTGACCAGATGCTTGGAGCAATGCCGAAGAACATGATCGCAAAGAAACTCGACGAGTATCTCGGCTGACAGAGCGAAGCCACGAAACCTGTTATCCCCCTGCTGACGCAGGGATAACAGGTTTTCTTTATTTAACTCCCATCCTGAAAAACATTATGGAGTGTAGCGTACGCGATCTCATCATCATGGGCACAGGCCCTGCTGGTTATACAGCCGCTATTTACACTGGAAGGGCAAATCTCAAACCTCTTGTTATTGAGGGCTTTCAGCCAGGTGGTCAGCTCATGATTACAACAGATATCGAGAATTTTCCCGGTTTTCCTGAAGGTATAAATGGGCCGGAGCTGATGGAAAAAATGCGCGAGCAGGCTGCAAAGTTTGATGCAGAGTTTATCTCCGGGAGCGTTACCGAGGTGGATCTTTCGAGAAGTCCATTTTGTCTGGCACTTGAGGATGGTCGAGAATTTTTGACCCATGCACTCATCGTCGCAACCGGCGCAAATGCCAAATGGCTTGGCATTAAGTCGGAAGGGCGTTACCGTGGCAAAGGAGTATCTGCCTGCGCAACCTGCGACGGTTTTTTCTTCCGTGACTGCAATGTCTTTGTTATCGGAGGAGGCGATACCGCAATGGAGGAGGCTCTTTATCTGACCAAGTTCGCTTCTCATGTTACTCTTGTGCATCGCCGTGAAGAGTTCCGTTCATCGAAAATCATGAGTCTTCGAACCCGAAAAAATCCGAAAATCAGCATGATGCTGAATGAGGTGGTTGACGAAATTCTTGGTGACGGTGAAAAAGTTACCGGAATCAGACTGAAAAATGTTGTGACTGGAGAACTTTCAGAACATGCTTGTGATGGTGTTTTTCTGGCTATCGGTCATGCACCCAATACAGGGTTGTTCAAAGACCAGCTCGATCTTGATGACTACGGCTATATTATAACCAAAAAATCATCGACAGAAACCAATGTCATGGGTGTTTTTGCCTGTGGCGACGTTCAGGACTATGTTTATCGTCAAGCGGTCACTGCTGTGGGTACGGGATGTATGGCGGCTGTCGATGCAGAGCGGTTCCTTGAATCAATACGTTGAGCCTCACCAGACCCCGGTTTCAGGCGAGTTGACTGTTGAAATAGTCCGCAAGAACCTTATCGAAGCCGTAGGCAAGCTCAACTTGCCCGGCTTCTTCTTGGGAAAACCATCTGAGCATTTGCCCCTCATGCAGGATAATGTTCTTGAGATCAAAATCTGCATGTTTCATAAAGATATACTCTGTACGGTCTGAAAACTCGTAGACGCGGAAAAGTGTGCATCCCTCAACATTAACTTCGATTTCTTCCTGCATCTCTCTGACAATGCACTCCTCTGCGGTTTCATTGTCTTCAATATGCCCTCCTGGTACATCCCACAGTCCAGGGTAAGGAATTGTGGGGATGTTGTCCCGCAGCACCAGCAACACCTTGTGCGAGTTGTTGTGAAAAATGATGCTGGCGCCACAGTGTCTCAATCCTCTTCCTCCTCAGCTTTGCCGTTGCGATGGCACTTCATGCAGTTCTGGTAATTGTAGATTCCCTCTTCACGATGCTGGTCTGCAATATTGGACTGCGAGTGTTCATGGCAGTTATAACAGGTATATTTTTTGTAATTGTCTGGATCGGTATGGCATGTTTTGCAACTTGTTCTGTGATCACTGTCAAGTCTGTAATAGCTGTTATGGTCAAATGTTGCTGGCATCCAGCGTGAGGTGCTATGGCACGTTCCGCAGCTTGCCTGCGTTTGGCGGTGCATATTGTCAGCGGGCTGATCAGCCTTGTGGCAACTGACACACTGTTTTCCACCTGAAACTGCAAGGCTTTTGTGATCGAATGTGGCGGGCTTCCAGCTTGTGGTTTGATGGCATTCAAGGCAATTTCCTTTTGCAAATTGATGCAGGGAATCTTTTGGCTTTTGATTTGTGTGACAGGCGATGCAGTCGTTTCTGAGTTGAAGAGAGAGCGATGTGTGCCTGAAAGGCTTGACCGCATGAGAGGGGAGAGTGCCTTTGTGATCGGTATGGCACTCGATACAGGAGTTGTCAGCAAGTCCTTTATGAAAAAGAACGTTGCTGGTATTTTTTTGCAGATTGGCTCCAGCCACAGTTTTGACGCCGATGTCACTTTGTTTATGACAAATGATGCACTGAACTGAGGTTATGCCACGAAAAGGTGTATGGCATGCCAGGCAATCGTTGTTAATGGCCTTATGGCCTTTCGTGAGCTTACCGGGGCTCAGGAGTGCGTCAGGGTATGCTATGGCAAGAACAGCAAGAATAACTGCAGATGAGATAAAAACAAAAAGTGGTTTCAAAAGGTTACCTCCAGTTCCAGAAGAATAATATTGAAAGAATATGGAGTGAAGTTAATGCGATTAAAAAAAATACCATAGGTATATGAACACTTCTCCATTGTTCAAGCGTTTTAACGGTCAGGCAATCCCAGTAATGTTGCTGCTCCAGTTGATCGCCCACTGTTGCATTGACTCCAAGCTGTTTCATTTTCAATTTTATCTCCTCCTTGAGTTTTTTGATCAGATATTGTCCAATATGGCCGCTCGCAGTTACCACCAACATCAGCATCGTTGTCGCCCACGGCAGAAGAGCGTTGAAATGGATTCCTGAATGAACAAGAATCATCAGGGTTCCAATCCAACCCGTGTAGCAGTGAAATTTAAGAAAAAATTTGAGTGCCCCGTTCGTGATAAGCTTCTTTTTGCGGGCGGAATATACAAAAGATAAGGCAAGAAAAACAGTGCCGGCAATTCCAAGATATCGCCCAATCCAAACAAGATTCACAATATGCAGGATGTAGTCCAGTGTGATTCCGGCAATAATCAGCAGAAGATATGAAAACGACAGGGGTATGGTTCGTTGTATAAGGAGTGATTTCCACATCGTTGAGTATTGATAATCAATGTTGACTTTTTGACAAAGATAATCGGTGTAACTTAAAACAGCCTGAAGAGCGCCTTAAAAAGCACTAAAATTCTAAGTTTCTGCACAGAGGATTGTTTGAGCCTTCGGTATACGATGTTTTGTGAAGCATGATTATAACTTCTCCACAATCAGTTGTACATTTCAGGCAGTACACCATACGCAAGACTATAACCAAAAGAGGAGAGTGTCATGGCCATTGTTTCAAAACTGCAGCTTGCCTCGGATGCTATTCAGGATGCAAAGAGACGCCTGGAAAGAGCAAAGGATGATGCTGATGATGATTATGAGATTCGTCAGGCTATAAAGATTATTGATGAAGCGGCGGAATATATAAGGGGGGCAATCTCTGAACTTCAAAAAGAAAAGTAATCGATGTTTTTATATCCAGCCACTCAGCAGCCCGAAGGCTGCATAATGGCAGGAGAGATCAACGGGTTACATAAAAACAGGCAAACTTGAGGTAGCTTGTTTCAGGCATGGCAAGGAGTACCGGATGGTCGAATGGCTGTGAGTTTTTGTGGATCAGCCTGAGCTGGCAGCCTGCAGCAAGAGCAGCTTGATGGACAGCTTGCAGAAAGTCCTCTTCTGAAACATGGTGACTGCAAGAAGCGGTAGCGAGAAACCCTCCATTTTTCAGGAGTTGCATTCCGAGTTTGTTGAGCCTTTTGTAAGCCTTGAGGGCTCCTGGAAGGTTTTTACGGCTCTTGGTGAAACTCGGAGGATCAAGAACAACAAGATCGAATGACTCTTTCGACTCAACCATCTGATCAAGCGTATCAAAAGCATCAGCGGCAACAAGACTGAACTCTGAAAATTTATTCAGTTGTGCGTTGTGCTCAGCCCGTTGCAGTGCCTCTTTTGATGCATCCACAAGAATGGCTGAACGAGCCCCGCCGTAAAGCGCGTTGAGGGCGAAACCTCCATCATTGGTAAAGACGTCAAGCACTTCGGCGTCTTCGGAAAACTTTCTGATTATTCTGCGGTTTTCACGCTGGTCAAGGAAAAAGCCCGTTTTCTGTCCCTCAAAAAGATTGACCTCAAAGGTAATACCAGCGTCATGAATGGTCTGTACCGATTCGGATCGCTCGCCTCTCACAATATCCTTGTATAGCGCCAGCCCTTCAAGCTCTCTCAGTGGAGATTCGTTTCGCACGATAATAACGGAAGGGTTGAGCAGTTCCTGCAGTACATCGCAGACAAGCGGCAGGTGAATGTCCATCCCGGCCGAAAAAGCCTGAAGCACGATTGCCTTGTTGAAGCGGTCCACAATGAGGCCGGGCAGACCGTCCGATTCTCCATGCACAAGACGATACGCATTGGTTTCCTCGTTTTTATAGATTTTTTCACGAAGCGTGAGTGCCTCAAGAAATTTTTTACTGAAAAAATCTCTGTCAGGCTCTTCATCCCTGCGGGTAAGGAGGCGGACTGAGATAAGGGAGTGAGGGTTGTAGAAGCCTGTTCCCAGAAATTTTTTATCGTGTGTAAACAGTTTTACAGTTTCACCGGAAGCAATATCACGGGGAAGACTTTCGAGTTCGTTGCTGAATACCCAAAGATGACCTTTCTGGATCCGGTGGTGTTCTTTTGGCTTGAGGTAGAGGGATTGCATGGCTTGAAAAATGTGTCGTGTTTTAAGATCTCTTTATTTTACCTTGACATAACTTTCACCGGTGAAATGCTGTTGTTTAACTTGCGAGTTAGCGGTATTTTCAGTGGAGAAGTATCAAATTCGGTACCAAACGTATCAGTTGCAATGTGCAGCAAAAGCAATGAATCTCAAAGGAAATAGTTAAAGGAATAGAGAGATGAAAGGAAAGAGAATTCTGTTGTGGACATTATGTGTAGCTGTTTTGCTGGGTGGCTGCGCCGATTTTCGAACGGTCGGCAAGCAGGAACTGCCTGCGGAACAAACGGCTCTCATTGCAGAACATGCAGCTCTCTACCGGGAAGTTGCAGAAGCATCTCCATTTATTCACTCGCTGGATGGTTATGCTGATGTCTGGATAAAAACTCCGAAAAGACAGAATCGAGTTTTCTGTAATATCCTGATCAATCGTGGGAGTGAAGCAAGGATGATTGTCACTGCGGGTTTGCTCGGATGGCCTGTCGCAGATATGTTTTTCAACAGGGATTCGCTTTATGTGCATGATATGCTCAACAACCGGCTTTTTCTTGGCAGTAACAACGATCTGAATCTTGAGAAAATTATAGGGGTGAATTCTGGATATCGACTCTTGACTGAATCCCTTTTGGGATTGGTGAATCTTACAGAGCCCTTGAGTGCTGTCAGATCGGTAAAAAAAGGTTCCGGGATGTTGCTTTTTACGGTTGCGAGCTCGACGGGAAGCAAAGAGGTCGTTATCGATCCTTCCAACAAAACGCTTGGTGCCCTTCTTTTAAAAGATTGGCAGGGAAGAACAACATCTGAAATCCATTTCAAGAATTTCGAGACTATCACTATTGATGGTCAAACTGCGCTTGTTCCAAAAGAGATTGAGATGATGCTTTACAAGAGAAACGCTGATGGAAGTAGTGGGGAGCAGCAACTGGTCATAGCCTATTATGAACGGGTCTTTAACCAGACGAGTCGTTCTTTCAGATTTTCAACGCCTAAAAAAGCGAAGATGGTCAATCTCAATGATGCATCAGCTCTGCCATGGATGTGAATGTCCTTTGGGCGCTCTGTCTACAGAGAAGAGACAAGGCGCCCTGAGCCATCAACCCCTAAGAGGAGTGTCGGAAACGTCCTGTCAAACCCTTCCTTTTTTGAAATTCTCTGTGGCAAAATCCCAGTTGACAAGGTTGTCAATCACGGTCGCGACATAGTCGGGGCGACGGTTCTGATAGTCGAGATAGTAGGCGTGTTCCCAGACATCAATGGTAAGAATCGGTTTCTGGCCGCTGGTTAAAGGTGTTTGGGCATTACTGGTTTTTATTACTTTCAGCGTATCTCCTTCAAGCACAAGCCATGCCCAGCCACTGCCGAACTGGGTTGCAGCGGCGGTCTTGAGCTCTTCTTTAAATTTGTCGAAACTGCCGAAATCCTGTGTAATTTTTGCTTCGAGTTCTCCGTCTGGTTTGCCACCGCCGTTCGGACTCAGGCAGTTCCAGTAGAAAGAGTGGTTCAAGGCTTGTGCGCCGTTATTGAAAATACCGACTTTCTGAGGATCTGTGGCCGTCAAGGCAATAACCTCCTCCAGCGTCAAGCTATCGAAAGAAGTCCCTGCTACAAGGTTGTTATAGTTCGTGATATATGCTACATGGTGTTTGCCATAATGAAAACTGAGCGTTTTTGCTGAAATAAACGGCTCAAGTGCATTTTCTGCATATAACAATGCTGGTTGCTGATAGGCCATAAGAATAAGTTGTTTAGAATTTAAATTTAAGGCAATAGATACAATTAAAATGTTTAAACTTGTATAAGGAAGATTTAGTTTCTTCAATACCTGAAATTCATTGTTGCGGTAATGAAATTTTACGATACACTTCGAACTTCTTTTTTTGTTTTTGTTTTTTGTTACGCACTCTCTGGGTGCAGCGAAAAAAAAACCTACGGCCTTGATAAGGATGATATCCGTGTTGCTGGATTCTACTGTGATTATCTTCTGATATCTGGAGTCGAGCCTCTTGAGGGAGGAGTTGAACTTACTGCGATTGATTCGGTTGATCTCAATGAACTTCTTGTGCGTCATGCCCTGACTCGAGAGAGTATGACCCGCAAAATAGATGCTTACAAGAAGAATCCTGAACTCTGGCGATCAGTGCTTGAGCAGGTAAGGGCAAATATTCGTAATAAAGCAGCCGCAGGGCAATGAAACGAACCTATCCTTTTCTCGTGGGTGTAACGGGTGGTCTTGGTAGCGGAAAATCAATGGTTTGTCGCTTTTTTTCGGAAATGGGTTGCAAACTTTTCGAGTCTGATCAGGTGGCAAAGGAGCTGCAGCTTCATGATCCTGAAGTGATTAAGGGGATCACTGAACTTTTCGGCCCGAAGGTTTATTCTCGTGATGCTTCTGGTGGAATGGTTCTGGATCGAAAAAAAATAGCTTCAACAGTCTTTTCTGCACCCGATAAACTTGATGCCCTGAACAGGCTTATTCATCCCAGGGTCTCCAATGAGTTTCGTAAAGCTGTTCTTGAAGCAGAGCAACAGGGGATAAAAATTATGGTAAAAGAAGCGGCGATTCTTTTTGAGTCGGGCGGAAATGAGGGGCTTGACGTCGTGATTGTCGTGGTGGCTGATATACAGGAGCGGCTTGAGAGGGCCGTGCAGAAGGGTATGGGTCAGCGTAAGGAGATTATGCGACGTATTGCAACGCAGTGGCCACAGGAAAAGTTGATTGCCAAAGCCGATTATATCCTTTTCAATAAAGGTTCCCTGGATGATCTGAAAAAAGAGACGGAAGCACTCTACAGCACCCTGCTGTCTGCCGCAGCATCAGCCTGCGATAACACCTGAGAGTGCAGGAAGCAAGACGCTCTGCCAGGTCGACGCGAATCCGGCAAGGGTGATACCGCGAATGGTGTTGGGGCTCCTGTTATCATCATTTCAGCGCGGCATTGTTGCGGTTGACCTGGGCTGAAATAAGGATACTGAGCTCATACAGCAGGATCATCGGAATGCCTATGATAAGCTGGGTGACTGCATCAGTTGAAGGGGTGACCACAGCAGCAACAATCATAAGAACAACAATGGCATGTTTGCGGTAAAACCTCATAAAGGCTGGCGTCAGGAGCCCTATTTTTGAAAGGATGTAAGAGACAAAGGGGAGTTCAAAAACAAGTCCGGCTGTCAGAAGTGTGCCCATAAAGAAGCTGACATAGTCCTGTACAGAGATGTTGTTTTTGATCAGTGTTGAGCCGAAGCTGGCAAAAAACTGCAGAGAAACAGGCAGAAAGACAAAATAACCGAAGGCTATGCCGGAAAAGAAGCAGAGAGAGATGAAGAGGATGGAAAATCGTCCTGCCTTGCGTTCGTGTTCGTGCAGGCCTGGAGCCACAAATTGCCATATTTGCCAGGCGAGGAAGGGAAAAGAAATAATAAAGCCGGCAAAGAAGACTACCTGAAAGTAGAGGGAGAGCTGTCCGTATGGAACAAGGTTTTGCAGTACCAGAGATTGGCTGCTACGTTTGAGCGGTCCGATAAGAATCTCGTTGACCAGAAAATCGGCATAAGAAGCACATAATACTGTAGCAACAAGCAATACGAGACCGGACTTGATCAGTCGTGATCGAATTTCCTCGAGATGCCCGATGAAATTCATCCCCTTGTCCGGTTCGGACTCTATGTCGGTTATGCTCTGGGGGCTATCTTCAGGGAGCTCCAGTGGTGGTGTCGATTCTGTTTCCTGGGTCATTACGTGGTTTGGGATGGAAATGATTATTTTGATGCTAATAATAGCAACAAAGCCACACGTACACAAGAAAATGTTTTACCCCAGCTTATTATATGTAGTTGACTCATTTTTTTTGCTCCCTGAAAATGTTATACTTTAAGTCGTTTGATGGAATTTGTCATGAAAAAAGTCCGGGGAATTGGTGAATATCAAGGATGTTACTGCATCGGTAATCGATGAAATTGAGTTGTTTCAGCAGAAGTACAAACAGGTACTTTATGCTCGAAATACGCTGGTTGACAAGGTTTCCCGTTATGTACTCAAGCAACAGGGCAAGCAGATTCGGCCTGCCATGGTTCTGCTTGCGGCCAAGTTGTGTGGTGGAGTTACAGAGTCGAGTTATCGGGCGGCTATCATGGTTGAACTGTTGCATTCAGCAACACTGATTCATGATGATGTGGTGGACGGGGCTGAAATGAGACGCGGATTGCCTTCGATTAATGCCTTGTGGAAAAATAAGATATCGGTACTGATGGGCGATTATCTGCTTTCCAGAGGTCTCCTTTACTCTCTTGAACACAAAGACTATGGTTTTCTCCATCTGGTTTCGGAAGCGGTCCGCAGGATGAGTGAAGGAGAGATCCTTCAGATACAGAAAACCCGCAGTCTTGACATTTCCGAAGAGGATTATCTGAGCGTTATTTCAGACAAGACTGCATCCCTTATCTCTTCTTCCTGTGCGATGGGGGCAATGAGTGCAACATCCGATGAGGGCAGCATTGCCGCGCTCAAAAGTTATGGCGAGTATCTTGGTCTTGCTTTCCAGATACGTGATGATCTGCTTGACTATACCGGTGATTCAAAAAAAACGGGCAAGCAGATGGGTATTGATATCAAGGACAAGAAGATAACCCTTCCTTTGATTTATGCGCTTCGTCATGCTCCTGTCGCCGAACAGAAAAAAATTCGCTCCATTTTGAAGAGTTCCCGCAAAAGGGCTATGAAAAGCGAGGAGGTTATAGCGTTTGTTACCGGTAAAGGTGGGCTCGACTATGCCGCCGAAGTTGCTGAAGGGTTTGCTTTAAAAGCCGTAGAATCAATCAGCTCTTTTCCTGATAGTTCCGCAAAAACCTCATTGCTGCGGCTTGTGGATTTTGTCATGATAAGACAATATTGATTTCTCTTGTTCCGATGGACGGAGGTGTTGTCATTGAAAAGTAATAACCATTACAGGTGAGATGAAAAAAGCAGGCGTGATCGTTCTTATCCTTTTCGGGTTTTTGGTGTTGTTCGACAAGCTGATTATGCCCTTGTATATTTCACAGGGAAGCGTCAAGGTGGTTCCTGATGTGGCGAACATGGACTATAACGATGCAGCCCAGAAGTTGCGGTCGGCCGGGTTCGAGGCAATAAAAAGCTACCATGTCAGATACCTCAGCAATGTTGATTCCAATATTGTTATTTCGCAGATGCCTCAGGCGGGAATGGAGGTTAAGCCAGGCAGAAACGTTTATCTTGTAGTTAACCGGCGCGAAAAGCCAAGTGTTCCCATGCCCGATCTGGTAGGAAGACCAGAATTTGATGCCCGTCAGGCCGCTGCCCGTATGGACATCCCGCTTCTTGGTGTACAGGTCAGCACGGTCACTAATCCTGAAGAGAACGGAAGGGTGCTGAGCCAGTCGATACCACCGCAGACAATGGTGAAGTCAGGTACTTCTGCCTCTATTATTATCGGCAGGTATGAAGCATCAACTCAAGGAACGAAAAAGATTGCTCTGCCGGATGTTCTTGGTATGTCTCTAGCACAGGCGCAGCAGGTAATTTCCGATGCAGGTCTTACGATGGGAAAGGTTACTACAGAATACTCGGCTCTTCTTGTGCCCAATACCGTTATCAGCCAAAAACCTGCTGTTGGTTCTTATCTTTCTCCCGAACAACCGGTTGAATTGACCGTGGTAACAGTAGAGTAATCCCTCTTATTTATAGTTGGCCTTCTTGTACTCCTCACGCATATCCTTTATGCCTGTTGTTCTGTCGTTGCCATCACTGATCAGGCCGAAATACTCAAGAATAATACGCATAACCAGCCACAGGCCTGCAAAAAGAAGCGAGAGCGATCCCCAGACCCTGGCGATGCTTTTTTTTATCATAGGATGTGTAGTTATTTTATCAAAGAAAAAAATAGTACTGTCACAGCACCCGCTTACCAAGAGCGCTGAATGAAATAACCAGAAGGATGGTAAGCGCTTCGATTATCATAAAAATATCCTTTGGTATCCAGGCGTTGACCGTCAGTCCTCCGTATTCAAGGCATCCGAAAAAAAACGCAGAGAGGAGAATCCACAACGGATGAGCGCCTGCGAGGAGCGCCACTGCTATGCCTGTAAAGCCTATTCCTCCAGTCATCCCTGATTCATAATAGTGTTTATAACCGAGAACAATGTTTGCAGCTCCAAGACCTGCAGCAGCTCCACCGAGGCTCATAGAGGTGAGAGTGTGCATTCCCGCATTGATTCCTCCATATCGTGCCGCCTCAGGTTGCAGCCCGGCAGCCCGCATTTCGTAGCCGAACCTCGAATTGAAAATGAGAACCTGGAAGAGCAGCGCCATTCCGACCATCAGAATTGTGCTGAAATTGGCCGGGGAGTTGGCGAGCCATCCCGTGACAGAGTCAAAAGTCGGGATTATGGCGTTATCAGTAATTTTTGCAGTGTGAACCGTCGAAGGAATCGCAAAATGCCAGGTGAGCAGATATCCGGTAATGCCCTGGGCAATGAAATTCAGCATGATGGTTGCGATGACCTCATTCACTCCAAAGCGTACCTTGAGTACCCCTGCCAGCAGCGCCCAGCAAGCTCCTGAGGCCATTGCAGACAAAGTGCAGAGCGAGATTGCAAAAAGGGGGGGGAGGCCAGCAGGAAGCATGGCGCCCGTCATTGCAGCGGCGAAAGCACCCATAAGAAGTTGCCCCTCTGCGCCGATGTTGAAGAGCCTGACCTGGAAGGGAATTGCAACCGCAAGCCCCACAAGCACAAGCGTTGTCATCCTGAAAATCACCTGCCCGACTCCGTAGGAGTTGCCGAGCGTTGCGTGCAACATTTTCTGAAAAATCATGAGCGGATCACGGCCTGCCAGAGCAATAATCAGACTACTCACAGCGAGTGCAGAGAGAAGAGAGAGCAGGGGTACAAGAATCCGGAGATTTTTTGAGTTCATGGTAGTCAGGTTGTTCATGTGATATGAAGACCGATCTCTTTTTCGAACTCATGTTCAGCCTCTCTTTTGAGCGCGACTTCCTCCTGACTGAATTCGTGTCGGATTGAACCCTTGAAGAGGCAGCCGATACGCGTTGAAAGCGCAATAATCTCTTCAAGTTCTGAGGAGACAAGAAGAATTGCCATGCCGCTTATACGAGCCTCGATAATCTTTTTATGGATGGTCTCAATTGCACCGATATCAACTCCGCGTGTAGGTTGAGCAAGGATCAGCAGGGAGATACCGGGACGGTTGAGTTCCCGGGCAAGAACAACCTTTTGCTGGTTGCCTCCCGAAAGGTCGCAAAGGTGTTGGCGTTCTGGTGAGCTGCATCTGATATCATAATCCGAAATCATTGCTTCGGTAGAGCTTTTGATGGTGCGGCTGTTAAACCCTATTCCCTGGTGAAAAGCGGGCTCACGGTGCCTGCCGAACAGCAGATTATCCGCAATGGTGTAATCAAGGATAACGGCATGTCGGAGACGGTTTTCAGGAGTGTGTGAGACTCCCATGAGCGCGATCTCTGCCGGTTTTTTCCCGATGATCGAATGCCCTTTGAGTGTTGCTTCACCGGAGATGACGCTTCCCTCGGCCGCCAGACCCCAGAGAGCCTGTAACAATTCGCTCTGTCCATTTCCTTCAACTCCGGCAATCCCGTAGATCTCTCCAGCCCTGACATTCAGGGAGAGGTCATGAAGCCTCTCTTCGCCTTTCGGTGTGCGAAATCTGAGCGTCTTGATGTTGAGAACGGTTTTTCCAGGCAAGGCCGGAGGATTGGTGACCCGTAACAGCACACTGCGTCCCACCATCATCCGGGCAAGTTCAGGTTTGGTCACAGAGGATGCTGGCACCGTGCCGACAATTTCCCCTTTTCTCATGACGCTCACCGTGTCGGCTACAGCCAGCACCTCGTCCAGTTTATGGGTAATCAGGATGATGGTTTTTCTCTTGTCGCGGAGCGATCGGAGTGTAGCAAAAAGCCTCTCCGTTTCAGAGGGTGTGAGCACTGCGGTTGGTTCATCAAAAATCATGATGGAGGCCTTACGGAACAGCAGTTTGAGAATTTCAACCCGTTGTTGTTCGCCAATGCTGAGGCTTGCAACCAAAGCGTCAGGGTCTACGATCAGCCCGTAGTCTTCCGAATTTTTCAGGTTTCGAGCTTTGGCGTATTTAAGGGGAAGAGATCCAAAAAGCCAGGTATGTTCAAGGCCAAGAATAATGTTTTCAGTAACCGAGAGTTCCGGGACAAGCATAAAGTGCTGATGAACCATCCCTATACCAGCGTCGATGGCATCTCGTGGAGAGGTGAAGCGGACCGCTTCTCCCCGTATGACCACCTCGCCCGACGTCGGCTGGTGCATCCCGTAGATGATTTTTGTGAGCGTACTCTTTCCTGCACCGTTTTCACCGACAAGAGCATGAATGGTGCCCTCTTCGACAGAAAGCGAGATATTGCTGTTTGCAGCAAAGCTTCCAAACGTTTTTGAAACACCGCTCAAACGGACGGCAATACCCATGGCACGAGGATTTTCAGTCGTTATACCCAGCTCAACACGGTTTTGATGGACTCCTTTCCGTCAAGTGCCCTGCGGTAGGCAAGTTCAAACTGTGCAACCGGATAGACCCCGGTGAAAAATTTTTCGGTTTCAAGCCTCCCGCTCTCCAGCAGGGAAGAGGCCTCCTTCAAATGCGAAAGAGTAGTAATGCTGGAGCTGATGATCACCGGCTCCTTATGCTGTATCAGGCGGTAATCATAAGCCATAACCTCATAATTGCCCATCAGCAGAACCACAGCTTGCGGCTTCATCAGGCGAGTGGCCTTTTCAATCATCAGGATTCTGCCGGTCGTTTCAATAACAAGATCGTAGCTGCTGTTGAACTCTTCCGTGAAATCGTCAATGTCGAGAGCAATATGTTCAGCATGGGAGAGCTGCCCCCTGATACTGAAAATTTCTACAGCATCCACATGCTTTATGCCAAGCGAGTGAAGGTACTCCGACACCATGAGCCCCACCGAGCCGAGACCAAGCACAAGGATTTTAGACGAAGCCTCAAGAGGCACTTTGTCGATGGCGCTGACCGCGTAGGCCAGCAGGCCGATGAGCAGATCGCGGTGGACAGGAGGACGGCCCAGAATAAGAACATTATGGCGCGACGTGGGAATGATCTCCGCATGACAACCAGCATAAGGCTCGATGCCCGTCCAGCGATCACCTCTAAATACATAAACAAAATCACCCGGTTGCAGATCAGTGACTTCCGGGCCGGGTTCAATAACCTGGCCGATAGCCTCACTGCCCGGCATGATCGGATACTTGAACACCCTGCTCGATACCGGTTTGTTGGTCAGAAGAAGCCGGTCAAATCCAGGAGTTATAGTACTCGCGATTGTTTTTACAAGAACATCGTCAGGTTGATCGGCATGGTACGCAGTACTCTGCAATTTAAGCTTGTTGGCCTTCTGCAACACAATCGCTTGAGCATCTCCCTTCATGGTCATTGGTGTGGTTACCTCGTGAATTTTTCTGGAGCGTAGAATACCATAGCGGATACCCTTTTGCATCCCGTGATGTTCTTGGGAAGATAAGGAAAAGAGGGAAGATAAACAGGGCAGGGAAATTTGAAAATGGAAATAAATAGATTCAGGATATGAGGCGTTCTCCCATCTTATTTCATAAATCCCGCAGGGATCATATATCGGTAGCAACCAGGCTGGCAAATTTTTTTGCGTCAGTATTGGCCATGCACGTCAGGCTGATACTCATAATTTGTTGTTCTGTACCGGTTGTCTCTTCTCTCCTTGCTGTTTTCGGAAAAGATGCCGAGCTGAAGCTTGGTGTTCCCAGGAGTGTGGTCAGAACGGAACCTACTCCTTTGCTCTTTTGGATGCTCTTTTGTATATTAGCTTACAAAAAGGTGTAAATTGAACTTAAGGGATTATACATGACCGTTTCTGTTGAAAAGGCACCGTTACCGTTGCCGGTAAAACGAGCTGTCATGAAGTTTGGCAGAGATTTGTCGCTGGCGAGGCGCCGTCGCCGATTTTCACAGCAGTCGATGGCTGAGCGGATAGGTATTTCGGTTTCAAGCCTGAGACGGCTGGAAAAAGGCGATCCAACATTGAGCTGGGGCACCATTGCCCGCGCCATGTATGTGCTTGGCGAGATCGAGAAGCTCAATCAACTGCTCGACACGGCAAACGATGATATCGGACTTGTTCTGATGGATGAGCAGTTGCCCCGGCGCATCCGCTCCCGAAAGTCTTCACCGGAGTCTGGTGCGCTATGAGCAGGGCGATGCAGCGAAGCGCCACAATTTGCCTTGGTGAAAGCGGTATGGTTGTTGGCCAGCTTGCCTATTCCCGCAGTGGTGTGCGTGAGAACTCCTCGTTTGTCTATAGCCAGCAGTGGCTTCAGTCTGTGGAGCGCTTTTCAATCTCCCCGGATCTTGCATTGACAGAGACGCGTCAGTACCATAAGGCGGCTTCAGCAAATGACTCCGTTTTTCATTTCGCCGTTGCCGATACGGCGCCTGATGGCTGGGGTTGCCGCATCATTGCACGTGACTATGCAAAGCGTCGTAACGCGCATAAGGCACAAGGTGCTGAGCAGCCTTTTGCTCCTCTTACGCAATGGGACTATCTGGTTGGTGTGGATGATTTCAGTCGGGTTGGCGCCCTGCGTTTGCGCGATGAAACGGGTAACTATCTGCGAACCATCGAGAGTGGCGACAGAGCAACGCCACCCCTGCTGGAGCTTGGCGATATGCTTAGCGCAAGCCATGCCGTTGAGCGAGGGAAAGAAACGGAAGCAGATCTTCGTTACCTCCGTGGCAGGGGTACCTCACTTGGTGGGCTTCGTCCAAAATGCTCTGTCATTGATGATGATGGGCAGTTGGCCATCGGGAAGTTTCCAAGCGTTAAGGATCAGCGCAGTGTGACCAAAGGTGAAGTATTGGCCATGCGCCTTGCAGCGGTTGCCGGTATTGAGGCTGCCCAGGCTCGTATTGTTTATGCCGAAAACTCTCCAGTTGCTGTCGTGCGTCGTTTTGACCGTACGTTTGAGGGCGCTCGTATTCCTTATTTGTCAGCAGCATCTCTTCTTCAGGCCAATCGGGATGATGAGCGTGCATACAGCGAGATGGCTGAGCGCATTATCGCTACCTGTTCAGACCCAAAACACGATCTGGCAGAGCTGTGGCGTCGTATTGTCTTCAACCTGCTTATCACCAATGTGGATGATCATCTGCACAATCATGGCTTTCTGCATGTCGGTCACGGCCAGTGGCGGCTTGCGCCAGCTTTTGATCTCAACCCATTCCCCGACAAGGATCAGGAGCTTAAAACCTGGCTGACGGAGGAGACCGGCCCGGTATCCTCGATCAAAGAGGTGGTGCGTGTTGCCGGGCAGTTCTGGCTCGAAAGAGAGCAAGCTCTCGAAATCCTTCGGCAGGTCTGTAGAGCCGTAGAGAACTGGCGTGTTGTTGCTCTCACCCCGGCAGTCGGCATGGAGTCTCATGACCTGGACGATGTTGCGCCAGCTTTTGAGCACGCACAAATGAGGCAGGCGGTCACTGTTCTCATGCGGGGTTGAGAGGAAAAAAACAAAACTCACCCATTATCGTTGTAATTTGTCGCATGGTCTGAAACTCCTTGTAAACGTTACTGATATCAAAGGTTTAGTCACTTTTATATCACTGTTTTTCATGTTATTTCAGACCTTTTTTATTTTTTTACCGGACGCTACTGATACTGGTAGGTCGTTATCCCGATGGGGTGACACCGGAAGGGTTGTATGATATGGTGGGCAATGTATGGGAGTGGATGGAAGACTTTTATGATGAAGATAAAGAATGGGATTAAGTATGAGTGACGAATTATATCAGTAAAGCTGATGCTCTGCGCTGCTCCTCCCGGCTCAACGTCTTCGTTCCGGTCAGCGGGGGCGACAGCAGTGTGGGTTTTCGAGTGATTCGTTCCAGTCTTTTTCTTCCTGAAAATCTGGGACTCTGATATCTGGAACTCTGAAAAAGAAAGCTCACTCGGCAAGGAAGAACTGACATGGTAGACTGAAAATTTTTTTTGAGATCAGGCTCCTCCTTTTGCTATGAGACATCCTGCCATTCAGATCTTCTCCCATTCAAACTTGCTGACATTTCTTGCCTTGGGGTCAAAGACGATGCCAATCAGGTAGCGTTCGCCAGAGTATTTCTCATAATATTTCATTTTTTTGATCTGCTCAAGCGGCTCCGTATTGGTCATTTTGAATTCAAACAAGTAGGTTCTCCCTTCGGTGTTCAGTGTCAGATCAATTCTGTCCCTGTTGCTCACATCCTCGGCGATGATATCGACACCGACACTGGCAAAATAGGCATAGAGTACGCTGGCGTAAAAGCCCTCATAGCTCTCGATATCATTGTTGGTAAAATTATTATAGGCAATGCTTGCAAAAAGGCGTTTGATGACTGATTCCAGGCGTTCAACAGCTCCGGCGTTCATGATATCAAGCAGCTCATGGCGGATCGGCTCTTTCTGTGAACCGCTGGTCAACGAACGCAAAATATATTCATTAAAACTGATCTGCACCTCCTTGTTTGGAAATCCCAACTCATAGCCAACTCCCATGCCCGACGGCAGCAATCGCTTGATGGTCAAGTAGCCAGTCTGAAAAAGAATCGTTTCCAGATTGAGATTTTCAATGTCAAAACTGTTGACCAGACTCTTGTCAACGTTGATATTGAGAAAATCAGGGATGTAATAGCGGTTTTTATTGATCAACTCAACCAAAAAGCGCGGAGTACCAGTTTCAAACCAGTAATTGTCGAACACAAACCTGTTTTTGATAAAAAGCAGAATATCATAAGGATTATAAACCTTGTCACCCAAAAAGTTATACCCGTTGTACCATCGTTTTAACTGTTCCATATCGACGCCCTCAAGATATGGAGCAAAAGCGGTCTCCACATCAAGCTGGGTGTAGCCACAGACAGTGCCATAGTCAGGGTTCAGGCTGATATCTTCAAGATTATTCAAACCGCTGAAAAGCGAGACTTTGGAGAATTTGCTTACCCCGGTGAGGAAAGCAAAGCGCAGGTACTCGTCATTCTCCTTGATTTTTGTATAAAAGTCACGCATTCCATCCCGGATGGCGAGAGCCTCAGGAATATTTTCAATATTGTCCAGAATTGGCTTGTCGTACTCATCAACGAGAATAACAACCTTCTGATGATATTTTTTAAATGCTTTTTTGATTAATTCCGCAAAACATTGATTGGGATCCTCTTTCTCGTCGCAGAGGATATCAAGCCGTTCCTGATTGTCTTTCAGGATATAAAAGAGGTTTTTGTGCATGCTTTCCCTGCTGCGTATCCCGCCGCTGAAGCTTATCTTGATGACCGGATATTTCACCTCCCAGTTCCATTGCTCCTCAATCAGAAGACCCCGGAAAAGCTCCCGTTTTCCCTCAAAAATATTTTTCAGCGTATCGAGAAACAGGCTTTTGCCGAAACGGCGTGGCCGCGACAGAAAGACATATTTATACCTGTTGATCAGGTTACAGGCAATCTCCGTTTTGTCGATATAGAGATAATCCTCGTTCATGATCTCGCTGAACGTCTGAATCCCCACTGGCAGCTTTTTCATCGTCAAACTCGATTTAAAACATTAAGCTTTATCATAAACGACAGGAGCATTATGGCCTTTTCTTTTGCATCAAGGGATCACTTTTCTGAAGTCAACAGTATAACATTATTAATTGCAGTTATGGCAATGCAGATAACCACCGTTACCCTCGTTCCTGTTGAATGAAGCCCGGAACGTAACCCTTTATAAAGATACACATAAAGGGATTGCATCTGCAATCGCGTTATAAAGTCAGCTCGACATGTTTTTTCCTCCGAATAACCAGAAGACAATTATCCCCGCAGCAGTTCCTCTCTTCTGTTTCTATTCGCGACCGATTATACTATATTCACTTACGCATCTTTTCTCCTTGTCATCCACAACACCTGCGCTATGGCTTTTTCTTGCCTGCATGTCTCGGAATCAATGAAGTGCAAGCATACACAACAAGGAAAAACCAACATGGTGCTGCTGGAAAATTTTTTACCACCCGATGTGCCGTCGAATAATTTCCTGACAGGGAAGAACAAAGAAGAAAATATGTTATGACCCGGAACTACGACAAGTTGAAGACCCTGTTGATTGAGCTTTTTCAGCTCGACCAGCCTGACCTCGATTTTGGTCTCTACCGCATCATGCACGCCAAAAGTGCGGAGGTGACGCAGTTTCTCGACAAGGAGCTGCTGTCGCAGGTGACGGCGGCGTTTGGCCAGTTCAGGAGCGCCGACAAGGCTGAGATGGAGCGGGAGCTGAACAAAGTTATTGCGGGCGTGGAGGCGGCGGGAATGGAGCCTGAGCAATCGCCCAAGGTGCAGGCGTTGCGCGAGCAGCTCAAAAACGACGGCGTTGATGTGGGACGGCTTGAGAGCGAGGTGTACGACCACCTGTTCAGCTTTTTCCGCCGCTACTACTCCGAGGGCGACTTCCTTGCCAAACGGGTCTACAAGCCGGGAGTGTACGCCATTCCTTACGAAGGCGAGGAGGTGATGCTCCACTGGGCCAACAAGGATCAGTACTACATCAAAACCAGCGAGTACCTGCGCGACTACGCCTTCCGTCTGCGCCCCGATCTGGAGGAGAACCCCATGCGCGTGCACTTCCGGCTGGCGGATGTGGCCGAGGGCGAGCATGGCAACGTGAAAGCCTCCGAAGGCAAGGAGATGCGCTTCAAACTTGCCGACGAGAACCCCGTTTCCCTTGAGGATGGGGAACTCATGATCCGCTTCACCTACAAGCCAGATACGGCAAAGCAAAAGGAGCTGAATGCAGCGGCAGAAGAGGCCATTGCGGCAATGGACGATGCTTCACTGAAAGCGTGGATCACCGAGCTTGGCAAGCCGAACGTCAGGAGTGACGGCAGTTCTTCCGGCACGCGCCTGCGCCTCCATCTCGATCGCTACACCGCACGCAACACTTTCGACTACTTCATCCACAAAGATCTTGGCGGATTCTTGCGCCGCGAGCTCGACTTTTTCATCAAGAATGAGGTGATGCACCTCGACGACATCGAAAATGAGAGCACTTCCCGTGTTGAGCAGTACCTCTCGAAGATCAGGGTGATCCGCAAAATCGCAGGCAAGATCATCGATTTTCTTGCTCAACTGGAGAATTTCCAGAAGAGGCTCTGGCTGAAGAAAAAGTTTGTGGTCGAGACGCACTATTGCATGACGCTCGACCGCATACCGGATGAGTTATATGGGGAGATTGCGGCCAACCCGAAGCAGTGGGAGCAGTGGCGAACGCTCGGGATGCTTGAGACGCTCAATGTTGATAAGCCAGACCTCTTCAGTCAGGCCGAAGTCGGCAGCGTTTCCTACCTTGAGGCGCATCCCTTTTTGATGGCCGATACCGCGCTTTTTGATGAGGCGTTCAAGAGCAGATTACTCTCAACCGTTGAAAATCTGGGTGAAACCCTTGACGGGTTGCTGATGCATGGGGATAATTTTCATGGATTGAATCTGTTGCAGGCGAGGTATCGGGAGCAGGTGAAGTGTGTTTATATTGATCCGCCGTATAACACGACAGAGAACGCCTTTGTATACAAAAATCAATACAAGCACTCTTCATGGGCATCTCTCATCAACGACAGATTAAAACTATCGTATAATTTACTCTCTCGTGGAGGAGTTTGTGCCGTTGCTATTGATGATACTGAATCCAGTATTCTGAAATTATTGCTTGGTGAAATATTTGGTTCTGAAAATTGTGTGTCTACTATTGCTGTTGAAGTGAATCCAGCAGGCCAAAATATTCGTCCAAATACTCCGGCTCGTTCTCACGATTATTTTCATGTCTATGCGAAAAGAATTGATGAGATGAGTATGTTGCTTCGTGTACTAACTCTTGAAGAAGAAAAAGCTTATAAGGAACAAGATGATCAGGGCTATTATCTTTGGGATAACCTGCGTCGTCGTGGCGGTAACTCCAGGCCATCCGACAGGCCAAAGCAGTATTTTCCACTTTTTGCTTCACTTCAACAAAAGAGGGTTAGTGTAGAGCCTTTTGATGGTTGTGAGGAGGTATGGCCGATTGATCCAAAAGGTGAAAAACGCATTTGGCGAGTCAATAAAGATAGTGCCGTCAAATTTATTGCATCTGGCGATATATCATTGCTGGAAAAAGCTGGGCGTCTTGAATTGGTCAAAAAGTCAAGAAAGCCTGAGGGCAGGAAACCAAAGACACTGTGGTATGAATCAGGGTATTCTGCTACCACCTATGGAACTAAGCTTCTGATTGATATTTTGGGGGAGCAGATTTTCAGTTATCCAAAGGCGCTAAAACTGGTGTCAGATGCGATTGGTTATTGGATGTCAGGTGAAGATATGGTGATTGATTACTTCGCAGGTTCCGGCACAACCGCTCATGCCGTCATTGCTCTCAACCGCCAGGATCAAGGCAATCGCAAATACATCCTCGTCGAGCAAGGCGATTACTTCGACACCGTCCTGAAACCCCGCATCCAGAAAGTTGTCTACTCCTCCGACTGGAAAGATGGCAAAGCTACGGTTCCGCAGACAGGCCTCTCCCACGCCTTCAAGGTGCTGAAACTTGAATCCTACGAAGATGCCCTCAACAACCTTGAGCCGCGCCGCACCAGCCATCAGCAACTCACCCTTGATTCTCCTGAAGCTCAGGGGGCGGAGTGCCTCAAGGAGCAGTATATCCTCCGTTACATGCTTGACGTGGAGACACGCGGCAGTCAGTCGCTGCTCAATGTGCAGGCCTTCACTGACCCAACGGCCTACAAGCTTAAAGTGAAGCGTCCCGGTTCGGATGAGAGCTGCGAGGTGAATATCGATCTCCTTGAGAGCTTCAACTGGCTTGTCGGTCTCACTGTTCGCAAGATTGCCGCCCCGCAAAGCTTCAGCGCCTTGTTCGAGCGCGACAGCGAAAAGCGTCTTCGCCTGCATGGCCCCCTCAAGCTGGAGGCCGATGCTCCGTACTGGTTCCGAACCGTCACTGGCACCGTGCCCGATGGCCGCAAAGCGCTCATTATCTGGCGCAAACTCACTGGTGAACCGGAGCAGGATAACCTTGTGCTCGACGAGTGGTTCACCCTGCAAGGCTATGCAGCCAGGGAGAGCGATTTTGCCCTCATCTACGTCAATGGCGGCAATAACCTCGAAAACCTCAAGCAGCCCGGCGACCTCTGGAAAGTGCGCCTCATCGAAGAGGATTTTCACCGTCTCATGTTTGAAGCAAAGGAGGGCGTGTAACGATGGCAACTCCCATTACGCCAGTGCTCTCGTTTGAACGACTGGTCACCGCTATCGGGCAAGTCCATGCCGAGCTGGCCGTACAAGCTTCGCGGGCGGTCAATACAAGCCTCACCCTTCGTAACTGGCTCATTGGTTGTTATATCACCGAGTACGAGCTGCGGGGAGCAGATCGCGCCCAGTATGGAGATAAAATCTTTGAGCTGTTATCGGAACGTCTTATGAAGGCGGGTGTCAGCCGGTCAGAAATGCGGGAACTGAGACGCTATCGTCAATTTTACTTGACTTACCCGTCAATTCGGGAGACGCTGTCTCCCGAATTAACAAACAAGCTTTTGCCTGCTGATACCTTCAACTTTCGGGAGACAGCGTCTCCCGTTTTGGGCATTGCGCCTGCTGAACTTCTGGGCAAGCTGTCGTTCAGCCATATTGTTGAACTGTTACAATGTGAAGATGAGACCAAACGATTATTCTATGAGGTAGAGTGTATTCAGGGCAACTGGTCGGTTCGTGAGCCGCATCATAGCCTTGGAATCGAATCGCCAGTCAACAAGGGAGGCCTCTGATGGCGCGAGCTGGAGCCGCAAAGGGCGCCACCACGGCAAAAAAGCGATCGCCCAATAAGCCACAGGTGCCTTTTGCCCGGAAGCTTGTGGTCAATCAGTGGCTTCTTTCGCTCTTTGGTGTGAAGCGGTTTGAGGAGTTGGCCGACCAGTTGCGGAACGAAACGCAGGAGGGGCTTGATGAGAATAATGTTCACCATTTTCACCATTCGCTGACCGCGCAGCATCTTGATTTGAAGGAGCTTACGGCCGAATTATTGCTGGAGTACGACCAGAATATTGTTCGCCATACGCAGCGGTTGAACGAGCGGCGTATCACGCGCGGCGAGGAGCCGATTGTCTGGAAGTATTTTCAGTATCTCACCCTGCTTTTCACTGAACTCTATCTTGACCGTTATTTTCATGATCCGAAAGCGCTGCTCATGGCACTGAATGCGCAGGTGCTCCTCTACAACAGCGACAAGTCGGATGCTGACCGGATTACCCCGTTTGACGCAACTCTTGAGGCATGGCCGCAGCTCAACAAGCTGGCCTATTGGAGTGCTACTGGCAGTGGTAAAACGCTCTTGATGCACATCAATATTCTGCAATACCAGCATTACCTCAAAGCGCAGGGTGGTCATCGTCTGGAGCTGAACCGTATTCTGCTGCTGACGCCGAATGAGGGGTTGTCGCAGCAACATTTGCGGGAGTTTGAGACGGCAGGCATGGATGCGGAGCTTTTCAGCAAGGATGGGCGCGGCCTCTTTTCGAGCCATGCAGTTGAAATTCTTGAGGTGACCAGGCTTCGTGAAGAGACGGGGGAGAAGACTATCGCCCTTGATTCGTTTGAGGCCAACAACCTGGTGCTGGTGGATGAGGGGCATCGTGGCACCAGCAGCGGGGAGGAGGGTGCGTGGATGAAAGCTCGCAATGCGCTCTGCGAAAAGGGGTTCTCTTTTGAGTACTCGGCAACCTTCGGGCAGGCGGTGAAGGGGAAGCCTGAACTCATTGCGCTTTATGCCAGAAGTACGCTGTTTGACTACTCGTACCGTTACTTTTACGGAGACGGGTTTGGCAAGGATTATCAGATACTCAATCTTGATGAGGAAACACAGCGGAACCATCTTGAACTCTACATGGTTGCTTGCCTGCTCTCATTTTTTCAGCAGCAGCGGCTTTTTCGTGAGCATGAGGCGGCCTTTCGCCCCTTCAATATCGAAAAGCCGTTGTGGATATTTGTCGGCGGCAGTGTGACGGCGTCGCTGCCCACGCGGGATGCTACCGATATTGTGGAGATTCTCTGCTTTCTTGCCCGATATGTGGCCGACCGTGCGGGCTCCATGCAACGGATTGAGCGGGTGATGCATCAGGGTATTGAGACGGCAACAGGTAAAAATCTCTTTGCCGGGCGCTTTGTCTATCTCAATACCTGTGGGCTTACCCCGGCGCAGGTGTTTGATGAGACGCTTTCGACGCTTTTCAATGCACCGGGCGGTGGTCATCTCTCTCTGGAAAACCTGAAGGGGGCGACTGGTGAGCTGGCATTGCGGCTGGGCGCTGAACATGAGCCTTTTGGCGTCATCAATGTCGGCGAAGATGCCAAACTGCTGAAGCTCTGCGAAGAGCATGGCATTTCCACAGCCGACCGTGAATTCAGGGGATCTCTCTTTCATGACATCAACAAGCCGCATTCGCCGGTGAATCTGCTGATTGGTTCAAAGAAATTTTCTGAAGGGTGGAGCAGTTGGCGGGTTTCGACGATGGGGTTGATGAATGTCGGCAAGGGGGAGGGGTCGCAGATTATCCAGCTTTTCGGGCGCGGGGTGCGTCTGAAGGGGTACTGGCTGAGCCTGAAGCGCAGCAACAAGGTGCAGTTGCCGGAGGGGGTTGAACGGCCAAAGCACATTGCGCTTTTGGAGACGCTCGGTATCTTTGGTATTCATGCCGACTACATGGCGCAGTTCCGCGATTTTCTTGAGGAGGAGGGGCTGCCCACCAATGATGATTGCATCGAATTTTTGCTGCCGGTGATCAAAAACCTCGGGTTGCAGAAGCTCAGAATGGTTCGTCTCAAGAGGAGTATTAACGGGATGAGCACCGATTTTGTTGATGCTTTCCGCAAGCTCGGCCCGGTTCCGACTGTTGCCAAACCGGACGATTCAAGCAGGGAGTATCTGCAAAAAAATCAGGTGGTGCTCAACTGGTACCCGAAGATACAGGCAATGCGCTCAAGAGGTTTGCAGGGAGGGGATGCCGAGAATGCGCCGAATGAGACTCATCTTACGCCAAAGCATGTTGCCTTTCTTGACCTCGACCGGCTCACCTTTGAGCTGGAGCGTTTCAAGGCGGAGCGCGGCTGGTATAACCTCAACCTCACCCGCGCAGCCATTGAGGCGCTGCTGGCCGATCAGAGCTGGTACAAACTGCTGATTCCTGCCGGGGAGCTGGACTTCAGGAGCTTTGAGGATGTGCGGCTCTGGGAGGAGATTGCCCTCTCCCTGCTGAAGAAGTACACCGAGCGCTACTACACCTACCGCAAGCGCGAGTGGGAGCTGCCGCATCTGGAGTATCGCGACCTTGAGGGCGACGATCCGAACTTCCTCTCTCTGAAAGAGTCACCGGATGAGGGGTATTACCGGATTATGATCAACAAATCGGAGGAGGAGATTGTGGCCAAACTTGAGGAGCTTAAATGCTCCATCGAGAAGGGTGATCTCAAGCACTGGGAGTTCCGGGGCATGAAGGCGATATGGTTCGATCATCATCTCTATCAGCCGCTGCTCGCTCTCGATCAAAAGGTTGTCGATATCAGCCCGGCCCCGCTCAACAAAGGCGAGCGGCAGTTCGTTGAAGATCTCAAGCGTTTTCATGATGGCAACCCCGACTTTTTCAATTCAAGGAAGCTCTACCTGCTGCGCAACCTGAGCAGGGGGCGTGGTGTCGGCTTTTTTGAGGCGGGCAATTTCCACCCTGACTTTATTCTCTGGCTCATCGGGGATGGCAAACAGCGCATCATTTTTGTTGACCCTAAGGGTATTCGCAACCTCCGGCCAGACGACCCCAAGATCCATTTTCACGAAACCATCAAGGAGATTGAGCAGCGTCTCGGCGACCCGGAGGTGAGTCTCGAATCCTTCATTGTCTCGAACAGCTCATCGGCAGCAATGAGCCTCCAGTGGGGCATGGCAAAGCCGGAGATGCAGCGGCGCAATATCCTGTTTCAGGAGGAGGACAGTGAGCGCTATGTGGGGTGGATGCTTGAGTGATAAATGCTGAAGATATTATTATCTTTCCATGCGGACGCGTCCCGGGAATGCCAGGCTTCAGCCCGGCAGTAAAATGAGTATCTGGTGCTACGCGCCGCCCAGGCGGGCAACGAACGTAACAACAGTGACTTTTTTGTTGAAACATTTTAAAGAATTTTATCATGTCAATACTTTACACCTCCACCACTCTTGGCCCTCTCGTGTTACAGAACCGTATGGTCATGGCGCCGATGACGCGCAGCCGTGCCACTGGCAACATTCCCAACGCGCTCATGGCCGATTATTACGCACAACGCGGAACGGCCGGCCTCATCATTACCGAGGGGGCATCGCCCTCACCGAATGGTTTGGGCTACGCGCGCATACCGGGCATCTTCTCCCAGGCCCAGGTTGAGGGATGGAAAGCCACTACCGAAGCGGTGCACAAGAAGGGTGCAAAGATATTTTTGCAGATCATGCACAGTGGGCGAATTTCTCATCCTCTGAATATGCCTGCCGGCGCTCGCGTTATTGCGCCTTCAGCCGTCGCAGCTTCCGGCGAAATGTATACGGATGCCGGGGGCATGAAGCCTTTTCCTGTTCCAGAGGCGATGACTCTGGAGGATATCAAATCGACCGTTGCCGAGTATGTTCAGGGTGCTAAAAATGCCGTTGCAGCAGGGTTTGACGGCATTGAGCTGCACGGTGCAAACGGCTATCTGCTGGAACAGTTCATTCGTCCGAATTCGAACCTCCGCACGGACAATTATGGCGGTTCGATAGAAAACCGTGCGCGGTTTGTGCTTGAAGTGGTCAATGCAGTGATTGCGGCTATTGGCAGAGAGAAGGTTGGTATCCGGCTGTCTCCATTCGGCGTCTTTCAATGACGTGCCGCTATACGACGATATGGCGGATGATTATACCTGGCTGGTCCAGCAGCTTAATCTTTCATCTCCGGTGTATATCCACATCGTGGATCACTCTTCAATGGGTGCGCCGATCGTGCATGACAGCATAAAGGAGACGTTCCGCAATACCTTCAAGGGTACGTTGATTCTTTCTGGAGGTTACGATGCCAAGCGAGCCGAAAGCGATCTGGCAGCGGGCAAAGGTGACCTTATTGCCTTTGGAATGGGTTTTCTTGCCAATCCCGACCTTGTTCAACGATTGAAAACCGGAGCCGCCCTGAACGTCCCTGATAGGGAAACGTTATATACCCCGGGGCCGAAGGGATATACGGACTATCCGGTGTTGCAAGAATAAATTGTTAAATTTGACGTTTGAACGCAGTGCTTTTGTCGTCTCCAGACAACGTGAAAAAAACATGGATGCAAATTAAGGAGCAAAAGCCATGCACATACCGGATGGATATTTAAGTCCTGCAACTTGCGGGGTATTTGGTGCAGTGATGATCCCGATTTGGATGGCTGCTTCGAAAAGGATTAAAAAAACATTGAACGTGAGGCAGGTTCCCTTTCTGGCAATTGGCGCAGCGTTCAGCTTTGTCATCATGATGTTCAATGTGCCCATTCCCGGTGGATCGACGGGTCATGCGGTTGGGGGGGTTCTTGTTGCTATTCTTTTGGGGCCATGGGCGGCTTGTATTGCCCTTACTGTTGCCCTGGTCATTCAGGCGCTTTTGTTTGGAGATGGCGGTATAACGGCCATTGGTGTGAATTGTTTTAACATGGCAGTTGTGCTTCCTTTTACAGGGTATTATGTTTACAGATTGATCAGTTCGAACAGCCCGGCGGGTTCCAGGAGACGTATCATTGCTGCTGGAGCTGGTGCGTACGTGGGCATTTGTGTGGCAGCTCTCTGTGCCGGTATCGAATTTGGACTTCAACCGTTACTGTATCATACGGCAAATGGTCAGCCGTTGTACTCTCCTTATGGCCTGAATGTTGCTGTCCCTGCAATGGTTTTGGGGCATCTTCTTGTTATTGGATGGGTTGAGGTTCTGGTGACCGCATTGGTTGTAAAATATTTACAAAAAGAGGATTCTGTTTTTTTGGAAGGGGGCAGATCATGACGCTTGCCAAAAAACTCTGGGCAGGAATTGGTGTCTTAATGGTACTGTCGCCTCTGGGGTTGATGTTGCCGGATCGTTTTAAGGCTGGAACGGCTTGGGGTGAGTGGGGGGTTGATGAACTTCAGAAAATGAGAGGCTCTGTCCCGCAGGGTATTCAGAAACTTTCCGACTTGTGGAAAGCTCCGCTGCCTGATTATGCTTTTCAGGGATGGGAGGGAAAGGATCTCTTTCATTCGAGTTTTGCCTATCTTATCTCTGCGGTTGTTGGCATTGCGATTATCGCGGGCTTGGCGTTGTTGGTAGGCAAAGTGCTGGTGAAAGAGCATGAATAAGGTATTACACAAAAGGCGTGATTTTATAGAGCGTTCACTGTTGAGCGCTCTTGTTTTTATTAAAGATGCAACCCTTTCTGAAGAGTGTGCCAATCGGAAAGGTTTTTTGCAGTCGCTGGATCCCCGTTTAAAAACAATATCGTTGTTGGCTTTTCTGTTTACCGCAGTCTCCTTGAAAAGCGCTGGATTGATAGCCTCTCTTTATGGCTTATGTTTATTCCTTGCCGTTTTTTCAAGAATTCCACTCAACCACTTTTTGACAAGAACATTGCTCTTCATCCCGTTGTTCTCTCTCTTCATTGTGCTTCCAACCTTGTTCAGCTTTGTTACGCCAGGTGAGCCGGTTTTCTCTTTCCATCTTTTGGGGATCAATGGTATCATTACTCGTCCTGGTTTGAATGGGGCTCTCTTGTTTGTGGTCAGGATTGCCACCTCGGTATCGCTGGTTGTTTTATTGTCTTTGACAACCCGGCACTCGGATTTACTGAAGGTTTTAAGGATATTTGGTGTGCCGCAGCTTTTTGTTTTTACCGTATCAATGTGTTACCGCTATCTTTATCTCTTTGCCACGATGGTCGAGAACATTTTTACCGCAGTGAAAAGTCGTGTCGGGGTGGTGTCGCATCACCGGCATGGTCAGAAGGTTGTGGCCTGGAATATTGCCAATACATGGAACAGAACGACACAAATGAGTGAAGAGGTCTATTTGGCGATGGTTTCGAGGGGCTATACCGGTGAGCCTCGACGCTTGTCTGAATTTCATGCGACGCCGAAAGAGTGGTTCTGGCTGTTGTGCGCAGTGATCATCTGTGCAGGCCTGTTGTATAGAGGAGCTACACTGTGAGTGACATTATTTATGAAGTAAAGGATGTGCAATACTCCTATCCTGGAAAATTTCCTGCGCTGTGCGGTGTTGATATGACTATTCGGTCGGGCGACAAGATTGCGGTTATTGGCGCTAACGGAACGGGAAAGTCGACGTTGTTGCATCTCCTTGATGGACTGATATTCCCTCACCATGGTCACGTGACCGCCTTCGGGGAGAGGTTACTTGAACATTCGCTGTTTGATGAAAAGGCGGCACACCGCTTCAGACGAAGGGTCGGTCTTGTTTTTCAGAATGCCGATATCCAGTTGTTTTGCCCTTCAGTGAGAGAGGATATTGCTTTTGGGCCGCTGCAGTTTGGTATTGCAGAGGAAGAAGTTAACCGCCGTATCACGGAGGTTGCCCAAGTTTTGGATATTCACCATTTATTGGACAGGGTTCCCCATCAATTAAGTATCGGAGAGAAAAAGCGGGTTGCAATCGCCTCTGTTCTTGCTATTGATCCTGAGGTCTATTTATTCGATGAACCGACAGCGGGGCTCGATCCTTTAACCGTCCGGCACATTATTGATTTTATGGTTACTGCCAACCGGCAGGGAAAGACCATCATTACCGCGACGCATGACTTGCATATTATCGGGGAGATAGCCGATACGGTTTATGTGTTTGGTCGGAACAAGAGGATTGTCAGGGGTGGCTCTTCTGCATCTGTTTTAAATGACCGGGTACTCCTTGAATCGAATAATCTGATACATATTCATCGACATCACCATGATGGCAAGGAGCATGTTCATCAGCATCTGCCATTGGAGCAGCATGACTGAAGAACTGGTTGTGGAGCTTATGAAAATCCCTGTGGTGGGGCGGTTTCAAAGATTGAACAGCGATCCCAACAGCCATGAAATAGCGCTGATGACCACCGACCCCGCTACGGCCCACCAGAAGCCGTCAATGGTGAATCCACTGACGAGTACCGCAGCGAATTGCAGGAGAAGGGCGTTGATGACGAGGAGAAAAAGCCCCAGGGTGAGAATGATAAAGGGGATGGAGAAAAACAGCATGACCGGGCGTACAATGGTGTTGATCAGGCCAAGCACAAGCGCCACTGCAATCGCTACTCCGAAGCTTTTTATATGAATGCCGTCAAGGATATGTGCGGTGGCATAAACCGCGAGCGCGTTAATAAGCCATTGAATCAGGATGTGCGTCATCGTCTTTTCTCTGTTAGCTTTGCATTGAATCTCACCCTTGAAAGGTAAGAAAGTTGCGTGAATGCACAAGTTAACACTCTCATCAGATATTCAGTTCCTCAAGGGCGTCACGCAGTGTTGAACATCCAGCAATGGTTATCGGCAGATTTTTCAGCGATGGCTTCAGCTCCCGGGTATTGGCTTCGGGCAGAACGATGCGTTTGAAGCCGAGGTGCGCCGCCTCCCTGATGCGCCGTTCGCTGTCGCTGATGGCCCTGAGTTCACCGGCAAGGCCAATTTCTCCGCCGCAGACGGTTGCCGGATCGACCGGGCGGTTCATGAGTCCTGAGGCAATGGCGGCTGCTATGGCAAGGTCTGCAGCAGGCTCTGCCAGTTTGAGCCCTCCGGCTATTTTTACAAAGACATCCTGCCCCCAGGTTTCAATGTGCAGCCTGTTTTCAAGCACCGCAAGAATAATCGACATCCTCTTCAGGTCGAAGCCGGTGCTGATGCGCTGAGGCATGGAATAGTTGGTTTTGGAGACCAGCGCCTGAACCTCCACCAGAAGGGCCCTTGTCCCCTCAATGGCCGCAAGAATCGAGTTGCCGGGCACATCGGTTCTTCGTCCGGAGATAAAGAATTCCGAGGGGTTGCTTACCTCTTCGAGGCCGGTTTCATCCATCCGGAAAACACCGATTTCATTGGTTGAGCCAAAACGATTTTTAACTGAGCGGATTATCCGGTAGCGCTGGTAGCCCTCTCCCTCAAACTGCAGGACGGTATCGACCATGTGCTCAAGAGCCTTCGGGCCTGCCAGCGCTCCTTCCTTGGTGATATGGCCGATAATCATCAAAATAAAGTTCTGTTGCTTGGCCGCCCGGATAAGTGAGGCGGCGCACTCCCGTATCTGGGTGATGGTGCCCGCAGAGCTCTGGTACTCCTCTGAGTGGACGGTCTGGATAGAATCTATGATGACCAGCGCAGGTTTTTCCCGTTCCATGAGCGCCAGAATGCGTTCAAGGTTCACTTCCGGTACGAGCCAGAGGTTTTCTGCCTTGATGGAGAGTCGCTGGGCTCGTTCGCGTATCTGGTTTGGTGACTCTTCGCCAGAGATATAGAGTACTTTTGCTGGAGCGAGACGGGGCGCAAGCTGCAGCATGAGGGTTGATTTGCCGATACCGGGCTCTCCGCCAACCAGCACGGCTGATGCCTGCATGAGCCCGCCTCCTAGTACCCGGTCGAGCTCGCCCATGCCGGTCATGATCCGTTTGAACTCTGAGGGAACGGCGTCATGCAGGTTCTGCACAACGACAATGGCTCCTGCCGAAGCCGATCGCTGTTTTTTTGGTTCGGGGTCGATGTGAGTCTCCACAAGGGTTCCCCAGCTCTGGCATTCAAAACATTTTCCCTGATATTTCAGGGAGACCGCACCGCAGTTTGAGCAGATATATTTTGTGACACTTTTGGCCATGATGCCTTACAGCCCGTTCGTACGCTGGAACGACTGAAGCGTATTTTTCAGGAGCATGGCAATGGTCATGGGACCGACACCACCGGGAACAGGAGTCATGGCCGAGGCAACCGCTGAAACGCCTTCATAATCAACATCGCCGACCAGACGATAGCCGCTCTTTGTTGATGCATCCTCAATGCGGTTGATGCCGACATCAATGACCACCGCATCCGGCTTTACCATATCAGCAGTGATAAAGCCCGCTTTTCCGATAGCGGCAATGAGAATATCAGCCTGCAGGGTGTAGAATGGAATGTTTTTGGTTGCGGAGTGACAAATGGTGACGGTACAGTTTGTTGCCTCAAGTTTCTGGAGCATCAGGTTGGCCATAGGTTTGCCGACAATGTTGCTTCGTCCGACCACCACGCAGTGCTTGCCTTTTGTCTCAATGTTGTATCGGCCAAGCAGCTCAAGAATGCCATAAGGGGTGCAACTGACAAAACATTTGTCGAGATGCCCCATCACCAGTCGTCCCAGATTTTCAGGATGAAATCCGTCAACATCTTTCGATGGATCGATAGCGATAGTAACGGCAAATTCATCAATCTGCTTCGGCAGTGGCTGCTGCACCAGAATACCGTGGACCGCCGGATCATTGTTCAACTCCCGGATGGTCTTGAGCAGATGCTCCTGGGTGGTGTCGACAGGCATTTCAATAACGGTTGAAATCATGCCGATCTCTTTGCATGTTTTGGCTTTATTGCGTACATAAACCTGCGATGCGGGATCCTCGCCGACAATGATAACCGTCAGTCCGGGTACTTTGCCGGTTTGTGCTCTGTAGTTGTCAACGCTCTCCTTGAGTTCGTTTTTCAGGTCAAGCGAGACCTTTTTTCCGTCGATGATAAGCATGGTTGATGAGGCTTTGTAAGTGTAATGTTTCTGGGTTGGAAATGAATATCAGAACCACAATATATACGATCAAAAATTCATCGAAGCAGCAAATATCAAACGAGAAAAATTACCAGATGTTGGTGGTGGAATGATATGAAATTACATTTTTATTTCTTTTTCCTCAAAAATATAACAACACATGATTCAAGCAATAAAGGCTATTATAGGTTATGCCATAATTGTATGTGGGCTTTCGGGTATTTGTGGCTCTGTATTAGCAGCTATAGTTTTACCGCAATTTGACAATAAAGCAACATTGGGTTTGATTATAGGTTGTTTCGTTCCGTTTTTTCTTTTTTATGTTCTGAATGATTTGGATGGCGACCGTGTTTTTCCGGGGTTGTTTGAAGATTTAAAAAAAAGTTTAAAAAAGTGACTGGAAATTTCATTTTCATATAGTCAGAAAATACAGCTTTTTTAAGTCAAAAATATCAAAAAGTGGTTTCTATAGGTAGTGTTTTGGTTGAGAAAGATCTTTTGAAGGCCTTTTTTTCCTGCGATCTCTATGAGTGCCGTGGAGCGTGCTGTGTTGAGGGGGAGCTTGGCGCCCCTTTATCGCCTGATGAGGCATTGCAGCTCAAGGAGTTGCCGGAGGAGCTGCTCAGGATGCTTCCTGAAAAAGGGTTGCGTTATCTCAGGCGTCACGGCTCTGTTGAGGTTTATCAAGGGGTTCAGTACACGAGAACAGTTGAGAACAAGGAGTGTGTTTTTACCTGTGTTCGTGATGGAATAACCTTCTGCGCCATTGAAATTGCCCATCGCGAGGGCATTCTGGGGTTCGACAAGCCGATATCCTGCCGATTGTTTCCGATAAGGGTAAGAAAAAAGTTTGGTTTGGATTATCTTGTGTATGAACAGCACTTGATGTGCCGTGCTGCCAGAAAGGCGGGCGGGGAGTGCAAGGTACAACTTATTGATTATGTCACTTCTGCGCTTGAGTCATTGTATGGTCGTGACTGGGTACTGGATCTGAAAGCGTATGTCGATGCATCTTCCACTCTATAATGGCTGATATCAGGCTTCAACAGAAGCAAACATTACAATTTTCTGCCCAGCAGATACTCAGCAGTCAGCTTCTTCAGCTCCCGATGCAGAATCTTGAAGAGCGGATTTATGAAGAAGTGCAGGAAAATCCCCTTCTGGAACTTGTTGAAGAGCGAAGAGAGGGTGAAGGGGATGGTGAGGGCCAGAGTGATCGGTCAGTTGGTGACGATATTTTTGACTCGGTTGAACGGTTCAGTAAAAGCTCTCTCAAAGAGCGCTCAGAGGTTCCCCCTTCAGGAGAAACATCTGAGGGACGGCTTAACTTAACTCATGAAAATCCTTCAAAAGAGCGTTTTTTTCAGGCGATACAGCATGACACTTTTCATGAGACGCTGCTGAAACAACTCGCATTGCATGAAGATGTCAAAGAGCGTGAAGTGAGGATTGCCATTGAAATTCTTGGTAATCTTGATGGTGACGGTTACTTGACCGAAAAGGACGAAGTCATTATTGACAGTCTGCTCTTTCAGGGACTTGATGTGAGCGTGAGTGAGCTGGAAGCTGTTCTGCGCAAAATCAATGTTCTGGATCCCCCGGGGGTGGCTGTGCGTAATTTGCGTGAACGGCTTCTGGTGCAGTTGCAGGTTTCGGCAAACCGTTATGACGCGAGAACCTTTGAACTTGCGACAAGAATTCTTCATGACTATTTTAACGATTTTCTTCACCGGCGTTTTGAATTGCTGATTAAAAAGCTGGGAGTGGCGAGGGAGATGGTCGAAGCGGCAGTTTCGGCCATTATTGCCCTTGACCCTCATCCCGGTATTTTTCATGATGAAGGTGGCCACTATATTACCCCCGATTTTGTGGTCACCTACGACAATGGCGAGCTGACCGCAGCACTCAATGACCGAAGCGCTCTTTCAGTCAAGGTCACTGACCGATATCAGGAGCTTCTCAAAAACAGGAAAGCCCCTAAAGAGGAAAAACAGTTTATACGGAAGAACTTGCAGCGGGCCCAGGAATTTACAACAGCAATAGCAATCCGACGCCAGACACTGCTTAAAGTGATTGAGGCATTGATGAAGCATCAGTATGCTTTTTTTATGTCCGGACCGGAGCATGTTGTGCCCCTGGGCATGAAAACTATTGCTGCTGAGACCGCTCTTGATATTTCAACTATCAGCCGGGCGGTCAATGGAAAATATGTTCAGACTCGTTTCGGGGTTTTCGAGTTGAAGTATTTTTTCAGCGCAGGACTCTCGACTGAGGAGGGCGATGATCTGTCGAGCAAGATTATCCGGCAGTATATTGCCGAAATAGTAAGTGATGAGGATCCGAAGAATCCGTTGAGTGACGATACGATGACGGAGATGCTGGTGAAAAGAGGAGTGCACATTGCGCGCAGAACGGTTGCAAAATACCGTGAACAAATGCAAATTCCAGTGGCAAGATTAAGAAAAAAAATATTTTAATTGATGAAGAATACAGAGAGGTCACAAATCCGTTCAACAACGGTTATTGGTGTTATACGCGATGGTAAGGCTGCGCTCGGAAGTGATGGCCAGATGACACTTGGCAATACGGTTGTAAAGCATTCAACCAGAAAGATCCGGAGGTTATATCAGGGAAAGCTTGTTGCCGGTTTTGCGGGAGCAACCGCAGATGCCTTGACCCTGCTTGACCGCTTTGATACGAAGCTTGAGGCCTATAATGGCAAGCTCGACCGGGCGGCTGTGGAGCTTGCCAAAGACTGGAGAACCGACAAGTATCTCCGCCGTCTTGAGGCGATGCTTGCCATTGTCAGTAACGACAAGGCGCTGATTATTTCGGGAACCGGTGATGTCATTGAACCGGAGGATGGTATCGTTGCGATTGGCAGCGGAAGTATGTATGCGCTGGCAGCAGCCCGATCACTCATGAAACACACCTCTCTTTCTGCAAAGGAGATTGTGCTTGAGAGTTTGAAGATCGCCGCCGATATCTGTATTTATACCAACGATCATATTATAGTTGAAGAGGTTTGAACGAGGCATCGGCGCTTTGCATTCAGGGTCTGCCGGGTTGCAGATCTTGAGCAGTTTTTTGTAATCTACAATTCATTGCAGGGATATGAGTACTAAAAGTTCTATTGCTGAGAGTAATTTGACTCCGAACCAGATTGTCTCGCAGCTCGATAAATATATTATTGGCCAGAAGGATGCGAAAAAATCTGTCGCCATTGCCTTGCGCAACAGGCTGCGCCGTCAGAATGTGAGTGATGAGCTTCGCGATGAGATTATGCCCAATAACATCATCATGATTGGGCCGACCGGCGTTGGTAAAACTGAAATTGCCCGCAGGCTTGCCAAACTGGCAAGGGCTCCGTTTGTGAAGGTTGAAGCTTCAAAGTTTACTGAAGTGGGATATGTCGGGCGGGATGTGGAGTCGATGATCCGTGACCTTGTCGATCAGTCGGTGGCTATGGTGAGAAGCGAGCGTTCCGAAGAGGTTCGCGAAAAGGCTGCGCTCCTTGTTGAAGAGCGTCTGCTTGATATTCTTCTTCCTCCGGTTGCTTCTTCGCATGATTCTGGTAATGAGGAGAGTGGTGACGAAGAGGGGAACGAGACGCCAGCATCTGATCACCAGGATAAATCACTCGAGCTTAACCGCCGCAGTCGCAAGAAGATGCTGGAACGTCTCCGCAATGGCAAGCTTGAGGATCGTCAGATTGAGATGGATATTTCCGGTGATTCGCCAGGCGGGATGATGCAGGTTTTCGGCCCTCTCGGGCAGATGGAGGAGATCGGTGGGATTATGCAGGATCTTATGAGCGGACTTCCACGGAAAAAGAAAAAAAGAAGGGTGTCGATTGCTGAAGCGCGCAAGCTTCTTGAGCAGGAAGAGGTGCAGAAGCTTATTGATATGGAGAGCGTTGTCAAGGAGGCGATCAACAAGGTCGAGCAGTCCGGAATTGTCTTTATTGATGAGATTGATAAAATAGCCTCACCCTCTACGGGAGCTGGCGGCAAGGGGCCGGATGTCAGTCGTGAGGGGGTGCAGCGTGATCTTCTTCCTATTGTTGAAGGTTCCAATGTTGCGACCAAACATGGCATGGTGAAGACCGACCATGTGCTCTTTATCGCTTCAGGTGCCTTTCATGTGGCAAAGCCTTCAGATCTTATTCCTGAGTTGCAGGGCCGTTTTCCAATCAGGGTTGAACTGAAAAGCCTGACTGAAGAGGATTTCTATTTGATTCTTACACAGCCGGATAATGCTCTTATCAAGCAGTATTCAGCGCTTCTCGGAACAGAAGGTGTTGATTTGACCTTCAGTGAAGGGGCTATCCGCGAGATTGCCAGAATTGCTGCAAAAGTCAATGAAAGTGTTGAAAATATCGGCGCGAGAAGACTTCACACTATCATGACCAATCTTCTTGAGGAGCTGATGTTCAATATTCCTGAGAACTTTTCTGATGACCGGGTGGAGATTGACGAGACCATGGTGAAGGAGAAGCTGAACCATGTGGTGGCAGACCGCGATCTCAGCCAGTATATTCTTTAAAAGCCCCGTAGGGGCCACATATTGGTAGCCTTTACGAATTCTTGCCATAAACGAATCGAGGATGAGCGTCATGACAATACTTGTTCTTAACGGGCCGAACCTTTCCCGGCTTGGAAAGCGTGAGCCGGAAGTGTACGGCTATAGAACTCTTGATGATATAAACCTCGAACTTAAGGAGAGTTTTCCGGAACTCTCCATTGAGTTTTTTCAGTCTGAAGATGAGGGCGCGTTACTGGAAAAACTCTTTCATATAGAAGACAAGGGAGGATATACCGGCGTTGTGCTGAACGCAGGAGCGCTCACTCACTACTCTATTGCTCTGCGCGATGCTATCAGTGCCGTCACTATTCCTGTTGTGGAGGTTCATCTTTCAAACATCTATGCCCGCGAGGAGTTTCGACGCACATCGGTGATTTCAGAAGTTTGTGTCGGAGTGATCAGTGGCTTCGGAGCGAACAGCTATCATCTTGGCATCAGAGCTCTTCTGGGCATTGTCGGCAACAATCAGTTGTAGCCTGTTTTTTTATTCTTTAGAATATTTTTTCAGGAGTTTGCGCATCTCCTCAATGCGTCTTCGATCACTTTCTATGCGAATGGGCTGGTTAAGAGCGGTTGTCATCAGGCTGATGGCTTCCTCCCGGTTATCGTTCTTGATACAGATGAGGGCAAGTTCATGGTAATTCCTGATGATTCCTGGATCAATACTGATTGCTTTTCTGAATGCTTGTTCGGCCAGTTCATAATCTCCCTCTGGAACGTTGCCAATGAAGGCGTTGCCTACCATTCTTCTGAACCATCCGATACTGGCAGCTTCACGATAATAAGAGCCCAGCATGGAAAGTGCAGTTTCGTCGTTAGGGTTTAATCGTAGAGCGGTATCAAGTTCTCTTTTAATTTCCCGTGCCCGCTTTAATTTTTCCTTTGTGCCGACGTTGTCTGCCATCATCCCGAGCGATGCAGCAAGCCAGGTGTGTCCTTTTCCATTGGTGCTGTCAATACTTATCGTGGTGCGGGCATATTCCTCTGCCTTTCGGTAATGTTGCAGCCGGATATCGTTTTTTTCATGAGGTAGAGATTCGCCAAGACTTACCTGCAGCCGGGCAAGTTTCCAGTAAACCTCAACGTTTTCGGGATTTTTTTGTAGTGACAGGGTGTAGATCGAATCGGCTTTAGGGTAGTTCATCTTCCATAACTCCTTGTCAGCAAGATCAATCAGCGCTCTGGTTTGTTTTTTCCCTGCGGCTTTTGCCTGATGAGAGGGGTAGGGTATCGTCAGTGAAAAGGCAAGAAATAAGTATATCCAGAGATGGTAGAAGCAGGGGCGATGTGGAGTTGTCAGCATTTTTTTATTTGAACCAGATTGCATCCGGGTATTTGTGGTGAAGATGTTTGTCAAACCCGAGCCAGTGGCCTGATGGAAGCATCATCATCATTATGGCAAATGCCATGAATGGAGGTAGGGTAAAGTTGAAATAGCCGCCCGCAGCAAAATTAAGCACCATGAAGAGCGCAAATGCGGCATTAAATCGTACCGCAACGCCGAAAACAAGTCCGAGACCGATGATGAGCTCTCCGATGGTAACGATCCATGCGATCGGCAGTGCCAAAGGTATGGCAAAGTGTTCAAGGTAGCTTGCCTGAAAGGAGTTTGCAGGGAGTTCAGCAAGTCGTTTGATGAAAAATCCCTGCATGAGGTCGCTCCATAACCACCCTTTTACCAGCTTGTGCCAGAAACCGTAAAGAAAAAAAGCAGCAAAGAGATATCGTCCAAGCAGAAAAAGAATAATTCCGATTTTTCTGAAAAGAGGATTGTTCATTGCCACCCTGTTATAGTCCATTACGTTTAAAGATAATATCAACACTTTTTTTCAGTTTGCCAAGAATCGTCTCAGCGCTGAAGAGCCGGGCGATATCATCAGCATCAAGATAGTTCAGCAACTCTTCATCTTTCAGAAGCAGGTCACGCAGGTGCACCTTGGTTGACCAGCTCTCCATGGCGTTGCGCTGCACCAGCTTGTAGGCCACTTCTCGGGTCAGTCCTTTCGCAGTGAGCGCAAGTAGCACTGTTTGTGAGGTGGTAAGGCCGTAGGATGAGTTGAAGTTCTCCTCCATCCTCTCAGGATAGACAAGCAGGGTATCGAGCGCGTCACTGAAGGTGCGCATCATGTAGCAGAGCGCTGTTGTTGAGTCTGGCATGATAATGCGCTCAACCGATGAGTGAGAGATATCGCGTTCATGCCAGAGCGCCACATTTTCCATGGCGGCCAGTGAATTGGAGCGGACGACACGGGCAAGTCCGGTCAGGCGTTCGAAGGTGATCGGGTTGCGTTTGTGGGGCATGGCGGAGCTTCCTTTCTGCCCTTTGCTGAAAAACTCTTCTGCTTCTCGAACCTCTGTCCGTTGCAGGTGGCGCAGTTCAACCGAGAACTTTTCGATGGAGGATGCGATGATGGCAAGCGTTGTGGCATATTCAGCGTGCCGGTCGCGCTGGAGAATCTGCGTCGAAATGGATGATGGGGTCAAGCCAAGTTTTTGGCATACTGCGGCTTCGATGTCGGGCGACAGGTGCTGATAGGTGCCGACTGCACCTGAGATTTTACCGACAGAGATTGTCGCGACAGCCTTTTTCATCCGTTCGAGGTTACGGAGCATCTCCTGATGCCAGAGCAGCAGCTTCAGGCCAAAGGTGGTTGGCTCGGCATGAATACCGTGGGTTCTGCCCATTTCAAGCGTGTACTTGAACTCCATCGCCCTTTTTCCAAGTACCTCAATAAGACGTTCAATATCGGCGACAAGAATTTTACCGGCATCGCGCATCTGCATGGCGAGCGACGTATCGCCAACATCCGATGAGGTGAGCCCTTCGTGAATATAACGCGATTCAGGCCCTACGTTATTGGCCACATTGGTCAAAAAGGCAATAACGTCGTGCTTCGTCTCCTTCTCAATTTCAAGAATCTCAGCAACGTTGAAGGTTGCCTTTTCTTTGATGACAGCAAGCGCCTCAGCAGGCACAATCCCCGCCTCCATACGTGCTTCGACTGCGGCAATTTCAAGCTGCAGCCAACGCTGGAATTTGGCCTCTTCTGTCCAGATTGCGGAAATATCTTTTGGGGAATAACGTGGAATCACTTGAAAAATCAGTTTAGTGAGTTGTTGAAAAGTTGTTCAATATAACGACCGGAATCATCAAACTTCATGGTTTTTCGGAATTTGTCATTTCTTGATAGATCTGTCGGATATAGTTGAGAGCAGCATCGCGGTCATAAGGGATGAGTCCGTCAATGACAGCATTTTCCATCCTTTTTTTGATCATTCCTACAGTTTTTCCTTCAGGCAGTCCGAGGAGCTCCATGATATCTTCGCCACTGACAGGGGGGCGCCATTTGGCAAGCTGGTCTTTTTCGCCAACTTCAGCAATTTTTTCTTCAACATGATTGAAATTGCTCCTGATCCGGGATACTTTTCGCGGATTTTTGCTGGTTACGTCGGCTTTGCAAAGGTTCATGAGATCCTGCAGATCTTCTCCGGCATCAAACATGAGGCGTCGAATGGCTGAATCGCTGATCTCCTCTTTCGACAAGGGGATCGGTCGGTGGTGCAGACGGACCATTTTCTGGACATAGGCAAGTGGATCGAGCGGCCAGCGCATCTCCCTGAAAATTTTTGCAACGATTTTTATACCAACCGCATCGTGACCGTGGAATGTCCAGCCAGCACTTTTCGTGAAGCGCTTTGTTGCCGGTTTTGCAATATCGTGCAGAAGCGCGGCAACTCTCAGCCAAAGGTTGCCGGAGTATGCAGCAATATTGTCGATCACCTGAAACGTGTGGAAGAGGGTATCCTTGTGCCCCATGCCATCAACCTGTTCTATTCCGGCCATGGCAGCAACTTCGGGCATAATCTCCTTCAGCAATCCTGTTTCGTAGAGAATAATCAGTCCTTTCGAGGGGCGCGGGGCAAGCATGATTTTGAAAAACTCATGACTGATTCTCTCGATTGAAACAATACGTACCCTTTCGTGTATGGCTTTCATGGCATCAATTACTTCAGGAAACAACGTGAAGTCAAGCTGGGCAGCAAACCTTGCTGCCCGCATCATGCGCAGCGGATCATCGGAAAAAGTCTGTACTGGATTAAGAGGCGTTCTCAGGATTCCTGCCTTGAGATCTTCAATCCCGTTGAAGAGGTCGATGATCTGGTTTCGTCCTTCGTTGTTGAGTACGAGGGCCAGCGCGTTGATGGTAAAATCCCGTCGTGAAAGATCGTCGTCAAGCGTCCCGATGAGTGTGACCGGTTTTCTTGAATCTGCGTTATAGGACTCTTTGCGGGCGCCGACAAGTTCAACTTTAAAGGTGCCCAGGATGGGGTCGCAAAGTTCAAGCTGTGCTGTGCGGAATCGTTCAAAAAGCACAAAATTTCTGCCGTGCAGTTCTTCGTGTACGTTTTTTGCGAAAGGGACCGGGTCGCCGATGATCATAATATCGATATCGGTGCAAGGCCGCTGCATGAGCATGTCGCGAACATAGCCTCCAACAAGGTAACAGCCCATGCCGTCCCTGTCGGCAAGGTCGCCGATATGATAGAGGATTTCGGGTATGTTCTGTGGTGAGAGTGTTGTCATTACTTATGCACCCGGCGATGGTCAGTCATTCAAGTAAAGCTGCGTTGGCGGAAATTTCGGCAGTGATTTGACCTGCAACCATAATGGCCCTTCGTCCGTCTGATGAGCTGACAGCCATAGGGGTATTGTCTCTGACGGCGTTGATAAAATGTTCAAGTTCGTCGCGCAGTGCATTTATTTTCGGAACTTCCGGATGGATATAATCCAGCACCATCCCCTTCATGGCTTCTTGAATTTCACCAAACTGCTCAAGTATTTTTCGAGCAGCAAAAGATTTCAGCGGGTTTTTTGATGACGCCTCTTCCGGCTTGACGAGTCTGTAGATATCTGATTTTCCGGTGGTCAGGTCAAGTGATGCATAACTTTTCGGATCAGCACAAAAAAAACGAAGCTTGCGTATCCTGCTCCGGCTGAGACGGCTTGCAGTAACGTTAGCCGTAGCGCCGTTGACAAAATCAATTCTGGCGGTTGCCATGTCGAGCTCGTTGGAGAAGACTTTGACTCCTGAAGCTGCAATGTGCTTTATGTTGGACGGTATGAGGGAGAGGACAAGGTCAATGTCGTGGATCATGAGGTCAAGCACCACGGAAACATCGGTAACCCTTTTTGAAAAGCCGGTTAATCGTTCGGCCTGTATGTAGATTGGCTGGCCGATATAAGCTTCAACAGCTCGCAGTGCAGGGTTGAAGCGTTCAATATGGCCAACCTGGATGCGTACCTTGTTTTCCGCCTCAAGCCGTATAAGTTCATCGGCCTCTTCAACCGTTGTGGTTATGGGCTTTTCAATGAAGAGGTGCAACCCCTCCTTTAGAAGGGTGCAGGCAATGTTGTAGTGTGAGCTTGTCGTCGTTGCAAGCACTGCAGCATCACAAACTTTTGCGAGCAGTTCAAGCGAGCCGAAGCAGTTGACATTGTATTTTTTAGCCATCTCTTCAGCACGGACGCTGTCGAGATCATAAATGCCTGCAAATTGAAGATCAGGCGATTCCAGCGCGATTTCTGTAAGGAGTTTTGTGTGAAACTCTCCGAGCTTGCCGACTCCAATAACCCCAATATTCATAGATGTCTCTCCTGTATCAATAAGGTTTCTGGATCAGCTTCGTTAGTAATTGGCCACTTCCGTCGGGGTGTCAAGGGCTTCAATTCTGTACTTGAAAAGGCTCAGTGCAATAAGAGCTCCGGCAACAGTCAAAATGCCTGCGACAATATAGGGCGCATGAAAGTTCATGCCGTAGAGTATACTTCCAAAGAATGGGCCCATGATACGGGCAAAAGAGTTGACTGACTGTGAGAGTCCGAGAATCTGGCCTTGCTGCTGCTTATAGCTGTACAGTGAAATCATGGAAAGGTTAATTGGCGCAACCAGACTGGTGCCAACAGCAAAAAAGAAAAGGATAAACAGACCAACGGTAAAGAGTTCGTTCTTTGGCGCAAAAGGAACAAAAAAGACCCCGACAAAGGTAAAAATATGTCCCCAAAGGAAGAGCTTATGCTCGCCCAGTTGTTTGATGAGTGTCCTTATAAGACCTCCCTGTATAACAACTGACCACACCCCTACATAAGCAAAGAGGTAGCCAATCTGCTCGTCAGTAGCCTTGAAATACTCTTTCCAGAGCAGAATGGATGCGATCTGTGTGTTAACAATAGCAAAAGTATAAATGTAGTTGGCAATCATGAGAAGAGCAAGAGGGCGTGAGCTGAAGACCAGTTTAAGTCCTTCACCATACTCTCTTGTTTTTTTGCCAAGAAACAGAAATACTGATCGCCGGGGTTCGTTGTTGTCGGTCTGCTTTTTCAGAAAGCCGAACGCAATTTTCTGTGCATTCTTGTTTGACTCGGGAAGCAGGAAGATGGCAAGAATAAAATCGAGAGTGATCAGCGCAGCGGAGACATATCCTACTGTCTGAATACCATAGTTATGCTTGAGAACTCCTCCGACGAGCGGGCCAATGATAAAGCCGATGCCAAAAGCGGCTCCGATCATTCCCATTGCCCCGGAGCGGCTTTTGCTGTCGGTAACATCGGTGATATAGGCCTGGGCTGCCGCAATGTTGGCCGATCCGATACCGGAAAGTCCTCGTGCGAAAATAAGCAGCGGAATGGTGGCGGCCTGTGCGAAAACCAGATAGGAGACTGCGGTGATAAATATACTGATCAGCATGACTGGTCGTCGGCCGATCTTGTCGCTCAGCTTGCCCCAGAGAGGGGAAAAGATAAATTGCATGATGGAAAAAATCGCAGCAATCAGTCCGATCATAAACGGATTTGCACCGAGATCCTTGGCGTAGGTCGGCAAAAGCGGCAGTACAATGCCGAACCCGATCAGATCCAGTAAAACCGTCAGAAGTAAAATGAACAGAGGGGAGCGCTTCATGCCTGCATAACGTTTTGTTCTGCTAAAGCCACAAAGATAAAAAAATTAACGCCGATTCTGATAGGGATTGCCAAAAAATCAGAAGGCTGGCTTTTCAAAGTGGCAAAGCTTAACAACCCATTATCAGCACTGAAAGAAAAACGGTAAAGCGTGATTATCCTTTCATGACCACACTCTACTTTGGTCTCAATGCTTCAACAGGGTCGAGATTTGCAGCTTTCCATGCCGGAAAAAGCCCAAAAGTTATACCGATTCCTGAACAGACAATCATCGAAACGGTTATCCATATCCATGGAAATATTGGAGGCAGATTGAATTGCAAGGCTACTATATTGCCAATCGTGATGCCAACAGTAATGCCAATAAGGCCACCGGCGAGGGAGAGAAAAAGTGATTCAAAGAGGAACTGGTGAAGAATTATTCTTCGGGGAGCCCCGACAGATTTTCTGATTCCGATCTCCCTGGTTCTTTCTGTGACGCTGACCAGCATGATGTTCATAATGCCAACCCCCGCCGTTAGCAGGGCCATAAAGCTGATGATAAAAGCACCTGTACTGATGGCCCGCTGGATATCTCTGAATGAGTCAATGAGTGATTCATTTGTTCTGATCTCGAAATCATTTGCATCCTTGACCGTAAGGCCTCTCGCAAGTCTCATTGCTCCGATTGCCCGGTCGATTGCAGATGGATAATCTTTGCGTGAAAGTGCTTCGACTGTAAGAGAGAGGCTGCTTTTTTCGTTGATATGATCAAGGTATCGTGTGATGGGGATGAGCACAAAATTATCCTGACTTTGACCGAACGCCGCCCCTTTTTTGTTAAAGACACCAGCAACGGTATAGACCTCTCCGTTTACCTTGATAAATTTGTTTTGCGGGTTGTCGCCTGAAGGAAAAAGTGTTGCGGCAACTTCGCTTCCAAGGATGGCTGTATTTCTTGCAGACCGGATATCTCCCGTGGAGAGATTCCGACCGGATGCTACGGTATAGCCATTTGATGCTGAAAAGTTCTCATCACCACCGGTCATGGTAACATCCGGGTTGGTGGTAAGGTTTGCATATTTTGCCTGATTGGCCATACTTGAGATGATAAAGCCGATCGTGCGGGCTTTTGTTTCCATAATTTTCCGGAAAAACAGCGCCTGCTTGTAGGTGATATCTTTCCTGTTCGCAAGAAGGTTTCGGCTGTGGCCGCTTCCGAAAACAGTGGCAGGATTTTTTTGTATCTGGAAGGTGTTTGCTCCGAGGCTTGTCAGGCCTGACTCGACGCTTTTGTCGATAGCATCAAGGGCGGTCATGACAGCAATGATGGAAAATACTCCCACAGCGACTCCCATGATGGTGAGCCACGAGCGAAGCTTGTTGACGGCGAGAGAATAGATCGCCTGTGTGATGGTTTCACGCAGCAGCATAACTACTCCTATTCATAACGCAGTGAGTCAGCCGGGTCAAGTTTCGAGGCCGTCACGGCCGGAGCGAGGCCCGAGATAATGCCTGTGATGACAGAAACAGCAAGACTTGCGATGACAAGGTCAAAAGAAAACTGTATCGGGAAATCAGGCACAATTTTTTCGATGGCAAAGGTGATGAAGAGTGCTGTTGCCAGTCCGATAGCCCCGCCGATAAGACATATCATCACAGATTCTATGAGGAACTGCAACAAGATGGTTTGTCGTCTGGCTCCAAGGGCTTTGCGGAGTCCGATCTCTCTGGTGCGTTCTTTCACGCTGACAAAAGTGATGTTCATGATGCCGATAGCGCCGACAAAGAGTGACATTCCGGTAATGAAGATTCCCGCCACGGCAATACCGTTTTTGATAGGGTCAAGCTGGCTTTTGAATGCTTGCTGTTCGTTGATTGAAAAGTCCTCCTCTTTTCCCGGAGCGATTCTTCGGATCCTTCTCATCAGTCCGAGCAGCTCCTCTTTGGCCTGTTCAACGTGCGTCTGGTTCTTGATTTTTACTCTTATCGTTATGAACATTTTCTTTCCATAAGCCTTTTCAAAAGCGCCGATAGGCATAATGATCTGATTGTCGAAACTGAACAGCCCGAGAAACTTCCCCTGTTTTTTGAAGATTCCGATAATCCGGAATTTTCGATTTTTGATCTGGATCGATTTGCCGAGAGCAGGCTCATTGGGAAAGAGTCCGACGGCAATATCGTCACCGATGACACAGACCATTTCATTTCTGACAGACTCACCTGGCGTAAAGAATCTGCCTGATGAGAGATTGCCGGAAGCGGTCTGAAGGTAGTCATGGGTGGTGCCAAGAGAAAAGACCTGTTCGAGGGTTCGTTCCCTGTATTTTGCCGATGCTTGATACGTTGACATCTGCGGAACAGCTATACTCAGTTCCGAAAGAGCATTATTGGCCATAATCCTGTTAAGCTGATCAGCATACTCTGTTTTCAGGTCAGGACGGTTTCTGTATCGCCACCATTGGCCCATAGTGCTCCATGATGATTTTTGCACATAGATAACGTCATAGCCCAGCATCGCAAGGCTTTTATCAAATCCTCTGTCGATACCGTTTATCGCAGTACCCATCATGGTAATGGCAACAATGCCAATAATGACACCGAGTGCGGTGAGAAATGATCGTGTTTTGTTAGCTTTGATCTGGTAAAGAGCCATTTTCAGGCTCTCTCCGGTCTCATACCGGAACTGCCTGTAAGACAACTTCATTGCATGGTGTCGCTTTCAATTTTTCCATCCCGAAGACGAATGACTCTGCGGGTGTAGCGGGAAATATCCTCTTCATGAGTAATCAGGATGATGGTGTTGCCTGCTTCAGAAAGCGCTCCAAAGATATTCATGATATCTCGGCTTGTTGCGGTATCCAGATTACCTGTTGGTTCGTCGGCAAGAATTATTGAAGGCTTGTTGATGAGCGCTCTTGCAATGGCCACCCGTTGAATCTGTCCACCCGAAAGTTCAGATGGTTTATGCATGATCCGTTCTCCGAGTCCTACCTTTACAAGGGCCTCTGCAGCGCGTTCTTCCCGTTCTTCTGGAGGCACTCCGGCATAGATCAACGGGAGTTCGACATTGCGCAGACAGTTAAGGCGGGGAAGCAGATTGAAGGTCTGAAAGACAAATCCGATTTCCTTGTTTCTGATGCGCGCAAGTTCATCATCGTCCATTTCGGCCACATTCTGATTATTCAGTTCATACTTTCCAGAGGTCGGGGTATCAAGACACCCGATAATATTCATGAGAGTTGATTTTCCACTGCCCGATGGTCCCATGATTGCTGCATAGTCGTTCAGCTTGAAATCAAGGTTGATTGAGTCCAGAGCCCGTACGACCTGATCACCCATTTCATAGAACTTGCAGAGCGACTGCATGTTGATGATATCTTTGGTCTGCATGAGAGTATTAATGTTTCGATGGTTTGACCATGCAGCCATTCTTGAGGTCAGTGGTAATGGCGGTGTAACTTCCTGAAACAACTTCTTCTCCTTTTCTGAGGCCATCTTTGACAATGATATGGGTATTGTCGGTAGTTCCGGTTTTTACTGGCCGAAACCATGCCCGGCCTGATTTGATGACAAATACTCCCTGTCGACCTTCAATTGCTTTACTTGGGGAGGCAATGGTTACGATATTATTTTCAGGTTTTGGAGTAACTGTCGGTTCAGAGGTTCCTCTTATAGTAACACTTTGAATAGGGACGACAAGGGCATTATTGACTCGTTCTGACTCAATATCCGCTGTTGCACTCATGCCTGGTTTCAGCAGGCGTTCATGGTTGAAGATGCGGATCTTCACTGAAAAATTGGTCACCTCTTCTTGTGTTCCGGCTGCTTTGGAAATCGCCGAATTGGAAATTTCACGGACAATTCCTTTAAAAATCCGTTCTCCGAAAGCATCCACCGTGATGGAGACGGGATTGCCCGGTTTGACGTTGACAATGTCGTTTTCATTGACCTCAACTTCAACCTGCATACTGTCAAGATTTGCAAGACGCAACACTTCCGTACCGGGAAACTGTCCTGTACCGACAACGCGCTCTCCCAGCTTGCTGTTCAGCACGATGATGGAACCGTTGATGGGCGCTTGTACGACAGTTTTTTTCATCCTGTCCTGATTTTGCTGAAGCAGGCTTTTATTCTGTTCTATGGTATGAACCGATGCATTAAAGGTCGCCTGAGCTGCTTGTGAATTGGTTTTAGATGCTATATAGTCAGATTCGGAGATCAGTTTATCCTTGTACAGTAGCGATGCTTTGCGGAAATCATCATCTGCTTTGATTTTTTTTGATTTCGCCTCAAGGCTTTGCGATTTTGCGGAATTAAGCTGCGCAAGGCTTTGTACTACCTGATTGATATAAATATCCGGCTGAATTTTAAACAGCAGATCTCCTTTTTGTACAATCTGACCATCCTGCACAGGCAATTCGATAATTTCGCCCGAGACGTCCGGTGAAATGTTGAGTACAAGTTCCGGTTCAATTTTTCCCGTTGCAGTAACGATATGCACAACCTCTTTTATAAATGCTTTTTCAGTTGTTACCTCAACAGGTTTTTCACGAAACTTGAGAAGGGTTAAAATTACAGCAGTCCCGGTCAGTAGCACTGCAAGGGTTATCAAGACTGTTTTTTGTTTCAGAAAGGATGGTCGTTTGCTCATTGGTATAGTATACTGAATTCTGGTTGTTATGGTATTGGTACATTGCCCATTGTGAAATCAAGGACATTTTTTTGAAGTGCCAGATTATAGGTTGCCTGTGAAAGAGTTGAGCGGGCATTGAAAAGAGTGGCGCGGGCTGTGCTAAGTTCAATAAAGCTTGCAGCTCCGAGTTCATATTTTTTCTTGATGCCCTCAAAGGCAGAGTGGGCAGCCTTCAGGCTCACCTTGGCAGTTTCTATCTGCCTGAAGGCAGATGTGTACTCGCCAGCAGCCTGCTGAAGATCAATGACAATATTTCTTTTAAGATCGGTAACATCCAGCAACTTGTTCATCTGGTTGATTTTGGCTGATTCAACAGTATAGCGAGTCTGAAATCCGTCAAAAAGTGCCCAACTCATGTTCAGTGCGACAGAATAACCGATCGAATTGCCAAGCTGATCTGACAGTGGGGGATAGGAGTATTCAGTGGTTAATCCGTTGTATGTTTGCCGCATGTACTCAGTTCCTGCAGTGCTTGCGTTGAATTTCAGGTCAAGGCTTGGGTACCACTGGGCCCTCGCTTCGGTGATTTGCCATTTTGCACCCCTTGACTCAAGTTCTTTGCTTTTAAGATCGTTCCGCCGGTTCAGTGCAACAGCAACAAGGCTGTCGATGTCAGGTTTTACATAAGCCACCGTTTTCAGCTCATCCGGTGAGGATTCAAGGGTGATTTTTGTTCCCGGATCGATCTGCAGACGGCGCAGCAGCTCCAGTATACTTTGCTGCCAGCGGGTCTCTGCCTTGATGACCGACAGTCCGCTTTCAGCAACATCAGCCTGTTGCTGGTATTTGTCGATCATTGATTTCAGTCCCACCTGGAACTGCCGATCAGTGAGGGTCAGTTGATCTTGGGCGGCCAGAAGGTTTTCGCGTGAAATATCAAGAAGTTCATGATTCAGGAGTACCTGATAATAAGTCTGGGTGACATCGTAGGCAACATTCTCAAGCGCCCTTGACAGAGTGAAGCGGGCCGCCTGTTTATTGTCGAGAGATGATTGCAGTGCTGCGTAATCGTGGAAGCCATTAAAGAGATTCAGGGATGTTGTAAGGGTGAAATTAACCGATTCGTTTTCTGATTTTATTTTGAATGGCGACGTGGCAGGGTCGTATTGAGCATAGGTTTTACTGAGGTTATAGGGAATATAGCCTGCTGATACAGAAAGTCGGGGAAGAAAGCTGCCGTAACTTCTCAGGACATCGGCACCCTGGAGCTTAAGGTTGTATTCAGCTTTTTTTGCTGAAGTTGCATTTTTCAGTGCTATCTCAATGCAATTGGCAAGAGAGAGTTTATTTTCAGCCGTATCTGCGCTCAGACCAGTCAAGGGGTAAGCGAGAACATGCGCAACAATAAAAAGGAATAATAAAAATCTGGAAACCAAGATACTTGCACTAACCGTTTATAAATTCCACTACTGCCATTTCATGACATTACAATATACTCATTTATATAATCTGCAGATTGGCTAAATCGTTTCATTTAATAGAGTCTCATTTCGTTTTGTGCTTAGAGCCTGTCAAGGAGCAAATCAATCTGCAGTTGATATTGTTCAGCGTTCTGGGGTTTAAGCTGGATAAGATGCGTATAGATTTTTATGGCTTTTTTGTTGGCACCTTGTGCGGTGAAAAGATTTGCCAGGCTTTCGGTTGGCACGGCAATAGCAGTATCGTCCGAAAATGGCGTTTTTTGTTCAAGGATTGAGGTTGGATCGGCGTTTTCTGATGTTTTTGTCGGTTCAAAGTTCATGAGCGCTGCAGAAAGCTGTTCAAGCTCATCAGTGACGGGGTCAAATATTGCTGATGTGGAGTTTGGCAGCTCTGTTTTTATTGAACACTGAAGGTCAGCGAGCTCTTTCCATGCGACCTGATTTGCCGGGGCTATGGAGCAACATTTCCGCAGATATTCACCAGCAAGAGCGCATCGATTGAGGCCCACGAGTGCTTTTGCATAGAGCAGATGAAAAAGATAAGAGTTCGAAAACAGGTCGGAAAATGAATCAAGTTTATCAATACCTGCCTGAAACTCTTTTCTTGATATATCAAGCGAAACTTCTGCAAAAAAAAGGTATGGGTTCATCATCACAGGGGTTTCGTTTTCAGTGCAAGCTCAATCAGACGCACTGTAAGTTCCTGAAAAGGGATACCGACAGCACCCATGAGCCTTGGGTACATACTGATATCGGTGAATCCAGGAATAGTATTGACCTCGTTTAGGACAATATCTCCATTCTCTTCATCAACAAAAAAATCAATTCTTGACATGCCTCGACATCCCAGAGTCTTGTATGCTCTGAGTGCAGCCGCTCTTACTTTTTCCTGAAGGTCTATAGAAATGCGTGCTGGTATAAAATACTTTGCTGTATCGAAAATGTATTTATCCTGATAGTCATAGAACTCCTTGCCGGGCTCAATTTCACCGCATACGGAGGCTTGCGGTTGTTCATTGCCCAGCACAGCGATCTCGATTTCCCTTCCCTTGATTGTCTTTTCTACCAGAATCTTCCAGTCAAGTGAGCATGCATGTTGAAGGGCTTGAGAAAGATCTTTGCAACGATGCACTTTTGAGATTCCTATCGAAGAACCGAGATTGGCTGGTTTGATAAAAAACGGATACTCAAACTGCTTTTCAATCAAGGAGTGAGTTGTTTCAGGGTCTGCCTGATAATCGGCGCTGAAGAGTGTTATGGATGGTGCGACAGCAAGTCCTGCATCGGCAACACACAGTTTGGTGAGAGCCTTGTCCATGGTGAGGGCTGAGGCCAGGACGCCACATCCTGTATACGGAATTCCGCAGGTATCCAGAAAACCCTGGATGCGTCCGTCTTCTCCATAAGTTCCGTGAAGCACGAGAAAAGCCACTTCGATTCCCGCCGCTCTGAAATCAAGATCAAAAGGTTTCTGATTGTTCTGCTCAACCATATCTCGAAGTCTTGCTGTTGCGGCTTCAAGTGAAGATGTTCTTAAAAGAGCAGAGAGATTAAGCTTCAGGACGTCGTGAGCGATACCCTCGAAAAGCCAGTTTCCATCATGTGTGATATAGATCGGAAGAACCCTGTAGCGTTCAGTGTCGATGTTGGCCGCAATTGATTGAGCCGAGATGATTGATATTTCGTGTTCAGCGGACCTGCCTCCAAAAATGAGAGCAACAGAAATGGGTGACATGAGATGCTTTAGTGACGGTTGAAGGGGTGCATTTTTCATGAAAATACCGGTCTCGGAGAACATTTCCGTACACTATTTTGTTGCAAAATCCTTTTCAGCTATCTTGATCGAAATTTGCAAAGATGAAGACACTTTTTTCCAGGGTTTATTGTCTGGATTCCGGGTTGCATACCGGTGAAGAAAATATGGAGGTTGACCGGCGCCTTATGGCTTCATTCCTTGATGGCCGGTTTCAGGAGCAATATGGCTGCGACAGTTGTCTCTGGCGGTTTTATGCATGGCGGCCTTATGCTGTTACCCTGGGATACAATCAGGATGTTTCTGGTATTAACACGGACAAATGCCGCTCAGCAGGGATCGATGTTGTCAGAAGGCCGACTGGTGGCAGGGCCGTTTTTCATGCCGAAGAATTTACCTACAGTTTTTTTACTGAGTCATCGGAGCAGAATTCAGAGATATACCGGATGGTACATGAAGTGATCAAGCTTGCTCTTGAAAGTATTGGTATTCATGCAGAGTTCTGTCGTTCGACTCTTGCCCGCCAGCAGGGGGGAGGGGCTCCCGCAGCCGTGAGCTGTTTTACCGCTTCCGCCAGATATGAGCTTCAGGTAGACGGACGGAAATTGGTTGGATCCGCACAGCGGAGAACCCGTAATATTCTCTTGCAGCATGGATCACTTCCGCTCTCATCACGTCATAAAGAACTTTGTTCTTTTGTTGCTTTGGAAGATGAGGAGTCTTTTGAGGAGATCAGGAATGAAATGGAGCAAAAAACCACTTCACTTGAAGAGATTATCGGCTATGTTCCAGAATACTCAAGTCTTGTGGCACTCATGCGGAGCGCTCTCGGAAAGCTGCACGGTGTTGAGGCTGTGGAGCTTCAGCACGGCGAATTGTCAGAATTTATTAAATGATTATGAACATTCAATTCATTAAGAGGTTAACATCATGAACAGAAGCATTCAGCAGAAAAGCGCCCATGTCACGACAAGAAGGTTGCTTGACATGAAACAGAATGGCGAAAAAATATCGATGCTGACCGCTTATGATTATACTATGGCGCGAATTCTCGATCGGGCAGGTGTTGATGTTCTTCTCGTCGGGGATTCTGCAAGTAACGTCTTTTCCGGACACAGTACGACCTTGCCGATCACGATTGAGGAGATTATCTATCATGCAAAGGCTGTTGTCAGGGGTGTTCATGCTGAGAGTGGTCGGGCAATGGTTGTAACCGATATGCCGTTTATGAGTTACCAGCTTTCAGGAGAGGAAGCATTGCGCAATGCCGGGAAAATAATGAAAGAGCATGAGTGTGACGCAGTAAAGCTGGAGGGCGGCAGAGTTATTGCTGAGACCGTCAAGAGAATTACCGACGTTGGGATTCCCGTCATGGGGCATCTCGGCCTGATGCCTCAGTCTATCTACAAATACGGCAGTTATCGGGTCCGGGCACAGGAGGAGAGGGAAGCCGAACAGCTTCTTGAAGATGCTAAAATTCTCGAACAGGCGGGGGCATTTGCCATTGTGCTTGAAAAAATCCCCTCAGCCCTTGCGGCCCAGGTTACAAAATCACTCACCATTCCTGCCATTGGTATCGGTGCCGGGATAGAATGCGATGGCCAGGTGCTGGTCATCAACGATATTCTTGGCCTAAACAGGGAGTTTCATCCTCGTTTTGTCAGGCAGTATACCGATTTGAATACGGTTATAGAACAGGCTGCCAAACAATATGTAGAAGATGTCAGGAAGGGTGACTTTCCGTCGGTTGATGAAAGCTATTGAGCCATGTCCCGGGTAAAATTTACAATACCCCTCGCTGGCCTTTGGAAATCATTTACAATGAGCTGGTGCGGGATTATATCGCCATTCTAAAAAAAGTATATAATTCGTTATACTAAAAGTTTATTAGAAAAAACGGATAAAAGACGGAATACCCTCAATTCTATGAATGATGTTGGCAAACAGGGCGGCCAAAAACGCTATCCTCCTTTTCTGAAAAATGGTTCAAAAGAGCGATCACCTCGCTTTCCTTTTGTTTCGCGCTCGTTCGTCCCTTCTGTTTTTACGGTAATGAACATGGTCTCCGGCTATATTTCCATTGTTATGTCGGGAGAGGGGAGTTTTGTGGCGGCATGCTGGTTTATTATTCTTGCCTCATTTTTTGATACTATCGACGGCTTTGTGGCCAGAGTAACCAATGGCACCTCTGATTTTGGCGTTGAGCTTGATTCTCTTTCCGATCTCGTCTCCTTCGGTGCAGCTCCCGCCTATCTGGTCTATAAGTTTGGTCTTGAAGGGTTACCTGGCATGACCGGTATTTGTGTCAGCTCTCTGCTTATAATCGGGAGTGGCCTGAGGCTTGCCCGATTTAATATCAGCATGATCGGGTATGAAAAAGAGTCCTTTTCCGGCCTTCCGACTCCAGCACAGGCTTTGACTATTGTCGGTTTTGTGCTCTGGATGAGCGGCGATCCGGTCTTTCCTGTTGCCTCGATGCAGATTGTTCTGGCTGGGCTTTCAACCGTTCTTGCCCTGCTTATGGTCAGCAAGGTAAACTATGATGCCCTGCCCAAGCCAACAGTTGACTCTTTCAGGAGGCAGCCCTTGCAAATGGCACTCTATATTACCGCTATGTTTTGCGTGCTTCTCTTTCACTCCAAAGCTTTTTTTCTTGCCATGTTGTTGTATATTCTGCTCGGTATTGTGAGGTCAATCACTCTGCTGTGGCGTCGTCAGTGGCAGACCTGATTTTTTTATTCATCCTTTACTCTTTATAATGCCATATCTCGCAAAAATAAAGGTTACCCTGCGTCAGTCAATTCTCGATGTTCAGGGCAAAGCAGTCGATCATGCCCTGAAAAATCTTGGGTATCGTACTGTAGAATCCACCAGAATCGGCAAATATATTGAAGTGACTATCAATGAGGAGGAGATTGTTGAGGCCGAACGCATCGGCAATGAGATCTCCAGGAAGCTGTTGTCAAATCCGGTTATGGAAAATTATTCCCTTGAACTGGAATATATCAAATAATTGAGTGCTGCTGGCCTTTCGCCCCTGTGGGGCTGATACTCAAAACTCTCTCGACAATTAAAGAGGTGCTTTTATGTCTGAAATATCCGTAGGGGTTGTTGTTTTTCCGGGTTCAAACTGCGATCATGATACTGAACATGCAGTTGCATCATTCAGTGGTATAAAACCAGTAATGCTCTGGCATAATGATCATGATCTCCAAGGGGTAAAAGCGATCATTCTGCCAGGCGGCTTTTCCTATGGCGATTATCTTAGAGCTGGCTCAATTGCACGTTTTTCTCCTATCATGAAGGAAGTTATTGAGTTTGCGCGCAAAGGATTTCCGGTGCTTGGCATCTGCAACGGATTTCAGGTGCTGCTGGAAAGCGGGCTGCTTGATGGAGCTCTTTCCCGAAATCGGGATAAAAAATTTCTCTGCAGCCAGACCGCTATCAGAGCAGTGAACTGCTCAACGATATTTACCAGTCTATATAAAGAGGATGAAGTACTCAGTATACCCATTGCGCATGGTGAGGGCAACTACTTTGCGCCTCCAGAAGTAATCGAAAGCCTTGAAGAGCATGACCAGATTGTTTTCAAATATACCGACGTGCAAGGCCTTGTGACTGAAGAAGCCAATCCGAACGGTTCACTGAAGAATATTGCTGGCATTATCAACCTGCAAGGGAATGTGCTCGGACTGATGCCTCATCCAGAAAGGGCCAGCGAAAAGATGCTCGGTTCTCTTGATGGAAGAAGGCTTTTTGAGTCACTTTTCCATCATATTTCTGGTGTTTAAGGGGTTCTTGCGAGATACGCAGAAATATAAAGTGTTTTTCTGGCTGCTTTTTGATTTTGCAAACACTTCTTTCAGCGTGATGATGGTCACGTTTGCCTTTCCCCTTTACTTTAAAAACGTGATCTGTAATGGTGAGCCCTCAGGAGATGCCTTGTGGGGTTTCAGCGTTAGTCTCTCCATGTTTCTCGTTGCCATTATATCACCTGTTCTTGGAGCTGCGGCTGATTATTCCGGCAAACGGAAGCGTTTTCTTTTCGTATTTACCCTTACATCAGTTGTAGCTACGGCCCTGCTCTCCTTTTCGGGGCCCGGAATGGCTGTGGTGGCTATTATTCTTTTTATTCTTGCCAATATGGGTTTTGAGGGAGGCCTTGTCTTTTATGACGCCTATCTCAAGGAACTCGCCTCAGATAAAAGCGTTGGCAGAGTCTCCGGTTATGGTTTTGCCATGGGGTATCTGGGTGCGCTCGCCATTTTACTTCTTGTGAAGCCGCTGTTGAGCAAAGGAATTGTCCTTTCAAATGTATCGAATGTGCAGTCAAGTTTTTTGGTGGCGGCACTTTTTTTTGCCCTCTTTTCCGCTCCGCTTTTTCTTGTGCTGCGGGATGAAAAAAAAGAGAAGAGAGCCGCGATCTCTTTTGCCGCACTCAGTCGTTCCATCAAGGAGGTAAGGTATACTGTGCAGCATATCATGAAATACCCTTATCTTGCGCGCTTTCTTCTTGCCTATTTTTTTTATAATGATGCCATTTTGACTGTTATTGCATTCTCATCAATTTACGCACAGAATACCCTTGGCTTTACTACAGGCGAGCTGATTGCCTTTTTCATGCTGGTGCAGACGACAGCCATTGCCGGGTCTGTAATTTTTGGCTTTGTGACGGATAAAATAGGCCCGAAAAGAACCATCGTGATTACTCTCATCATCTGGTTTTTTGTTATTGTTGCGGCCATTTTTGCAGACAGTAAAGAGCTGTTTTTTTATACCGGAATGCTTGCTGGCATGTCGATGGGCTCATCCCAGGCCGCATCCCGATCGATGATGACCCGGCTGACACCACGTGAACATGTTACTGAGTTTTTTGGCTTTTATGATGGCACATTCGGAAAAGCGTCAGCCATAGCAGGTCCATTTGTTTTTGGCCTGGTATCCTCACAGGCAGGGAGTCAGAAAACGGCACTTGCGTCGCTGTTGTTATTTTTTACCACCGGATTGCTGCTGATGACCAGAGTAAAATCAGTTGAAACCGGCTACTCCCTCGAAAAATAAAGAGAGTGTTACTCTCAAACCATTATCTTGCTTTGCAATGGTGCATGGAAGCAAAATAGAGAAGCGATGGAAGAGGATACAAAAAGATTGAAAAAGTCAGGTGCTCGTGATTATCCCCCTTTTACAGAGTATATTCGTGCATTTATGCCGTTTTTCTGGAAAAATTTTATTCATGACAGAATTTTTATTGGAGCCGGTTCTCTGGCTTTTCAGACGTTGCTCTCGATAGTACCTATTCTTGCTGTTGTCCTTTCAATACTGAATGTTTTTGTGGTTTTTGCACCCTTGAAACGATCTCTCGAGGATTTTCTTGTTCAGAATTTCATGCCGGGTGTTGGAACTGTACTCAATCACTATCTTTCGGATTTCATAGGAAAGACCACCAGCGTTCCTCTTTTGGGGGGAGTTTTTCTGTTTATTATCGCTCTCTCTCTTATCTCAACAATTGATAACACCCTGAATGAAATCTGGGAGGTACACTCTCCCCGCAAGGCACTACAGGGTTTTACTCTCTACTGGACAGTACTGACACTCGGTCCGGTACTTATCGGAAGCAGTCTTGCAGCAAGTTCCTATGTCTGGTACACGATCTTTACAGAAGGACCTCTGCTTGAACTGAAAACACTTCTTCTGTCGTATTTTCCCTTCATCAATTCAATTCTTGCCTTTTTTCTGCTTTATATGCTTGTTCCAAATCGCAGGGTCAGATTTGTTCATGCTTTTTCTGGTGCTCTGCTTGCAGCGATTCTCCTTGAGCTGTCAAAGAAATGGTTCACCTTTTATGTTTCCAATTTTTCAACATTTGAGCATATTTATGGCGCATTATCGGTTATCCCGATGCTTTTTTTCTGGATTTATCTTGGATGGGTTGTCCTGTTGACCGGAGCTGAGTTTGTTTTTTGTCTTGGAGCACTGACACCCGCAAACCATGTTGAAGAGCCCTTCAATCCTTTGCGGGGTGTTCCCGTGATTCTTTCGGTTCTCGGTTTTATCTGGAATGGTCAGAAAAACGGTTTATCCATGAATATGAAGAAAATATTGAAGTCAGATCTTTCAGTAAATCCTTCAGGGTTAAGAAAAATTGTTGATATTTTATTGCAGAATGATCTGATTCATGTTACGGCAAATGGTGATCTTGCCGTCAGTCGGGATCTTTATGCCATGACACTGTACGATCTTTACGCAGTTATTCCACCGACATTTACCGTTGATGAAAACGGTTCTCTGATTTCAGCCAGTAATAGCGTACATTTAAAAACGATCAGCAGGGGAGTTGTCGAATGCCTGAAAAGCAGTATGGAGATGCCCCTTGCGACCTTGTTAGAGGATAGTAATCAACAGCATTCATGAGTTATCAGGTTATAGCCCGGAAATACAGACCCGCAAAATTTTGCGATATTACTGCGCAGGAGCATGTCACTCGTACGATCCAGAATTCGCTTCGCATGGGTCGGGTTGGCCACGGCTACATTTTTTCGGGGTCGCGCGGAGTAGGAAAGACCACAGCGGCAAGAATTTTTGCAAAAGCCCTGAATTGCCAGAAACTGATGGACGATCCTGAATATCTGCAACAGGTTACAGAGCCATGTGGCGAGTGCGAAAGTTGCCGGGATTTTGAGTCTGGTACAAGTCTCAACATTTCAGAGTTCGATGCAGCATCCAACAACAGCGTTGACGATATCCGGGCACTTCGGGAGAATGTCCGATATGGACCGCAGAAAGGTAAATACAGAGTTTACATCATCGATGAGGTGCACATGCTCTCAATTGCAGCCTTCAATGCGTTTCTGAAAACTCTTGAAGAACCGCCGCCTCACGCCATTTTTATTTTTGCTACTACGGAACTTCACAAGATTCCGGCAACAATTTCTTCACGATGTCAGCGTTTCAACTTCAAGCGGATTCCTCTTGAAGATATTCAGAATCAGCTTCAGTCTATCTGTGATGCCGAGCATATAACCGTTGAGGGTGATGCACTGCAGCTTATCGGGCGCAAGGCCCAGGGCTCAATGCGTGACGCACAGAGTATTCTTGATCAGGTTATAGCATTTTCAGCCGAAAATGATCATGATGGAGCCATCAGTTACCAAGGTGTAGCCGATCTGCTGAACTACATTGATGACGATACCATGTTTGATGTTACCGATGCCGTAATGGATGGTAATCCCTCAAAAATGCTTGATGTTGCGCAGTTTGTCATCAGAAACGGATATGACGAGCAGGATTTTCTGGAGAAGCTTGTCGAACATCTTCGAAATTTTCTGGTAGTGCAGAATCTCTCCTCCACTCGTCTTGTTGAGCGCCCGGATGCTGTCCGTGAGCGTTATCAGCGGGATGCCGGAAATTTTTCACCGTTTGCCGTCATGCAAATGGTCGATTTTATCCTGCAGACACAAAAAGAGCTGAAGTTTCAGTTTGAGTATCAGTTCCGCTTTGAGCTTGCGCTCCTTAAGTTAATTGACATTGTTCAGTCTGTTCCTGTAGTTACAGATGCGCCATTAGCTCAAAAAAAAAAGTACCTGAACAGCCTCTGAAGGGAAAACCTCAGTCCCCGTCTCAGACTTCTGTTTCTCCTCTCTTATCCGGTCAGAAACAAGCAACATCGACAGATATTGATCTGAGTTCATGGCAGAAAAAACTGTCGAGTTTTGCTTCAAATCCTGCGTCGAAGCAGCTTCGAGTGCCTGCGGCCCCTGTCGTTCATGTTGACGATAGCTCTTCAGTACCTGAAAAAGTTCCAGATCTTTCCTCACTGAAGGTTGAATGGTACCAGTTTCTTGATCATCTGGCAAGGAAAACCCATAACTTTATGGCAACGCATCTTCAATCCTGCGAGCTGGTTTCATGCAGTCCCGCAGGGGTACTGGAGATAGCCTGTTGCAGAAAGTTTTCTTACGAAGAGCTTGTGCAGGAGAGGGCCACTCTTCAGCAGGAAATGTCAGACTTTTATGCGCTGCCGCTCCAGCTTCGTATTCTTTATGACGCAGAAAAAGATGCCTGTACAAAAGAGAAGACCATTTTTACCCTTTTTCAGGAACTTTCACAGACCAATGAGATTGTCAGGTTTCTCATCAAGGAGTTTGGGGGGGAACTTGTCTATTGACCGGTTCGTGCCAAAGTTTTATAAATTATTAAAAATTCACCATATTCAGGCTTTTAAGTTTATTTCAATTTCTTAATGCTAAAGGACTATAGCGCTCTATGAGTAATGCAGATAGCAAGCAAATTCTACACAACCGGTTTCGCTCTCACACTTGTGGTGTATTATGCCCGAAGCTTGAGCACAGCCCAGTCAGGCTTGCTGGCTGGGTTCACAGAAAACGGGATCATGGAGGACTGATTTTTATTGATCTCAGAGATCATACCGGAATCAGTCAGCTTGTTATTCAGCCAGAAGAGCAGCAGCTTTTTTACAAAGCTGAGCAACTCCATATAGAATCAGTTATCTGCATAGAGGGTGTTGTTGTACGCCGGGCTGAAGGAGCCGTCAATCCTCGAATGGCATCAGGAGAGATTGAAGTGGTTGTCAATCAGATGACCGTAGAGAGTAACGCGCATCCATTGCCCTTTCCGGTGGCCGATGAGGTGCAGACGTCAGAGGAACTCCGTTTGAAATATCGCTTTATTGATCTTCGTCGTGAAAAGATCCACGAAAATATTATTTTCCGCAGTCGCCTGACTGCGGCGATACGTCACTACCTTGAAAAGAAAGAGTTTATCGAAATACAGACTCCGATTCTCACCTCCAGCTCACCTGAAGGCGCTCGTGACTTCCTTGTTCCAAGCCGCCTTCATCCCGGAAAATTTTATGCATTGCCTCAGGCGCCCCAGCAGTTCAAGCAGCTTCTGATGGTTTCGGGATTTCCGCGCTACTTCCAGATTGCACCCTGTTTCCGGGATGAAGATGCCCGAGCTGATCGCAGCCCTGGTGAGTTTTATCAGCTTGATATGGAGATGGCTTTTATTGAGCAGGATGACCTCTTTGCCATCCTTGAGGGGATGATTGAGCATCTTACCCGTACCATGTCGAAGAAGCGCATTGCGCAGTTTCCTTTTCCGAGGATCAGCTATAAAGAGGTGATGAACCGTTATGGCACAGATAAACCGGATTTGAGAATTCCTCTTGAGATAACCGATGTTACTCCGCTCTTTGTCGGTTCAGGGTTCAAGGTCTTTGCAAATAATACTGTCGCAGGTTCCTGTGTCAAGGCGCTTGTCCTCAAGGGACGTGGCAACGAATCAAGACTTTTCTATGACAAGGCTGAAAAACGGGCAAAAGAGCTCGGTTCCGCCGGTCTTGCCTATATACAGTTCAAGGAAGAGGGGCCAAAAGGGCCTGTCGTCAAGTTTCTCACGGAAGCAGATCTCTCGACCCTCAAAAACCACCTTGGCCTTGAAACCGGCGATGTGGTCTTTTTCGGGGCAGGCAAGTGGGAACCCACCTGCAAAATCATGGGAGGAATGAGAACCTGGTTTGGCGACCTCTTTACCCTCGATAAGGATGAGCTTTCCTTCTGCTGGATTGTTGACTTCCCGATGTTTGAGTACAACGAAGAGGCCAAAAAGATTGACTTCTCCCACAACCCCTTCTCTATGCCGCAGGGTGAGATGGAGGCACTTGAAACCTTGCCTCCGCTTGATATTCTTGCCTACCAGTACGATATCGTCTGTAACGGGATTGAACTCTCCAGCGGCGCTATCCGCAACCACAAGCCGGATATCATGTACAAGGCTTTCGGCATTGCAGGATACTCTCGCGAAGAGGTTGACCAGCGATTTGGTCACATGATCGAAGCCTTCAAACTTGGTGCGCCACCGCACGGAGGCATTGCTCCAGGACTTGACCGGCTTGTCATGATTCTTTGCGACGAGCTGAACATTCGCGAGGTTATCGCCTTCCCGATGAACCAGCAGGCGCAGGATTTGATGATGGGCTCTCCGTCAGAGGTGACCCCTGTTCAACTCAAGGAGCTGCATTTGAAGGTGGAGTTGCCGAAAAAAGCGGAAGCAAAAAAATGAGGCAATTGCAAAAAGGTTGGCAGTGTCAGCCTTTTACTGCAGAGTCGGAGACTTTTTCAGCACAGCAACAGTAAAGCGGCTGACACAGGTAAGTTTGCCGTCTTCATTTCTCAGCTTGATATCCCAAACCTGTGAGCTTTTTCCTAAATGGAGGGGAATTGCAGTTGCATAAACGAAACCGCTCCTTGTCGGACGAATATGGTTGGCATTGATCTCCTGTCCGACAATGTAGAACAATTCCCGATCGACACAGTAGGATGCCGCAATACTTCCCACAGTTTCAGCCAGAGCAAGTGATGCGCCGCCATGCAGAATACCGATACGCTGGATGGTACGATGATCGACGGGCATTTTTGCCGTCATGTAATCAAGGCCAATATCGGTCATTTCAATGCCGAGGTGTCTGGCCATCTGGCCGTCAATAATCTGGGTGGAGTTGATCTCCTCAACGCTGACGGGACTAAAAAAAATTGATGATGGAGTCATATAATCAGCAAGAAGTAAACGGAGTTTGGCAAGGTGTTATCCACTACAATGGAGCGGGTGACGAGATTCGAACTCGCGACATTTTGCTTGGGAAGCAAACACTCTACCAACTGAGTTACACCCGCTTTTCAATGGTGGTGAGAGAGGGAGTTGAACCCTCGACCTCAGGGTTATGAATCCTGTGCTCTAACCAACTGAGCTACCTCACCATTTTATCGGCTGAAAATATACTACAGGCTTCATGAATAAACAAGCAGGAACAAGTTTTATTTGTTCTTTTTCTATGTGTTACGTTTGCGGAGCCGATCTTTGCCGGAATATCGCATCAGCAACAGGAATATCCTCTGGAGTCGTGATCTTTATATTGTGGTACCCGGTTTCAAAAATCCTGATAAGCTGTTCAGGGAAAAAACGCTCAACCAGCGCTGCATCATCAGTGGCATACCATCCCTCAAACTCAGCTTGCTCATGTGCCTGAATCAGCATTGCACTTCGAAAACCCTGAGGAGTCTGTACCTGAAGAAGCCTGCTGCGGTCAAGTGTTTCTCCGAAAAAACCCGGCGTATCCCCGATATATTTAATCGTGTCCTTTGGTCTGGTTGCAGGAACACAGGCTCCGTAGAGCATTGAGAGACGCGAAATTTCATCAATCTCGTCAGGGGATATAAGAGGGCGTGCCCCATCATGAACAAGAATAGTGTCCGGTACAATACCCGTCAGGCGTCTTTCCTGTTCAATAGCCTTGATGCAGTTGTTGACGGAATCCTGCCGTTCCTTTCCACCTTCGATAATGGCCTTCAGCTTGCTGAAGCCCGAAGCAGCAGCCATCTCTTCAAGTACGGCTCTGTTCTCTTCTTTTGTCGCGATATAAAAGTGTTTTATGGAAGAAGCCGTTTGAAATGCCTTTAAAGTATGATAGATAACCGGAAAACCTCCGATTTCAAGCATCTGCTTGCTCTGTCCCTCATCAAGCATCATTCGTTTTCCAATACCGCTTGCGGCAATAATCGCTGTGGAATTCATAGTGAAGAGGTCAATCGTTCAGAGTTTAATGAATGAACATGGCATCTCCATACGCCAGAAACAGGTAATCTTCTTTGAGCGCAGCTTTATAAGCCTCCATCAAAAGCCTGTGCTCGGCAAACGCGCTGACTGCCATAAGCAGAGTGGTTTCAGGCTGCTGAAAATTGGTGAGGAGAGCATCAACCACCTTGAATTGATAGGGGGGATAGATAAACTTGTCTGTCCAGCCTCTTCCAAATTTTATTTTTCCATCAACAGTGGCGTTGGCTTCCAGCACACGAAGGGTTGTTGTTCCGACAGCAAAGACACGTCCTGTTTTGTTGACCTTGGTTTCATTGATCTCCATGGCCGTCTGGTAGGGAATATTGAAATATTCAGAATCCATTTTATGTTTGGAGACGTCCTCGACTTCAATGGCGCTGAAGGTGCTCAGGCTTGGATGAAGGGTTATCGGCAGGATTTTAACTCCAATCTTCTGGATTTTCTGCAGAATCGGCATGGTAAAATGCAAGCCTGCCATTGGCGCAACAACTGCTCCGGTCTCACTGGCGTAAACGGTCTGGTAATTTTCTTTGTCAGACTCCCTTGGTGGGCGAGTAAAGTAAGGTGGAAGGGGAATGCTGCCGATTCTTTCAACAAGGCTGAAGACATCAATATCCGGATTCAGGAACCTGATCGTTCTTCCGCGGGAAGTAGTGTTATCAACGACTTCAGCAACAACATCCTCCTCAAAGTAAATCTTGTTGCCTACCCTTACTTTCCGGGCAGGATCAACCAATACATCCCATAATCCAGCCTCTTTATTGAGTACTCTCAGCAAAAACACTTCGATTTTAGCGTCAGTTTTTTCTTTCTGTCCGAATATCTTGGCAGGAAAAACCCTGCTGTTGTTTAAGACAAGCAAGTCACCTTTTTTAAAATAAGAGACGATATCATCAAAAACTTTGTGTTCAAAATCTTTTCTCCGCCTGTTCAGCACCATCATCTTGCACTTATCCCTGGGCGAGGACAGCTCATCAGCAATTTTTGTTTTCGGTAAAGTATATCGAAAGTTAGACAGGCGCATAAGAAGTTTAATAGGTCAACATGAAGAACAATAAAATGTAAAAAATAAAAACCAAGGGGGAGCATGCTTCTCATGCTTGCTCCCCCTTGATCTTCAAACGGAGGCTGAATGATAGGGCTCGCCTTTTTTCAGAGTGAGATGGCGCCCGGCAATGCATGCGAGGGCCTCATCTTGCTCCGATTCGATCAGGTTGACAATGATATCGTTCTTTTCGATAGTAAGAGCATAACGGTTATTCCTGAAACAAACACTCAGCGATAGTTTATTCCATTGAGCTGGCAGGTTTGGATGAACATTGAGTTTTTCATTGTAGAAAGAAATGCCAGCGAAATAACGGATAACCGTATCAAGGGTTCCAGCCATGACACCGCAGTGAATGCCTTCAAGTGTGGTTCCTCCCTGGGTATCCTGAATATCGCTTTTAAGCGCCTCGGAAAACCACTTCCAGGCCATATCATGACCGTCATACAGATAGCTTGAGATGATGCTGTGAACTACCTTGCTCAAGGTTGAACCATGACTTGTTCTTGGTTCATAATAGGCATAATTGTTTCTGACCAGGGTAAGAGCATCAGGCACCTGATATCCGATTTTTGTCAGTAACTCTGCTACTTCTCCGGGTGAGATCGTATAAAAAGTCATCAGAACATCAGGCTGTTTGGCAACCTTGTACATATCGGGAGAATCATCCTCAGCCTTAAGTATCCTGTCCATACGGTGGATATTGCCGTACATGGTTCGGTAGTGCTTCCAGTCAAGTTCCTTAAGGCTCTTGTAGCCTTCAAACTGTTCAAGGATACCATCGTTATCAATCAGGATATTCATGTGTCGGCTGATATCCTGCCATTGTGTGAATTCATCAGGATTGAGCTGGATTTTTGACATCAGACGCTTGAGAACAGCCGGATCAATTTTTTCACCGATTTCAGCAGCTTTGTCAAACAGCCAGACTGCCATGATATTTGTATAGGCATTATCTTTCAGTCCCTCCTTCCCGCTTCCGGGAAGTGTTTCATGAAACTCGTCCGGTCCCATCACGCCTTCAATGTGGTACTTGTTCGTTACCGAAGAATAGGTTGAGATTGAAGCCCAGAACCTTGCAATTTCAAACATCAGCTCCGCACCGTATTCATTAAGAAATTTGGTGTCGTCAGTGTCATAGATATAGCGCCACACATTATAGAAAACCGCTATCGAAACATGACGCTGTAAACGGCTGAGGTCAGGTCCCCATGTACCGCTTTTTGGATTGAAATGCAAAACCTGCGTATCTTCAAGGCCATCATCAGCCGTCTGCCAGGGGTACATGGCGCCCTTGTATCCGTTTTCACGAGCATACTTTCTGGCAGCATCAAGCCTGCGATAGCGGTACATAAGAAGCGCCTTTGAAATGTCGGGAAAGAGGCGGTTGAAAAATGGCAGAATAAATATTTCATCCCAGAAGATATGGCCACGGTAAGCCTCACCGTTCAAGCCACGAGCAGGCATTCCGGCATCGATGGATGGATTGTGTATCGATGCCGTGCACATCATGTGATAGGTGTGCAGTCTGAGTAATTTCTGGCTGAATCGATCGCCTTCAACAATCATATCAGCCTGTTTCCATATTTTTTCCCAAGCGTTGACATGTGCTTTGAACAGTGAATCGAAAGAGTCCTCGCTTTCAAGTGAAAGTTTCGCGGCTTTTACCGGATTACTGGTTTTCGTGTCAAGTGATGTATAAATAGATGCCAGTTTTTCAACAGTACAGCTCTTGTTCGGACTCAGAGCCATTGTAAACAATTCACCGATATACCGATTTTCACTTAAGGTTGAACGTTCAATAACTGCTGGCTTTCCATGAGACAATATCCGGGTCTTCGTTCCTGTTACAATGTCGTAATGCGACACATTGGTACGAACATGCAGGAGAATGATCTGGTCTTCGCTGAAGCCCTCCACATGTTCCAGATGATCGCTTGTCAGCTCACTGTAACGCGCAACATTCTTGTTTTGTATCCGGCCGTCTATTCCAGATCGGAACTCGACATCTGCACTGTAATTGACCGGCTTGAGAGTGAACTTCAAAGCGCAGCGATGAGGGTCGTCCATGCTGGCAAACCTGCTGCTGCCGATGCTCGTTATTCGTCCGAGATTATCCTGAATGACGATCTCCCGCTCCATAAGGCCGTTGCGCAGATTCAGGTTCTGGCGATAGCTGAGTATCTTCTGCTCAAACGGATCGATAAACTTTCCTCCGCCAATCCTGAACTCTACAGGAAGCCAGTTAGGAGTATTGACAAAGTCATTGTTGAAAACTGTCTGGCCGTGAACCTCAGAGGGCACTCTGTTGAAAACCCCGGCAATATAGGTGCCTGGATAGTGGTGTTGAGAACTGGAAGAACCTTCATAAGAACCTCTTATGCCAAGGTATCCATTGCCGGAGGAGGTCAGCGTTTCGCGGACTTTTTCCTCCTTGGCAGAAAAATCGGTATAAGTCAGATTCCATCCCTCATAATTAATGCCTTTACTGAACCACTGCTCAATCTCTTTAATCGTAATCTCGCCGAGGTCACTGACAACAATATCAGCACCCTGTTCTCTCAGTTTTGATCCTTCGATGTCACGCGCAATACCGAGCACCATACCGAAATTACCCCGGAAACCAGCCTGAACACCGGAAATAGCATCCTCAACAACAACACATTCGTGTGGTTCAAGTCCGAGGTTTCGGGCAGCCATGATAAAAATATCAGGGTTCGGTTTTCCTTTAAGACGGAGCTCAATGGAAACCTCTCCATCAACACGAGTTTCAAAAAGATGCTCCAGCTTGGCAAGCTTCAGAATAAGCTGGCAGTTGCAACTGGAAGAAGCAATACCAATTCTGATACCCTTCGATATGAGCACATTGATGAGATCGATCGATGAGGTATAGACTTCAGGGCCTTCCTTGATCAGGATTTCAGTAAAGAGGCTGTTTTTACGGTTTCCCAGACCGCATACGGTCTCTTTTTCAGGAATATCGTCCAGTTCACCAAAGGGTAATTCAATATCTCTCGACAAAAGAAAGCTTTTGACACCTTCCATGCGCGGCTTCCCGTCTACATACTTGTGGTAGTCATGACTAGGGTCAAAGGGAACATAAGGTTCGTTGTTGTTCTCGGTATAATTTTTGAGAAAGGAATTGAACATTGACTCCCACGCCAAGCTGTGTACTTTTGCCGTGCCGGTGATGACGCCGTCGAGATCGAATATTGCCCCTTTAAAGATGTTGCTCATACTGGTATTTAAAAGATTATCATGATGCAAAATCGTTGTTACAGAGAGAGAAGACCAAGAATGGTTAAAAGAACATCCGGGTAAGGAACCGTATAGCTGTTCGGGCAGATTTCCTCAACCTGCTGTTTAAGCTTCTCATCTCTCGTTACAAAAACTGCCCAGACGTCATGACACATTTCCATTGCCTTTTTCAGCATGGGAATATCCGAAGGGGTATCGCCGCACACAAGAGTAGAGCCTTCCGAGCCATTTATGCCCAGTTTTTTGTATATAAAAGAAAGTCCGTCGCCTTTGTCAAAATCCTTGATTGGAGACTCTTTTGACGTGCCATCAATGGTTAAAATAATTTCAATATCAAGACCGGTATCTTCAATTCTGAAATTCCTGCCGCTCGGGTCTATTTCCAGGACAACGCTTTTAACTTTTTCAAGAAAAGCAACAGATTCGTCATCTCTGATGGAGTTTGTGATATCCTGACGAGCAACTGTTGTCTGGCCAAATTTTATCTGGAGTGCAGAGCCGATAAAGTTGAATTTCTCAAAATCCTGTTCCTGGAGAAGTACCAGTATTTTTTCGTTTAAGAGCTGAATCAGCTTCTGTTTTTGTTCATCAATTGGAAAGCTGTTGAACTCACCATTGATATCGATAAACTCCCTTCCTTTGGAACCTGCGTAAATAAACGTGTGGCTCGGATTGATTGAAACATTCAGAATGCCGAAATCTTTCAATGGCGCCGAGGTGATGATAATAGGGTGATTACAGCAGTTTCTGGCAAAGCGGGTTAGAAATACTGAGTTGTAGATCGGCTGTACAGAAGAGCGGTATCGGCCGCAGTAGTTATTCGTTGTACCGTCACGATCTGTGATGAAGGCGTTAAAGTGTTTTCCCTTGAGAGTATTGAAGCCTTTATTGATATATGTGCGAAAATCGGGAATGAATTTTGCGAGGTAATCAATGAACTTATCCTCACCATATTCAAGGTAGTAGATGTCTTTCTGGAGTTCCCTGATTTCGTAAGTGAGATCAACCTCAATCTGTTTTTTGCCATCAAGGCGCAACAACCGCTGCCCCGTATCATCATCAATATAAATAGTTTCCAGTGAGTAGAGGGCATTTTTTAACGATTCAACACATGATTGCCCCACAACCCGCTGCTTGATGATGTTTTTGACTACCGGTTCCCTCAGTTCACGTGTTTCCGCCTTCAGTTGGTAGAGCTCTTTCAGGGTACGAATATCCTGTAACGTGATCGAAGTGGAGCTTGTGCTCAGCTTGCGCTCCTTAAGAATACTCTCGTGCATGCTTTACTGGTAAGGGAGTGATGATGGAGTAGTATGTAAAGCAATTTAATCAAAATCTTTCAAAAATCGGTAGAAAACTTTAACAAAAGATTTAAACAAAGCAGCAGATGTTATTACGGTATTTTTGCTTTTTTCCCTTTCAGGAAAGTGTGTGCGGAGTGTGTTTCGACAGAGAACCGGGTGTGTGTCAAACAGGAAATTGATTTTTCAGAAACGTAATAATATGGTGGTGTATACTATTTACCGAATCAAGGGCATTGATGCAGACAAAGCGTTCACTATTTATCCTCATGATCTCTCGGTATCCCTGCTGGACGTGGCGGTAAAACTCAATTCCTGATTGTTCCATACGGTCAAGCTCGTCGCTGTCAAATTCCAGAGGAATTGATTTTTTGGAAAACTTTCTCTTCATAGCCTCTTCAGGCTCAATATCAAGATAGAAGGTGATATCCGGAGTTATGTTGCAGGTTGAAATAGCGATAATTGATCGGAGCAGCTCAAGATCAATGCCGCGCCCATAACCCTGATAGGCGGTCGTAGAGTCAAAAAAACGATCAAGAATAACCGTTTTGCCACTTGCAAGGGCAGGTTTGATAACATCCTGAACAAGCTCCGCTCTGCTTGCTGAAAAAAGAAGCAGTTCACCAATAGGACTGATTTTGTGCTGGTTTTCCAGAAGAATAAGACGAATTTTTTCAGCGACGGCCGTGCCGCCGGGTTCTCTCAGGGTTACAACATCGACCCCAGAACCGGTCATAGAGTTGACAAGTTTATTTATCTGGGTTGATTTTCCTGCACCATCTATTCCTTCAAATGTTATCAGCATGAATCCTGCCTGGCATGACGTTCGGAATACCATTCCAGCGTCGTCGGTTAATGTTGCTGGCCCGTTGGTCGGATCAAAATATCGTTGACATCAACATGGGGAGGCTGACTGACTGCAAACATGACAGCTCGGGCAATATCGTCCGACTGCAGCTCAGTAGATGCAGGTTTCTGCAGATGATCCCAGAAAGGAGTATCGACAATACCCGGTTCAATCAGCGTCACACGGATTCCTGTGCCCACCATCTCATTACGGATAGCCTGAGCCATGCCGGTAACCGCCCATTTTGTTGCCGAATAGAGGTTTCTTATGGAGGTGACCCGTCCGACAACTGAGCCGGTAATCAGAAAGTGGCCGCCATTTTTAACCAGTTCAGGCAAAGTCAGTCGAGCCGTTACCGCTGCTCCATACACATTAACCATCACCATCTCACGCCACTCTTCAGGTTTATCCTCACCGCCGTAAAACGTTGATCCTTTCGAAAATCCGGCATTGGCAAAAACAACATCAATTCGGCCAAAGCGCATCAGGCACTTATCCACCATCTCCTGCTGTGATTGCCACTCAGCAACATCACAAGTAACGGCAAGGGCGTTTTCAGGGCCAAACTCAGTTACCAGGCGCTCAAGTTTGTCCGAAGATCGTGCGGCAAGCACAACCTTGAATCCGGCCTCAACCGCCCGCCTTGCGGTTGCTTCACCAATTCCGGTTGATGCGCCTGTAACAAGAAATACTTTATTGTTTATGTCGCTTTTCATGATGGGTCAAGAGAGTTAAGGGCGCTATGCTTGCGGCCGTAAAAATAATAAATAACAATGCCGATAAACAGCCAGCCAATAAGCCTGATCCAGTTTTCCACTGGCAGCGAAAACATCAGCATCAAGCAGGTGAGAATACCCGCAATTGGCACAAATGGCACCAGTGGAGCTCTGAAAGGACGGTTGGCATCCGGATGCGTTTTTCTCATGATGAGCACGGCGCTGCAGACGACAACAAAGGCAAAAAGCGTGCCAATATTGACCAGTTCCGCCAGCAGGCGCAAAGGGAGCATGCCGCCCAGCGTGGCAACAAAAACACCAGTCAAAAGAGTTGATTTCCAGGGAGTCCTGAACTTTTCATGAATTGCCCCGAAAAACGATTTCGGCAACAAACCGTCACGCGCCATGGCAAGAAAAATCCTCGGCTGGCTGAGCATCATGACCAGCAGCACAGAAGTGATGCCCGTAATAGCCCCAAGCGAAATAACAAATTGTGCCCAGCCTATGCCAACCTGCATAAAGGCATTGGAGACAGGCGCATCAATACTGATTTTATTATAGGGAACCATACCGGTAATAACAGCCGCAACCGCAATGTAAAGAATAGTGCAAACTATCAGGGACCCAATCAGGGCGATCGGGATGTCCCTCTGAGGATTTTTCGCCTCCTCAGCATGCGTTGAAATAGAATCAAACCCTATATAGGCAAAGAAAATCATGGCAGCTCCGGCAAGCACCCCGACAGGGGCGCCGCCAGTGCCTGGCTCACCGAGAACGGTGTGACCGAAAATACTGAGACCTGAAAACCCGAACGGAGCAAACGGTATCCAGTTTGCAGGCTTGACATACATAGCGCCAAGCACAATTACCAGCAGAACGATAGCAACCTTGACAATCACCATTCCAGCATTAAAATTGGCGCTCTCCTTGATCCCCTTGACAAGCACAACCGTAACCGCAAAAGTGATGAGAACCGCCGGAAGATCAACCCAAGCGCCAGTAGAACTCAGAAGTCCATTGGCAGGATCGAAATCAAAGGGAGCATTGGCAAAAAGCGCAGGAACCCCAAGCCCGAAGATGCCTATAAAATCCTGAAAATATTTTGACCATCCATGTGCAACCGTTGCCGAAGCGACGCCATACTCAAGAATAAGATCCCAGCCAATAATCCAGGCCATCAACTCCCCAAGAGTAGCATAAGCATAAGTGTAAGCCGAACCGGCCACCGGTACCATGGATGCAAACTCCGCATAGCAAAGAGCGGCAAAAATACAGGCCATACCAGCAACCGCAAAAGAGAGCGTTACTGCAGGGCCAGCCTTGTCGTGCGCGGCAACACCTATAAGCACAAAAATTCCCGTTCCGATAATAGCGCCAACACCAAGGCTCGTCAGGGCAACCGGCCCGAGAATCCTGTTCAACCGATGTTCACTGTGCACCTCTGCCAGCAACTGCGCCAGCGGTTTCTTCCGAAAGCTTTTGTGCATATTACGAGTTTCTGCGGTTCATGACGGAAAGAAAATAGACCAACTGCATAATCGCCTGGGCTGCCGCTGCAACATAGGTGAGCGCCGCCGCGTCAAGCACCGCATTTACCCCTTTCATTTCCGCGCTCGAAACAATTCCCTGCGACACCAGCAGCTCCTTTGCCCGACGGCTTGCATCAAACTCAACCGGAAGCGTTACCAGGGCAAAGAGCGCCGTACCTCCAAAGAGGATGATTCCCGCCCATGCGAGCGTCGTACCGAGTGTTCCAGCCAAAAACATGCCAGCCATAAAGAGAATAGGGCCAATATTGCTGCCGACAGTGACTGCAGGTACCATAAAGGAGCGTAACTGCAACGGAGCATAGCCCATCTTGTCCTGCAGGGCGTGGCCCGCTTCGTGAGCTGCAACACCAACAGAGGCAATACTTGGCAGACGGTACACCTCATCACTCAAACGCAACACCTTCTGTCTGGGATCATAGTGATCAGAGAGCATCCCCTGTGCAGTCTCAATCGTCACATTCCCGAGCCCGCCACGCTGAAGAATACGCCGGGCAGCCTCAGCGCCGCTCACACCACTCTGGGTACGCACCTGCGAATATTTGTTAAACGCTGACTTTACCTTGAACTGAGCCCATAACCCCAGCAGCATGGGGGGCATGGCAAACACAAAATACATTGGATCTAAAAACATGGCAGTAGAAATAAGTATCGTTTATCGATAAAGTGAATACATGCTCACTGTGGTTAACATGAGCTAACCCAACAATATGAAAAGCAGATAAGTTCCAAAAGGGAAGTCATCTTCGAGGTTTATAGCGAATGGGAATTTAGAAAAAAAACGGGATAGTTATCAGAACTCTTTCCCTTCATCACCCTCTCATCGTATATTGCAAAGCAAAACAATACGTTGCCGTTTGCACTATTTTTCTGACGTTCAACGCTGCGCACTCTCACTCAAGTTTCATCAGGTTGCCATTATCTCAAAAAAATATAAAACCCTTACCTATATTAATACTTGCATTTGCGGTTATTGTCACGGTCAGCTCGCACTGCGGGGGTGAACAGCTTTTTGATTCACGAATCTGTATAGGCACAAACAACTTTATGAACCTCAACGAAGCCGATACCCGGGCCAAGCTCATCGACCCGGCCATACACAAACGAGGCTGGTCCGAAGACTTCATCAAGCGCGAAGAGACCGCCGGAGCCGTTGAGATTATTAACCTGAAAGTAGGATAAAGCGTACACTATTTGCTGGGCACTCCCAGATATTCCAGGAACAAGCTGTCTCTGGCTACTGATTCGGTAGACCAACGGTAGTTGCCCATGGCTGTTCGCACGTGGGTTGTC
>Ga0209697_10000164_pt1 | contig 105819 bp, 104 predicted proteins | sample AliMusrvi5mmetaG_FD_184115 | JGI IMG/M metagenome (GOLD analysis project Ga0209697, IMG submission 184115) | Freshwater lake bacterial and archeal communities from Alinen Mustajarvi, Finland, to study Microbial Dark Matter (Phase II) - Alinen... | ecosystem: Environmental > Aquatic >... | reverse complement strand
GGGTTCTGGAGGGGGCGGGGATGAATCTCCTGATCCCGAAGCGGGGGCCTGTGCTTTCCCGACCAGGTGACTCGTCCGTGATCTCGAATAGCCAGCAAGAGTCGGAGTTTCTCATCAAAGAGCGAATCGTAATCCCTCAGGTCGAGGCCGAAGAGGGGGTAGGCTTCGGTGAAGGAACCTCGTCCTGCCACGATCTCCGCCCGGCCACCGGAGATGAGATCCAGGGTCGCGAACTCCTGAAAGACACGCACGGGATCGGCCGCACTGAGAACCGTGACCGCACTGGCAAGGCGGATACGCTCCGTGCGGGCAGCCGCGGCCGCAAGCAGGACAACGGGTGCGGAATCAAGGAATTCCTGCCGGTGATGCTCCCCGATGCCAAAGACATCAAGTCCCACACGGTCGGCCGTCTCCACCTCCTCCAATAAATTGCGGAGCCGCAGCGCCGGATCCACCAGAGCCCCGCTGACCGGATCAGCCAGCGTGGCGACAAAACTATCGAGTCCGATTAGCATGATAGTTATTCCATCCAAGGTTCATCGGGCCTTCTCATCCGAAATCGTGCCGGGATTGTTCATCTGAGCAGGCCCATAATAGGTGTCCCAGAGCTTGTTACGGAATTTATTTTCCGGGTCGAGACGCTTCTTAAGGGCAAAAAATTCGCCGAACCTCGGATAAGCTTCACGAAACTGATCGTCGGTCGCGTGAACCTGATAGGGGAGATAATACGAGCCGTCGACGGAGAGGGCGGCTGAAATCAGTTTCCTTGTCCAATTCCCCACAGCCTCCCTGTCCTCCCGGGTTGTTCCCTGCTCATAGTAGAGAACAAAGGCAAACATCTCCCTCTTTGCCCATGCAAGGAGTGATCCCGGATCCGGCAGGGCATGTCGGATCGAAATATTGATCACGTTCACGTTGGCCTCCTTCAGGACTTGGATCATTTTCGGGTAAAAGTCGTCGAATCGCTCGACCGGCACAAAATACTCCTGAAGGACCTGGGTGCTCCGCGCCCGTGAAGGAGGCTCGAGTTCCGAGGCATCATAGCTGGCCTCGTGGTTTCTCCAAGCAACGGGTCGGTCGATGTAGAGGAGGGGTTCCGCCAGATACTCCCGGAGTTGCTTGCCAAAAGGGAACTGCGAAACGATTCCGATCATTTTCTGATGGAACGTGTAGTCCTCATGCCTGCCGATCAACCGCTCTTTGATCGTCACGGGCTTATCTGTTTCGCTCCATGTCACGGCGCGCACCGTCTGGAAATCGGGTGGATAGATGTCGCCGTTATGAAAAACCGCCGTCGGGGACAGGCGGATTTCTTTCAGGAAGTAATCCTTGTAGCGGCTGATCGGCATCACCTTGTCGGAGCGCTCGACCTTTGTGTTGTCGACAAGCCGGAGAGTGGCCTCCGTGATCACTCCCAGGGCGCCGTAGCCGCCGATCACACCGTAAAAAAGATCGCGGTTTTGTTCGGGTGAGGCCTCCACAACCCGTCCGTCCGGAAGAACAACCTGGATTCGGAGCACGGAGAGGATGATTGGACCAGCACCGACATACCTCCCATGACAGTTCACACTGAGCGAGCCTCCCACCGTGAAGTTCGAGTAGGTCTGCATGATCTTCACGGAGAGATTGTAAGGATCAATGACATCCTGAATCTCACGCCATGTGATTCCCGACTGCACCGTGATGGTTTTGTTGCCCGGATCCAATGCAACGACCCGGTTGAAATGCCTCATGTCCAGATGGAGGCTGTGTTCTTCCGAGATTTGCCCACCCTGACTATGACGGGCTCCGCCGATGGAAATCGGCCCGTGCGTGGTTTTCACAGCATCGACAATTTCTCCCAGAGATGTCGGGGTTAAAATCCTGTCGACGGTAACGGGGTTGAGTTGCGTGACATCATTCACCGTTTCATGAGCCGAAACATGGAGTGAAGGAAGCAGCAGAGCCAATCCTCCAATAAGCGCCTTGGTTTTGTTCTGCATGGCACCACCGTTCGGGGAGTTAAGACCCATCGGCCAATTATGCGGAAGCCTCGTCCCCCAGATGCCTGCCGGGTACCAGATAGTTGCGGACATAGTCGCTGACGGAATCTTCCAATGTGCTTGTCGGCGCGGTCCAACCGGTATTCCTCAAACGAGTGACGTCGGCGGAGGTGTGATACTGGTATTGGTTGCGGATGTGCTCCGGCATCTCGATGAATTCGATCTCCGGCTTCCGGTCCAACGCGGTGAAGAGCGCGGTCGCAAGATCGACCCATGTGCGGGGCGTTCCGGTCCCGATATTGAAAAGGCCGTTCGCGGAGGGGGTATCGGCGAGATGAAGCGTCATGGCGACGGCATCCTTCACGTAGACGAAATCCCGGACCTGCTCGCCATCCTTGTAGTCGGGGCGGTGACTGCGGAAGAGCCTAACCTTGCCCGTCTCCAGGATTTGCTCGTAGGCCTTCGCCACAAGGCTGCGCATCTCACCCTTGTGTCCCTCATTCGGGCCAAAAACATTGAAATACTTGATTCCGGCCATTTTTCCGAGCCACCCGTTGCGCTTGGCATGGAGATCGAAGAGATGTTTGGAGTAGCCGTAGGCATTGAGGGGGCGGAGTGTCTCGAGATGCTCCATGCCATCATCCATTCCTTGAAGACCATCCCCGTAGGTCGCCGCGGAGCTTGCATAGATGAAACGAATGCCTCTCTTAAGGGCCCAATGCGCAAGATGCTTGGTGTATCCGAAATTGTTTTCCATGAGGTATCCGGCATCCGTCTCCGTGGTCGCAGAGCAGGCCCCGAGATGGAAAATGGTGCGGATCGAGCCAAGGCTGTCCGGGTTCTCTTCGAGTCGGTCTAGGAAGGAATCGGCCTGGACGTAGTCGTGGAAGCGAAGCGGGGAAAGATTCTTCCACTTGGCATCCCTGCCAAGGACATCCGTGACAAGGATGTCATCCTGACCACGCAGATTCAGGGCATGAATGACGGCACTGCCGATGAGTCCTGCGCCGCCGGTGACAAGGATGGATGCGGACATGGTGGTAGGCGCAGTTGTAGAATGTTGGTTCCGTTATTTTTTCGCATCTTTCAGGTCACTCTCGTCGAGCTCTTCCTGAAAGATCGTTGTTTTATCTCCAAAGACACTTTTGGCCACATCGAGATATTTAGCCGCCTCCTTCTTTTCTCCCTTTTTGTATGCCCGTGCGGCCGAGGCATAATACCAGGCAGGGGTGTTTGAAGGCACGTCGAACGCAAAAAGCTTCTCCTGCAGATTGGGATCGGCGTTCTGATGCAGGAGGAGCAGGAGAAGTTTATACTGCACCAGTTCGTTGTTGGGCTGATCGATGAGAAGATTCCTGTAGTAGGTGATCGCCGGATCCCACTGCTGCTGAAGAGCCATAAGCGATCCGAGATTATACTGCGCTGGAAAAAACCCGGGGGAAATCTTCAGCGCCGCCTCGTAGCAAGTCCGTGCACCAAGATAGTCCTTGAGCTTGGTAAGGATGGCGCCGTGCAAGTTGAGTACCTGGGGGTCGTTGGGGTATTGTTGCAGTGCCGGGGTGAGGGTGGTGAGGGCTTTCTGATACTGCTTGTCCTCCAAGGAGGCCGCCGATGACTTCATGACGACATTGACATCAAGCGGTGGTGGCGCTGCGTTCAATGCCCACACCGGAGGAAAAACCGTACAGAACAGAAACACGACCATCGACGCGGCGCCAAAGAATCCGGGCCGGAATTTTCGAAAAGTCTTGGGAGAATACGCCGTCATTGTCAACGATTCCCAAAGCATGAAGAGTCCCCTCGTGACATGGCAACAAGATCTTGGCAATATCTGCACAGGCATTCCTTCTCTGTTGATGTCGATGGTTCTCTGCATCGTCATCACCTGGTGTCCCTTGAGGGCTGTTGCCCAAGGTTCGGAGGATAAGAGGATTCAGACGTTTGCCTTGGCCCTACCGGAATTGGAAGGGCCGATCACCGTCGGCATCTTTTCTCCCAGAGGTGAGTTGATTCGGGTGCTCTGTCGGGATGTAGCCGTGGAGAGTATTCCGGCCGGATTGAACGGCCTGATCATGACTTGGGATGGCAGGGATGCAGGTGGCCAGCCGGTTTTACCGGGAACCTACACGGTCAGGGGGCTGGTTCATGGGCCGCTCTCTTTTTCGGATCTTCCGTCGGTGGATACACTGGGCAAAGACTTCTCATCGCACCTCAAGACCGAGGAATGGCAGGAGAACTTGCCGGTCGGATTCGAAGTGGATGATCAAGACTTCTTCCACCAACGGCCGCTCGAACATCCTGACAGACTGATGATCCTTGCTGCAAAGGATCAACTTCAGGAGGTCCGCCCTTGGCTCCGTTTCGGAGCGGTCATCGGCAATCCATTCATCACGATTACGGCGGAGGGACTGCCCCTTGCACAATTTACCCCATCCGTCTGCCCCGGAGGGGGCAAAAACAATTTTCCCAGAGCACGCTCCATCACGCTTCACTACGGCTCCACTCTTGGAACAGCACGGATCTGCCTTCACGATCCGCAGGGCTCGGAGTCCTATTTTGTCTCAGGAATCAACAAGGTTGTTCCCTTGGAAGCCGGGACCCTCGAAATCCCTGCCGCTGTAGCAGGTGCTCGGGAGGCGCAGGATGCTGCCGATGCTTTTCAATCCCCACCGGTTGGGAAAGAATCCCAACGCTGACCATGGCTAGCCAACTCCAAGATTTTTCCGGTTCAGAGCGCTTACACGATGGTGACGCTCACGGGTTACCGTTCCCACGGAGTCTAATTCAAGCCAACCGGAGCTGGCTGGTTGCCCTTTTGCTTTGGTTCACGGGCGTGTCGGGCACCTGCTTTGCCGAGCAGCCCCTCAAGGAGATCAAGGTGCCGTATGCCCTGAGTTGGGGGGATTCGGCCGATAAGGTCAGGGAGATGATCCATGCCATCAAGGGGAAGGAGATGGGCTGCTCGGAGAGGGCTCCCGGAAGGTCCCAATTTGAGGCCACAGGGCTTGCCGTCGGTGACACCCTGCTCCAGAAGTCGGTTTTTGTTTTTCGCGACGGCATGCTCATCGAGGTGGAGCTCCAATATGCCGATCCATCATGGGATGAGGAAAAAACCCTCGATTTTTTTGACCGGACCCGTCGTCGTGTCGATGAGCGTTATGGTCCCGGAATCCTGCTGGTAAACAAAGTCCGGGAGCACCCCTCTGATCCCTCCACCCCCAAGGAGATGACGTATACCCTGATCGCTTATCAATGGGGTCAGGCCACGATCGCGCTGGAGTTGACCTTCTATAGTGTCTCCGAGAACGAGCGATCCTTCAGGTTGGTGTCACTTCACTACAAGTTGCCCTGATAGGCTGACGGATCTCAGACCTAACGATCTTGCAAGATTGAGTGTTGAAAAACTCCTCAGGCAATCTCGACCGGGCACTCAGGCAGGGCTTTGAGAAACGACTTGCCGTAGGGCCGTGTAAGAATCCTGCTGTCCAAGATCACGATGGTCCCCTTGTCGGAGCCGCTTCGGATGAGTCTTCCAACCCCTTGCCGTAGTTTGAGAATCGCCTCCGGCAGGGAATACGACTGGAAAGGGTCTCCCCCCGAGGACTCGATCTCCTCGAGTTTGGCCTCGGTGAGGGGGTGGTCGGGTGTCACGAAGGGCAGGCGGGTGATGATGACGCTGGAGAGCGCTTCTCCCGGCAGATCGACTCCGGTCCAGAAGCTATCCGTGCCGAACAGGACGCTCTCCCCTCCCTCACGGAAGGCCTCCAGCATCCTTGATCTGGAAAGGCCGGCCCCTTGCACGATCAGATTCCATCCCTTTTTCTCGAAGAATCCCTGCATTTTTGCCGCAACCGCCTGCATGGTGCGGTGACTGGTGAAGAGCACGAATGCGCGCGCCCGGCTCTCGCCGGTGAAGTGTCCGATCCACTTCACCAAGGCATCCTCGTAAGCAGCATCCTTGGGTTCGGGCATCTTCCTCACGAGATGAAGCTTCATCTGCCTGCTGTAATCGAATGGGGAGCCCAGCTGCAGTGAGGGCACATCGAGAGCACCCACCCGGCCCCGGAAATAATCCAGCTCGGAGGATCCCACGGAGAGCGTCGCGCTGGTCATCACCGCGGTGCTTCCTTCCCTGAAGAGGAGTCGTCCCAGAAGCGGGGCGACGGCGACAGGGGCCGCGTGGAGACTGTGCCAGGTGGAAGTGCGGCCGCTTCGCTCGACCCAATAGACATGATCCGGAGCATTCTGGGAGAGGAAATCGGCAAGCCCGGAGCGCGAAACCTTGAGCCGTGAAGCAACCTCGTTGAGTTCGCCCTGCAATCCTTCGTCCTGAGCCTTGGCTGCTGCGGATCCGGCCGTATCGGCAAGGCTGGAGAGTCCCTCGGCAAGCGTGCTTTCGGCGACAGCCCCGATGAGTTCCGCCGACCGATCACCCCGGACGCGGCATTCCCGTCCCTGTTTGAAATTGCAGGCGCCGGAGAGGGATTCAAAGAAACGGTCGACTTCGGGAATCAGATCGGCCACGGCGCTGGTTCCCTCGGCATGCCGTACCTGTTGCAGCAACCCTTTGCGCGTGCGCGGATTGTAGAGCCTCTGAAGCGACTGCTTCAGGCCATACTGCGAGAGCGAAAATCCCAGATGCCGTGACGCCACCTGCTCCACCGTGTGGGCCTCGTCAAAGATCACGAAGTCCTCCGGAAAAAGATATCCCGCTCCACCTTCCTCCGGTTCGCCAAGCAGCGTGAAGAAGAGCGTGTGGTTGAGGACAAGGACCTGTGCGGCTTGGGCGCGGCGGCGAGCGGCCTGATAAAAACAGCCCGAATCCCGCCCGCACGACTTGGGGGTGCAGAGGTGCTGTTCACTGCAAACCTGGGACCACAACTGCTGGGGGGGCTCGAACGGAAGGTCGCTCAGGGATCCGTCGGAGGTTGTGGCAGCCCACTCCCGGATGCGTTCCAAATCTGGCTTCTCCTCGTTGGTGAAGAGATCCGCCCCGTGCCTCACGGCCCGCGCCAACCTGACGGGACAGACATAGTTTTGACGCCCCTTGAGCAGGACCGCCTCGAAATCCTCCCCGAGCAACCCCTTGACCAAGGGGATGTCCTTGTAGAGCAGTTGCTCCTGCAGATTGATCGTGTGGGTGCTGATAAGCGCCTTACGCCCCGTTCTTCGCGCATGAAGCACCGACGGCATCAGGTAGGCAAGCGACTTGCCAACCCCCGTTCCTGCCTCCACGACCAGATGGGAACGTCCCTCAAGCGTCGAGGCGACAGCCTCAGCCATCAGTTGCTGTTCCGGCCTCCACTCAAAGCCCCGGATCGCGGCGAGCCGGCCCTTGGGACCGAAAAGGTCCCCCATCTCCCTGGAAAACGCCCCTTGAGCTGGGGAAGCGGGAGTGTGCCACTCCTCGTTGAGGGAAATCATGGTTGTCGGGATGCGTTGATTGCGGTTGCAGAGTGGAGAGCTGAGGGGTCAGAATCTCGTTCTTTCCGGTCTCCTGCAACGGGTTTCTGCCGGAATCATCCATGACGCTGCTCGACAGGTATCTTCTTCAAAAATTTCTGCTCCCCTTTTTCTATTGCGTCGCCGGATTCATCTCCGTGTGGCTCGTCTGGGATTTGAGCGTCAACCTGCCCGACTTCCTTTCGGGTCATGCAGGATTCGTGGTGATCTCACGATTTTACATGCTGCAGATTCCGAGCGTGCTGATGCTGAGCATCCCAGTGGGGCTGCTGCTAGCACTGCTCTACACGCTCACGCAGATGTCCCGGCGGAATGAAATCATCTCGATGCTTTGCTCCGGGCGGAGCCTCTTCAGGATTTTTATCCCCATCTTTGCCTTCGGCCTCCTGATGACCGGCCTGCTCTTTCTGCTGAATTATCAGCTCGCTCCCCAGGCTGGATCGGTCCGGGATCAAATCAAGGAAGAGATCAAACACGGCGCCAACTTCCACCAAGGCATCAGCAACCTGCTTTTCCGGAATCGTGAGGATCGGAGGCTCTGGTTCATTTCAGCCCTCTTCCAACAATCCAATCAGGCGATCCGCGTTGAGATCATCCAGCAGAACGAATCCGGTGTCGTGACGGAGAAATGGTATTCCCCGCACGCCTTTTATCTCCCCGATACAAGGACCTGGGTTCTCGAGCAGGCCCGCCATGTCACCGTGGACGAATCGGGCAACCTGGCGACAACGGAGGATGCTCCAAAACTTGAGATCAGATCCTGGAAGGAGACCCCTTGGAAAATCGCCAGCTCCCTCATGAACTCCGAGTTCCTGGGATTGCCTCAGTTGGGCGATTACCTGACCTTCAATGCCGAATTCCCGAAAGCGCGCCTAGCCCCTTATGTCACCCACTGGCATTACCGCCTGGCATTGCCCTGGATCTGCATGGTGGTGATCCTCCTGGCGGGATCCATGGGCGTGGTGACCGGGCGGCGCGGAATCATGGGGGGGATCGCCGTGGCAATCGCTCTTTTTGCAGGGCTGATTTTCTCCAGCAGCCTCTTCCTTGCTCTTGGCAAGGGAGACCGTATCCCCTCCATCGTGGCCGCATGGGGGCCGATCGCGATTTTTCTTCTCATAGGCATTTACCTCTTCTGGGTCAAAGCCACCGGCCGGGACTATCCCAAGTTCAGGTTGCCCGGTTTTTGACCCAAGGTTACTTTCAGGCCATGCAACAGGAATGGAACATTAAATCGCGATCGGAAGCCTGTGTTGCAACAGGACGTCCTTTCCGTGAAGGAGAGCTTTTTCACACCGCCCTGTTCACCACCAAGGAGGGATTCCAACGCGTGGATCTCAGCGAGGAGGCCTGGGTGGCCCGGGCAGAGGATCCCGCCGCGGCAGCCCCTTTCTCCTCCTGGCGTTCCAAATTCGAACCCCCGGCACCTCCAGCCAAGGAAGCCCTGCAACGTGACGATGCCGAGGGCATGCTGCGCCGACTCCTTGAGGAGAACAACCCGGATCACACCAATGCCCGGTATCTTCTGGCCGTCATGCTCGAGCGCAAGCGGGTCCTCCGCCCCCAACCCTCGCCCGATAAGGGAACACTGATTTACGAACGCGCCGGAACGGGAGAAACCTTCATTGTTTCCGATCCGGATCTCTCCCTCTCCGATCTGGAAAAAGTTCAGGTCGAGGTCTCCGCACTCCTGTCAGGACTCTCCGAGCCGCACGTGCCGGCCGCGCCCGCCTCCGAACCGGATCAGGTTGCTTCGGCAGAAGACTCCCTGAAATCATCGGAAGCCCTCTAGCCAAAACCAGCGTCAACCAGTAAAATCAACCTCCGACGATTCCCGTGCAGACCTTGGAGACCTTGTCAGGGGTCGCATTTCCTCAAAAAGAGGTTGCCCCTCTCTTCCTGGCCCCGATGGCGGGGGTTACCAACTCCGTCTTCCGTAGAATCTGCCGCGAAAAGGGAGCCGATATCCTGACCACCGAATTTGTCTCCGCGGACGGCATCATGCACCGGAATGCCCGCACCCGAGGCTATGTCGAGTTCATGGACATGGAACGCCCGATGGGGGTCCAGCTTTTCGGCAGTGATCCGGACCGTCTTGGCGAGGCTGCCAGACAGGTCATCGACTGGGTGCGACCCGACTTCATCGACATCAACTTCGGTTGCCCTGCCAACAAGGTTGTCTGCAGGAACGGAGGATCCTCACTCCTTCGGGATTGCCCCCTTCTGGAGCGGGTTGCGGCCGCCGTGGTGCGAGCCTGTGCCCCCCTGCCCGTCACCGCAAAAATCCGGATCGGATGGGATGACTCTTCCATCAATGCCGTCCAGACGGCAAGACTGCTGGAAGGCGCCGGCATACAACGCGTCGCCGTTCACGGACGCACCAGAGCCCAGGGCTACTCCGGAACAGCCAACTGGGAAGTGATCGCCGAGGTCGCGGCATCGGTCAAGATCCCGGTGATCGGAAACGGCGACATTGCAGATGGAGAGACGGCGGTTGAGCGTCTCAAGACCGGGGTTTCGGGACTGATGATCGGCCGCGCCGCCATGACCAATCCGTGGATCTTCACGGAGATCCGCTCCACGCTTGCTGGCGAGTCATTCCAGCACCCCACCATGGAGGATCGTTGGCTTCTCGTCCGGCGGCACTGCGGAGAGGAGGTGGTTGCCCGGGGAGACGAGCGACAGTCCATGCAGGGCATGCGTTCGCGATTGATGGCCTACACAAGGGGGATGCCCGATGCCAGACCCCTGAGGGCCAGCCTGTCGGCCATCTCATCCCTCATGGAACTCGACGACCTCATTGCAAAACACCTCCATGAACACGATCAGGACCACATCGCTTCTCCTGCGGAAATCCTTCACTAGACTCCGGAAACCGGACGGATCGGCTCACGCCTGATGACAAGAGGGTCCTGTCAGACCTAGTCTCTATTCCGAGGCATCCGCCAGTTCGGCATGGCGGCTTCGGGCGCTGCAAAGACCCCGCTTGGTGCGGTGTGAGACAAATTTCATGAAGCGGTCCGCCTCCTCGCTCCATGGGATCGATTTTCCCGCTTCAAGCGCCTGCTCCACATTCAGGCCACTCCGGTAGAATAGCTTGTAGGCTTTTTTCACATCGGCCCGGGCGGCTGCGGAGATCCCATTGCGCCGCATTCCCACGGCATTGAGACCGCAGACCACATTGATGATGACGCCCACGGTGAAGGGAGGGATGTCCTTGCTCCAAGCAGTGCCTCCCCGGATCATGCACATCTCTCCGACTCGCAGAAACTGGTGAAAGACGGATCCGCCGCCGAGGACCACGTCGTCACCCACCTCCACATAGCCCGCCAGAAGGCAGTTATTGGCCATGACCGTCCTGTTGCCCACGGAGACATTGTGCCCTAGATGCACTCCGCACATCAGCAGATTGCGATCTCCCACACGCGTGAGGGATCCCTCCTTGGATCCCCGGTGGATGGTCACGTGTTCGCGCATTTGATTGTCATTCCCGATCATGACCCCGCTTTGGGTGGAGGCTTTATGGTCGAAGTCCTGGGGAGCGGCGCCGATCACCGCTCCATAGCCAACGAGGTTCCGGTCCCCCATCGTGACATTATTGGTGAGTATCGCATGGGCCTGGACGACGCAATCGTCACCCAGAACGACACCTTCCTCAATGATGGCATAAGGACCGACCTCCACATTTCTCCCAAGCCTAGCCTTGGGACTCACAAGAGCGGTGGGATGAATATTCAAGGGTGGCTTTGGTGGCTTATGTTGTATCGCAGTCAGGAGGTAGAAAGGGCGCCAATGCCACCGAAATTCGGCGTGCGGGGAGAAATTGTCAACCGAAGAGAACCCATCCGCATCAGGGGTTCATTCCTGAAGGGTTATCAAGGGAAGAAAAACACTGAAGGTGGACCCCTCCCCCGGGGAACTCTCCAAGGCGACTCTTCCGCCGTGAGCCGTGATGATATTCTTCACAATGGAGAGACCGAGCCCCGTGCCTCCGGTCTGCCTGGCCCGGTCTCCGCCGACCCTGTAAAAACGATCGAAAAGATGCTGCTGATCCTGAAGCGGAATGCCCGGCCCGTTATCGCGGAAACGGATGGCCAGATCAGGGCCCTCCTGCATCGCGGAGATCGTGACTTTCCCGCCGGTGGGAGCACCGTGACGCAGGGCATTGGCGAGCAGATTGGAGAGCGCCTGCTCGATCCGGTATCCCTCCACGTCAATGGAAGGAAGTTCCCGGGGCATCTCCAGGGTCACGGCGACGCCGCGATCCGCTATCTGTCCCTCCAACTGCTGGATCACATCACGAAGGATTCTTGCGATATCGGTGGGCGCCGTCTCAAGACGTAATCCCCGTTCCTCCATCCTGCTGATGGTCAGCAGGTCGTCGATGAGTCGGTTGAGCCTCTCCCCGTGTCGCTGCATGATGGCGATCGACTTACGCTGCATCTCACGGCTCACGCCCTTCTCCCCCAGCGTCTCCAAATATCCATTGATCACAGAGAGCGGCGTGCGGAACTCATGGGTGACGTTGGCCACGAATTCGCGGCGCACCGCCTCAAGTTCACGGAGTCGGGTGACATCGTAGAACACCAACAGGAGCCCGTCCGGGAGCTCCATGGTGGGGGTCTTGAGCGCCGCAGCCGTGACTACAAGATGACAGCGCCCCCCTCGTCCGGGTATGCCGAATGCCAACTCGCCCTGTTGAACCCCTCCCGTACCAACCGCCCGCTGGGCAACCCCTAGGAGTTCGTGGCTCATGAAAACCTCGTGGAGCAGAAGACCCTCCTGAGTTCCCTGCAGATGGAACATGCTGGAGGCGGCTTTGTTCACCAACCGGATCTTGAGATCCGCACCCGTGATGACAACCCCCTCGGTCATGCTCTCAAGAATCATCGAAAGGCTGAACTCCTCTTCTGCAAGCAGTGTCTTCTGACGCTCGAGCATTTCTGCGATCTGACGGAGGTTGACGGCGGTATCACAGAAAAACAATGGACTTCCGTTCAGCATCACCGGTCGGTAATCCCCCTTGGCAAGCCGCCGAATCACTCCGCACAGCTCCATGGCGGGTAGAACCGCAAGGATCAGGAGAAGTCCGGCCACTCCGCACACGAGAGCCGCGGTCACAGCGAGCCCGAGCGTGGCGCTCATCACGAATTTCCGGAGGACAGGATAAACCGATACCCCTCGCCTCGCACCGTCTCCAAGTAGTGGGAATGATCTCCCAGCTTCTCACGGAGTCGCCTCATGTGGGTGTCCACGGTGCGGGTGTCGATGTTTCCGCTATAACCCCAGACCTGTTGAAGGAGATCTTCACGGGACTGGATGGACCCCAGCTTGCCGAGCAGCAGGGAGATCAGCTTGAACTCGGTCGATGTGAGATCCAGTCGCTTGCCATCCAGAGTCATCTTTAGGGCATTCCGATCCAGCACAAAGGGACCGGCCGTGACTTTTTCGTCAATGGGGACGACTGAACTCCTCCGGATCAGCGTCTTGATGCGAAGGATGAGTTCGCGCGGACTGAACGGCTTGGGAAGATAATCCTCGGCCCCCAGTTCGAGCCCCTTGATCCTGCTCTCGGACTCCCCCTTGGCACTCAGGATCAGTATGGGTATGGATTCCGTGGTCAGATCGGATTTTAATTTTTTTGCAACCTCGAATCCGTTCATTTTGGGCAGCATGACGTCGAGAACGATGGCATCCGGGCGTTCCTGCCGGACCATCTCGAGCCCCTCGGCTCCATCCATGGCCTGAATCACCCGAAATTTCGCCTTCTTCAAATGATATCGGACCAAGTCAGCGACATCGTCCTCGTCCTCGATCAGTAAAATGGTTTCTGGCATCGGGGTGTTAGATTTCTTGGTGATGGAGGGACTCCAATGAGCTATCCGACTCCCCTCCGCGAAGCAAGAGGCAAGAGATCTTTAGCATGGCTTCCGGACAAAAAAAGCGGGCCACCTCGAATTGCACCGGAAAAAACCAAGAAACCGATGCGAGATGGCCCGCTCCCAATGAAAAACCTGTATTTATTCTGACCATCCGGGAGCAGTTCCGTTCAAAAAAAATTTCGTTGCCCGTTTTTTAGTGCCCCTTGATATCTTAACGATTACCTTCGGAAGCGAAAGGTCCCTTTTCATGAAAACAATCGGCGTATTGACATCCGGTGGCGATGCCCCGGGAATGAACCCTGCCCTACGGGCTGTTGCAAGAACCGCTTTTGAGAATGGTTGCCGTATCATCGGGATCAATAACGGCTACGACGGCATCTTTGACGGGACGTTAGAAGAACTTGGCGGCCGCCTTCTCTCGGGCATGATCGATCGGGGTGGCACCATCCTTCAATCGAGCCGGTGCAAGCGCATGTATACACCCGAGGGCATCGACGAGGCCCGTCGGCGCCTTCAGGAATTGGGGATTCACGGACTCGTCGTGATCGGTGGTGACGGCTCCCTGACTGGGGCTCAAGAGCTTTCCAAGCGGGGAATGCCAGTCATGGGAATCCCCGCTAGCATCGACAACGACATGGCCGGAACCGAGATGGCCATCGGCGTCGATACTGCGGCCAATACCATCATGCAGTTGATCGACCGCATTCGGGACACCGCACGCTCCCACCGACGCTGTTTCCTGATCGAAGTGATGGGTCGCAACTCCGGTTACCTGGCGCTGACCACCGCCATCAGCTGCGGAGCGGAGTTCGCCGTCATCCCAGAGTATTTCTGCAATATCAAGCGTATCGTCACCCAGCTTCACGAGCGGTATCAGCAGACTAGGGACAATTCGATCATCGTTCTCGCCGAGGGCGTCTGTGATGCGGATACCTTCATCGACCGCATGGTTCAGGAGCGCGGTGCTGAATTCGAACAGGAAGTCCGCAAAACGGTTCTCGGCCATGTTCAGCGGGGAGGCATCCCGACACACTTCGACCGCATGCTCGGGTCGCGTTTCGGTGAACTTGCCGTCACCGGGCTTCTCCAGCAGGAGACCGGTTGCATGACATCCCTTTCAAAGGGACGCACCACCTTGGTTTCCTTCGAACAGGTGATTGGAAAGAAAAAGCATCCTGCTCCCGAGCTGATCAGACTGGCCCGGAATCTTCAGATCGATTTCGGGGACCCCACCGAAGTCTGAGCTGTGGGATCCATCGGCAACGGCTTCACCGTGGAGACACTCCTTACGATTTCTATCGCCCAGTATAGCAGCGTGGAGTTGGCCCTGAAGCTCTGCGTTGCCTTGATGGCGATGGTCGCCTTCCTGCTTGTTGCCTCGACCACCTGTGTGGATCGGCACGCACGATTTCCCCTGCTGTTCGGGGGAGCCGCCTTGGGTGGAGCGACGTGGTTTGAATCCGGTGTCTGGATCGGCTGGAAGCAGGCCTTCGAGCTCGCAGGCACCTCCTACTGCGTGACCGGTCAACTGCTGCCGGGTGAAGATCGCCTGATGGCCTGGATCGTGGGCGTTCCCGCAATTTTATGCTGCTTCGGCATGGTGAGCCTCACCCTCATGAAAGACAGGAAAGAGAGCATGGGGGACAAGGAGGAGGTCTCTCACTCTATCATGGGGAGGCTGGTTCTGATCCTAGTTTTTTTGGCTCTGGCCTCAATGTTCTCCACCACGCTTGCGGCGCTCCTACTCCTCGGTACGGGATGGCTTCTATGCATTAGATTGCCCCGTTCGGTCTCATCACCGACCTCATCCCCTGATAAGAAAGCCCCTTGGACCCCTTGGATTCTTTGGACTTATTCGACAAGATGGGCGGTCGTCAGCATCCTCTTGGCAGAGGTTATTCTGCTCTTAAGCTCTTATCACCTTCTTCCATCGGGCAAGACCACGGATGCAACGCTCGTTTGCAGCGAGATCATTCGTTGCATAGCAGATCTCCTCTCCTTCGTGATCCCAGGCGTTCTTCTGCTTGCAACCGTTCTCCAAAGCTCCAAAACCTTGGCCGTCGGTTCTGAGCCAACAACGAAAACTCCTTCCCATTCCTTGAGGGAAAAGAAAGCTGCCGTGCGCGCGCCCGGGGAATCCAATCCTCAGATCGGACTCTTCGGGTAGGAATCCCATACTCCTTAAACATCTCCGCCAGCGCCCTCTCTCAACTACGTAAGACCCTAAGAAATTTCATGATCCGTAGAGAGCTTGCTGCCAGAGAGCAGGATAGTCCGTGTAACCCTTCTCTGTTCCTCCGTAGAAAGAGGCCTCGTCTGGAGGATTAAGCGGTGCATTTCTGTGGAATCTCTCCGGCAGGTCCGGATTTGCAAGGAAGGGGACGCCAAAGGCGATCGCATCGGCCCATCCCTCGGCAAGCGCTGCATTACCCGACTCCAGATTGAATCCACCCGCCGAGACAATTGCGCCCTTCCAGAACGGGCGAAGCTCCTGCGGTCCGACCCCCTCCTTGGCACCATGCGCGATATCCTGGGCGGTGGCTTGGGTGATATGGGCATAGGCCAGATCGAAAGCATTCAACTCCTCGAGCAGGTGTCCAAAGGTCGTGACGGGGTTGCTGTCGTGCATGTCGTTGAAGACTCCTCCGGGCGAGAGACGGATCCCGACACGGTCTCCACCCCAGACGCCGACGACGGCCTCCGTGACCTCCAGCGTCAGGCGGGACCGGTTCTGGACGCTTCCGCCATACTGGTCGCCACGATGATTCGTCCCGTCGCGGAGGAACTGATCGAGCAGATAGCCGTTCGCATTATGGATCTCCACTCCGTCGAATCCGGCCTCCTTTGCAAGCCTGGCACCGTGGACATACTCGGCCACGATGCCGGGGATCTCGTCGGTCTCCAAAGCCCGAGGGGTGACATACTCCTCCATGGCGGTTCCGGTAAAAACCTGACCCTTCGGTTTGATGGCAGAGGGGGCGACAGGCTGCGTCCCGTCCTCCTGATAGGAGGGGTGGGAGATCCGACCGACGTGCCAGAGTTGGAGATAGATGTGTCCCCCTTTGGCATGGATCGAGTCGGTGATCTTTCTCCATCCCTCCACCTGGGCCTGCGTGTGGATGCCGGGAGTGTTCGGATAGCCGTATCCACGTGGTGATACCGAGGTCGCCTCCGAAATGATCAGACCGGCCGAGGCTCTCTGGGTATAATACTCGACATTCAGATCATTGGGGAGATGCCCCTCCGAGGCACGGCAACGGGTCAGCGGCGCCATGAAAATGCGGTTGGGAAGAGCCAGGGGGCCGAGTTGAATGGGTGAAAAGAGGGTCGGTGTGCTCATGATTTCAACGTGAGGCTTTGGTGACTTGCTCCTGCTCAGAAGGGCAGGCCCGGGATCCCGAGTCCGGCCGTCAGCTTGCCCATCTCATCGTTGGCCAGCTTCTTGGCATCACTGGTGGCCTGACGGACGGCGCTCAGGACAAGATCCTCGAGGAGTTCCACATCATCGGCATTCACGACTTCGGGAGCGATCTTGATGGAGAGGATGTCTCCGGCACCTGAGGCCTTGACCGTTATCTTGCCACCGCCTGAGGTCGCTTCAACCTCGCGATTGGCCAGCTCTTCCTGGATCTGAGCCATCTTCTTCTGTGCGTTCGCCGCGGCGCTCATCATTTTGGCAATATTCATGGTCTGGTATTCTTGGTCGTTGGTGGAGGTTTGGTGAAAATCAGGTTCAGGCCGTTTTTCCGCCGTCAAGGATCTCGGCTTGGAAGATTTCCAAGGCCTTTTTGATCAGGGGATCATTTTTAAAAGCTTCCAGCTCCTCGGGGCTAATATCCGGAGCAGACTCCGCCGCTTTGGCTTGGGCGGGGGATTGCGAAGATGATGCTGGGGACGTTGCGGAGGAGGGAGCCTTCTCAACCGGCTTCGGTTTTTGGGGAGCCACGGGCTCCGGTTCAGGAGCAGGAGGCTCTGCCCCACTGAAGCGGCACTCCAGCGAGATTTTCTTACCAAGGTCCGTGGAGAGCATCGTCTCGATTTTTTTGATCGCCTGAATCCAGAAGAGCGTCTGAGTTTGGGCTTCCAAAGAAGGTGGAAATTCCACGATCAAGCGTTCCCCATCGATCTCCACGAAGTGGCCATCCTCCAACCATCCGAACTTCAAGGGAGACTCCGAGGCAAGCGACATGGCAACCTTATGCCAAGGATCTGAAAGGGAAAGGTCGTCCGTTTTTTCGTCAGTAGCAACTGCTGCAGAGGGGAGTTCTCCATCCATGGAGAGAAGGGGTGCGTCCTCCAAGGCTTGCTCCTCCTCGCTTGCGGACACAGGCTGGCTAGGCTCGGCACTGGATGCCGACTCCGCCGCTGCTGGTAAAATTGGGGAAGTGGGTGGCGATGCCGCCTTTGACACAGTTGCATCCGTTACCGCTGGCGATGCCGCCTGAACAGGAGCGACCGAAACCGGCGGGGGAGTCGGTATTGAGCGAGGCGTTTGCGTTGAGAGGGAAGCCAAGGCCGGCACCTTCGGGATCACTCGATCGGGAAGCGGTGTGCCACCACGCAGGGCCGAGAGGGCATCAATCACATCGCTAAGACTGGTCTCCTCAAGGAGATGCACCCCCTTGATCAGGGCCACATCAAGCTGTAGCTTCTTGTCGGTTGCCCACCGCATCCGGCCCTCCGACTCGCCGAAGTGATCGAGCAGGACCAGGAGCTTCTCTTGGGAGATCGACTCGCCCAAGCGCGCCTCATCGGTCGGTTCCCCGGTGGTCGGATGTGCCTTGGCGATCAGGATGTCACGCAGGAGGCCCACCAGTTCCGCGAGCAGGCGGGAGAGATCCTTGCCGGCCTCGGACTGATCTTTTACCAGAGCAAGAGCGGCCGGCGTGTCGCGGTCCAGGAGTGCGGCTCCCAGCGTGATGACGCGCTCCCGTGGGGTGAATCCGAAGACCATCTGCACATCAGCCGCCGTGATGGAAGTCCCGCAGAAAGCGATCACCTGGTCGAACATCGACTCGGCATCCCGGAGCGCTCCGTCGGCTCCGCGCGCGATCGCCTCGGCGGCGGCGGGATCGAGATCCACTTTTTCCTCTCCCGCAATGTAGAGGAGATGTCCTGCGATCAGCTCCGGGGTCAGGCGGCGCAGATCGAAGCGCTGGCACCGGCTCAGGATCGTAGCCGGGACCTTCTGTGCCTCGGTCGTTGCAAAGAGGAACTTCACGTGCTCGGGCGGCTCCTCCAGCGTCTTGAGAAGGGCATTGAAAGCCGCCGTGGTCAACATGTGCACCTCATCGATCAGGTAGACCTTGTAGGGCCCGCGTGCCGGAGCATAGGCGGCATTCTCACGGAGCGTGCGGATGCTCTCCACGCTGTTGTTGCTGGCTCCGTCGATCTCCATCACGTCGAGACTGCGTCCCTCGGCGATCTCGATGCAGGCGTCGCAGGTGCCACACGGATTGTCCGTGGGCCCGTTCTGACAATTCAGGGCCTTGGCGAGGATACGCGCCGTGGAGGTCTTGCCGACGCCGCGTGGTCCGACAAAGAGATAGGCTTGGGCAAGCCGGCTTCCCTTGATCGCATTCTGGAGGGTGCGGGTGATGTGCTCCTGACCGATCACCTCCTCGAATTTCTGCGGACGGTATTTTCTGGCAAAGACGCGGTAGCTCACAGGCAGAAGAATTTACCGCTGACCCTCCGGAAAGTCGAGAGGCCGTCGCAGAAGATTACGCCCGGGGATCATCCGGTGCATCCCCCTCGAGATCCCGGGTTGTTCCGGGGATTACCCTCCCTTGGAATCCTGACGCACCAACCTGAGGGCCTCCTCGACGGTGGTCATGAATTGAGCCGGGAAGATGATGGTGGAGTTCTTCTCGGTGGCGATCTCCGCCATGGTCTGCAGGGTTCGCAACTGGAGCGCCACGGGATGGGCCGAGATCACGTCCGCAGCCTCTCCGAGCTTGGTGGCCGCCTGGTATTCACCCTCGGCGGCGACGATTTTGGCCCGGCGTTCACGCTCGGCCTCCGCCTCCTTGGCCATGGCCCGCTGCATATTCTCCGGCAGGGTGATGTCCTTGATCTCGACCGCGGTCACGCAGGTGCCCCATGGCTCGGTATGGGTGTCGATGACCGTCTTGATTTGCTCGTTGATATTCGCGGTCTCGGCAAGAAGTTGGTCGAGCGAGAACCGGCCCACGACATTCCTCACCGTTGTCTGGCTGATCTGATTGATTGCATCATAGACCCGCTCGATCCCGATCACGGCCTTCTCCGGGTCCGAGATCTGATAATAGGCAACGGCGGCGATATCGATGGAGACATTGTCCTTGGTGATGATCTTCTGTGACGGGATCTGCATCGTCACCGTCCGCAGGGAGACGCTCGTCATCGTCTGAAAGGGGGTGAAGATCATCGTGATACCCGCCTGGCGGACCCCGGAAAATTTGCCAAGGGTGAAGACCACTCCCCGCTCGTATTGCATCAAGATGCGAATCGAGGTCAGTAGATAAATGAGAACAAGGATCAGCGGGAGGAGAACGACCATGGTTTTAAGCTAGTCTTTTTGGTTTGGGTGTCGGGTGAACGAACAAGAAAGCAGCACTGCGTCAAAAGCGCTAAAACCAAACTTATTCTTCGCCGAAACGGGTGGTAATCAGCTGTTCCAACTCCGTCAGCACCGACTCGGCATCCTCCCCCTCGGCGATGACCCGGAGAACCGATCCCTTGCCGGCGGCAAGCATCATGAGTCCCATGATACTCTTTCCGTTGACGCGCTCTCCATCCTTCTCGACCCAGACCTCGGCTCGGAAGCGGCTGGAAGTTTTCACGAAGAGAGCGGCCGGACGGGCATGGAGTCCGTTGCGGTTCTCGATGGTGAGGTCCTTGATGACCGCGGATGTTTCGCTTGAGTTGCTCATTTCTTTTTACGTTCCTGTGTGGGTGTCATGGCGCGTAGCAGGCGTTCGTTGAACTCGCGCGCGGTATCGTGGCCCATCGCCTTGAGTTTTTGGTCGAGGGCCGCAACTTCGATGAGGCGGGCGAGATCGCGTCCTGGTCTAACGGGAATGGTCACGTGTGGAATGGAGATGCCAAGGATCTCGTAAGTATCCCTGTCAAGACCGATCCTATCAATGTCCTCGACCTCTTGCCAGTCCTTTAGTGTGACAATGAGGTCCAACTGTTTCTCGGGACGCACCGATCCGGCGCCGAAGACGGCCGCCACGTTGATGATGCCGATACCGCGCACCTCCATGTGAAAGCGTGTCAGTTCCTTGCTGTTGCCGATCAACTCCCGTCCCTCCAGATTGCGAAAGCGCGTGATATCGTCACTGACAAGGCTGTAGCCGCGCTCGATGAGCCCTAGGACACACTCGCTTTTGCCGATGCCACTGCTCCCGCGGATCAGGACCCCGATCCCCATGATGTCGACCATGCTGCCGTGCTCGGAGGCAACAGGGGCGAACTCATCCTCCAGGGCGATGGTCGCGGAATTGATGAACTTCATAGTGACCAGCGGCGTGCGGAAGACGGGGATCTCTCTCTTTGCGGCAAGCTCCAGGATGCCGGTCGGCAGCGGGAGACCCCGGGCAATGACCAGGCAGGGAATGGTCTGCTCGAAGAGGGTCTCGAGTCTGGCCGACCGCTCGGCGGCGCTCAGGCTCCGAAGATAGCTGAGTTCCGCATGGCCCGCGACCTGGACACGCTTGGAGGCGAAGTAACGGAAAAACCCAGCCAGCGCGAGGCCGGGCCGGTTGATGGTCGGCTCCTCGATGATGGCCTCCATGCCGGAGGAGTCGCCCATGAGTTCCAGACCGAGGGCCGTACCATGGTTGGTAAAGAATGTCCCGACGGTAAGGGCCTTGGCCTTCTGGGTGGAGGAAGTCTTGGCTTTTGGCGACATGGGTGGAGGGTCCTGATTCAGGCCTACATGGCAAATGATTCGCCTAGGTAGAGCTTGCGGCTGATCGGGTCGTGCAGGAGGAAGTCCTTGTCGCCCTGGCTCTCGACCCGGCCCTCGAAAATGAGGTAGGCGCGGTCGGTGATGGCGAGGGTCTCGCGGACGTTGTGGTCAGTGATGATGATGGCGAGCCCCATGTCCCGAAGGTCGGAGATGATCTGCTGGACGTCGTAGACGGCGATCGGATCGACTCCGCTGAACGGCTCGTCGAGCATGAGCATCTTGGGGTTCGTTACCAGCGAGCGGGCGATGGTGAGGCGTCGCTTCTCTCCACCCGAAAGGGTGAGCGACTCGTTCTTGGCGAGGTGCGCAATACCAAACCGTTCGAGCAGTTCGTCGCAGCGTTCGTTCCGCTCCTTCTTGTTGAGGGAGGTCGTCTCCAGGATCGCCATGATATTCTGACGGACGGTGAGCTTGCGAAAGATCGACTCCTCCTGGGGGAGATACCCCATGCCGAGGCGGGCCCTGTTATACATCGGCTGGTGGGTGACATCCTTGCCGTGGAAGAAGGTCCGGCCCCCATCGGGTCGCACCAGTCCGACGATCATGTAGAAGGTGGTGGTCTTTCCCGCGCCGTTCGGCCCGAGCAATCCGACGATCTCGCCCTTGCGGACATTGATATCGACGCCGTTCACGACCGAGCGGCCATTGTAAATCTTGACCAGCTTGTCGGTCCTCAGGATCGGTTCGTCACGGCGAGGTTCCTCCTGCGGAGTGCTGTTTAGCGTCCCATCGTTTTGAGGAACCTCATCCTTTGGATCGGGAATCGCTCCGACCGGGTCGGTGCTGAATTGAAACTCGCCGTTGGTGCTCATTGCAAGAATCGGGTCAGGGGGTGATGGCCTTTTCACCCTGATCGACGATCATGGTCCTGCTCGCTCCGATGGTGCGGGAGCGTCCCTTGGCATTGAGGATCATGACGGTGCCTTTATCCGTGGCGACCTGGTTGTTGATGCCCTGCTGGATCTGGGGCCATTCTTCAAGACGCACATCGCCGGAGGCTGGGTCGTAGGTCGCCTTGCCGCACTTTCCGACCGATTTCACAAGGTCCCCACGGTCGTTCTTTTTCTCCTGGGTGATGACCACGTTCCCACTCGCGATGACTTGTGCCAGGCCCTTGCGATCAGGACGCAGAACGACATGGAGCGTGCCGGCAGTGAGTTCGAACTGGGGATCGTGGACGACCACATGGCCGGTGAAGTCGGCCGTGTTGTTGGTGCTGTCAAAGGTGGCTCCATCGTCACTCTCGATGACGGTGCGCGCGTTTTTCGGACGTTGATCGGATCCGGCCATCATGCCGTTCATGAGGGAGCTGCCCCCACCTCCAGCCACAGGTCCAGCAGTGGGACCGGGATCCTGCGCATATTGCGCCATGAGGGAGCCGGTCTGGAACGAGAGGCCCAGGACGATGGAGAGGAGTGGCTTGATGAAAATCCGGAGCTTCATGGGAGAATCGGCGAGTTATCGTTCCGGAAGGAGGCCCGGACATGTCCCTTGAAGATGCCCTTACGGGCGACGGTGTCAAACTCAGCCGTCTGGCCGGTTATCTCAAAATCCTCGCGGGTGATCACGGTTTCGGAATCGGCGATCAGCTTCTTGCTCTCCAGATCAAGCATACTGTGGGGGATCTCCACCACGATCTCTTTCTGTTCCTTGTCATTGAAGAGCACCTTGAGTTTGGTGAGTTCGACCTGGCGTTCGTCCAGCTTTTGGGCGACATCAGCGGTCAGGCTCATGGTGAGGTTTCCCTTCTCGTCGTATTGCGGGATTTTGATCCCCTTGACGGGCTCCCCCACGGGAACAGGGAGGTCGATCTTGGAGGCGTTATTGGACGTGCTGGTGGACGAACTATCGGCGGCGACCATAGCATTCGTCATCGTCTTTGTTTTTGTGTTCGGAGCAGGATCGTCCGGTGACGCCATGACCCATCCCGCCATCAGCAAGGGAGTCAGCACCAGCAGCCAGGTTCTCTTGAAATCAGTCAAGCGCACGGCGGATGGAGAGGAGAGACTTGAGTGTCCCGGGAAGCTTGTTATGTGGGATCTGGTTGGGGCCGTCGGAGGGAGCCTTGGCCGGATTCTCATGGGTCTCGAGAAAGATGCCATCGACACCCGCCGCCATCGCAGCCCTTGCCAAGACGGGGGCGAGGTGGCCGTCGCCAGTCGTGTGCCCGCCGCCACCGCCCGGACGCTGGACCGAGTGGGTGGCATCAAAGATCACGGGGAAGCCCTGCTCCCGGATCCAGTAGAGTGAGCGCATGTCGGCCACCAGATTATTATAACCGAAGGTGGTTCCGCGCTCCGTGAAGCAGAAGGATTCACAGCCGGATGCACGGAGCTTGCCGGCAATGGGAGCAAGGTCCCAAGGGGCGAGAAACTGGCCTTTTTTGACATTCACGGCCCGTCCGGTTCGTGCCGCCGCCTCGATGAGGTCGGTCTGCCGGCATAGGAAGGCAGGGATCTGAAGAAGGTCGATGAACTCCGAGGCGATCTCCGCCTCCTGCGGGGAGTGAATATCGGTCGTCACAGGGACTCCAATGGAGGCTCCCGCCTCGGCAAGCATTCTGCAACCATCGAGAACCCCGATGCCACGGTAGGAGGAGCCCGACGTCCTGTTCGCCTTGTCATAGGAGGCCTTGAAGACAAATTGGACACCGAGATCGGAGCAGATCGACTTGATGGTCCGCGCCGCCTTCAGGAGGGGTTTTGCACCCTCGATCACGCAGGGCCCGAGAATGAAAAGAGGCTCTTTCCCACCCAGCGTGACGGAACCGATCCTGAGCACTCCGGATGTTTTTGCAGGTTTTGCGGCGCGCTTGGCTCGGGACGATACGGTTGTTTTCTTGGATGGCATCGAAGGCTTATCCTATGCCTTACAGGGCAATCCGGTCACGAGGATTGTGCTCCTCGGTCATTCTCTTGGGCATTGATTTGAAGGATCCCTTCCGTCAGCATCCGCCAATCCCAGAGATACGATTCGACACCATCCGCCACGACACCATCCCACATCCGACACTATGGCCACCTCATCCGCAGATTTTTCAGACACCATGCCCGCCGGCACCAAGGCACCCGCCTTCGCCCTGCCGGATGTCACCTCGGGGACAACCCTTTCTCTTGCCGAACTTGCCGGACCCAAGGGAACGTTGATCGTCTTTCTCTGCGGACACTGCCCCTATGTGGTCCATGTTCGCGAACTCCTCAAGAGTCTCTCCGAAGAGTATTCCACGAAGGGTATCTCCACCGTCGGGGTCAGCTCCAATGATGCGGTGGCCTACCCCGCGGATGCACCCGACAAGCTCCGGGAGATGGCTCTCTCCTCAGGCTTCGCCTTCCCCGTCCTTTATGACGAGTCGCAGGATGTGGCCCGCGCCTACACGGCGGTCTGCACGCCGGATTTCTTCCTCTTTGATGCGGATCACGCCCTTGCTTACCGGGGCCGGCTCGATGCGAGCAGTCCCAAAAACGGGCAACCCCTCACCGGGGATGATCTGCGCAAGGCGCTGGAAGCCGTGGCCTCGGGACTGCCCGTGAGCGAGCCGTGGCCTCCCGCCCTTGGCTGCAGTATCAAGTGGAAGGCCTGATCGGACGCTACCCCGTCCTAGCCTCTCGGGGTCTCAATTGCGATCCGCCCAAGCGATCACCCGCTGGGCATCATCAAAGACAACGGGGGCGTGGCTGCCCAACTGGACCAGGATTAATTCCCGGCCTCCACGGCTGTAACTGCTGATCAGGCACTTGCCAGCCGCCTCGGTGTAGCCGGTCTTCATGCCGTTGAAGAAGGGTGATCGTTCGAGCAACTTGTTGGTGGGCGCCAGGTTGCAAAGCCTGCCATTCGCATATCGGAAACAATAAGAGCGAAGGGCCATGGCCTCGCGCAGGTCGGCATTGTGATACGCCCGGAAGGCGATCCGGGCCATGTCCCGTGCTGTCGAATGCTGTTGAGCAGGGAGTCCGTGCGGATTCACGAAGTGCGAACAGGTCGCTCCGCAGCGCATGGCGAGGCGGTTCATCTCACCGGAGAACTCCTCAAGGCTCCCCGAGTGGGCTCGGGCGAGGGCGGCCGCACAATCATTGGCGCTATGAACAAGCATGGCACTCAGGAGCTGACGCCGCGTGTAGCTCTCACCGGCCCGGATGCCGACCTTGGTCGGTTCGACAGAGGTGTCGGGACGGGAGACCTTGACGGGCTCGTCGAGCGGATCCTGCTCGGCCACAATGAGAGCGGTGACCAGCTTCTGCGTGCTGGCGACCTGGCGCGGTTCATCCGCATTCTTTTGATAAAGCGTCTCGCCCGTGCGTGCATCAATCAGGATTGCCGAGGCGGCCTTGATGGAGGGCGCGGGGATGGCTCCGGATGTCCCCGACGGCCAGAGAGTGGCCGGCTTGGGGGGAGCGATCTCGGACGGGGCTCCAGCGGATGCTAGCGACAGGCTTGTCATCGGTGCCGGATCCGTCGCGCATCCACTCAAAAAGAGCGCCATGGCAACAAATACTGCAAAATCTTTTTTGGGCATCATCTTTGGGTATCTGCAAATCGCGCAAGGGCAAGGGAAACTCCCGTGAAAATATGCCGCACGGATCGTTCGGGGCTTGACCTCTTGTCCGCCACGGCACGAACTGCTGGACTATACGCCCCATGGACCGCACTCCTGAAATTCCAGCCCCGCATTCCAGCCGAGCGCTCCGGCCAAGACTTGTCTTCGCACTCGGTTTTCTTGCAATTGTTGTGATCGCGGCCTCCTTTCTGCTGGATGAAACGGTGAACCGCCTCCTCCTGGCCTCCACCCAAGGGCATTGGAATCACAGCCCCCTGGTCGCGCTCTGCAGTCAATATGGTGATTGGCCGGAATTGATGGTTCTGGGCCTTCTGGGATGCGGCGTAGCCCGCCTGCTGGGCAATGTCCGTTGGCAGCGGATTCTCCTTTCAGCCATGATCGCCTCCACCCTCACGGGCATGGCCGTGAACACCGTGCGTCTCACCTCCGGGAGGACGCGCCCCCGGGCGATGGCGGAACAAGGGTGGTATGGACCCAGGCACGGTGAACGCTGGTTGATCGGCGAGGCGGATTTCAACAGCTTCCCCTCGGGTCATACCGGAACGGCGGTCGGATTCGCGGCCGTCCTGCTTTTTTCCGCTCCTCCCTGGGGGATCCCGGCCATGTTGGCCGCGCTTGCGATTGCCATCTCACGAATCCTGCTGGGTGCCCATCACCCCTCGGATGTCGTCACCGCTGCAACCTTGGGACTGGTGATTGCCTGGATCGTATGGCGTTTTGTCGAGCGGAGGCGATCGCAGAGTGAGGGGATCACTGATCGCCGAACACCATCAGGGACCTGACCTCGCAAGGGGCAAGGTGGGCTCGTCCACCCAAATCAGGCAATTCCACGACAAAGAGCGCTAGGAGCACCTTGGCACCAACCTGAGCGAGCAGTTTGAGGACGGCTCCCGCCGTCCCGCCGGTGGCCAGAAGATCGTCCACAACGATGACCTGCTCACCGGGACGGATGCTATCGGTGTGGATTTCCAATTCCGCCGATCCATACTCCAGGTCGTAGGAATGTGAGAGGGTGAGGGAGGGAAGTTTTCCCTTCTTGCGGACCGGAACAAACCCGAGCCCCAGCTTGTAGGCGAGGGCGGCTCCGAAGATGAATCCGCGAGCGTCAACGCCCACGATCTTGGAGGGTTGATGGGGAGTGCACTCCCGTGCGAGCAAGTCAATCGTCTCGTGAAAGAGTGCGGCATCCTCAAGGAGTGGCGAGATATCGCGGAAGAGGATCCCGGGCTTGGGAAAGTCCGGGATAGTGCGGATGGTGAGTGCCAGCTTTGCCACCGACATCCTCAGTCTCCGAAGCTCGTGCCAACGGCTCGTGCCGTCTGGACAAGCTGGCAGGAAGGAGCGACCTTTTTCAGCCTGTGGACCGCATCGGCGATCGGCACGTCGCAAACATCGTAATTCTGATAGCTGACCATGGTGCCGAACTTTTCCTGACGGACCAGCTCCACGGCCTTGACTCCGAAGCGGATGCCGAGGATGCGGTCGAGCGTGGTGGGGTCGCCGCCCCGCTGCAGATGTCCCAGCACGCAGACTCGGGTCTCTTTACCCGTGCGTGCCTCGATCTCCTGACCGAGCATCTCTCCTATGCCGCCGAGACGCCACTCCCCGCTCGCGGATTGTTTGCGGAACTGCTGACCATGCTGCGTGCGCGCACCCTCGGCCACCACGATCATGGTGCTCTTGAATCCCGCTTCATCGCGGCGCTTCACCTCCTCGGCAACTTTTTCAAGAGAGAACGGGATCTCCGGAATCAGGATGATGTCCGCGGCGCCGGCGATACCTCCCCAGAGCGCGATCCATCCTGCATGCCGTCCCATGACCTGCAGGATGATCACCCGCTTGTGACTGGCCGCCGTGGTATGGAGGCGGTCGAGCGCATCAGTCACGCAGGCCACCGCAGAGTCGAAGCCGAACGTCATCGCCGTGGCCTCCAGATCGTTGTCGATGGTTTTTGGGACGCCGATCATCGGGAATCCCGCACGGTAGAGCTGCAAGGCGGTGCTCATCGAGCCATCCCCTCCGATGGCGATGATGGCGGAGAGATCCAGCTCCCGGCAGGTCTTAGCCGCCTTGGAGATGACCTCCTCGGGAAGCGAAGCCTTTTCGCCCGGCCCCACTTTGGAGGTGAAGTGCCCCTTGTTGGTGGTGCCGAGAATCGTGCCCCCGACCTGCATGATGCCGGACGTGTTCGTCCGGTTGAGCACCATGTAATCCCCCCCGTCGGCGAGCATCCCCTCGTAGCCGTCGCGGAAACCGAGGACCTCCCATCCTAGCTCCTCCGAGGAACAAAAAATCGCTCTTAGCACGGCATTGAGTCCGGGACAGTCTCCTCCACTGGTCAGAACACCAAGACGTTTTTTTGACATCATCTCAGAGTGAGTTGGAGGCCTTGACCGGGCGCCCCTGCGCCGCCCAGTTGTCATAGAAAACCCAGCCATGCCTCACCAGAGCCAATCCCTCCTGTTCGCGGTTGGTTCCACCGAGAAGGACGACAATGATCCGGCGCGGGGTGGTCAGCACAGTGTCGCCATGGTGGATGACTTCGGGAACATGTTCGGAGGTGAGGATGATGCATTCTCCCGCGCGGGAAGTGCGGCCGGTCTTCACCCCGTCGATGGAGTCGGTGCCGAGCAGGGTGTTGGTGTTGTGAAGGAGCACACCGAGGTTTGCGGCTCCTCGTTGGACGTGGATTTCCCGGTTTGCCTGCGACACATAGAACGAGAGCCCCGACTTGGAGTAGGCATACCGCACGAGACGGGCGAGATCGGAGGCGGTGGAGCGAGGTTCGGCCATCCCCTCGGGAGTATCGAGTCCATGGGGGTTCAGGAAGAGCGTGCGGCGCATCCCCAACTGGCGGGCCAAGGCATTCATCTGGGAGACCGTATTGCCGACAGGATCAAGGCCGGTGGGATTCGGCAGGGCCATGCCCAAGTGATCGGCAAGGGTGACGGCCGCAACATTGTCGGAAGCAAGCAGACAGGCATAGAGGAGATCCCTCAGCGTGAGGACATCGCCCACCTGAAGGCCAAGGGGATTGATCCCCCCCGTCGAGGTGATGGCGGATTCCGGCACGGTGGCCTTTTCGTCCAGATTACCGCCCTTGAGCTCCGACCAATCGAGCGCAACCATGGCCAGCCCCAGCTTTGTCAGGCTGGCGACCGGCACCTTCTGATCCTTGCTCACGCCCTCCAGAATCCGACCCGTCTGATTGTCCACGATGATGGAACTCTCGGCATAAAGTGAAGACCCAATAAAAATCCCTGCAAGGAGGCAAAATAGAAAACGGAGGAAATGACGCTGCATAAACACCCTGTCGATAAAGCTATCAGCCCATTTTTGCAATCCGGAACGAGAAGTCTAAGTGATCAACGCTAGCTCCCTCAGGCTTGGAAATTTGGATGCCGCGCGCGGCCGACCAATCACTGCTGCAGTGAACGACTGCAAGCGCAGACCAACGCCGCGATCCGCTAAGATCGGGAGCCGTCCCTTCAGGTCCCGCGAGTGTTGCCGTATAACTCAATCTGCAAACGCGGGGCAAAACGAAATCCGTGCTCCTGACAAATCCGGGCTAGCACCGGGCCTCGTTCCCTCAAGGTCGTGACATCCGTCCCCTCGGGCATGAGCAGAACCCGGTCACGGGTGAATCCGGGGACGGCCCCGATTTCATTCAGTAGTTCCTCGATCTCGGAGAGGTCCGACGCTTGGGAAACCACGAACTTGAGCTGGCAGGGGCCTGCCTCCAGCCACTGCCGGATGAACTCCGGCTTCCATCGGGTTGCCTCATGCCTCTCCCGCCATGGGCCGGCGACTTCCGCGTCCGGAGTGGAGTTCGCAAGCTTCGGGCTCAGCGAGGCCAGATCGCAGGCGATGCCTTCGGGAGCGACTGTCGCCGCCGTCTCAATCGTGATGTGAAAGTCCTCCGCGCGCAGCATGGTAGCAAATTCCCGAATCCCCGACGCCACCATCGGCTCCCCGCCGGTCAACACGACATGGCGGCAATTGTAGCCCCTGACCCTCTCCATGATGTCAGGCAGGGTCATCTCCTCTCCCTCCGGATTCCAGGAGGCGTAGGGCGTATCGCACCAGCGGCAGCGCAGATTGCATCCCGAGGTCCTGATAAAAACGGAGGGGACTCCGATCAGAAGCCCCTCGCCCTGTATGGAATGGAAGATCTCGGAGATTCTCACGGTAGCTTCAGGCGGAAGGCTTTGCCGGCAGGGGAGCCATCTCTGCATAGATCGTCGGGTCGGCCACCCCGGCCAGGAGGAATGCCTCGCGCCTCTCAACACACGTGCCGCAGGTGCCGCAATGAATCTCCCCACCCTTGTAACACGACCAGGTCCGGGAAAAATCGACCCCGAGCGCGGCTCCTCGACGCACGATGCCGGCCTTGTCGATGGCGACGAAGGGTCTCAGCAGCTCAATCCCGGCATAGGTTCCGGCACGGATGGCATCAGCCATGGGCTTAAGAAAGTCCTCCCGGCAATCAGGGTAGATGGCATGGTCTCCGGAGTGCGCCGCGATAACGACCGCCTCCGCACCTTTGCTTTCCGCAAATCCGGCCGCAATCGAGAGCATGATCCCGTTCCGGAACGGGACAACTGTGCTCTTCATCGAGGCCTCCTCGTAATGACCGTCGGGAATGGATCCCCCGCTCAAGAGCAGATCGGAATGGAACTCCTCCGCGACGAAGGGGAGGCTTACGATGACATGGGGAACCCCCGCATTCCTGCTCTGCGATGCCGCCATGGGCAACTCCCGGGAGTGGTGTTTGGCACCGTAATCAATGCTCAGCGTGGCGACCACCTCCTGCTCCGTGAGCGCCTGATACAGTGCCGTGACGGAATCCAGTCCGCCGCTTAGCAGAACGACGACCTTCACCGTTTTCTTTTTCCAAGAGGGGATTTTTTGCCTTGGTGGCTGGCCTCCACACGGATGCCGATGCCGCCACGGGGTGCAAAATCACCGATCACCACGGCGCGGCGCGGCGCAATGGCCTTCACGACATCATCCAGGATCCTGTTGGTGATGCCCTCGGCAAAGACAGCCTGATTACGGTAGGCACCGAGATACTGCTTGAGCGACTTGCTCTCGATGCAGAACCGGTCAGGCGTGTAGCGGATCGTGATCTCGGCAAAGTCGGGCTGGCCAGTCACCGGACAGTGGGAGGTGAACTCCCGAGTCGAGAAGGTGACTTCATAATCGCGATCCGTGGGGCTCGCGAACGTTTCCAGCACGGCTTGGTCGGGTGAGGAGAGCTGCGGCATCGGACCTCCGCCGAGAAGCGTTAGGCTACGGGTGTCCGATGCTGGTTTTTTCGATTTCTTGGCCATGGGCGAGATCGTCCCGCAGAGATACCTTCCAGCCAAGGAAGAACTGACGGAAGGCTTAAAGCGCCAGCAGGCGGAGAGCCTCGCTCAAATCCTCATCCCCATGCCTGCAACACGAGAGATTGAGCACCGGAAAGTCATGCTGATGACGAAACCAGGTCATCTGGCGCTTTGCGTAGCGCCGGGTTGATGCGGAGATCTCGGCGATGGCTTCCTCTCGGGAGAGCTCTCCCCGAAGGTGGGATCTGATCTCCCGCAGCCCCAGCGTCATCGCGGCCGTGGGGCCTGTTTTTTCCTCCGTCAGAGCCGCCACCTCAGCCTCCACTCCATGATCGAACATCGCCTTCACATTCGCATCGATGCGGCTGTTGAGGTCCTCCCGATCACGGGTCACGAGAAGGGTACGAACCCCGGGAGGGGGAGGCGTGGATCCCGTGCGGGATGCAGCCAGCGGCTTACCCGTGAGCAGGATAATCTCCAGGGCCCGTTCGACCCTTCGGCGGTTAGCCAGATCAATCTTTCCCGGAGCTTCTGCATCCAACTCCCTCAAACGCGTGATAAGTTCCGGAAGTGACATTCCTTCCCACTCCTTGCGGAGTTCGGGATTGCCCGAGGGGAGATCATGGAGCCCCCCGAGCAGTGCCTTCACATAGAGTCCTGTTCCGCCCACGACAAGGGGACATTTTCCCCGGGCAACAATAGCTTCAAGGGTTGGAAGGGCCTCCCTGAGATAACGCCCGACATCATAATCCTCGGAGGGATCAACCGATCCGACAAAATGATGGGGAACCTGCCTGATAGGACACGCTCCAGGCTGGGCTGTCAGGATGGGAAGACCTCGATAAATCTGAAAGGCATCCGCACCGATAATCTCGGAGGAAATCTCCTTGGCAAGTCGGAGGGAGAGATCCGTTTTGCCGACCCCGGTGGGGCCGGCAATGATGATTGTTTCCGCAGGAATCACGGAAACGTTGTTCGTGACGGTTTGTTACGCAGCCGCCGTGTCGGCTGTCGCACCCTCGGAGGCCTCGCGACGCTCGGAGCGTTCGCTACGGCTCTCAGCAACGGCCTTTGCTCCGCTGACAACAAGTTTACGGCCCATGTATTCCTTGTCGTGAAGGGTATCGACCGCACGTTTGGCCTCGTCTACCGTAGTCAGTTGAACAAAGCCGAATCCTTTCGAACGCTGGGTCTCGCGGTTGGAGACGATCTCGACATTCTGGACAGATCCCACTCCGCTGAAGAGCTCGTGAAGGTCGCTCTCCGTGGCGTCAAAGGAGAGATTGCCGACATATACGCGTGGTGTGGTGACCTCGATGCGCTCGGGTTTGCGCGCCTGACGGGGGGTGAAACCCTCGGGGCGATCCGCACGCTGGGTACGACCCTGACTTTTTGGAGCGGACTTCTTGCCGCCACCGATGCCGATCAACGAGAGCAGCTTGGCAAAGAATCCCTGCTTCTTGGCGGGCTGGCTGGGGGCCTGGTCACGGCGAGGACGGTCTTCGCCGCGATATCCGCCGGCGCGGCCCGACGAGCCTTGGGAACCGGAGGAACGACGACGGGTGCCGCCGCTTCCGGAGCGGTTGCGATTGGAGGAATAATTTGAGGACATTGGATGGTGTGTTGTTGGAAAATCCCTGTGGGTCACGGCCCGGGACACGTGGTCGGGGCTGACTGGGATCAGTGCTTTTCTAGTTCTATACGTAGGTGTGTTGATGGCCCGGTAGCCGCCTCCTCCGCTGTGTCCCGACCCTCCCTTGATGGGGGAAGATGAAGTGCGGTGGGCGTTTTTTGTCCGCCTGCAGTCTTTACGGGACGACCGGCTTCGGTGGTGAAGACGTCCTCCCCGGAAAAAACCATGAAGGAAAGGTCTCAAAACAATTTCCCTCTGATTCCGTGAATCGGCCTTAAACCGCCCCGCCATGTGGCGGCTGCTTATTACGAGCACCTCTTCTCTCTCATCATCTGTTGCGGGAGACAAGGCAAATCGTCCGTCGGGTCGGAAACTGGTGTCACGCCCTCTTTGGCAAGAGGTTGGAAATGGGGCAACATTCCGGCTTTGGGAGCACCTTTTCCCACGTTCTTTGCCTGTCCTTACCTCTCGAGGAGGAGGATTACCGAGAAAGCCCTCAAGTTATTCACATGCCCTGATCATGCTGTCGTTTGCGCGGATCCCTCTTGGAGCCTGATTTTATCATGTGTTACAGGACTGTCACAAAGAGAAGCCCCTCATTCATTGGATCAGAGTATGTTCCACAGATGAGAGCCCCAGATCTCTAGTTAAGCGGGGGGGTCGTCACTTTGGATGAGATGCTGTTCCACATCCTCTTCCAAAGAAGGTTTCAGGTTTTTACACAACTTATTCACATCCCCTGTCGGTTCCTAGGAAGATCTCCTTGAAGGACGTTCGTTCAAGCTTCCACAGGCGGGGCAGTGGGGAAGTTCGGCAGTGCTGATATCGCTGTAACGGGAATCGCAGATCCTACAGTGAACGAGTTCCTGATTCGAGATCCCCTCGCTCCTCCTGCGGATCACCTCGTAACCCATCCAGAGCAGGATCATGCCGACCAGAAAAACCCCGAGGTAGAGGCAGACAAACCAGGAGAGGGTGATCGGTATCATGGTGAACTCTTGGGGCTGCCCGTCTGTTTGGCATGGGAACCCCAGCGAATGATCACCCGACCCCAAGTTGTTCGGTCCGAGGGTTGAAACCGCACCTGTTGAATCCAGATGCGTCCGGCCTCATCGCTTGCCGCATCGCCGCAGGTCCCGATCAGAACATTGTGCATGGGGATTCCATCTTCATTAACAGCCACTTGATAGAGTGAGACTTCCGCCCACATATCCTCGCTGGAAGGGGGCGTTTTCGGGTTGCCGGTCACCTTCACCCGGCCACTTAGATCGTCCTCCCATCGGACAACGGTCTCTTGGGGAGAAGTTGTGGTTGGCTGGATGTTCGCCGGGCTTTGCACCGGGATCGGGAGAGTTTTTCGTCCTAAGGCTCCCATCACCTCCGTCCCGCCGGAGACGCCCCCCTGCTGGGGAAGAGGAGGGGGTTGGAGAGGGGAGGACGTCTCCGGCGGGAGGGCCCGGAGCGGTGGTGGTGGCTCCATGTAGCTGGGGCGATAGCCTAAGGGAGGCGGCGAAGGGAGGGCCGTGCGCGCGGCGCGCTGGGGTAAAAAAACTGCCGGATCATTTGCTTCAAGCCAGGGAGCGAGCAGGCGGGCCGCCTTGGAATCGGGAGGCAGGAAGTAGACCTGAGGAGATTCCAGCCTAGGGGCGGATGGAACCCTGTAACTGATGGAAAAAAGAAAAATCATCATTCCCTGAAGGATGGCGGCAAGGAGGATGCATAGCGGGAGGGCAAGACGTGGCGCCTGTCGGATCGGCCACTGGTAGAGTAAATGGGCCAACCCCCCAAGCTCCCGCGGCGATATTGGTGCCAGCGGCCCCCGTGGCAATTCAGTCATCATGAGGCCGGTTTGGAATCCGTGGCCAGCACCACCGTAAATCCGCAACGAATCCCGATCGTCATGATCTGCAGCAGCAGATCATACGGAGCAAGCCGGTCCGCCTTGATGATGAGGCTTCCGGTTTTGCGAACCTTTCCAAGGGCTTTCTCCAACTCGGCCGGCGACACCACGCTGCGCTCGTAGTAAATCTGAGGAAGTGGTGCCCCGGTGACGCTCACCACCTGTGGGTCATGCTGGGGAAGAAGGAGGAACGGCGAATCCGGCACTTTCAATGGGATCCCCGGTTGAAGAGTGAAGGATCCGGTCAGCAGAAGGTAGAAGGCCAGACTCAGTAGGGTCGCAAGCACCGGCGCAAGGAGCAGAAAGGGTGACCCGGCACCCGCAAGACGCGGAAGTCTCATGCACCCGGCTGATCGCCGCCGGTCGGAGGGACGGTGAGCAGATTCACGATCTCGATCCCGGCACGCTCCATGTCGTGAATGATGTCGTTGACCCTGGAGGTCAGGTAGCTGTGTCCGATGAAAGCCGGAATGGCCACAGCCAATCCTGCCGAAGCATTGAGCAAACTCTCGTAAACCCCCCGCGACAGCTCCTCCGCCGTGGCGTAACCACCATGCGCGGAGACGGCAAGAAAGGCATCCAGCAGGCCAAGCACCATGCCGAGTAACCCCACCAGCGGGGTGACATAGGCAAGGGTGGCAAGGATCAGTAGATTCTTCTCCAGCTTAGGGATCTCTAGAAGTGCGGAATCCCGAGTGATGGACTGGAGGACCTCCCTCTGCTCGTTGGGCCGGAGGAGTGCGGCGAGCAGAACCCGTGAAACGGGTCCGGTCATCGCGGAGCATTCCCCGAGCGCCTCGGCAATCCTACCGTTGCGGATGAGGAGGGAGAGTCCACCGAGCAACTCCCCGATCCTGATGGAAACGCGATGCAGGTAGATGAGGCGTTCCAAAAAAACCCCGAGTGCCACCACACTGCAGAGGAGGATGATCCACATGAGTGGACCGCCTTTTTGCAAGAGTTCAAGCATGGCGGGATTCTAGCGACAGCAACAAAGCCTTAAAAAGGTTAAAAATCCGTTTCTTTCCCGCTTCCACTCTCTTTTCAACAAGCTCCCTTGGTTGGAAGCGCCTTGGCATTGGACAAATGGCCCAAGATCTCCTGCAGGCGCTCCCTCACTCCGGGAACAAACCCCCTGTCTGCGTGCATCACGAGCAGGCATAACTCGCCCTTGTGGACAAAACTCAGGGCTCCCTGTTCCGCATGCAGGGTCACGGCGGGAACAGCTCCCAAACCCATTTTATCCGACGCCTCACGGATCTGTGAAAGCATCGTCATGGCCTGGCCGCTGAGCGTTTGGAGATCAAGGCCGGTCGTCGGGTAGGAGGCGCACACGACTTGGTCGCCGTAGGCGAGGACGCAGGCACGGATTCCGGGCAACTGCCCCGCCAGTCCAATCACGCGATCAAGGGTCAGCTTCTCCTCGGTCATGAAGAGTTCCTGCAAGGCGGAGGGATCCTCAATCTGTTCTTCGGGATCCAACTTCCAGAGGGGCTCCACGGTTAGGGCTAAAGGCGTTTTCTCCTCCCCATGGACTGGGGGTTGGATCTCAAGAGGTTCGTTTTGTCCGGGAAAGACACTCTCCCGTAAAACGGCGGTATCCCTAGGATCGGGTGAAGTTTCAGCCGGTCTGTGTCGGCTGAAAATTGGAAGCGAGGCAAAGATCCCACGGTTGACCACCCGTTCGGGTAGAATCGTCTTCTCCCCATGCTTCTCCGAGAACTCCGCAGGGTCAGGCTCCTCAAGGTGATCGATAGGAAGGTTGAGCGGCGGCGAGTGCTCCTCGCCGGCTCTAGAGAACTGTTTTATGTCTGGCTTGGTATCCGTTCCTGAAAGAGAGCGTCCCTCCGTGTGTGAGATAACACGGCCAGGATCCGATTTTTGTCGTTCTGCCCCTTCAGATCCTTGCGGTTGGGTCGCATCGACTCCCTCGGAGGTCATCACCCGGCGGCGGGTGGAAAGGCGGTAATGGAGCACAAGCCAGCCGGCGGGGAGGTCCACCTTCCGAATCCGGTCAGCCTCTGTGGACAGAACGATCCTCCCCGGAAGCAGATCGCTAAGCGTTCCGAGGGAAAGTCTCGGTGTATTGCCCGATAGGAGATCCTTGCAAGGTAGTTCGACGGCTTCCGGCAAGGGTCTGCCTGACGATCCCCCGATGGGATCTTGCACGTATTCCGGGGGAATCCTCTGCATTAACTCCACTAAGGGTACCGAGACGGTGGTTGGTGCCTCCTCATCGTAGCGATAGAGGGGGGTGTTCACGGATGGAGCTTCCACGCCGTCATCCTCACGAAAGAATGCCCGAACCGCAATCGGGAATCCTGTTCAATAATCTTCTTGCGCAGAAGGAGCTTCACCTCCGAAATGAGCGGATGGAGATGAACCTCAAATATGATGACCGTGGCCTCATTCCTGCCATCGTGCAGGAGAGTGCTGCCGCGGGTGGACGCGTGATCATGATGGCCTGGATGAACGAGGACTCTCTGAAGCACTCCGCGGAGACCGGCTACATGCACTACTGGAGCCGCTCCCGCAAAAAGCTCTGGAAGAAGGGGGAGTCAAGCGGCCACACGCAGAAGATCCTCAGATGGTTTATCGACTGCGACCGTGACACCCTCCTCTTCGAGGTCGAGCAGATCGGCGGCGCCTGCCACACCGGCTATGCCAGTTGCTTTTACACCGAGCTCGACAAGGCCGGAAACGACCTCCCTCCCCGGGAAGAACCTCTCTTCAATCCCGACAGCGTTTATAAGTCCTAAGGTCTTTTATCGGATGTCTCTCATCATCAGCCGCACAAACTCTCCGGTCCTCCTTCTGATTTCCTAATTCCTCCTTTCGCTCCCCGATGACCCCCTACCTGCGACTCCTACGACTTGTTCTCAATCACGGATCGCAGAAGGAGGACCGCACCGGCACCGGGACCCTATCGGTCTTCGGGGCGCAGGAGCGCTTTGATCTCACACAAAGCTTCCCCCTTCTCACCACCAAAAAGCTTCACCTCCGCTCCATCATTCACGAACTGCTCTGGTTTCTCAAAGGGGATACCAACATCAACTACCTCAAGGAAAATGGCGTCACCATCTGGGACGAGTGGGCGGATGCCAATGGTGATCTCGGTCCCGTCTATGGCGCCCAGTGGCGCCGCTGGCGCACTCCCGAGGGAGGGACCGTCGATCAGATCGCCCGCCTCGTTGAGGATCTCAAAAAGAATCCTGACAGCCGTCGCCACATCATCAGTGCATGGAATCCGGGTGAGATCGACAAGATGGCCCTGGCTCCCTGCCACGCCCTTGTCCAATTCTACGTGGCCAATGGCGAACTCAGCTGTCAGCTCTACCAGCGCAGTGCCGACCTTTTCCTCGGCGTTCCCTTCAACATCGCTTCCTACGCCCTGCTCACGATGATGGTCGCGCAGGTCTGCGGACTCAAACCGAAGGAGTTTATCCATACCTTTGGCGATCTCCATCTCTACGTGAACCATCTGGATCAGGCCCGCGAACAGCTCTCCCGCGAACCCCGCACGCTCCCACGGATGCTGCTCAATCCTGCAGTGAAAACCTTGGAAGATTTCCGCTACGACGACTTTACGCTCGAAGGCTACGACCCTCATCCCGCGATAAAGGCCCCCATCGCTGTGTAGACAGAAGGGAATGAATCAGGAAATCAGGAAACAAGCCGATGGGAATCGGCGCGTAAGACTACGACGGTGTCGTAGCCCTAAGGGCGGCACCGCTTTGCGGGAGCAAAGTGCCGTCAACTCAGGCCCGCCGGCGCAGGCATTTTGGCCAAAAGTACAAGCCAGATGATTAAGGCGATTGTGGCTATGGCCGAGAACCGAGTCATCGGGAATGCGGGCGCAATCCCATGGCATCTCCCCGACGATTTCAAATTCTTCAAGGCGACCACCATGGGACATGCGATCCTCATGGGTCGGAAGACCTACGAGTCGATCGGCAAGCCGCTTCCGGGCAGGGAAAATATCGTCCTCTCCCGCACGATGCCCGATAGGCCGGGAGTGACCGTCCTCCGCTCCCTCGACGAACTCAAAGAACCAACTGATGGACGTGATCTCTTCGTGATCGGCGGCGAAGAAATCTACCGACTCCTCCTCCCAAGAGTGCAGGAACTCTACGTCACCAAAGTCCCCCAAACCATCGAAGGCGACACCCGCTTTCCCGAGTTCGAAACACGCTTCGATACAGGAACTAAAGTGCTAGAAACGAACGACTTCTCTGTGTTTAGGTATAATAGGATGGCCTCGTAATCAGCCCTTTTCGTAATTTCTACGGATTCTCTCACACCTCGCCCTTGTTAAGTGAACGCCTTTACGACTAATTCTTGTTAGACACAAGCCTTATGAAATTCAGAATGCCCCCGAAATATAATGTTTTAATAGGCGTTATATTTTTCGTCCTGGCAGGAATGTCGTTTTTTGGAAATCCTGGGCCAAATCTTGCACTTCCGGGCGGAACTATAGGCCCCGTACCAAGCCATATCGAATCAGTTATTGGAGGAATAGTTCTATTCATCATGGGAATAGCTTGCCTGCTTCCTTCAAAAATTAAGCGGGAGACTGATGAAAAAGTAGCAGACACAAGCACAGCCGAATCATGAGGATGGAAATTTTGCTACCACCCACTAGTCAATCGTCTAAACAATCATTGGAGTAAACATTATTATGTTGGCCGGTTTGCATGGGTATGCCGTGCATGGTGTCGCTCAGTTCTAGTAGTTAGACGGTTTCTTTACCAAGGCGCAGGGATTTTAGATGCGCGGCTAGGCGCGTGAGCAGCAACAACGCGCGGGGCAAAAATCCCGAGCCTAATTCTTTTGCTGGCGAGGGAGGATACGCAAGGTCTGCGGCTCCATCTTAGCGATGGAATTGGAGGCTAGTACCCCCCTCCATGAAGTCCCCGGATAAATAATCGTATCGCGGCCAATAATCGACCCGGGACTCAGCACCGAATTACAGCCGATCTCGGCACGATCGCCGATGATGGCTCCGAATTTTTTCAGCCCGGTGTTGATCACTGCCTCGGCTGCGGCCACGGAGATTGGGGCATGGTCGAGTCGGACGTTGGAAAGAATGGCTCCGGCTCCTAAGTGGGCCTTGTGACCGAGGATAGAGTCACCGACATAATTGAAGTGCGGGATCTGAGCCTCATCGAAGATAAGACAGTTCTTGAACTCGCAGGCGTTCCCCAAGACGACGCCATTACCAACCACGACATTCTCGCGGATGTAGGCGCCGTTACGGATCTCGCACCCTTCGCCGATCCAAGCAGGTCCCTTGATCATGGCGCCGTGCTCGATGATCGTGCCTGCTCCGATATAAACGGCGCCGCTGATGAAGGGCTTGCCGATCAGTTTGCCATGGATACCGGGCTTGAGCCGGAACTGGAGGTAGGTCGAGATCTTCGCCAAGGCCTCCCAGGCATGGGTGACATTCTCAAAAATGACACTGTGCTCGGTGCGGTCGAGGTCGAAGAGAGAGTCAGGGGAGAACATGGGAGAAAGGATGATTTATGAAGGGTGATTTATGAAGGGATTTCGGCGAACGTCCGCCTGATGAAGTCCTCTTCCGATTTTTACTGCTGCTTTTTCATCCTTCATACTTCTTTCCTCATACATTCCAAAACATCAGCCTTTTGTAATCTTCTGCCCATCTTTTGTGTCTTTGACCAGCCATCCTAACGCCTCAATCTGATCACGGATCTCGTCGCTCTTCTTCCACTCCTTGGCGGTGCGGGCTGCGGCACGTGCGGTCACTAGCTCTTCCACTTCGTATGGGATTGTGGTGATCGCATCAGGTTCCAAGGCTAGGACTCCATCCACACGGACGAGCCAGTTCAACATCCCTCGGGCATGTGCGGGCGTCCATGCACCCTCGTCCATCCGTCGATTGGTCTCACGCAAGGTCTCGAAGAGAACGGCCAGGGCGCTGGAGATATTCAGATCATCATCAAGCGCGGCGAAGAATCCTTTGGTGGCGGGACCGGGTGTTTCAGAGGTTGTTTCTGATCCTGCGGTCTCTACAAGCCGTTCCCTCCAGGCATCAAGACGCCCGAGTGCGGTGCGGGCTGCTGCGAGGCCATCCAGAGTGAAATTCAGCGCTCCTCGGTAGTGGACCGAGATCAGCGCATAACGGACTTCACGCCCGGTCCACCCCTGGGTCAAAAGATCACGGAGGGTGAAGAAATTTCCCGCTGACTTTGCCATCTTCGAGCCCTCCACCATCAGGTGAGCGCAGTGCATCCAATAACGGACAAACGGTTTTGCTCCCACGCACTCGCACTGGGCGATCTCAGCTTCGTGGTGGGGGAAGATATTGTCGACGCCTCCGCAGTGGATATCGATGGTCTCGCCGAGGAGACCTGTTGCCATGGCGCTGCACTCGATGTGCCATCCGGGACGACCTCTGCCCCAAGGGCTCTCCCAGCCAACGGCTCCATCCTCGGGCGCCCAGGCTTTCCAAAGGGCAAAGTCGGCGACCGCCTCCTTATCGTATTCATCGCTCGCCACGCGCTGACCACTCCTCTGGTTCTCCAGATCGACCCGGGCCAGCTTCCCGTATCCCGGGAAGGAGGCGATGCGAAAGTATACCGAACCATCCTCGGCCTGGTAGGCGTGGCCCTTCTCCATCAACGTCCCAATCATTGCGATCATCCGAGTGATCTGCTTTGGGTCGGTCGCCTCGGGATAGGCCTCGGCGGGCAAAAGGCGAAGTGTCTTCGCATCCTCAAAGAAGGCCTCCTTGAAGGGACGTGTGAACTCGGCAAGAGCGATCCCGGCAGCATGGGCACCTCGGATCGTCTTGTCATCGACGTCGGTAAGGTTCATCACGCGGCGGACCATGAAGCCTCGTTCCTGAAGATGGCGCTGGAGTAAATCCTCGAACACGTAGGCCCGGAAGTTTCCGATATGCGCGTGGGCATAGACCGTCGGCCCACAGGTGTAGAGGGAGAGCGTTTTCCCTTCTCCGTGCTTGGGCTCAATGGGCTCAAGCTCCTTGGTGAGCGTATTGTGGATCTGAACGGTCGCCATCGGCTCGATTAGAATACGGATTAGACTGCGGCCGTCTCCACGGAGGCCGTGGCCAGCGCCGCTATCCCTTCGCCGCGCCCGAGGAATCCGAGGCATTCGTTGGTTGTTGCCTTGACGCCAACTCGGGAGTCATCGAGTCCGATTGATCCCGCGATCTTCCCCCTCATCTCGAGAACATAAAGCCCGATCCTCGGCTCCTCGGCCACCAGCGTGGAATCGACGTTGATGATTCGTGCGCCTGATTCGGAAAGGATGCCTGCCACGCGCCGCAGGATCTCGAGGCTCGAGATATCTTTGATGGAAGGGTCTGTATTCGGAAAGTAGTGCCCGATATCCTGCAGGCCGGCTGCACCGAGCAGAGCATCAGCGATCGCATGGCAGAGAACATCGGCATCTGAGTGACCCGAGAGTGTCAGGCCCTGAGGATGCTGGAAGGTCACCCCCCCAAGTATTAGCTGGCGGCCCGGCTCCCCCTGCTCCAGACGGTGGACGTCATAGCCAATGCCGCTGCGGGTATTCCTTAATTCGGTCATGGGTTGATGGATTCTTGATGCTGGGGTTCTCTGCTGATACCTGACGTCGTATTTCTTTTCCTCTGCGTCTCTGCGTCTCTGCGCAAGATTTAAAGATGGTCGAACGCGATGGCCCCACCACATGCAACAACGGAGAATTTATCGGGCACGGTGTCGTGCGGCCTGAGGTCCAGCCGCCCGCCCGCAAGCTCGACCATGAGCATTCCTGCCGCGATGTCCCAAAGACTGATCTGGCTCTCGATGTAGGCGTCTAGGCGTCCGCAGGCAACGAAAGCTATGTCGAGGGCCGCACTCCCCATCATTCGGGTCTTGCGTGCCGAGCGCATCATCTGACCCAGAACCGGCAGGCCCTTGTCGATGGCAGCTTCGGTTTTGGACACACCGACGGCGACAATCGCATCGGAGAGCTTGTCGCGCTTACTGACCCGGATCGTCCGGTCGTTCAGTGTGACGATACCTGTCGCACGTGAGGCGATCCAGAGCTCCTTGGTCATCGGCTGGTAGATCACACCCGTGGTGATCTCTCCGTTGAGGCGGTGGGCTATGGAGACCGCAAAGTGCGGGATGCCATAAAAGAAATTCACCGTGCCGTCGATCGGGTCGATGATCCATTGATTGGAAGCCGTCTGATCTCCCCGGATTCCTTCCTCTCCGTAGATGGCATGGTCGGGGAAAGCCGCAAGGATGATGGATTCGATCAAGACCTGCGATCGGCGATCGAGCTCCAGTTTGATGTCGTGTGCCTCTGCGGCGTCGACCATCAGTTCGCTCTCAAAGTTTTCACGAATCATGGCGCCCGCTGCGAGGGCGGCTTCACGTGCGGTGGAAAGGATCAGTTCGTCCATACAACGTATTTACCCGAGGGTGTCATCGTGGTCGAGTAAGGAGCGACTCTAAATCTGAAATGCAGGTGTGCAAATTATTGCAAAAAATTGGGGGAAGCGTTTTTGGCGCTTCCCCCAAGATTTTAGCTCGTCGCCGAAATGATGTTCCGGCGGGAGAGTACTTTATTTCTTTTTAGCGACGGCCTTCTTAGCAGGAGCCTTCTTGGCTACGGCTTTCTTAGCTGGGGCCTTTTTGGCTACAACTTTCTTAGCTGGAGCTTTCTTGGCTACGGCTTTCTTAGCAGGAGCTTTCTTGGCTACGGCTTTCTTAGCAGGAGCCTTCTTGGCTACGGCTTTCTTAGCAGCGGGTTTCTTTACGGGCATTTCAATCCACCTCCTTGGTTCCGCATGGGCGGCATGTGTGAAAACATTGTGAATAAGTCACTGCCAAATGTGAATAAGTTGCTTGGCGCTATGCGTCAACGGATTTTCTTCAATTATTTTCGCGTGTGTGGCGGAAATTTTTCCCCACCTACGCTCTACGCGATCATCCGACAGGACTTCTCCACGATGTCTGCGACCTCTGCGAGTCTTCCAGTGCCTTCGTATCCGCAGGCCAACATACCCTCCACGGGTCCGATAAACTCATTGCCACGGAGACGAAGTCGTTCGGTGTTTTCAACCGTGGCGGGATGCTTCCACATGTTTCCATTCATCGCGGGCGCAATCAACACGGGCGCACGGGTGGCCAGGGCAACGGCTCCGAGTGCATCGTCCGCGAATCCGCACGCAAGCCTTGCCAAACAACTTGCGCTTGCCGGAGCGATCAACAAAAGGTCGGCGCGGTCCGCCAACTCGATGTGTCCAGGTTTCCATCCACCTTCCTTCTCTTCCGAAAGATCGCACAGCACCGGATTGCGGGTGAGTGTCGCCATCGTGAGCGGTGTGATAAAATCAACCGCGCGCCGTGTCATGACTGCGTGGACATCGTGCCCGGCTTTTCTCAGTAGGCTCGCGATCTCAGCGGCCTTGTAGGCTGCAATTGAACCGGAGACTCCGAGCAGGATGGTCTTCGCAGAGGGAATATGCCGAGGTGATGTCATGAGGATTATTCAGCGCGCCGTGACAACTCGACGGCTGTCATGCGACGACTGAGGTAGCGCTCCGCCCGCATGACGGCACGGAACTTCTCGATGTTTTCTTCCATGGATCCACTGATGATGGTGTATCGATAGTCGCGCCAGCACTCCATCTCTCGCTCGGCGTTGCGGAGCCTCATCTCGACCTGTTCGTTCGATTCTGTTCCCCGGCGGATGAGGCGGCGGCGCAACTCCCCCAAGTCGGGAAGCACAATGAAGACGTCAGCAAGGGCTTCCATGATAAGGGAGTCGCCGCAGGCACGGATTTTTTCCGCTCCCGCAGTATCGATATCGAGCAGGACATCAATCCCGTTACGGAGGTTCTCCAGCACCGAAGCCTTGAGCGTCCCGTAGCGGTTGCCATGCACCTCCGCATGCTCAAGGAATTCCCCGGCATCAAGCCGCCGTGCGAAATCCTCCTTGGAGAGGAAGTGGTAGTCCTCCCCGTCGATCTCCCCGGAACGTGGGGCCCTTGTGGTGCAGGAGACACTCCAGACGAAATCCGGCTTTTGCCGGAGCGCGTTGCAGAGCGTCGTCTTCCCCGCGCCGGAAGGTGCGGATATCACGAACAGGATGCCAGTTCGTCGGAATTGGAGGGAAGGATTGCTCACGCGGATTACTCCAAATTGGCGACCTGTTCACGGATTCTGTCAAGTTCGGCCTTTGATTGGACGACCCGTTGCGAGATGGCTGCTTCACCGGCCTTGTTGCCGAGCGTGTTGAATTCCCTGAACATTTCCTGCGCCAAATAGTCCAGTGTGCGGCCGGCCGGTTCCATACCTTGCAACGCCTCGCGACACTGATGCAGGTGACTGTCTAGCCGTGTCAATTCCTCGGTGATGTCACTGCGCTCCGCAAGGAATGCCAGCTCCCTGGCAAGGGTTGGATCGTTGGCAGGCAATGGGAGACCCAGTTCTTCAAGACGCGCCTTCAACTGCTCGCGCCGATGGCGCAGGACGTGTGGAACCTTTACCCGGATCGCCTTGGTTGCAGATTCCAGCAACTTCACCCGCTTCAGCAGATCCGTGACAAGATGCGCCCCTTCCTTGCGGCGCATCATCGTCATCCGCTCCAGGGCCTGTGCGAGGGCCCCTTGTAATAAGGGCCAGAGGACCTCGGGCCCCGGGGCCTCCTCGGTAGAGATCCTCAGCACTCCGGGGGCCTTGAGGATCAGCTCCAACGTGATCTCGCCCGGAAGTGAGAGGACTTCCTGAAGAGCTCTCATTTCCTGGAGCGCCTTGCGTGCGGCGACCATGTCCACGATATTTTGGCCGGACGTCTGCTGTCCCGAATACTCCAAGGTGACGTTGATGTTCACCCTGCCCCGTTGGACACTTTTCTGCACTGCTTCGCGCACTTTCAGCTCCAGCGAAGCAATCGTTTTTGGCAGGGCGACGGAAATCTCGAGGCCTTTTCTGTTCACGGAGCCGCATTCCACGTTGATTCTCCATCCTTCTGTTGCCGCGTTGCCGCGACCATGTCCGGTCATGCTCACCATAAAAATTATTGGTTGTTCTGTTTAGCAGCGCTCCAGGCCAATCGCCATCCCCAAGGCGATCCGTGAAAGCCGAGCGAGGCAGATTCGATGGATTCCGAAGATCCGGAGATTTTCCCATCTTGCCTTTCAGCGAGTAGCATGTTCTGACGAATCCATGCGGGGGTCTGATTCAAGAATTCTCCCGCTTCTTGATCCGGATTTTTTGCGGTGCCGGGCGTTGCCAATGCAAGCAGTTGATCCGGTCCTGATCCCTCCACAGCTCCCAGGGATTCGACATGGATGGTCTCTGGAGTTGCGGCAATCTCCAGCGAAATCAGGCCCATGCGCGTCATGCCGTATGCCGTTGTCTTGAAGCGACTCTTCCCACCAGCAACCACCAACCTGGCCTCAGGGAAGTAGAACGGACCGCAGGGGAGCTCGACCTGCCCGTTCCGCAAAAGAACCATGCCGTCCAGATTCGGCGCAACCGCATCCCCGGACAACGTCAGATCCAAGGCAATGCCAGGGGTCTCATGTTCCCCTTTGGCAGGCAACGCTTGTGGTCTTTCCAGCGGAATCACACCATGGGTGTTCAACCCGATTTGCACCTGCATGGTGCCGAGTACCGACGAGGAGTTTTCCATCCCCGGAATCTTCTCCATCGGGACGGAGATTCCGGGGGGACAGAAGCTCGGGGTCAATCGGAGCGGGATCTTTCCTGACATGGATTTCATTGCAATGGTTCCCGATAACACCGGGCCCCCCGCAGGCTTGATGTCCACTCTCAAATCAGCGTTCCCTATACCATGGAGTTCCTTGCCAAGTTGAATAGGAAGGCTCTCCCCCGCCAACTCCAGATGCCCTTCACTCTGTTCATGACTCCAATTCAGATCTCCAGAAAGTTTCACAGGCCTTCCGTTGTAATCCGCGAACCCGGAAGTGATCACCGCTTTGGTGGAATCGAGTGATAGGGGCACCCGAATTTGATCCAATCTTTGGGATCCGATGAGCGCGGCACTCTCGGACTCCAGCAGGAGGTCTCCAAGGAGGGTTGGATGATCCAGGGTGCCGTCCAGATTGAAGGATCCGGTCAGCGCGCTCCCTTTGAACGGCCACCAACCGAGGCCCATCAGCGAGGCCCATCCGTCCAGGGACACATGCTCTGCTTTTGCCTTTACGTGGATGAGACCCGGTGCTTTCGCTAACTTTAATTGTCCCAGATCCTTGGTCATGTGCAGCGGGCCCTCGAACTCGATTTCAAGCGGGGTTATCTTTTCTGCTGTCTGCTTGAGTGATCCCTTGATCCCTCTCTTTGCCGCATCAACCTTCAGTTCAAGATCCATGGGTTGCTCTCCAGCCTGCGACACAAACCGCCCGATACTGACACCAGCGTGAATTTCCGGGTTTTCTAGCGTGCCCAAGGCCGTGATGTTTCCCTCTAGGACTCCTGTCATACGGATCCTCTGCCCCAACACTTCCTCGATCTCCTCCGCCTTGATGCCGTGAAGGCTGAGATTGATTCCAAAAGGTGCGCTGATCTCGAGCGTTTTTATCACCTCTCCATTTTCCCAGACATCTGTGGCATCCAAAGGGAGCTGAATGCTTCCCTCGACGAGCGGTGTGGCCTTCTGGCCACGGATCGCCCTGATTCCGGTGGCTTCAAACATTTTTTGGGTGGCGTTCAGCTTGAGCAGGAGTTTTAGATCATCCAATAGGAATTCGGCTTTGCTCAGTTGCAGATGTCCCGGAGCATATGCGCCTTCGAACGTTCCGGACATGCCTGTTGCTGTCCATTTGCTGATCCATTCCGTGACGCTGGCCTGAAACGATCCGGTATGCGTTTCGCTGGTTCCCTCACCCTGCCAGGAACACTTGACAGCACCGCCACCGATGATCGCTGCCGTCCTGATTCCGAGTTGGGCAAGCCGCTTGGTGAGGTTGCGTACGTCGATCTGTGCGGAGGCCTTGTAGGCGTGGGGGGCGCTATTTTGCACGCTTCCTTCCAAGGCGATTTTGTCTTGCCCGCTCCAAGCCTCCAACTGGTTGAGCACGATGTGGTCTCCCTCGAATAGCAGATCCCCTTTCAACCAATCCACTGGAAGACCGTGGACTCTCATTCCCACGCCCTGAAGGTTGCAATAGCCGGTGGCCTTGTTCTGGTCGCCTCGTATTTCTCCTTCCATATCTAGGCCTCCCGAAAAGATTGCAAACTGAGATCCGGCCAACGAGGCGAGGGCACCCGCATCATCAAGGGATGCGCTGAACGATGCGGTGAAAGGAGATTTCAGGGCATCGCGCCAGTTCGCGGGTAAATTGACCAGCCCCTTGCCAAGGAGGATATTCTCTCCCTGTTGAAGGCTTAATTCAGAAACGGTCAACTTCCTGCCGGTCAATGTAGAGGCAAGCCTCAAGGAATCCCAGCCCCTGCCGTCCCAGCGAAAATCATTTGCGGCAAGCCTGAGCGAACAATCGGCGTCCATTGGATGAGCGGGATCCCCGCGGAAGGTTAGACGTGCCTGCCCGATGGTTCCCGAGGCCCGATGATTTTGTCCCATCAACTCTGCAAGCGCTCCTAACTGAAGATTTTCTCCCACCATGGTGACTTGCATGGTTCCCGGTGACCCCATGGAACCATCTCCCCTTAGCAAGGCCTTGCCAACCCCCCCGCGGATTCCGAAATCCATTCGATCCCGATGAAGTGCCAGCGTCAGTTCCTGCAATGTCAGATCCTTGCCCAAATTCAGTTTTTCCAAGTGCAGGGTGGTTCCGTCCCAGTTGGCGGCAGCAGCTCCCTGGGCGAAGGTTTCGTGCAATGATCCCAGGTCGAGTTGGGCTTCCTGATAGGTCACCCTGCCGGCCCAGCGGTCGGGAAGATTCACTCCGATACCGCTGAGAGAGACTCTATAGGCGTCCCCGATGATCACCATGTCCATCGGACCGCCCTCTATGGCACTGGGAAAAAATATCTCCGGCTTCAGGAATGTCCTTCCCTTGATGGAGTTCTTTGCTCCGTTTTCCTCGGTGATCTCACGCCGATCGACCAGCAGTTTGCCGCTGAGAATTTTCATCTCCTGGATAAGCCTTCGGTTTTTCGATGCCTGTAGGAGATGCCACGGTTGGATGGGCTTGATTTCCATACGGGCGCATCTCCACGAACTTCGGTGGGCGGGCGGCCCGAATACAAACTCCACATCCGTAGCTCTAAAAAATCCGTTTTCCGCGTAATCCAATGTTCCGATCGTCAGTTGGTCTCCCTGAACCCAACTTAAACACGTCAGCACGGCGTGAAGTGTCCCGCATGCCAGCGGCACAAAAAACACCCACACGGCCAACATCACGGCCAACAACACCAAAGCAGCCCATGCCGTCGGCGTGGAAGATCTTGCCGGCGGGTGTTCTATTGGGGATGTCTTTTTGGTATACACGCTCGGTTGAGGGTGAATGGTGAAAAGATAGTATGGCTTGAGTCCCTGAAAAAACCCGCTAAAAGCACGCCTCCCCGGTTGCTCGCCATACAAAAATTACAGGCCGCCGCATCAGATGATACGACGGCCTGTTGTTCCCCCCAGAACAATCTTTCAATTAGTTGAGCTTATAGGTTTTTTCACCATCTTCAATGTTTTTTGTTTTTTTCTTTGTTTACTCTGTGCGGAGAGCTGCGGCGGGCCGTGTTTTGGCGGCTCCGTTTGCAGGGAAATATCCTGCCACAAGGGCTGCGGCTGTCATCCAAAGGGGCAGCAGACACATCTCCCACCATGGATAGGCCAGATCGATACTCCATCCAAAAAAGGCCTTGTTCACCACCCAGGTCAGGACCAAGGCCAGCACGGCACCACTTGCCAGGCCCACGATGCTGGCAATCATTCCGATGATCATAGCTTCACAGAGCATCATGCGAACAATCTGCCCCTTCGAAGCACCCAGGGAACGGAGAACCCCAAGATCGCGGGCCCTTTCCATCACGAGGATCCCCAGAGTCAACATCACCCCCCCGACCGCCACGGCGATCGAAATGCTTTTGAGAACAGCCGTCACGGCAAACGTCTGGTTGAAAATCTCCAGGATCCGCGCCTTCAGGGATCGGTTACTGTAGCACACATAGGCACCCTTGCCGCCGAATCCGGAATAAAAAGCGTGGATCGCCTGATCCTGCGTTTCCTGGGGCGTGCCCGGATGAAACACGACCGCGAGCGAATTCACGGCCTTGGTTCCCCAAATCCGTGCAAAATAGTCCGCGTCGATCATGGCGATTCCCCGATCCCGGGTATAGTCCCGGTACAGGTCCACGACCTTAAGGGAGAGGGGCCCTCCAGGTCCTCGAAGCTTCAACCTATCGCCGGGCCCAAGGTTCAGCCTGCGCCCGAGACTTTCCGACAAGGCCACCGTCCCACCCCCGACCAGGGCCTTCATCTTTTTATCCACTTCCCCATGGAGGAAATCGACGGATCCCCGGGAAGGACCCGCAACGACTCCGAGCGTTACCTGTTGGTCTTCCACAGTCCGGGCTTCAATTTCACGAAACGTTCCCACGGCTGACACCTCCGGTCTTTTTGCCCACCACGCTGCAGCACCCTCGGGAAGCGTGTGCTCCAATCCAAGCAGCTCATTTGCGGCAGGCGCAATGAATAGATCCGCTGTTAGCGTCCTCTCCGCCCATGCCACAACGCTCCCTCGGAAAGAATGGATCATCACGCTGATGCCGACGGTCATCGCCGCCGCCGCCGCCAATGCCGCAATCGTCGGGGCTGTCCGGTGCAGGGATCGCATGGTCTGTTCCAGCGCGATTCGCACGATCACGCCACCCGGGAACCATTGCCGGAGATTCAGCATTCTTAGGACATGAGCTACGAATACCATCGTGAGCGGAACCCACAATGAGAACCCTGCCATGACGCAGAACGCTGCAACGAATCCCAACAGCGGAGTTCCTCCGTTCAGAGCACCCAGCGAAAAGACCAATGCACCCACCAGCAACCCGAATCCCACCAGGGCCAGCTTCCCGGAATGCAGTGGGAAGATTTCTTGTGCCGATCCGGGATGCAGAACCTTCGACGGATCGACACCCGCTGCCTGACGTGCAGGAATCCAAGAGGCCAACATGGAAGCACCCGTCCCAACGATGATGCCTACGAGGGCTTCGAGGGGGGTAGGCCATCCTCCGTTGGTATCCACCGGCAGGTAGAGAGCAGTGACGGTTTGTGCCACCGGTCTCGCCAGCACTGCGGCTAGCAGCGGGGAAAGCAGGACCCCCATGGCGGATCCCACCACGCCGCTAAAAGCAGATTCCACCAGCACCAGACCTAGGATAGTGCCTCGCCCTGTTCCCATGGCCCTCATGATGCCGAGGGAGACCCTGCGCCTGACCACCGAGGCGGCGGCGGAATTCCCGACAAAGAACATTCCAACCATCAGTGAAACGAGGCTAAGCGCGCTCAAGTTGAGACGGAACGCGGAGAGCATGATCTCCACCTGCTGGGTACGCCTAGATGGGGGTTCGACCTGGACGTCCGCAGGGAGATGGGCGCGCAGTCGCTCGACCACATCCTTCCGTTCCTTTGGATCGCGGAGTCTGATAAGTATGGCTGACAGCGTCCCGGTTTTCCCGACCCACTCTTGGGCTGCACCCAGATCCATGGCGGCAACCCCTGCACTGCCATCGGACGACATCGCATCATTTCTGGCGATATAACGGATCTGCAGCCGCCGGGGCTCACCGGGACCCTGCAGACTGATGGAATCCCCTTGTCTCAGATGATGGTGTTTCAAAAATCCCTCCGTCACGGCCAACCCATCATCCCGCGCAAGCCATTCCGACAAATCACCCTGACCTGCAGATCCGAACGAAGGCCTCAGGGGAAACAAATCGGCGGCGCTCAGTGGATCGATACCAATCAGATGCAGCGACTCCCCGGGGTTCTCTGGGAGTGTCACCATCGCTTCGACCAAAGGTGTTGCGATGGCCACGCCCTCACATGCCTGCACCTCCGGAAGGACCTCCTCTGGAATGCTTCCTCGAATCTCCAGATCCGCACTGCCGGTTATGATCGAGAATGCCTGGCGAAAGCTTCCCATGGCACTGCGGTTGGCTATCGTGATGGCGAGAAAGACCGCCACCCCCAGGGCAATACTCAGCATTCCTAGCATCGCGGCGCGCGGTTTAAAGACCATCGGCCGGAAGGAACCCCTCCAGCAGATGAGACTCCCAGAAATCATGCTCATCGTTTTCCTTCCGAACCTGCCCGGAACGAGGCCAACCGCAACCGCTTTTCCATCCGCATCTTGAGATTCCTTTCCTCGATTTTTCCACCTTCCTTGGTGCGAAGATAAAAAACGTCCAAGGCCGCTTTCTGCTCCGTTGCGATTCGCGCGGCTTCGATCGAGATTCCTCCATGGGAAACGGCGCGAAGCAGGTGATAGAGTAGTCCGATCCTGTCGGGGGCCTGCACTTCGAGAATCGTGCAGGTCGGATGTGCGTTGTTATTGATCTTCACCCAAACCGGCAACTCCTCGTCCTCGGGTATCGATGGAGAGATCCTGAGCGGTTGCTTGGGTTCGGGAACGAGGCTGCTACCCGGTGCCATCAGTGACTCCCTGAGCCGTTGCTCAAATTGTCTGCGCTCCCGCTCTCCGGGTAAAGGGTCGTTGCGGTGGTTGGAGACCTTGAAGATATCGAGGATCAACTTGTCCCGGCGTGTGAAAACATCTGCTCCCAACACATTGATCCCTGCTCCGAGAAAGGAGGCCGCCACGCGTTCCAACAATCGATCGCGGTCCCAACCGCAGAGGATCACCTCCGTATATCCTGCTTCGGGGTGGTCGACCCACTCCACAGCCGGTTCCAGATTCGGCCCCTCTTGTTGTAAACCATGCTCAAAAAACTTTCGGAACAGCCTGATGTGGTTTGCGATTTCCTTGGCATCCTTGCCAAGCAGATACCGCTCGGGCATTCCTTCGAGATGTGACTCCGCCTCCTCCGCAAAAGCCATCGGCAGATGCCCCGTCACCTGACTCCGGAGATCATCCATCCTTTTTTTCCTTTCCTGCAGGAACCCTTCGCTGTCGATCAGATACTTTCGGGTTTCGTGGTAGAGCTTCCAGACCAGCTGCTCCTTCCAGTCACTCCAGCTCTCGTCGCTGGTACCCATGCCGTCGGCCAGGGTGATAACCATGAGGGCGTCAAGAATGATGGGGTCCTTGATGATCTTAGCGAATTCTTCCACGGTTGCCGGATCGTCGATATTTCTGGAGCGGGCAACCTTGCTGATCTCTCCGTGTGCATCCACGAGGGTGACAAGCATCTTGAGCCGCTTCACGTCGAGTTGGAGCCTGCGGCCCAACTTGAGTGCGGCCATGGCGCTCGCCTCTTCATGATTGTGGGTGTTTGCCGCCTTACCCGTATCGTGGAGCAGCATGGCCAGATAAAGGACGGATGCATCCTCAAAACGTCTGAAGAGTTCACCATACCGTTGCAGCTTCAAATCCTTGGTAAAAAGTAGGTCGTCGATCTTGTCGATACACCGGAGGGTGTGTTCATCCGCCGTGTATCGATGGAAGAACTCGTGCTGAACGAGGCACGTGAGGGGAGCAAACTCCGGCAAATATTTTCCCAGAAAACCGAGATCGTGCATGAGGCGCAAAAGGCGTCCCACCTCTCCTTTTCGGGAGAGGATATCGAGGAAGATTGTCCGGATCTCCTTGTTGTATTGGAAAGGTCGATCCACTAGCCTAAGGCGACGTTTCACTAAATCCTCCAGTTCCGCGGAAAATTTCAGCTGTCTCTTTTGGGCCAGTTGAAAGGCTCTCATCATCCGTGCCGGATCCTTGTTGAAAATATCCCTGGCCTTCGGAAAGATCTCTTCCCCCCGGATCTCCATCTCATCCACTTTTTTCACCCTCGTTCCCAGGATGGTTCCCAGAAAGGTTGTCCTCATTCCGCGTTGCTCGCGGATGTGGCCTAGCGCCAAGGTTGTAATGAGATGGATTTCTCTCGTGTGTTGGTAATAGTCACGCATGAAGGCTTCGCACCTTCTGAGCATGTTCTTTTCCGGATAGGCCAGTGCTGTGGCCACCTTGCCCTGTAATTGAAGGGTCAGTTGTTCCGACGCACGCCCTGTCTGATAGTGCATCTCCGTGCGGACTCTCAGGAGAAAATCATGCGCTTCCTCCAGCTTCTTCCTTTCCTTACCATGTAGGATCTGTTCCTCGACAAGCCTAGCGAGGCTGTAGGCTCCAGAATGAAACATACCGGTCCAGAGGAGATTTTGATAGTCCCTGAGTCCTCCGCAGCCCGACTTGATGTTCGGTTCCTGCATGAAGACGCTCGAGCCATACTTCGCCCTCAATTCTTTCAAGTTTTCCATGCGAAAGTGGATGTAGCTTTTCTCCTGACCAATAACGCAGGACCGTTCGAATTTTTTCCGGAACTCCTCGAAGATTTTTCTCTCCCCGGCAAGACATCGGCTTTCTAGCATTGCTGTCTTTGCCATCATGTCGACATTTGCCTGCTCGATGGCCCCTTGGATGGAACGCGTTGCATGACCGATTTTAAATCCCAAATCCCAGAGCGCCATGAGACAGTTGGTGACGATGCGTTCCATCGAGGGTGTGGTTTTCTCCCCTTCGTGGATAAAGGTTATGTCCACGTCACTGAAAGGGTTTAGCTCCCTGCGTCCATACCCTCCGAATGCACTGACCACGAGCGCAGGCGGCGACTTTTTTCCGCTTTCCAGCAGTTCTTTATTCGTTGCAAATCGGAAAATTTCCCTCAGGAGGATATCCACCAATTCCGCTCTCCTTCCTGCTATCTCCCTCCCTCCACCTCCTGCGCGATGCCAAAGTTTCAGTCTGTGCTCCTCTCTCTTCCTAAACGTGAGAAGTCTTTGGATGGGAAGATCTTTTTGTCCGTCCATGACGGCAGACAGTTGTTTTGCCACCTCGCGTTGTATCTGCGAGCGATGCTCGGATAGCGGAACGATTCCCTCCATGAGCCATTGTCTCCTTAATGTGATGTGATCACAATCTCAACCCGCCGGTTGATCTGCTGTTCATCGGCGGATCCGGATGCAGAAGCAATCAATCGGGTTTTTCCGAATCCGGCCGTCGTCATAAGTGCTGTGTCGATGTTCATGTTTTGGTGAAGCCAGTTTTTCACCGCCTCCGCTCTGCGAAGGCTGAGAGCATTATTGTACTCGTCACTTCCGAACGAGTCTGTGTGACCCTCGATCCTGAAACGGGCTTGAGCGTTTCTCTGAATAAGCACCCCTAATTTGGCAAGGGAGAGAGCAGCCTCCGGTTTCAAGGTGTCCGCATCATAACCGAAGAGCAAATCGGTTGGCATCAGGATCGGGGCATTTTTTTCTGTGACAGGCTCCTTCCCTGCCAGCAACTCGTCCAACGAGCTGAATTTATTCCCCTCTCCTTCCTCTGCTCGCATTCCTTCCTGCAGGTTAGGAGGCGGCATGTTTTTATCTTTTACAGAAGGCTCCAAGGACGTTTCTAAGGGTGTTTTATTTCCTCTCTGTTCGGGCAATCGTATTTCTGCCAAGAGACTGCTCCCACCTTCGTTCCCCGGAAGTTCTTGTGGTATCTCCTGCTGGAGAAGTTGAGGGTCAAGATGCTTTGGTGAACTCAGGGGTTTTTCTTGTTCCTTTTGCATAAAGGAAGCATCCAACGGTTTCTCCTGCTCTATAACCACGGGTTTAGGATTTGCCTCTTTTTTCTCCTCAGGGAGTTTTTCCTCCAAGATCTTCGGATCGATCTCTACTCTCTTCATTCTGAATGTTCGTGGCACGATCTGGTCGTATGATGCTGGCGAAAAACCCAATATTAACCAGGATTGAGAGGATTTATAGAAGAGGAAGTGCATCGTCACCGAGATGATCAAGGCCAAGACAAAAAAACCCAGAAAAAGAGGCCTTGGTCCTGATCGTTCCTTTTTTAACGATTCTTTTGCCATGAGGAACCAAGATCTAGAGAAAACCAGATGAGGCGGAAAGAAAACTTACAGATCATTGATAGAAAACCAGAGATCCTTTTTTTAAGGGCCGTCAATTATGCACAGGGTTTATGGATGGATTTTTTTCTAGAGAGATATCTTATTAACCATAACGGTGTGAGTAAGTCCGCCTAAGGATATATAACACCCTTAAAATTAGTAGGTTGAAAACGAATCCCGTGTGTGAAACGATCATCTTACCAAGTACAATGGATCGGGATCAACTGTTCCATGAAACAAGTTTTCTTAGAAAGGCACATCTTTTCACATTGAAGACACAAAATTACTCCGGCGGAGAAAATAAAAAACAAATAATCATAATGTATTCATTGTTAATAGATTACAAAAAAGTTCCACGAGGAACACACACACATGTTCACGTTTCCTGAGCGATTCGATGTGTTGATCATTGGTGCCGGCCATGCCGGAATAGAGGCTGCACATGCAGCCGCCCAACTTGGATGTAAGACGCTCCTTCTCACGCAAAATGCCGACACCGTAGGTCAGATGTCGTGTAATCCAGCAATAGGTGGTCTTGCGAAGGGACACATGGTCCGGGAAATCGATGCCATGGGTGGAGTTATGGGACTTAATACAGATGCAACAGGAATTCAATTTCGTATGTTGAATGCTTCGAAGGGTCCAAGTGTCCGTGCACCTCGAGCTCAATGTGATAAAAAAGCCTATCAGTTTCGACTGAAGGCACTCTTGGAGAACCTCCCCAATCTATCACTGAAACAGGCCAATATAACGAATCTGGTGGTTAAGGGGGATCATGTTGCTGGAGTTGAGACGAATCTGGGGCTAAGATTTTTGGCTTCGTCTGTGGTGATAACAACCGGCACCTTCATGAGGGGCCTTCTTCATGTGGGAATGAAGACGCAACTTGGAGGCCGGATGGGGGAGTCCATCTCTACGCTTAGTGATCATCTTAAGGAATTAGGATTTGAAGTGGGAAGATTCAAGACGGGAACGCCCTGCAGACTCCTAGCAAAGTCAATCGATTTCACTCGATGCGAAAGACAGGATGGAGACACCCCCGCACCGCTCTTCTCTTACATTCCCGAAACCATTGAAAAGAGCGACCACGATCTGCACACGCTGAACTCTTTTCGAGATGGATTGTTCCATGTGGAACAAATTCCCTGCTGGATAACTTATACCACAGAGGAGACCCATGCAATTATCCGTAAAAGCCTACATCTTTCCCCACTCTATGCCGGCGTGATTGATGGGGTAGGACCTCGGTATTGCCCATCAATTGAGGATAAAGTGGTTAAATTTGCTGACAAGACGCGGCATCAGATCTTCCTTGAGCCAGAGGGAAGACATACCGGAGAGGTTTATGTTAACGGCGTCTCCACAAGCCTACCCTACGAGGTTCAGTATAAATTCATTCGGTCTATACCTTCTTTGGAGCAAGCCGAAATTTTGCGTCCAGGGTATGCGGTGGAATACGATTACTGCCCACCTCATCAACTCTATGCAACACTTGAAACCAAGAAGATTGAAGGTCTTTATTTTGCGGGTCAGATCAATGGGACTTCAGGGTATGAGGAAGCGGCAGCGCAGGGTCTGATGGCCGGAATTAACGCTGCTTTGAAAGTTCAACAAAAGAAGAAATTCGAGCTGGGAAGAGAGGAGTCCTACATCGGCGTCATGATTGACGATCTCATTACAAGAGGAACCCCTGAGCCCTATCGAATGTTCACCAGCCGCGCGGAATACCGGTTGAGACTACGCCAAGATAATTGTGATATCAGACTTACGGACAAGGCTTTAAGTATAGGAATGGCTTGTAAAAAACGGTCGGAATCCTTTCTTGCCAAACAGACGGCCTTTCATTCCCTGATAGCCGAGACGGCAACAGTCCAGCAGGATGGAATTCCCCTGGCTCACTGGCTGAAGCGCTCAGAAAACTCTTTCGCCAAACTCCCAATGGAGCTCTTAAGCCGATACAAACCCGAGATCTGGGGTCTTGTGGAGACGGACTTTAAGTATGCCGGATATTTGAAACGCGAGCAGGATCAAATCGACCGACAGCGTTTGCAGGAAGAGTCCTGCATCCCGGAAGGGATCGATTATGATGCGGTTCCGAGTATGCGGTTGGAGGCCCGGCAAAAGTTCCGAGATTACTCGCCCGGCACACTCGGGCAGGCATCACGCATCAGCGGTATTACGCCAGCGGATATCTCCGTGCTTTCTGTCTGGATCAGGAAGATCTCAGCCGGGCAAGGAGTTGTGAGCGATCAAGAGCCAGGAACGCCCGTCGCCGAAGAGTAAGGAACGAATGCTAGTCCTTGGCAGATAACCGTGCCGCAGCCCGCTCGTCAGAGTCTTCAATCACAAAAAGGCCCTCCAGTCCGGCAAGGGCAAAAAGATCCGCCACCGGTCTGCTGAGCGCGGAAAAAGCAACCCCCCCGCCCGAGTCCGCATGATGTCGCTGTGCGGTTAGAAAGACGCGCAGACCCGCACTGCTGATATAGGAGAGATCCTTGCAATGGAAGATCATCTTCTGCCCGACGTGTTGCCCCAGAGGAAGGAGCCGCTCTTCCAAGCAGGGAGCCGTTACAGCGTCCAATCTCCCGTTGAGGTGGAAGACAGGAATATCCCCGACCCATGAAAGCTCGATTTGCATGATGGCTATGCTGTCACAGCGTCTCGCGGGCCGCAAAGAATTTGCTCGCGGGCAGAAAGGGTAAGAGGCAACGAGAGAATCTTTTTGACGCAGGCACCTCGGGGAAGGAATCTAGGAGTACTTATGGCCACGACACCTTACGACCTTATTGTTATCGGCGGCGGACCAGCCGGCTATGTCGGCGCAATTCGCGCCGCGCAACTTGGCAAACGCGTTGCCGTTGTTGAGAAAGAGCGCGCCGGGGGAACCTGCCTCAACTGGGGTTGCATCCCGACAAAGGCCCTCCTCAAGAACGCCGAACTCTACTCACAGATCAGCCATCATGCCGAGGATTTCGGTCTGGAGGTTACGGGGCTGAAATACGACTGGGACAAAGTCATCGGCCGATCACGGAAGGTTGCCGACAAGCTTGCCGGAGGGATCGAGTTCCTGCTCAAGAAGAACAAAGTCGACTACATCAAGGGGGATGCATCCATCCCGAAATCCGGCGATGTCGATGTGAAGGGAAGCGATGGAACCGAACAGACCCTGACGGCCGGCAAGATCCTGATTGCCACGGGGGTAGTTACCCGCGAGATGCCTGGCTTTGCCTTCAACGGAACCAGCGTCATCGGTAGCCGCCACGCCCTTGTTCTGGCAAAGCAACCGAAGGAAATCATAGTCATAGGAGCCGGAGCAATCGGAATCGAGTTTGCCTATTTCTTCAATGCCTTCGGCACCAAGGTGACCGTCGTCGAGATGATGCCCAACATCCTCCCGGTCGAGGACACCGAGGTTTCTGTCGCACTCGCCAAGTCGCTTACCAAGCAGGGCATCCGGATGCTCACCGGCACCAAGGTGGAAAAGGCCGAAACGACAAAGAATGGAGTCAGCATCACCGTATCCGGAGGGGCGAACGAAACCCTTACCGCCGATGTGGCGCTGGTCGCCATCGGAGTCTCTCCCCTACTTCCAGGAGGAGCGGCCCCGTTCAAGCTGGACGAGAAGGGCTACCTTGCAGTCAACGACAGATACGAGACCAGCATCCCCGGAGTCTATGCCGCGGGAGACATCATCGGACCCCCGTGGCTTGCACACGTTGCTAGCTGGGAGGCCGTCCAGGCCGTCGAGGGAATGTTCGGGAAGAGGACACCCGCCCGCAAGCGCACGTTCCCCGGATGCACCTACTGTCATCCTCAGGTTGCGAGTGTCGGCCTCACCGAGCGAGCTGCCAAGGAGAAGGGTCTCACCGTCAAGATCGGCAAGTTCCCCTTCCAAGCGAGCGGCAAGGCCATGGCCGTCGGAGACACCGACGGATTTGTGAAGTTGATCTTCAACGAGCCCCACGGTGAGTTGGTGGGTGCCCACATTATCGGAGCCGACGCCACCGAGATGATCGCCGAGATGGGCCTGGCCATCACATTGGAAGCCACCTATGACGACATCGCCTCAACGATTCATGCCCATCCCACCTTGAGCGAGGCAATGTTCGAGGCGACCGAGGCCGCGCTCGGCCACGCCATCCATATTTAGCGCGTCTCGGAGCGACATGGAGAACCCCGCCGAAGAGTCGGTCCGCGATCTTCAGGAGAGCCTGAACGAAAGGGCCTCCGAGGCAAGGGAGGCTCTGCTCACGCGGATTGCTCTGACGACCGCACTAATCGCCGCACTGGCCGCAGTGACCGGCTACCTAGCGGGGGAGAAAGCTGATGAGGCCTTGGTGGATCAGATCCAAGCCTCGGATCATTGGTCCTATTACCAGGCCAAGGGCATCAAGAGCGCGGTCCTCGGTGCCAAGATGGAGACGCTTCAGTCCCTCGGGGGGAAAACGCCCGCGCAGAGCGATCTCGACAAGCTCGCGCGCTACGAAAAGGAGATGGTGCAAATCAAGGAGTTAGCCTAGGAGAAGCAGAAAGATTCCACCAAACGGCTGGCTCAGCGGATGACACTAGCCAATGGAGTCACGCTGTTCCAAATTGCGATCGCCATCGGGGCCATCACGCGAAAAAAAATCCTCTGGGGAGGGAGCCTCCTTTTCGGACTCGCCGGACTGATCCAGCTCCGCCGAGAACTATTGTTTTGATAAGGGAAGTTCCCCGCGAAGTGCCCGGATCTCCTCGGCACGGTCGGCGGCCTTGAAGACGGAGGTCCCGGCGACCATCACATCCGCCCCCGCTTCCCGGCAGAGGGCGGCGGTCTCCACGCTGATGCCCCCATCCACCTCGATCAGGAAACCAAGACCGAGCGCTTCCCGAAGGCGAGCGGCTTCCCGGACCTTGCCAAGCATGTCGGTCATGAACGGCTGGCCACCGAAGCCCGGCTCCACGGTCATGACGAGCAGGATGTCGAAGCGTCCGAAGAGATCACGGGCCTGATCAAGCGGAGTTCCGGGCTTGATCGAGAGCCCGGCCTTTTTCCCAGAGGCCCGGGTTCTATTGAGCGTGACACCGGCGTCGTGATGGGCCTCTAGGTGGGAAGTCACCGACTCCACTCCGCGGATGTTAAGGAACTGCTCCAGATAGCGGTCGGGCCGCTGGATCATCAGGTGGACATCGAGCGGGAGATCCGAGTGACGGGAGGCGGCTTCTACGATCGGGGCTCCAAAGGAGATATTGGGGACGAAGTCACCGTCCATCACGTCGCAGTGAATCCAGTCACAACCGGCACGAGTGATCTCCACCACCTCATCCCCCAGCTTGGAGAAATCACTGGCGAGTATGGAAGGGGCGATCAGGGATGTTTTCATGGGCATTTTCTAGCGGGGGAACGACGATTAGGCTATCCTTGAAATCGTCAAACCACAACGGAACCCCCTGATGAAATCCCCACTGACCCCTCTTTTTTTCATCGCCATGTCGGGGATACTGTTCGGCCAAAACAAGCGCCTGTCCCCATCGACGGCGTTTGATCTGAAAGAGTGGAAGATCACCCTGCCCGGGCCCGTTGAAATCAAGGATCTTCAAGGATACAGCTCCAAGTATTTCGATCTCAATGACAGGGGCGAGATGTGCTTCCATCTGGACGCTTCCGAAAAAGGGGCCACTGCGAACACGGAGTTCGTCCGTTCCGAGCTCAGGCACCAGCCGAACTGGAAGGCCAACGAAAGCCATTCGATCTCTGCAATGGTGCATACCGAGTCGCATCTCTCGCCGGACAAGGTCACCGTGGTCCAAATCCACGGCATGACGGAGGACAAGAAGAACGCCCCGCCGCTGCTCAGGGTGGCTCTCAACAACGGGAATCTCGTCGCCATCATCAAGACCGATAGCACCGGGAAACAAAACGACTCCACCCTGCTCGTCAAGGATCTGGGATCCAAACCGGTGAAGATCGATGTCGTGGTCGAGGGTGGCCAGTTGAAAATCCTAGCCGACGGACAAATGAAAGTGACCCGATCGCTGGCATTCTGGCCCTTCCAGAATTACTTCAAGGCCGGCTGTTACCCGCAGGCCAAAAAAGGCACGGTGGATGTCATGTTCTCCAGCTTGAGTGCCAAATAAGGCATGATAAGTATCGGAACAAGAAACTGCACGAGAGAGACCGCCCGGCATGAATGACTCCACTGACAGCACGTTGTTTCCTCAGGAAGAGGAACCGATCATCGATCTGACGAGCGATGCCTACTACATGGGGCAGGCCATGCGCCAGGCCATGAAGGCCTACGAGACCGAAGAGGTCCCCATTGGGGCGGTGGTGGTCAGGGGGGGACGGATCATTGCGCGCGCGGGGAACCAGGTGGAGACCCTCAAAGATGCGACAGCCCATGCCGAAATGCTGGCGATAACGCAGGCCGAGAATGCCATCGGGGACTGGCGTCTCAACGAGTGCGATCTCTACGTCACCAAGGAACCGTGCCCGATGTGCGCCGGGGCGTTGGTCAATGCCCGACTGCGCCGTGTCATCTTCGGTTGTCACGACCCCAGGGGAGGTGCCGCCGGGGGGAGCATCAATATCCTCCAGATGCCCGGACTCAGCCACCGATGCGAAATCACCGGTGGCGTGATGGGGGGAGAGGCCGGACAACTCCTCAAGGCATTCTTCTCAGAGAGACGCGGGAATACCGAATAATTTCCGCAGAGGTAGAGTGGCGTAGAGGAGCATGGGAGCATTGGCTCAGAGGGAGGTTTCGGCGTTGCCCCCGCCCCTTTCTTAAGGTTTAGTCATCATTCGCCCACTCTCCACAAACGGGCCTTTTTTCATGTTCAACTGGATCTTAAAAAAAATCGTCGGATCAAAAAACCAGCGCGAAGTGCGCCGGATGCTTCCGCTTGTCGGGAAGATCAACGAAATCGAGACGTCCCTCCAGTCGCTTTCTGAGGAGGCCCTGAGACAAAAAACGGCCGACTGGAAGGCCGAGCTTTCGCAGATCCAGGATCCCGATCTCCTTCAGAAACGGCTCAACGAGATCCTTCCCGAGGCCTTCGCTGTCGTGAAGAACGCCGCCCGCCGCATGGTCGGCATGCAGTTCATCGTCTGCGATCAGGAGTATACCTGGAACATGGTCCACTTCGACGTCCAGCTGGTCGGCGGCATGGTTCTCCACAAGGGCCGCATCGCCGAGATGGCCACCGGTGAGGGTAAGACCCTGGTTGCCACCCTACCCGTGTATTTGAATGCACTCACCGGTCGCGGCGCCCACGTCGTCACCGTGAACGACTACCTCGCGCGACGCGATGCGGAGTGCATGGGTCAGCTTTATGCGTTCCTCGGACTCACCACGGGCATCATCCAGCACGACCAGTCTCCGGAGGAGCGCCGCGCCCAGTATGAGTGCGACATTGCCTACGGAACGAACAGCGAGTTCGGATTCGACTACCTCCGTGACAACGGCATGGCGACCAGTCGCGAGCAGCAGGTCCAACGCGGGCACTACTTTGCGATTGTCGACGAAGTTGATTCCATCCTGATCGACGAGGCCCGGACCCCGCTCATCATCAGCGGACCGGCTACGGTCTCCACCCACCAATACGACCGCTTCAAGCCGCTCGTCGAACAACTTGTCCGCAAGCAGACGGCCCATATCAACAAGCTCGTGGCCGACGCCAAGGAGCTCCTCGAGAAGGGGGAGAAGGATGCCGCTGGCATGGCCCTCTTCAAGGTCAAGCTCGGCCAGCCCCGCAACAAAGGCCTGCTCCGTGCCATGGAGGACCCCGAACTCCGCCGTCTCACCGACAAGGCCGAGCTTTCCTTCTACCAGGACACCTCCAAGGACGCCCTCGTGGCCCTCAAGGAAGAACTCTACTTCACCATTGAAGAGAAACAGCAGGAGGCCGATCTCACCGAAATGGGCCGCACGTTCCTGAACCCCGACGATCCGAACGCCTTCGTCCTCCCGGATCTGCTCACCGAGTTTGCTGACATCGAGAACGACCCCGATCTGGATGCCAACGGCAAGGCCGCCATGAAGGCCGAGCGCCAGCGCCATTGCGATCACTCCGCCGAGCGGATGCACAACATCGCCCAGTTGCTCAAGGCCTACTGCCTCTACGAGAAGGATGTCGAATATGTCGTCGAGGAGAACAAGGTTGTCATCGTCGACACATTCACCGGACGCAAGATGGCCGGGCGCCGCTGGAGCGACGGACTCCACCAGGCCGTCGAGGCCAAGGAGGGGGTCCAGATTGACCGCGAGACCCAGACGATGGCCACCATCACCATTCAGAACTACTTCCGCCTCTACGAGAAGCTCGCTGGCATGACCGGAACCGCCGAGACCGAGGCCAACGAATTCCACGACATCTACGCGCTTGCCGTGAACGTCATCCCGACGAACCGGCCCGTCGGCCGCCTCGACGAGAACGACCGCATCTACAAGACACGCCGCGAGAAGATGGCCGCCGCCATCGACGAGATCAAAGCCTCCCACGGACGAGGTCAGCCGATCCTCGTGGGAACGGCCAGCGTCGAGTCCTCCGAAGTGCTCAGCCGCATGCTCAAGCGGGAGAAGATCCCCCACACGGTGCTCAACGCGAAGTTCCACATGCAGGAGGCCGAGATCGTCTCCCGTGCCGGCATGAAGGGAGCCGTGACCATCTCCACGAACATGGCCGGCCGCGGCACCGACATCAAGTTGGGCGAGGGAGTCTCGGAGTTGGGCGGACTCTTTGTGCTGGGCACCGAGCGACACGAGTCGCGCCGCATCGACCGCCAGCTACGCGGACGTTGCGCCCGTCAGGGGGATCCGGGTCGCTCCAGGTTCTATATCAGCTTCGAGGACGACCTCATGAGGAACTTCGGAGCCAGTGACCGTATGACCAAGATCATGGAGACCTTCGGCATGAAGGAGGGCGAGGAGCTTGAGCACCCCTGGCTAAACCGCTCCGTCGAGACCGCCCAGAAGCGCGTAGAGCAGAGGAACTACCTCATGCGCCGCAGGACCCTCGAGTTCGACGACGTCATGAACCAACAGCGCGAGGTCATCTACGGCTACCGCAACGAGGTTATGGACGCCGAGAATCCCCGAGTCCTCATCCACGAGGTCATCAAGGAAGTCGTGCCGAAAAAGGTCGCCGCATTCCTCACCACCGAGAGCAGTGATGCCGAGCCCGATGTTGCCGGACTACTCCAGTGGGTGAACTCCACCTTCCCCGTCGGACTGACCAAGGAGAAGTGCGCCTTCGAGACTCGCGAAATCGAAGAGAACGGCCAGTTCCTCACCGATACCCTGATCGAGGCCTACGACCGCAAGGCAGAGATCGAGGATGCCGCCGCCCGAAGCGGACTGGAGAAGTATGTCATCCTGAATGCCGTCGACCGTCTCTGGCAGGAGCACCTCTACGCCATGGACGGACTCCGCGAAGCCGTCTATCTCCGCGCCTACGGACAGAAGGACCCGCTCACCGAGTATAAGACCGAGGCCTACGCCATGTTTGTCGAGCTCATGGAGAGCATCAAGAACGAGGTGCTCAACAACCTCTTCCGCTCCACCACCAATCTCCAGGCCTTCGAGCAGTTGCTCGCCTCGCTCCCCCGCCAACTCATCCAGCAGGATCTCGTCAGTGCCCCGCACCTCGGCGAGGGAGGCGCGCCCGACACGACGCAGGCTCCCGCTCTGACCGCGGCACAGTCGGCATTCGAGCAGGCAATGAATATCCCCATTCAGAGACCGCAGGTAGTCAAGACAGGCCGCAATGATCCTTGTCCGTGTGGGTCAGGGAAGAAGTTCAAATCCTGTTGTGGGCGGACAGCCTAATGCAAAGGGGTAATCTGGAATTGATTGACTGTTAACACATCAAGAAATCAGGAAAGGGGACATGCTGGAGAAACCCATCAGATTCACCCCGCACGCTGAGCAGAGTCTGTTGGCAAGGTCGATCTCCCGCAAAGAGGTTGAAGAAACTGTCCGAAGCCCGGACAGGGAGGAGGATGCACGTCCTCCCCGTCGAGTTGCATCCAGACAATTCTTCGACGAGCTTTTGAAGAAGGAGATGCTCTTGAGAGTCATCACGGAGGAGAGTGCTGATGGCATTCAAGTGATCACGCTTTACAAGACTTCCAAAATCACCAAATACCTCATACCCTGAATCCATGAAGGTCGAATACGACATCAAGACGGACATTCTGACGATCTCGCTCCGTGACGCGAAGATCCGCGAGAGCGACGAGATCCGGCCGGGAGTCATCGCCGACTTCGCGGAGGACGGCGGTGTCGTGCGTTTTGAGGTTCTTGATGCCTCCCATGTCGTGGACCGCACCCGCGAGATGCAGTTTGCCCTAGCTGAGGGTTGAGAAAGGGATTGGCGGGGAGAAGCAATGATTTGCCGCTCTCGCCCCCGCGAGCAGCGCCCCCCGGTCTACGCCAAGGCGTAGGCTACTCCGTAGCTTCCCAGCACTCGGCGTTGTGCCCGTGTGGGTCAGGCAAAAAATTTAAGTCCTGCTGCGGTCGAACAGCCTAAAGGACTTGGTTTTTTGGGCCATAGTGGCGTTGGTCTGCGGTCGCAGTAGGTTTATTACTATAGCTTCCCTTGACCGCCGGACTCTGACCTCAAATTACCGGCGTACTTGATGGATGCCAGTAAAGGGTATGGCTCGCATCTGAAGCTTTTTTATCCTGCGGCCGACTGGAATCGAAGCTGTAACGACATTGCGTCGCTGGTTGGTCAACTCCTCGAACAGCTCTCTAGTAACTGGATAAGCAAGCGTTGCGGTCACTGAAACGCTTTCATCAAAGACAGAAGCATAAGCGAGTACCTGATGTATATCAGCACGCACGCCAGCCTTTACCTCTTCGGTAAAAGCATGCCAACCGGATGCATCTAGATCTGCGAAGTGAGATTTGTATTTGGCATCGATGACTTCAACTCCCTCTGCTCTGTGGACAACAATATCTGGGATAAGATGACCCAGTGATCTCTGACGAGACTTATCCCATGGTAGTGGGATGGTAGTTTCACCAAGCCGCCCGACGGTCACTCGTCCCCCCGTAAATTTTGCTTCTTCTCTTGCTAAAACTTCAACATAACGCTCCCAAAGCTTATCCAGACTCATTGCCCAAGCCAGACCATCGGAACTTCGTCCCCCGCCTAATCCGCGTTCGTCGACAATCCAACTGATAGCTTGAAGGCCCTCTTTTAGGGCTTTGGCTGCCATTACATCAGAACCAAGAAAATTTTCGATTTCTCCAAGTTGTGGTCGCCGAGGAAGAGCATCATCAACGCTCTCAAGCAACTTCTGGCATAGCCCAGTTAAAAAAAGGCAGATGGGATCCGACCCTCCAGTGTATGATAAATCTGCGCGAAGTTTTTCAATTGTCCATCGGATGATCTGTCGCAACCTCACATCCGTTCCAAGTTCAGTAAATCGACATGGAATCTGGTGCCATTTACCTTTGGGGAATTGTTGTGACAGATAGGAGGGCCAAATGATTTGCCCTCGAGGATGAGTGCGCACCTCTCGGCGCTCTTTGTAGCCAGGCCTCAAATGATCCAAGAGTGCAGCGAGTCTGGTGATAACTGGGCCAGCAAGTACCCATGGAGGAACCTCTCTACCACTACCGGGGACTAGGGGTTGCGTCATAAACTCTGGCCCACTTCCCCAGCCAGTAGACTGCAAGATTCGCCCGACACCATTCCAGCCAAAGCGAGGAGATATGATAATTCCCCCAGCGACTTTTCCAGACACATGCGAGTGCAAAGGAATCGCGCCGGCTTTGTTACCAGGCTTGATTTCCAGACGGGCTCCATCTCTTCCTGAAGTGATAATGGGTTCCGCTCCGAGTGCGCGAATGGCGGACAAGTTGCGATTGATAAACCCGTCTAAATGTGGTCCCCATCCGGGATCTCTGCCGAGAGAGATGTAGGCCTTGGGATCAACAAATACTGGATACCCATTATCTACAGCGTGCAGCAGTTGTCGCTGAGAAGGAGCCCGCCCAACAATTCCAGACTTGGAGGTTTTGCCTCCACGACTACTGCCACGAGAATTTGAAGGGGCCTTAGGCATTAACTGGATAAACCAGCGGCATCGGCTAATTGGAGACGAACTGCATAGAGAGATGCAGAAGCGGGACCGAGATATCCTTCCCTTAAATACTCATCGATTAAGGGGATCAATTCATGGCGAAGACGGCTATTAAGCGTCTCATCATTGTCAGCAATGAAATAAGAATGACCCGGCATAAGCACAAGGGCATCGTCCTGAGCAAACTCAAGAAAGACACTACAAAGCTGATCGAAGAGAGTAAGACCCTTGGGGGTGCTGAGTTTTTCAACAGCCGTACGATCCGGCATTAAAGTTACGAAAGCAAAGCGGCGCCTGATCGCAAGGTCCATCCGCGCAACGCTTCGATCAGCGGTATTCATGGTGGCCAGCACATATAAATTGGCAGGAAGAGAGAAAGTCTCCTCACCGTCGATCCTATGAGGAAGTCGAACACAGCGGGACTCCCCATCTTTTCCCGGTTCAAACAGATAAATCGCTTCACCAAGAACCCTTCCGAGATCAGCACGATTTATTTCATCAATAAACAGCAATGATTCACCGCTTTTGGCCAACTTTGCCGCCACCATAAGATGCCCTGCACGCGACGTAAAGCGAAGGGCTTCATTTGCGATATCAGGGGAGAGTCCAGCTACAAAATCTTCATAGGTAGTAGAAGGGTGGAACTGAGTAATAACTCCGCGGTTCTTAAAGGATTCAGCAAGGATGTTAGCCGCCATCCTAGATTTTCCGGTGCCCGGAGGGCCTTCAAGAATTACAAATTTACGTGATTTCAGCAGCGATGCGATCTGGTCTTGTGATGGAGATACAAGCCACGATGCGTGAAGGGACGAAATATATTCATCAAACTCACCCTTAGCCGCTTTTAGAGGTTCCCAGCCGCGTTCATATGCATAGAGATCCACAAAGGCCTGTACTACCTTTCGAGCAAGAGAAGGGCTGTTTTTGGGGACTTCTGCCAAGCAATACAACTCGTTTGAGTATCGCTGAAAGACTGACTTCCAAGCTGGCAAGTCATCCGTGATAATCGAGGGCACAGGAACACCGATAGTTGCGGGATCCTGTCGTGCCCACGCCTTCACGCCCAGAGATACCAAGAAGCGTCGCAAACTCTCAACGCGCCTCCTATGGCCAGGGCGAGTAAGAATCCCCTCATCGGGACTAAGACCCCGAGTACCAATCCCAAAATCGATCAGGGATCCATTGTCACTAGGGAACCAAACCAAGCTCGTGCCCCCATAAGGACCACTAGAAGCGCTCTCGGGATGAATGAAACCCGCAAATGCTACATGTTCAGACTCACCCGATTCTCCGTAAGCATTGCGAATAGCTGGAGATCTATCCAGGGGCTTGATTGAGTTTGAATGAAAGCGTGAACCAAAAAGACCGCGCATGGCCTCGCCCATCTGCTCTTTGGTGGTGGCAGTTCCCGACGCAATCACATCGGCTAGATTCTGAAGGGTATCACTCATGTTAATTGAGGTGTACCGGATGTGATCAGGTGTGAACAGGAGAGATTCAGCCCATCCCGAGCCTTCTATGCTGTGCAGTCATTTCCAGCTTTCCATATTAAACCAACACCTTCCTCCACGAGAGGGCGTCGCGGAGGATGCGAAATTCCGAGGCAATGGTTGAATGGATCGCGTTCAGACGGGTGCGGTAGTCGCTGATCGGCGACAGACTTTCGGCCAGATTCTTCTTTCTCTTCATGGGGAAGAATCTACCACACCACCCCGACACCAAGTGTCCTAGGCCTTTATCTTTTCCGTATGGAGTTCGTCGCGAAAAGTCGGGGATCGAGAACAAAGCGATCAGGTTTTAGGATGCGAATCTTTAGGAAGGCGCGATGAGAGGGATTCAGGATGAAGTTGGTCTCCTGCGGTATGATGGTGCTCGGCACGGCAAGAACGGCGGACTTCATTTTCTCAAGCCAATGGTCCCCGAACTGCTGAACCGCTAGCGGCACTGGCTCGCCTCGCCATCTCGCGGGCAGGTTCCCGGGATCAAGTTGGTGCACAAGCTTCGTGTCAAACTCGACCGGGTAGACCAGATAGGGGAAGACGACCGGCGGGTTCAGATGGACGAGTGTTTCCAGAGCTGCGAGTGAGAGGCTGCCGCTGGTATACACGGCGAGGCGGCCGCGCGAGTTCCATCGGCCGCCGTATTTCCTAGCCCCTTCGCCAGTGAAAGCGCCTTCGGCATGGCGTTCTGGAACAATCCGCCAGGCCCTAATCATCATGAGTAGACACCGTATTCAATCCGTCCGAGCAGATCCTCGACTTCGCGAGCGCCGACTTCTGTGCGTGCGTAATCAAGCGGGATGGCACCCCCTAGGCCGTGCTGGGGGGTTGCCAGCCAAGTACGGGCATGCTGTGTGGTGCCCAGAGCCTGAACAGCCATACCCATCAGTCGCGCAAATCGGACGAGGCGGTCGGATTCATCGCTGGTCAGGCGTCCCTGTGCACGACGCCGGTGAAGCGTCGGCCTCGAGATGCCGACGCGCTGGGCCAGTAGCTCCATAGAGGTATCCAATGTGGCCCTCAGCACCTCGAGTTCTACGAAGGGGAGTCCTTTCTCTAGTTCATGAATGAGCTTTTCTGGCGAAAATCGACTTTTGCGATCTCCTGAGGCCGCCAAAAAGAAGCCGACGACCCCATTTTTTTTGGAGGATTGCACGCACTGCTTACTCGCAACACGGTGCGGCGAATTCTTTGGGGAGTTTTTCCAGGACGGGATAAGAACGCTCATATGAGACTATTGATAGTCTCAAACGAGCAGATGTCAACCAATGGAAGGGCTTTTATCCGATCCGTCTGCTGAGGCGTATGAACCCCTTGCTTCGCCGCTGAAATTGTAGCGAGCCTCGATCGCTGGATCTGTGCGCTGGCGGTAACGTTCAAGGAGTTAGTTCACGAACTCCTCCAAGGGGATCGCACGGCCCGGGTTTCCGATGGCATATTTCAGACGAGTTTCAAGGATCACCCGCACATCCTCAGATACAGCAGGTGGATCGAGATGGAACAACGCCGCCACCGGGTTTGAGAAAAAATCAAACGAGTTGTTTCTTCAACTGTTCCGCCAGCTTTGCACCAAGAGCTTTGACTGCGGTTTCTTGCTTGGGGTCAACAAGGCGGCCATCGGTTCGGAAGGCATTAAAAGCCGAGGGGATTGCGATCTGGTCGGGGAGCAGGGTGATACCGAGATTGCTGAGGAGCTTCCTGAGCTGAACCAGTCCCCGCAGTCCGCCGAGTCCACCGGGTGAGGTCACCATGATGACGGCACTCTTTCCCGCGCTTCCTCGGCAGCAATGGCGGCGAGTTTCTGGTTCAACGAATCGCGGCGGAGGCTTCCGCCGAAGGCGAGGATGCGCGGAGTGCTCATACGACGCATACTAAAGAGAGGGTCCTCCAAATAAGGAAGGCGAAACGGGAAACCCTCTAGCAGATCCTCCCTCAGTTTCCTAAGCCTCATCGATTCTACCGATCCACCGCTTGTCATGGCGTGCGGCATGGAGAACGGCGAAAACGACAATCGCATCCGATTTCAGGATGTAGAAGATCCGGTATCTGAATCTGCGGGTAAGAACCCTGCGAACATCCGGGTTGGCGCGAAGGCTGGGATAAAGGAGGGGATTTTCAGCAGTGCGATGAATCGCCGCGCGTATCTCAAAGAGAAAATCTTTCCCTAACCCCTCCTCAAGACCCTCATACCAGAAAGCACCCTCCAGAAGATCCTCTTCCGCTTCACGGCGGATAATGACCTTTCGGGTCATTTTCCGAGCTTCGCCAACAGTCGCGACTCGACATCCTCCCAGGCACTCCCGGCATCGGGATCCTTCCTGTATGCGGCAAGACGAGCATCAAGCAGTGCCTTCTCCGAGTCCGTTAGTGGATCCGAAACATCGGTCCAGATTTCTCGATCCAATTCGAGGAGCCGAAGCCGAAGCTCATCCCGATCCTCAGCCGAAAGCTTCGGAAGTTCTTCAACGATTTCAGCAATGCTCATGGAACTAATACCTACGACTGGTATCGGAAAAAATCAACCGAGCAGGTGCTTAAACTGCGGCTGAAAGGCGACGCTCAAAGATCTCGTTCGAGGGTGCGATCCTCGGCCAGAACTTCCATAAGGGGGAGATGCTTCAGCCAACCACGCGGACGATCCTTCGCCACATCCGACTCGGGCAACACAATGTTGGCACCCTGTGCAAACCGCTTGGCGTGTTTGCCGCGCACCCCCTGGCTGAAATCATAGTGATCCAGCATGTCCCAGGAGCATTTTGCTTTAGGATGCTGCATAGGTTTTTCTTTCGCCTCCCGATTCCGTTTCCTCCTTGGGCAGGGGCGCGCGTTCGGATTTTACCGTCGCCATGGGTTTCCACAGGCGTGAGGGCTTCTCGAGCAGGGACCGCACGAGGGCTTTGCGGGAAAGATCACGGGTCTCTTCATCGGAAACGGATTGTTGCTCCAGAGCCATGGTCTGCCCGACCTGTCGGAGGAGTTCCTCGGCCTTTTCCTCGGCGCGGCGTTGCATCATCTTGGCCAGGCTGGTGCGGGGAACGACGGCATAGACCAATTCGCAGTCCATCGCATGGGCAACCTTGCGAAGGCTGTTGAGGGAGATGGTTCCGGCGACCTCGGAGTTTTCCATCGCCGAAAGGCTTGAGGGGGCAACCCCGAGACGGGATGCCAGATCGACTCCCGCAAGACCGAGAGCGGAGCGCAGAGACCGGATCCAACCCCCCTTCGGGATATCATGGGAAGGAAGCTTTCGGATTGGCCGCAGTTTTCCCTCAAGCTGTTTCAGGCCAAGGTAGCGGACTTGAGATCTCATGCAGACAATTTAGGTCATAGGCTAAATAAAGCAACCATCTTTTAGTCTATAGTCTAAATAATGAGACAAGGCTCAGGCGCTTAGGATCACGCCAAGATTTTCTTCAGCTGTTCCGCTAGCTTTGCACCAAGAGCTCTGACTACAGCCTCCTGTTTGGGGTCAACAAGGCGGCCATCGGTGCCAAAGGCCTGAAAGGCCGAGGGGATTGCGATCTGGTCGGGGAGCAAGGTGATACCGAGGTTGCCAAGGAGCATCCGAAGGGGAACGAGGCCCCGGAGACCGCCGAGCCCCCCGGGAGAGGTGGCCATGAGGACGGCGCTCTTCCCGGCAAGAGCCGAGATCGGAGGTTCGTCCGGGCCATCGCCGCGTGAGACCCAATCAATAGCATTCTTCAGTGCGGCGGAATAACTGCTATTGTATTCCGGCGAGGCAATGAGGAGGCCCTGATGAGTCAGGAAGAGTGCCTTCAGGCGCTTTGCCTCGGCGGGTTTACCGATCTCCTCCTCAAGGTCCTGATCGAAGAGGGGCATGGGGAAATCACGCAACGAGATCAGCGTGACTTCGGCTCCGGCCTCGCGAGCTCCCTCAGCGGCAATGGCCGCGAGCTTTTGGTTGAAGGAATCGTTACGAAGACTGCCCCCGAAGGCAAGGATGCGGGGTGTGCTCATGAAGGTAGAGTTACTGTGGAACCAGCGAGCCCAGCACAGAACCCCAACCATTGTTCCAGGCCTTCTCCAGTCCCTGAGTGAACTTGGCGCCGGCGGTATCGGGATCGACCACCTTGGCGTAGAGGATCTCCTGATAGCGCCCATATTCGGCATCGCCTCCGACAAGAAGAATATTCTGACTCGGGTCGGCCAGCATGTGCAGGGTCTGACCATGCCGGGTCTCGTGGCTGATGTGACCCTGCCTCAGGGATTGAAAGTGGGCGATCTGTTCAGGAGTCGAGGGCTTCACCGTGCGGAATCCGGCTTCCCGAAGGAAATTCTCCTTCTGCTGCAGGTGGGTGGTGCAACCCGTAAGAACAATGGCAAGGCAAAGAGCCGGCAGGGAGAGGAATCGGTTCATGTCACGTGGAGAGATATCAGAAGGCTCAGATGAGTCGATCAGGAAGAGCAGGCTAATACATCATCATCGGGCCACCGAACATGCCCATCGGGCCGTACAAGCCTTCCAATGGTCCGCCCGCTTCGTCAAAAGCCTTCATCTCCTCATCTTCGCCGATGCCGGGGATGACCTCCTTCTTATAGAGTATCTGTTGGTAGCGCTGGTATTGAGGATCTCCTCCGATCAGGACGAAATTCTGCCTGGCATCGGCCAGGACGAAGAGGACTTTCCCCTGGCGCTTCACGCGGGTGATATGCCCCTGGGGCAGCGCCTTGACCCGTGCAATCTGGACCGGAGTGACCGGAGTCACGGCACGGAACCCGGCTTCGCGCAGATAGCTCTCCTTCTTCTGAAGGTGCGTGGCGCAGGCAGGCAATACGAGCACGAGGAGTAGGAGGAGCAGGATGCCGAGGCTTGGTCGTGAAGGGGAGAGAAGTCGGGACAGGGCCATGACCCTATCCTTTAGGATAGATTACCCCGAAGTCCAAGGAGAACGATGCACCCGCCCGATTAAATCTCGGTTCCCTCCGGCAAGCTGTCATGATTGCCGAATGAAATCCGATCAGGATCTGTATAAACGACTGCGAGATCTGCCGAAATCGGAACTCTGGGGCGCGGAGGTGGCCCGATTCGATGCGGCCACTTCCAGGGAGCGCTTGGAGAAGGTGGCCGTGATCCGTGCTGTCGGGATGATCTTTTCACGTTTCGGAACGGAGGAGGAAAAAGTGCAGGTGCGCGAATGGCTGATTTCCTTGCTTCAGGACCCCCAGGAGAAGGTGCGTCGCTATGCGCTCGCGGCCCTGCCCAAGATCGGTATCGGGGAATTCGGGGAGCATGAGATGCTCGCACTGCTCCAAAAGACCGCCGAGGATCGCGAAAAGCTTCATCTGGGCCGTGCTCTGGAGAAGGTCGGTGGAAAAGCGACGCTTGCAACCCTCGCCGCGATCGAGGAATCGGGAGGGACGGCGGTGCCGCGCATTACCGGATTGAAGGTGAAGGCTGCGGTTTCCAGACGGGAAAACCCCGGATCCATCCGGATGGAGGCGCTCCTTCCCGGGGATCCCGACATGCGCGTGCTTCTGCGTTGCCGCAAGGGACTTGAGGACTTCGTGCGCGAGGAGGTCAGGGAGGTGCTCTCACCTGCGGAGTGGATCATCGAGAAGACCCACCCGGGATGCGTGACGCTGAAACCGCTGGGGGACTTTTCCCTTGCGACGCTCTATCGACTCCGATGTTTTGCCACGGTGGCCTTTCCCTTGGGCACGGTCGGTGAAAGCTCGGGGACATCTTCCAAATGGGTCGAACCCTTGTCGCGCTGCATTGCATCGAACCGCGCCCGGGAGATCATGACCGCCGCAACGGTTGGAGAGCCACGCTATCGGTTGGAGTTTGCGGGTCGGGGTCATCAGCGCGGTGCCGTCCGTCAGGTGGTTGACAGGGCTTATGCCCTCTGCCCGGAGATCCTCAATGACTCGCGCCAGTCGCTCTGGTCGGTTGACGTGATCCCCTCCGCGGCAACGAGTACCATGACAGCCCGGGGCGAATCCTCCGTCGAGCTAAGACCCCGACTCTATCCAGACCCCCGGCTTGGTTACCGTAAGGATGACATCGCAGCCGCTTCGCATCCGCCGCTTGCCGCCTGCATGGTCCGGTTGGCCGCCGTCAAGGTGGACGAGGTTGTTTGGGATCCCTTTTGCGGATCGGGTTTGGAGCTCGTGGAGAGCGCCCTGTATGGTGGGGTCGCTGTGGCCTACGGGACGGATTTGGATGCCAAGGCCATCGGGGTGGCCCGGTCAAACTTCGATGCGGCCTGCCGTGATCATCCCAGGATCGGAGTTGCCCGTGCCGAGTTCACGGAATGTGATTTCCGGGATGCTGGGTCAAAAGCAGGGATTTCCCCCGGAAGCATCACGCTGATGATTACCAACCCCCCCCTGGGTCGGCGCGTGCGGATCAAGAACATGCAGGGACTCTTTGAGGATCTTTACTCTGCGGCGGCAAAGGCTTTGAAGTTGGGAGGCAGGCTCGTCTTCGTGAACCCGCTGCGAACGGGGCCTTCGGACCCATCCCTCAAGTTAGAGTTTCAGAAGACCGTGGATCTGGGGGGATTCAACTGCCGACTTGAGATGTACCGCAAGGTTCTTCCCGGAAAGCAGTTGGGCATCAGCAAGAGAGTGGCCGGCGCCAAGCAAGTCACCAAGGGGAAGGGGCTTGGAAGCGGTTCTTCTGGGGACGAGAAGCCGTCCTCGAAGCATGCTCCCGCTCCAGCATGGTGGAGCCGTGTCGGGAATAAGGGACGGGACTGGGATCGGGAGCGGAGGAGTCGTAGCTGATCACAAGCCCACGCAAAACCGCCGCACATGCGTGCCCGCCAGATCCACGCTAAGGCTAGGAGGCGGGGGCAACAATCACAGCACTAGGATCAAGGGATCAGCGGTGCCAGGAGACCGAGCCACCCCGGTAGCCGGTGGCGCTTCCGGACCCGCCACCCCATGAAGCCGACCCACCCCGAGCTCCAGAGGCGCTGCCGTAGCCGTCATGCGAATAGGCATAGCCGCCATTGGCGTTGTGGTAGTAGGCACTGCTGGAAGACGGGGTGTGGTAATACCCGCCGGAGGCATAAGGGGTATGATAAGCGGCGCCGTTGACGCCGCGGTAGTAGGAGCTGTTGTAGTAAGCAGCGCTGGTGCCATAGTAGGCACCGCCGTAATAGCCGGCTCCACCCCAACCGTAGAAAGGAACCACCGGTGGAGGGGTATAAACGGTAGGTCCGTAATAGGCACCGCCGTTACAGGCCGTCAGGATGAGTGCAACAGCGACTACGAGACTTGTTGAGAGAAAGGAGCGAAGAAAGTTCATCGAGTGGAGGAGTTTAGGTTGATCAGCGGTCGGAAGCTTTCAGCACGGCCTTGAAGGGGATCTCCTTGAAACCGGTCGGAGGGTGAAAAACAAACGAGGAGTTAAGCAGCCATGGATGAAGATTCCAGGCGGAGAACTCCACGATCGAGCGCGGGAAGTTGGGCTTGTCCGTGATGGTGATTGCAAGTCGGCGTGGCACTGCGCTGCGCCCGGCATCAATCCAGATTTCCCAATTCACACCGGGGGATCGGAAGGCCAGATGATCACACTCGACGCCGTTTACCTTGCAGGGGCCGACGACAACGGCGCTCAGGAGTCTGCGCGAAAGAACACCGTAAGGATCGCTGTTAAGGATCGGGGCGGAGGGAAAACGGATCCCGGTTTCCTGCTGCAGACCGGCGAGCATCTCGTCGATGGTCGATGGGGCCTTCAGCGTGGAGAACACCTTCGTGTGCGGTGCGATCGCGGAGACCGAGGTCCCGTCATAATAAAAATCAAAGGGAGGCGCCTCGCCTCCAAGTTCAGCGCGAACCTTGTCAGGACGCTGGAGCGAGATCCGCCCGGAAGGATAGAGGGTGATGAATTGTCCCGTGATCGAGGGGACCTCCATGATACCATGAGTTTCCACGGAGAAGGCCTTCGCAGCGGAGAGCGTGGCGCTCATCCGCTTAAGCATCGAGAGGGCGTTGGGGTCGATGGGCGATGGCTTTTCTGCCCGGAGAGAGCCGATTAATAGAAAGCCGGCCAGTGTGAGGAGGAGTGGATTTTTCATGGAAAGTGAGTTTGCAGCTTGGATTTGGGAGACAAAAACAGATGGCCCCTCAAGCTCATGCTGCAGAAAAGGCCTTGCGACAAGGAAAATTCCATTAGGACGGCTCACCATAACTGCTCGCCAACAGGAGATTCCCCAAAGAGCGTCAGGGAATGGAGAAGTCCTTTGAAGAACTCGATTACTGCGCCACCCAACTCGGCGAGCTGATCCTGCGCCGGCGCAGGATCCCCATGTTGGAGAACGAGGTTGTCCACGAGATCATCCTCAACGGGGAGTTTCTGATGAGTAGTCTCTTCCATGTTGTGGAAGAAGCTCTGGCCGACCTAGGCCTTGCAGCGGTGGAGACGAGCGGAGGAGGGGCACTTAATGTGGTCATCGGCGGCCTGGGGCTGGGTTACACGGCAGCATCCGCCTTAAAGAACAAAGACGTCGGCAAGTTGCTGGTGATCGACTTTCTGGAGCCGGTGATCCGGTGGCATCGAAGAGGGATGGTTCCACTCGGTGAGGTGCTGTCAGGTGATCCGAGAACGCGCTTTCTGGAAGCGGACTTCTTTGCGTGTGCCTCCGATCCTGTAACAGGCTTCGATCCGGACGCTCCGGGCGCAAGGGTTCACGCCGTCCTCCTGGATATCGACCACACCCCCGGGCATTGGCTCAATCCCCGGCACGCCGCCTTCTACACGACGGATGGGTTGCAGACCCTGCGTGCGCACCTTCATCCGGGTGGCGTCTTCGCCATGTGGTCGGATGAGGCCCCGTACGAACCCTTCTGCGCCCGTCTCCGCGAGGTCTTCCCTCGTGTTGAGGCGACGGTGGTGAGCTTCCCTAACCCGATCCGCGGCGGGGAATCGACCGGGACGGTTTACGTGGCAGTAGCCCGATGAGGAAACGGGGTAGCCTCTTTAAATACGGGAAAGACCCGAGGCAATTTTACCCTGAAGCTCGTCAAAACCTGCCAATGCCTCCATCACGGTGATATCCGAAACCTGTAACGATGGTTTTTGGAGATGCACATAGGGGATGCCCCAAGGATGCCACTTCATCATCTCACTTGGACCAAAGAAACAAAGAACTGGTTTTTGAAGTGCGGCAGCAACATGCATGCCGCCGCCATCACTACAAACAACTTGATCTGCTAATGAAAGGCCGGCAATCAAACCAGCGATGGAATCGGAAGGGCAAGGAAAGACGGGAACCTTGCGAAGGCTATTGAGAATGAGAGAGGCATCTTCGTCATCCCCAGGATGCATGAGATGATTTTTCCCCCCAGGTGACCAAAAGAACAGAACTTGAACGCCATAAATGGCGGTCAGGTTTTTCGCCAAGTCAACAAAGGAACTGTTATTCCATCGGCGCTCCGCCTTCCGTGCACTAATATGGAAAGCAATGGAGGGACGTTCGGGATTCCAGCCCGCTTCAAGGAGCAGCTGGCGTTGCCGCAAAACCAACAGGGCGTTTGGAAAAACTCTTAGGGGCCCCAGCGCCTCCTCGACCCCCAAAATCGATCCCAATGTTGCCATTTTCGAGACCTCGTGCTCATCAAATCCGCCGTGATCTGGTGCGAGAACATCGGGCTGACGATGATCCGGCTCTCCGGGCTCACGGAAGCCGATGGTTTGCCTGCCGCCAAGTGTATGGCCGTAACGCCACCCGCCGTTGGCCAGGATGACGTGATCGAAGCGCTGCTTTCGGATCGAGCGGAGAAGCTGCCAGCGGTTCCAGAGCATCCCCAAGCGTCCGTATCCATGGCTCTTTTGTTTCTTCTTAAGGAAAACAAGGACCTCATTCACGTCGGGATTTCCATCCAGGACCTCCCTGTTGTAACTACTGGCAAGGACCGAGATCCATGCCTCGGGATATTTCCCCCGAAGACCGTGAAGTAGGGGAGTCGTGCAGATCAGATCGCCGATATTATCGCGCCGGACCACCAGGATCTTCAGGGGCGCGCGCACGATATTAAAAGCCATGTTTAGATTTGAAGAACGGAGAGAAGATCAAACTCGGAATTCTTTTTGGAGCAGTAATTCCAGCCCTTTCATGGTCGTCTCCAGCTCTTCGTGAAGAGCGCCACGCTCGACGCCGGGCGGGAGGGTCAGGGCATTCGCGACCCGGTGGGCGAGCGAACGGTTGGGGTTGGTGGGAGTGATCCGATCAAGCAATCCATGGATACGTTCTACCTGCGAACGGGCTTGTTGGACTTGCTCACGGGCAACGGTCTCGGGGATGGCTCCCGAGAGGAGACCGCGCAACTGTTGGCAGTCGAAGTTTTTGCATCGCAGGGGTCTCTGCTCATAGATCGCACAGGAGCACGCACCGGCCTCGTCCCGATGGGCACTGCAAGGTTGTAGGAAAGAGGAGACCCCTTTCTTGCTGCGTAGCTTTATACCTAGTGAGGCAAGCTGGCGCGTGTTGTCCCCTTTCTGTAACTCGACGGCATGAAAGAGCACGCCATCACAGCACATGCCGCAGGATCCACAGAGCCGTGCGGAAGGAGTGTTGGGGAGAACGGCGGCCATGTTTTGCTCTAGTCTAAGAGATCGGGGAGGGCGAAGCCAGTGAGAAGCGAGCGAGGAGATCCTCGTAGTTTAGGCCGTCGATTTCCACCAGCTTTCTGGCGCTCCCATCGCCTTGAACGAGACGGACCGATCGCTTGGGAAGATTCAGCTCTGCTGCCAGGAATGAGCAGAGTTCGCGATTGGCCTTCCCCTCCACCGGGGCCGCGTGGACCTTCACTTTCAGCGCGTCGCCAAGCCAGCCCACGACCTCGCTCTTCGGGGCATTGGGCACCGCCTTGATTTCAATGCGGCAACGGGACATTGCAAGGAGCCTTTGCTCAGGCCAGAGCACTCAGGAGCTTACCGTGAAGTCCGTCAAAGGCGCCGTTGCTCAGGACCACGACGACATCGCCCTCCTGTAGCTGAGGCCGCAGTTGTTCGATGATCCTGTCGGCGGAGGGCTCGTGGAAGGCTGGCTTGCCGGCTTTCACGAGATCTTCCACAAGGCGGTCGGCATCGAGGCGCTCCTCGGGTTTCAGATCCGCGGCACGGTTCACTTCCCCGATGACGACGCCGTGAGCGGCCGCAAAGGCCTTGGGGAATTCCTGCTGGAAGAAGGCCCGTCGGGTCGTATTGGAACGGGGTTCAAAGAGGGCCCAGAGTCGGGACCCCTCGTAGTGCTTGGCCAGCCCCTCCAACGTTTGCCGGATGGCAGTCGGATGATGGCCAAAGTCATCAATGACGGTGATGCCCCCCACGACGCCGCGGACTTCCTGGCGGCGCTTGATCCCGCGAAATTGGAGGAGTGACTCGCGGATGGTCCGGGTCGGAACTCCGTAGAAATGGGCGGCGGAGACCGCCATGGCGGCATTGCGGATATTGAACTCACCCGACATCGGGATCTCAAATTGGTCACCGAAAAGCTCGAAGCCGCTGCGTCCCTCTTTTTGCCAGGGATGGAGGATCCGGTTACCGGCATTCTCGGAGAAGCCGACCTCGACGATCGGGGCCTGACAGTTGCGAGCGACATCGAGGCAGTTCTGATCATCGGCATTGATCAGCACCATCCCCTCGGAGGGGACAATATTCAGTAGCCTGCGAAAGCTCAGCTTGATCGCCTCAAGATTCTCAAAGATATCCGCGTGGTCGAACTCCACGTTGTTCACCACGACGAGTTCTGGAAGGTAGTGAAGGAACTTCGAGCGCTTGTCGAAGAAGGCTGTATCGTATTCGTCCCCCTCGATCACAAAGTGATGCGAGGTCGCGTCATCCCGCAGGCAGGCTCCCTGACCCAGGTTCGCAGGGATACCTCCGATCAGGTAGGAGGGCTGCAGCCCGGCATACTCGAGGATCCATGTCGTCATGGAGGTCGTGGTGGTTTTGCCGTGAGTGCCGGTGATGACGATATTGTGGCGACCACGCAGGAAGTGGGCCCGGAGCACCTCGGGGAGCGAGGCGTAGTTCAGCTTCCTGTTGAGAACTGCTTCGACCTCGGGATTACCACGCGAGATGGCGTTGCCGACGACGATAAGAGCCTCCTCCTTGGGAAGATTCTCGGGATGGAACCCGGAGAAGACTTCAATCCCACGCTCGGCAAGGAAGTCGCTCATGGGTGGGTAGGCCTGATGGTCCGATCCGGAGACGACCCAACCCTGCTCCTTCATACCCACTGCGACGGCACCCATCGCCGTGCCGCAGATGCCCAGGAAATGGACGCGGCGGCCGGGGGATTTACTCACAGGGATGAAGGGGAGAGTGGGGAGGAGATGAAGGGGGTGGCTGAAAGAAGCCTGAGGGACTGATGAATCAGGGATTCCCTTAGTAAACGTCTTTCCTGTAGCGCTTCGACTTCTTCAGTTCTTCCACGTAGGCGGCGGCCTCTTCCGGAGACTTGCCTCCGGCGGTCTCGACGAGCTTGTGAAGCGCGGCATCCACGTCCTTGGCCATGCGCGATGCATCGCCGCAAATGTAGAAGAAGGCTCCTTGCTCAAGCCATCCGAAGAGTTCTTCCGCAGCCTCCAGCATGCGGTGCTGGACGTAGATTTTCTCGGCCTGATCTCGGGAGAAGGCGGTGGAGAGCTTGTGAAGCACGCCCTCCTGCTGCCAGGCCTCCAGCTCCTCGCGGTAGAGGAAGTCGGTTTCCGATTTCTGATCACCGAAGAAGAGCCAGTTTTTACCCGTGGCACCGGAGACCTTGCGCTCCTGTAGGAAGGCCATGAAGGGAGCGATACCGGTGCCGGGACCGACCATGATGACTGGGGTGTTGAGATCCTCGGGCACCCGGAAGTGCTTGGCCGTATGGACAAAGACGGGAACGTGGGCGTTGTCAGCCCGGTCTGAGAGGAAGGTGGAGCAGACACCTTCGCGCTTGCGGCCATGGCTCTCGTAACGGACGGCAGCCACTGTGAGATGAACCTCGCTCGTGTGTGCCTTCTGGGAAGAAGCGATCGAGTAAAGACGGGGCTGCAGCTTGCGGAGGCACTTCACGAACTCCTCGGGGGTAAACTTGGCGGCGGGGTGAGAGAGCAGGGGATCGATCACCTCGCGACCATGGACATAGGCTTCCAGATCGGCCTTTCCTTCAGGAGTCGTCATCGGGGCAAAATGAGCGGCCGTAGGATCCTTCTCCGCAATCGCGGCAAGGAGTTTCTTGTCCTTCTCCGTGATCACATAGCCCTTGGTCAAAGCTTCACGGATGGAGACGATGTTTCCGTTAGGATCCGGCACCTGCTCCTCCCCGCTGAAACCTAGCACGCCGAGGATCTCCTCGACGAGCGCTGGGTTATTGGTTGGGAAGACGCCGAGCGAGTCACCGACCTCATACGCCAGACCCGAATCCGCAAGGTCGATCTCGAAGTGGCGGGTGTCTTTGGCGGAACCCTCAGCGGTCAGCTTGCGGTTTGTCTTAAGCTTCGCGGGAAAGGGATTCTTGCGGGAATAGAGAGCGTTGGGATCGGCGGACATCGGTTTAGAATAAAAGGTTGGTGATTTGGTTCAAGTCAACAGAGAGCAACCTGCGGGCCAAAGGGGCGGAAAGTAATCTGAAAGCAGGAAAACAGGGAAGATAACCCTTATTTATTGCCAGGTAGCATCTCGAAGAGTTGCTGGATACGGGCTCTTGTTCGCTGATTGCTTTCTTCTTGGCTCAAAGATGCACGTTCCTTGAGCCACGACTCCTCCGCATGGTTCAATTTCTGATTTGCCTCTGGGGAGAGCTTGCAGCTCACCAGCTTATACATGGCTTCAAGCTGGTTATCCAAGCCCTGTGAGTACTCTGCGGGCATGGTTCTATCATCACGCGTCACAGGGGAGTCCGCTTTGGCGTGGAGGGTATCATAGAAGGCACTCCATGGCTGAACTTTCAGATCATGGTAGCGCGTGTCCACGCTAACGTGGAATCCCGAGGAGTCAGGTTTCCAATCAAATGCAGTGACATAAATACCATCGCTTTTCGATCCCGCAACATCTCCTGTGTTTTCGGCATACAGATGGCGGATGGACTGGTTTACATCGACTCCAAGTGGCTCTTCATATCTCAACCCTTGAACTCGCCTGAATAAATAGGGGCGGCTTGAACCATGAAATGCGGCGTTGTTAAGGACGATCCATTGACCGTCGGGAGAAAATAAGACGCTAAGCCCTCGCAAGAAAATTCCACCCATCTGCTGGCGTTCTGCAGGGTGATCTGGATCGATCAAAAAAACCCTGTTCAAGGAACCGGCCATGGAATCGTAACCTTGTTGAACGGCAGCCAATAATTTGCCTGATGGGGAGACATAGTAGACATAGCGGTTTCCGTAGTCGTAGTGGTTTCCCCAATCCACCGAGGAAAAGCCCTGAAATTTAGGGATCTCTTTTGCCGCCAAGGGATCGATAGATTCTTGGGCTAAACAGGGATCGAGAGAGGCGAAGCAAGATAGGAGCGGCACTATGAAATATTTAAGCCACCGGAGGGGGTGCATTTTTCTGCTTTCCTGAGTTCCTGATGAAATCTTCATCTAGCTTTTCCCAACTCCTCCAGAAGGATCTTGTTCATCCTGATCCCGCCAAGGAAGTTTTCGATCAGCATGTTCTCGTTGGGTGAATGGATGCGGCAGTCGGGATTGGCAAGGCCGAGCAGGTAGGAATCGACGCCCAGGATCTCTTTCAGCGTTGCCAGGATCGGGATGCTACCCCCGTCTCGCAGGAGGAGGGGCTCCGTGCCAAAGGCTTCTTTCAGAGCTTTGCGTGCTGCCAGTCCGTCCGTCGAGTTGGGGTCGGATTGGTAAGCGGCGCCAGAGTGACCGGTTGTGATCTCCAGAAGGATCCCGGGAGGTGTCTGGGCGCGCAGGTATTCCTCGGCGGCAGCAAGGATAACGGCAGGGTTCTGATCGGCAACAAGACGGAAGGTGAGCTTGGCAAAGGCCTCCTTCGGGAGGACGGTCTTGGTGCCTTCACCCTGATAGCCGCCGCCGATTCCATTCACCTCGGCGGTGGGTCGGGCGCCGATGCGCTCGATGGTCGTGAACCCTTTTTCGCCAGACAACTCGATCACGCCGGCGAGTTCCTTGATGGCGTCGTCACCCCCGGCTGCTTTCTCAAGGTCGGCGGCCGCTGCACGCTCCCAAGGTTCGAGAGGACGGACAGCATCATAGAATCCGGGGATCAGGACGCGGCCATCGGTATCGTGGAGGGAGGCGACAAGTCGCGCCACCACCGTGGCAGGGTTTGCAACCGCTCCACCGAAGAGACCGCTATGGAGATCCCGTGCCGGCCCTCGCACCAGGAGTTCCATGGCTGCGATCCCACGAAGCGCATAGGTCAGCGCCGCTTTGTTACCGGGCCCCATCGCTGTATCCGAGATGGCGACGAGATCACAGGCCAGCTTCTCACGGTGTTCTCTAAGGAAAGCTTCCAAATTTGGACTCCCAATCTCTTCCTCTCCCTCGATGAGGAAGATTATGTTCACTGGGAGAGCACCTTTTTCCCGGAGGGTCTCGGCCACGCCGAGGATGTGGGCGAGGATCTGTCCCTTGTTATCAGCCGCACCGCGCGCATGGATGCGCCCATTCTCGATTCGGGGCTCAAAGGGAGGTGTGGTCCAACCTGCCAGAGGCTCCGGCGGCTGCACGTCGTAGTGGCCGTAGATCAGCACGGTTCGCTTCGCAGGATCGTGAGGTGAGCTGGCTAACACTACGGGCGAACCGGGCGTGGAGTGAATCGCGGCGGTCAGGCCGATCGCGGTTAGCTTCTCCCAAAGCCACTCGGCGCAGGAAGCCAGATCCGGGGCATGCTCCGGTTGGGTGGAGATGCTGGGAAAGCGAAGGAAGGATTTTAACTCTTCCAGTGGATCGCCGCCTATGCCCACGGGATCCATGGGCAAAAGGATCAGGCGTTCAGGGTGACTCCGAGGTCACCGATCTTGCCGAAGTTCAGGCCGGAAAGCGCCGGGGTCTCCAAGGCCATCTGCTTAAAGAGATCCTCCAAGGAGGAGGCGCCTTCGGCACCGAGCGCCTTGAGCAAGTCGCTGAGGATTTCCCAATCATCGCGCGCACTGCCCGGAGCCGTGAGAGCCCGGTTGAGGCGCTGGAGTCGTCCGTTGACGTTCACCATGGAGCCACGCTTCTCTGCGGAGGCGCTCCCTGGGAGAACGACCGTGGAGAAGCGGAGGGAGGTATTCGGAAGGATATCCACGGTGATCAGCGAGGAGAGTTTGGCCAGATCGGTTTCACCAAGGCCGCAGTGGAGTGGATTCTCGCCGAGGACCACGAGAGAGGTGATCTTTCCGGAGGCAATGCCCGAGACGATCTCGGGGAGACGTGAGCCCGGAGTGGCCGAGGTGACGCCGAGAAGGCGAGCGCCACGGGTATTGGGATTGCCATCATCGGAGACAAGGAATCCATCGCCTGTTTGGGCACGAGGGCGGATGTCGATGAGCTCGGTTCCAAGGGTTTTGGCAAGGCGGCTGGCAAGGAAAAGCTCCTCGTTGGTCATGCGACCCGAGGCCACGATCGCCGTGGAGGATCCGGCATGGGCTTTGAGGGATTCTGCTGCCGATGCGACGGCCTCTTTCCATTTCGCCGATGCACCACCGACCAAGGGCTCCTTCAGACGATCCTCACGGTGAATGTAGGTGTAGTTGAGGCGGTGGGAGTCAGGCATCCAGAAGGCGTTCACCGCCTCGTTCTCGCGTGGCGTGATCCGGTGGATCTTGTTCTCACGGCTGCCGATAAGGATGTTGCTGCCGATCCCGCAGCTGGTGTCGATGGTCTTGGTCTCCTTGAGGAACCAGACGCGCATCTTGAAGCGGAAGTCCTTGGAAGTCAGCGCGCCGACCGGGCAGATGTCGACGGTGTTGAGCGAGTAGTTGCTGTCGAGGCGCTTGCCGGGGTGGACCGTGAGATGGGTGTGTCCACCGCGATCGACGAAGCCTAGACAATCATCCTTGGCCACCTCGTCCATGAAGCGGATGCAGCGGGAGCAGAGAATGCAGCGCTCGTCGTCGAGGACGATCCGCTCACCGATATCGACATGCTTCGGCTTCTTGACCTTGGGATCTTCGAAGCGGGAGTGATCGTGACCATACTCGACCGAGAACTCTTGAAGTCGGCACTCACCGGCTTTGTCACAAATCGGGCAGTCCAGAGGATGGTTGATCAGGAGGAACTCCATCACACCTTTGCGGCAATCCTCGACCAGCGGGGAGGTGGTGCGGACGCCGAGGCCCTCGGAGACCTCGATGGCGCAGGAGATGGCGGGCTTCGGGCTCCAGTTAATGACGGGATGACCGTCGGCACCGATCTCGGGCTTGCGATCGGGGCCCATCTTCGGTGTGCCCATCTCGATCAGACACATGCGGCAGTTGCCCGGTGAGCTGAGGGCCGGGTGGTAGCAGTAGTGGGGAACGTAGCTTCCACTCTTCATGCAGGCCTCGATCAGACGTGTGCCTTTGGGAAACTGTTTCCACACCCCATCGACCTGGACGTTGATCATCGGGATGGCAGTTTCGACCTTTGGTTCTTCAGTGGTGGCGGTGGCGCTCATCGGTAGGTTGGAGAAAGGCTTTCCCGGATTGGAAAAGAGATTCCTTTTATGAACATGGGGTCGGCACTGGGCAAGGAAGAAGCCCCAAGGAATGAACAAAATTCACCAATTGCCCACCGCAGACAATGTCCACACCACTTTTTGGACCTCTCAAGGGATGGAAAGAAACCCTTTTCTGCCTCATGGCTTGCATCCAGCATCGTTCTAGCCTAGTCTTTACCCCTTCCTAGGATGGGTGGCAGAGTGGTCGATCGCGCACGCTTGGAAAGCGTGTTTACCTTTATCGGTAACGAGGGTTCGAATCCCTCCCCATCCGGTTTTGCTCCAAGAGCTCCTTAACATTTACTGGGGAGAGATGAGAACCCGAGTTCGACTGCCATGCCGCGCTTAGCGGCAAACGACATCTGCGTAGCCACATTGCAGAGCCTTGGCCCCAGCCAAGGATAATCCCTCCCCATCCAGCTTTTGCGCGAAGGGCCTGAAATCATGGGAAAACCTCCAAGCCCTTAATTGGGGCACGTATTGACTGCCATCTTGCGGGAAATGAGCTAAGATTTCCGCTGACCATGAACTCCTTTGCCGAACTCGCCCTGCTTTCCACCCTTCAGGAGACGCTTGCGGAGAAGAATCTGACCACCCCCACGGAGATCCAAGCCCAAGCCGTTCCAGCACTCCTTGAGGGTCGCTCCGTGGTCGGGGTTGCCGAGACGGGTAGCGGGAAAACCCTCACCTACGCCCTTCCGATCCTGCATCGGCTCAAGACCTTGGAACTGGATGGGAACCCAATCAAGGTCTATGGGGAACCCCGTGCGATCGTGGTGGTGCCGACCCGGGAATTGGGTGAGCAGGTTGCCAAGGCCTTCAAGCCATTCACCCACACGACACGTTTGCGCGTGCGTTCTCTGCTGGGCGGAACAACCATGGAAGTCGCAAAACGAAGCCTCCAGGGTGCCTTCGAAGTCTTGGTGGCCACGCCGGGGCGCTTGATCAAGATGATGGACGCAGGGCTTGTCACGTTGGGAGACGTCCGCATGCTGGTTCTCGATGAGGCGGATCAGATGGTGGACCACGGATTCTTGCCCGATGTCCGGAGGATCGTGAAGAAGTGTCCTGCCGATCGCCAGCTCGCGCTCTTCTCGGCAACGCTTCCCCCCGCCGTGGAGAAGCTGATCGCAGAGCTCTTCTCAGGTGCGGAGGTGATCCGCAGTCAAGGGAGTCACCGCGTCGTCGCCAGCCTCACCACCACGAATCAAAAGGTGGTCGACGGAAAGCGCTTCCCCTTGCTCGAAAGTCTGTTGGGGAAAAAGGTGCAGGGCGGCACGATCCTCTTCACCAATACCCGCGAGCAGTGTGACAAGCTCGCCGAGGAGCTGGAGGAGGCTGGGTGGCCCTGCGTGGTCTACCGAGGGGAGATGGACAAGTCCGAGCGGAGGCGGAACCTCAAGTCCTTCCGTGACGGTGAGGTCGCTTTGCTGATCTCGACCGATCTGGCTTCCCGGGGGCTCGACGTGGAGCATGTCGGCCGCGTCATCAACTACCACCTGCCACGACAGATGGAAAATTACCTTCATCGCGTCGGCCGCACGGCACGTGCCGGACGGCCCGGGCTGGTCGTGAATTTCATCACGGAACGCGATGCCCCCCTTGTGAGCAAGCTCGACGCCGTGAGGGCCTCACCCAAAGTCTCCCTGAAGGCCAAATAAATCCTACGGGGAAAAAGATCCGCTGACGACCTCCTCCATGGACTCCTTGGATGCGCAACTGACGACCAAGCTCTCCGCCCTCACCGAGCAGGGACTCCACCGATCCCTGCGGGTGATGGAATCGGCACGGGGCCCCCGGATTACTTGTGCCGGACGTGAACTGATCAACTTTTCCTCCAACGACTACCTCGGCCTGGCCTACCATCCCGCGGTTGCGCAGGCCATGAATGAAGCCACTGTGCGCTGGGGTGTCGGCTCTACGGCCTCGAGGCTGATCTGCGGAACCACGTCGGAACATGCCGCCTTGGAGGAGGAGCTTGCAGCCGCCAAGGGGACCGAGGCCGCACTGGTCTTCTCGACCGGAGTGGCGGCCGCCACAGGAACGATCCCCGCGCTTGTCGGCAAAGGGGATGTCATCATCATGGACAAGTTGGCGCATGCCTGCCTCATCGACGGTGCCCGGGCGAGTGAGGCCACGTTGCGGATCTTTTCCCACAATGACTTGGAGAAGTTGGAGTCCCACTTGGGCTGGGCCCGGGAAAAACATCCCGACGCTAAGGTGATGATCATCACGGAGTCGGTCTTCAGCATGGATGGGGATCTGGCACCTCTACGCGAACTCGTGGAGTTGAAAGAGCGCTTTGGAGCGATCCTCTTCCTTGATGAAGCCCACGCAGTCGGAGTCCGGGGTCAGGGGGCGCAGGGTTTGGCAGGGGAGCAGGGGCTCATCGACCGCATCGAGATTCAGATGGGAACCCTTGGCAAGGCACTTGGTGTCTCCGGTGGCTACATTGCCGGCTCGCGGACGCTGATCGACTTCCTGATCAACCGCGCTCGGAGTTTCATTTTCTCCACGGCTCCCCCACCCGCCGTGGCCGCAGCCTGCCGTGCGGCGCTTCGGATTGTTCAGTCGCCGGAGGGGGGGAGCTTGAAAGTTCGGCTCTGGGAAAACATGCAGCTGCTGGCCTCCAGTCTGGAGATCCCAATCGCACCCAGCGCAATCATCCCGCTGATCCTTGGAAGTGAGGAGAGAGCCATGGCCGGGGCTACGCTCCTGTCGGATGCAGGGTTCTTTGTTCCGGCGATCCGCTATCCCACGGTTCCCCGTCAAACAGCACGCCTCCGGATCACCCTGAGTGCCGCCCACGAACCGGATCAGATCAGGGAGTTGGCAGCAGCCTTGGCGGTGAGTTCAGCCGACTAGAGAAAGAGTAAGAGCAACCGCGCTACTCCAAAGGCTCCTCCGCTTCGCCTCCCGAGGCGATGGCAACAGCTTTCTTTGCAAGAGCCGTAATCCCATCCCAGTCGCCGGCCTTGATAAGATTACGGTCGGCAATCCAGGAACCACCGACCGCCGCAACGCCCGGGGCATCAAGATAATCCCTCAAGGTGGAGGCGCTCACCCCTCCGAGAGGGATAAATTTCACGCCAGTATGGCCGTAGGGACCGGCCAGAGTCTTGAGCATCTTGACGCCTCCCGCCACATCTGCGGGGAAGAATTTCTGCACCATGCAACCCAGGGAAAGGGCGATCTCGACATCCGTCGGGGTCATGACGCCGGGGATAAATCCGAGGCCCCGCTCGTGAGCCAATCGGACGATCTCGGGATTCAAACCGGGTGCCAGTCCGAAGGTGGCTCCGGCTGAATGAGCTTTGACCACCTGCTCTCCGGTCAGGAGCGTTCCGGCACCGAGATGAACCTTCGGGAAGGTGGCCTTGATCCGGCGGATCGCCTCGGGTGCGGCCTCCGTGCGGAAGGTCACCTCCATGGCATCGAGACCTCCGTCGAGGAGTGCCTGGGCGAGTGGTTCTGCATCTTCGGCCCTGTCGATGGTGATGACCGAGACGATGCGTTTGGCAAGGGTGGGTGCGAAATCAAAGGAAAGCATCTTTCAACTCCTAGGCAAGCATGGTTCAATATCCAAGCATCCAGTGTTTTTGGGATGTCCGGCTTTTTGAAGGGCTAGCCAGCAATTCTCTCACAAACCACTATATATTGTGGCAATATAACAACGACACCCCAACAAATTGTGTTTTTTGCTATTTTTGGTTGAACCTTCCTTCTCGGGTCGCTTTACTTTTAGTAACCCCCTCCAAACCCATTTTGCATGTATCTCCAATCCCTTGAGCTGATCGGATTCAAGTCATTTGCACCGAAAACCATCCTGCGATTCCACCGCGGGGTGACAGCCATCGTCGGTCCCAACGGGTGCGGCAAATCGAATGTTCTCGATGCCATCCGATGGGTGCTGGGCGAGCAGTCCGCCAAGGCCTTGCGCGGTGGAGAAATGGCCGACGTCATCTTCAACGGAACCGACAAACGTCAGCCTCATAACATGGCCGAGGTCTCGATGACGTTTTCCGAGTGCGAGAAGGAGCTTGGGGTGGAGTGGAACGAGGTCTGCATTACCCGCCGGGTTTTCCGGGATGGCAAATCCGAGTATCTCATCAACGGGACTCCCTGCAGGCTCAAGGACATCCATAACCTTTTCATGGATACTGGCATTGGCCGGAGTGCGTATTCGATCATGGAGCAGGGGCGCACGGCGCAGTTGCTCAATAGCCGCCCCGAGGATCGGCGCGCGATCTTTGAGGAGGCGGCGGGCATCACGAAATACAAGGCCCAGAAGAAGGAGGCCCTCCGTAAGCTTGAGTACACCGAGTCCAACCTCCTGCGTGTGTCGGACATCATCAAGGAGGTGAAGCGTCAGATCGGATCTCTCCAGAGGCAAGCTGGGAAAGCCCGCCGCTACCAGTCCCTCATGGAGGATCTGCGAGTGCTCGACACCCATCTCTCACACCGCACCTACCTCGATCTGGAACGGTCCATCACCGAAGTTGCGGAACAGGTCGAGAGAAGCGCCGAGGCACGCTCTCTCCATGAACGGGAAATCGCCGAGCAGGAGACCGAGGTCGCCGGTGTCCGGGAGCAGGTTTCGGTGCTCGATGCCGAGACGGAGTCCGCTCGAGATCACCTGCAGACGCTTCGTAACCGTATTTTCTCCGGGGAGAGCCGCCGGGAGACGAATGCGGAGCGTTGCGGCGAGTTCCGTGAGATGACGCACCGGGCGGGTGCGGACATCGACGCCACGCACCTGAGAATCCGTGAGCAGGAGAACGAGATCGAGCAGACCGATGCCCAACTTGTCTCACTCCTCGATGTGCTTCGAGCCGAGGAAGAGTTGCTTCAGGCCGGCGCCTCCCGCCTCCAACAGGCCCAAGCCGAGCGCCAGAGCTTCGAGCAGTCCACCGACGCGCTGACCGGACGACTCCACGGATTGGAAAACCGGCTCACCGATGTCCGGGGGGATCTCTCGACTTCAAGCGCCCGACGCGACGCGGAGCGTGCCCGTGCCATTCAACTTCAGGAACAGGTTTCGCTGGCCGGACTGGCTGTCAGCACTGCGGCGACGCGCGCCGATCAGACAGCCGCCGCCCAGGCATCGACGCGGGCGGCCCTGGACGCCGCAGAGCAGGAACTGCTTGCTGCCCAGCAGAGTCACAACGACGCCCAGACGACGCGTCAGAACGCCGAGTCGGAGTGGAATGTCTCCGGAAAGCAACTCTCAGAACGGGAGCATCGGCTGGAAATTCTCCTCCAGTTGGAGCGGGAGGGGGAAGGACTTGGCGAGGGCGCACAGGCCATTTTGCGAGGTCTCGACCGACCGGAGTTCTTCCACGCAGGCATTCTCGGGACACTGGCCTCGCTCATTGAGGTTCCTGCGGCAGAAATTCCCGCAGTCGAAGCCGCCTTGGGAGCTGCAAGCCGTGCCATTATCTTTTCCGATGCCGACATGGCGGAATCCGCCCTTCAGACACTCAAGGAGGCCGCCCAGGGCCGTGCCGCCGTGCTCGCAACCGATCTTCTTGCACGACCCAAGGGGCAGAACCAGATGTTGCCGGAAGGGGCGCTTTGTTGGGCAGCCGATATCGTTCGGGTGAACGTCACGATGGGACCGGCCCACGGTCTCATAGCCAGGCTGCTGGAAGATGTGGCGATCGTGCCGGATCTGGCGACAGCCTTCCGCCTCAAAAAGCAGAATCCGTCGTTGGCTTTCGCTTCGAGATCCGGGGAATTCATCGACCGGGATGGCCTCTCGCACGGCGGCGCCACGGGTGAGGCGACCAACTCCGCTTTGATGAGGAGATCCCAGATCGCCACGCTCGAGCGTGAGGTCGAGACTCTCCGGGAGAGCTCCGCAAGACTCTCCCTTGTCAGGGAAGGGGCTCTGGCCGCCGTTGAATCGGCAACCAATAGACTTCGTGATGCACGGGAACACCTTGGCAACACCCAGGGCCTGCTTGCGGCGGCCCAGGCTGATAACCTCCTAGCGGGTCGGGAGGTGGAGAATGCACGGCATCGACACGAGTCCTTGGAGACGGAGATCGCTTCCTTGCAGGAGCATGTTCAGATCCTTGAGGAACAGATAAATGTGCGCCAACAGGAACTGGAGAGTGCAACTCAGGAGCTGGCAGCAGCCCGGGAGGAGCGCGCCGCCGCCACCGCCCGGATCACCCTTCTCCGTGATGCCGAGACCGAGGCCGCAAGCCACCTTTCGGAGGCCCGACTTCGGGTCGCAACCGAGCGTCAGCGTCAGGATGCGCTTTCGCGTCAGCGGGCGCCGATGGAGGCACGCATCCGGGAACTCGCCGAGACGATCACCGCACGCGAGCGGGACATTGCGACGCACGAGGAACGCATCAGGATGCTGGAGACCGAGTCGGCAAGCCTCGCGGAGAGCATCGAGGGATGGAAATCCGAGAGTGCCGAAGCCGAGGGGCGTGTCCTGGAACTCGGGATCCGACGGGCCGAACTTCAGTCAGGCATGGAGGCGCTCGAGATCGCCCTGCGCGGCGCCCGCAAAAATCTTTCGGAGCTTCAGGACAACCGGTCCAAGAACGAGGTGCGTCTTGCGGAATTGAGACTCCGCTCAGAATCGATCCGCGATCATGTCTCACGCCGCTACCAGCTTGATTTGGCAGGATTCGAACCGGATCGCTACGGATTGCTGAAAGCCGTTGCCCAGCAAAAGGAGAAAGAGCGGCGCAGCGCGCTTCCCGAGTCATCCGAGGCGTCGGCTGAAGGGGAATCAGGCTCCCAGGAAAATCCCGAGGTCTCCGTCGATGAAGTCAGGGCCTTGAGTCAGGCAATAAGCGGACCGATCCCCGCCGAAATTCCTTGGGAACGCATCGAGCAGGTCGTGGCCGAGTTGACCGAGCGTGTGGATTCCATGGGTCCGGTCAATCTTGACGCCATCCAGGAATATGACGAACTCGAGGAAAGATATACCTTCCTTGAGCAGCAGAATACCGACCTGATCAACGGCAAGGCCGAGCTGATGGAGGCCATAGCGCGCATCAACAAGACTACCAAGGAGCTCTTCTCCGAAACGTTTGAGAAGATCCGCGTGAACTTTCTGGAAATGTTCACCCAGCTCTTTGGGGGAGGAAAAGCGAACCTCCTCCTCATCGATGCAAGCGATCCTCTGGAGAGCGGGATCGAGATCATTGCGAGCCCTCCCGGCAAGAAACTGCAGAGCATCTCCCTGCTCTCCGGCGGCGAGCGAACGATGACGGCAGTGGCCCTGCTCTTCGCCATCTACATGGTGAAGCCATCGCCCTTCTGCGTACTCGACGAGATGGACGCACCTCTCGACGAGTCCAACATCGGCCGATTCATCAAGCTGCTCGACCGCTTTATCGGACAGAGCCAGTTCATGGTGATCACCCACAACAAGCGCACCATGTCCCGCGCGGACTCCCTCTATGGTGTCACCATGGAGGAGCGGGGCATTAGCAAGCTGTTGAGTGTCAAGTTCACCCCTCGCGACGAGCAGTTGGCCCCGGCTGCGGCCACCAACTCCACGTTGCGTGACGAGACGAAGGAGGAAACGGAGGGTGAAGCGGTTGCCACTGCCGGGAGCGAAGCGTGATTGATCCGGATTGATGGTCCGGAGATCCGACTCTTTGATTTCCGTGACTGACAGCCTTCGGCCTTCGGTCTAAATCCCTTACGTCATGCTTCTCCAAGGCTCCCCAGATTGGCAGAGATATCTTTTCTATGCCGCTATGTTCTTCCTTCTCTGGGAGATCTGGCGTGGCTGGCAACTCGGCCTGGTCCGGGGGCTCCTTCGCCTCGCGGCACTCTTCTTTGCTTGGGTAGGGGGCTCGGCGGCGGCTGGGACCACGGGAACAGTCACCGCTTTTTTCTCGAAGGTGCCGCCGTTGTTTGCGCCGGTTGTGGCCGGTCTGACCGTGGGATTGGGGATCTACTTGGGGATATCGCTGCTGGGCGGATTACTCTTCAAGAAGACTCAACATCATTCGGGTATGATCCGTTGGGGATTCGGAATTGGGGGAGCCCTCTGCGGGATTTTCTATGGTCTCATCCTGCTCTCGGCAGGGATCACGTTGATCCGGGGCCTTGGTACTCTCGGGGAGGTTCGCCTCGTGCAGGCCGGCAAGGAGGGCCGGACACCGGCCACCGAACAAAAGGCGACCTTTCTGATCAAGCTCAAGAATTCGATGGAGCTGGGGGTGAATGGCCAACGACTCAAGGGAGCCGATCCTTTGCCGACGGCCTTTTACGATAATATCGTGAAGGTTTCCATGGTGACAGGGGACCCGCAGGCCCTCGGACGTTTCGTCCAATACCCCGGAGTGAGCAAGCTGTTAAGCAACCCGCACATGGCGGCCATGCTGCAGGATCAGGCCGCGCTGAGGGCGGCGGAAAACCGCAACGTCCTTGTGCTTATCGGGAACAAGCAGGTGCAGGCGGTGGCCAATGATCCTCAGGTGATTGCCCTGCTAAAGGATTTTCCACTCGGGGAGGCACTCGACTTCGCTCTCGGACAGCAGGGGACCCCCCGGGTCACCCCCGGGCAACCGACCACTTCTCCACGCTCGCCTCGGACGAAACCACAGGTTAAGAATTCCTCCTCCAAACCTTACGCGACGCCTGTCAGCATCTCTAACTGATCCCGAGAAATCCATGAGTATTGAATACACAGTGACCATTGGCCTTGAAGTCCATGCCCAACTCAAGACGAAGAGCAAAATGTTCTGCGGGTGCAAGGTCGAGTATGGCGCCGAACCGAACACCCATACCTGTCCGACCTGCCTGGGGCTCCCGGGGGCACTGCCAGTCATGAACGGTGAGGCGCTCCGACTCACGGCCCGTGCAGGCCTCATGCTCGACTGCAATATTCCCGAGGTCTGCAAGTTCGACCGCAAGAACTACTACTACCCGGACATGCCCAAGAACTATCAGATCTCCCAATACGACCAGCCGCTCTGTCTGGGTGGGGGCGTTCCGCTCCACGAGACGGCCTATCCCAAGGATGCCCAGAAGACGATCGCAACGCCCGGCAAGACGATCCGGCTCACCCGTATCCACTTGGAGGAAGATGTTGCAAAGAGCTTCCATCTGGAAACCGCCAGCGGCATTGATTTCAACCGTGCCGGCACGCCGCTCATGGAGATTGTTTCCGAGGCCGACATCGCCTCCCCCGAGGAGGCCTTCGCGTACCTGACAGCCCTCCGTCAGATCCTTGTCTACGGCGACATCAGCGACGCCGACATGGAAAAGGGTCAGATGCGCTGTGATGTGAACGTCTCCGTGCGTCCCGTGGGGCAGCAGGAATACGGCACCAAGATCGAGCTGAAAAACCTCAACTCAATCAGTGGTGTCCGCCGGGCACTAGCCTTCGAGATCGAGCGACAGATCGCCTTCGTGAAGGCCGGTGGAAAGCTTGATCAGGAGACACGCCGCTGGGATGACGACCGTGGTGAGACCACCCTCATGCGCATCAAGGAGTCGGCCCACGATTACCGCTACTTCCCCGATCCCGACCTCCTGCCGGTTCGCACGTCCAAGATTGTGGAGGCAGCGAAGGTTGGCATGCCAGAGCTACCGCAGGCCAAGCGTGACCGTTTCGTGAGGGACTTCGGCATCAGCGAATACGACGCATCGGTATTAGCCGATGATGCGGCACTCGCCGATTACTTTGAAGCCGCAAGCAAGGATTCCCCGAAGCCTAAGAGCATCGCTAACTGGATCATCAACGATCTCCTGAGCGCCCTCTCCGCCGCATCGCTTGATCTCTCCCGGTGCCCGATCCAGGCAATCCACATCGGCGAGCTCACCGCACTGATCGAGGGTGGAACGATTAGCGGACGCCAAGGAAAAGAGGTCTTTGCCGAGATGATGGTCAGTGGCAAGACGCCGGCAGTGATCGTCGAGGAGAAGGGGCTCAAGCAGGTCAGCGACACCGGTGCGCTGGAAGCCTTCTGCGAGGAAGTGATCAACGCCAATCCGGCTTCCGTTGCCGATTTCAAGTCGGGCAAGGAGGCTGCGCTTAACTTCCTGAAGGGTCAGGTCATGAAGCTCTCCAAGGGTAAGGCCAACCCAGCCGTTGTGGGTGTGATCTTGGCCAAAAAGCTAGCTTGATTAGAGAGCTCAATCCATGAACCTCAGCGAGATGGAGGCAGACCTCCAGAAGCAGATCCGACAATCCACTACGCTCCGGATGAGGGTGATCGCAGGCATCGTCCTCCTGCTCGTTTTAGGGGGATTGCTCTGGGTGCAGCTCACCTCACCCCAGATTCCGAGAAAGAAGCATCAAGATTCCCTGCAGTTTGGTAAGGCCTTGGAGAGAGCGGGCAACCCGAACCAGCCGAGTCCGTCCAAGTAGGAATTCACGACACGGGTTGACCGGAATTTGGGACTGTGTTATCTCTAAATCAGTTCATGCGGGTATAGCTTAGTGGTAAAGTTCCTGCCTTCCAAGCAGGCCATGAGGGTTCGATTCCCTCTACCCGCTCCACTTCAACCTATGGCTTTGGGTTGGTGATCGGTTTTCAATATCGTGTTGGTTCGATTGACTTGGTTGCTCCCGCAACCCTCGCCCTAACCGGTTGACCTTCGGTCAATCTACACAGTCCCTTTTGGTATCCGGGGCACTCGGTGTTTCCTCTACCCGCTCCCAAGGGTAGAGCATGGCCGTGCAAGCGCCCATCCCGGAAATTCTTCTTTTGAGAAAATAGAGCGCTCATTTTTTTTGAATAATTCCGTTGCGGATGCGCAGAATCTATAAGGCAAAAATTCTTCCCTATGACTGACCCGAACAACCCAAATAGCACCCAAGAGCAACAAAGCATACAGCCAGCGGCAAAAAAAATGATCGTCGATTCATTTTATGTTGAAGGCTGGCGACCAACCGCAGGATGGCTTTGTGTTGCAGGTTTGGCCTGGTCGACAGTTCTTCAGCCGATGCTTGAATGGGTTGCCGTCCTGTGCGGTAGCCAAGTGCATTTTCCCGCAGTCAGTTCGGCAGTTTTGATGAATCTGCTCCTTGCTTTGCTTGGAATGTCAGGGTGGAGATCTCTTGATAAGTTCAATAGGGTAGACACCAACGGAATAGTCACCCAGAAATGAGGAAATTCCTTGCGATGATTCAAGGAGAGTCGATCACGCAATTGGACGACGATTCTTTTTCCTTTAAAACAGGCTTAACCGTTGATGGAGATGGATGCCCTCGCTGTTATGGGCCAAATGATACCGGTTTGGATTATACGATCGATGCCGGGCATCCAGGGAATTGGTTTGGAGTTTTGACAGACGCCACAGGCAACCCTGTTGTCCAAGGCGGAGATGACCCGGCGCCTGGCTTTTATATTTCCACCACGAGTCTTCAATTCAAACAATATGCGGTAACAGATCCGAGACGTTACCTGAATGCGGAATTCGTTCCCTATGCTGTTTGCCCTGGGATTCTTGCACAAAAGTCGGTGGGCGCTGTTCTAGGATGCAAGGTGATCGTTGTTAATACGGCGACAAATATCACCGTTGAGGCAGTTTGCGGAGACATCGGTCCTTCAAACCACATTGGTGAAGGCTCGATTAAACTGGCCGAAATGTTGGGTTTCTCGGGATCTCCCCGCGATGGAGGTACCTCTGAAGCGATCATTTCTTATACGTTTTATCCTGGAACAGCAGCTTCAGGATACTCTCTTCAACCACTTTAGTGGGGGTTTTTTCATAAAGGTAGGGTTCGGACTCGGTTGTTCCCACAACCATCGCCCTAAAGGGTTGAGCTGTGGTCCATCGACACGGGCCTTATGGTGCCTGGGGCGCTCGGTGTTCCCTCTACCCAATCTCCATGCCTTCTCGTGAAAGGCATGATCTATGGGGCTGAGACAATATCATAAAACTTGCTGGAGGATAGTGGTTGGTTAACGTAATCAGTGGTGTCCCCTCCCCTTGCAGAGTTCATTGGAACAGCGCTCCTGATCATTTTAGGAAACGGCGTTGTTGCGACCGTCCTGCTGAACCGCAGTAAGGGACAGAACAGCGGATGGATTGTCATCACTGCTGGTTGGGCGTTGGCCGTCTTCGTGGCGGTTTTTTCCGTGGCCCGCGTCAGCGGTGCACATTTGAATCCCGCTGTCTCTGTTGCCATGGCAATTGCAGGAGATTTTCCGTGGGCTTCGGTTCCGGGATATATTGAGGCCCAGATCCTGGGGGCGATTTTTGGGTCTTTCATCGTGTGGATTGCCTTCCTTCCCCATTGGAAGATCACGGAGGATGCCTCTCTCAAGAGGGCGGCATTCTGCACCTCCCCAGCGATCCGCTGCATGCCTGCAAACTTGGCCTGCGAAATCATCGGCACGTTCGTTCTGATTTTTTGTATCTTCTGCATGAAGGGTGCTGTGGGCGCGCCGAAAAGCGATGCGGTCTTCCCGATTGATCTCGGAGCCCTCGGGGCACTGCCTGTGGGACTGTTGGTCTGGGCGATCGGCCTCTCGTTGGGAGGCCCCACGGGGTATGCGATCAACCCCGCCCGCGATCTCGGGCCCCGTATTGCCCATGCGATTCTTCCTGTTGCGGGCAAAGGTGGATCTGATTGGAGCTATGCCTGGATCCCCGTTGCCGGTCCCCTGATCGGGGCTTCCCTGGCCGCTGTCGTCTACATGGCGCTGGGCCGCTTTTAATTTCTACCCCCATGAACTACATCCTCGCACTGGATCAGGGCACGACCAGCTCCCGCTCGATCATTTACACGGAAGGCCTTCGGGTGATCGCTTCAGCACAAAAAGAATTTCCCCAGCACTTTCCCCAGCCGGGGTGGGTGGAACATGACGCGATGGAGATCTGGGAGACCATTCTCTCAACCGCCCGGAAAGCGATCGCAAAAGCCGGAGTCTCTGCCGCTGAGATCTCGGCAGTGGGTATCACGAACCAGCGCGAGACGGTCGTTGTATGGGACCGCAAGACGGGGGAACCCGTCCATCATGCCATCGTTTGGCAGGACCGGAGGACGGGTGAGGCAATGAATGCCTTGCGGGAGTCGGGTAAGGAGCCTCTGATCCAGCAGCGGACCGGACTCCTATTGGACCCCTATTTCTCAGCCAGCAAGATTCGATGGATCCTTCAGGAGATTCCAGACGGACAGGCGAGGGCCGAGGCGGGCGAGCTTGCCGCCGGCACGATCGACAGCTGGCTGATTTATAAACTGACTGGGGGGGCTTCCCATGTCACCGATGTCAGCAACGCTTCCCGAACCATGCTGATGAATATCCGCAAAGGAGATTGGGACCCGGAGTTGCTGGCCCTCTTTAATATCCCGGCTGCCATCCTGCCCCGAATCACCCCCAGCAGTGGAAGCTTGGGAGTGACGGTGGCCGCTCATTTCGGTGCCTCCATTCCCGTCACCAGCGCAATCGGGGATCAGCAGTCGGCACTCTTCGGACAGCTTTGCACCAAGCCGGGAATGGTCAAATGCACCTATGGGACGGGTTGTTTTCTCCTTGAGTTCACGGGACAGGATGCAATCTCCAGCGCGAACCGCCTGCTGACGACTATTGCGTGGAAAATTGGGGAGGGTGCCATGCAGTATGCAATGGAGGGGAGTGTCTTCATGGGAGGGGCATCAATCCAGTGGTTGAGGGATGGCCTCGGCATCATCAAGTCCGCCCCCGAGGTTGAGGAGCTTGCCAACCGGGTCAACGATTGCGGGGGAGTCTATCTGGTGCCTGCTTTCACCGGACTCGGGGCTCCATACTGGGATCCCGAGGCGCGGGGTACCATCCTGGGCCTGACACGAGGGAGCACTTCGGCACATATTGCGAGGGCCACACTGGAAGGGATTGCCTTTCAGGTCAGCGATTTGGTTGCGGCGATGGAGAAGGACTCCGGAAAAAAAATCACAACCCTTCGGGTGGATGGAGGAGCCTCCGCCAGCAATCTCCTGATGCAGACGCAGTCGGATCTGCTCGGATGCACGGTCGAGAGGCCGGCGAATCTGGAGAGCACGGCTCTAGGTGCAGCGATGCTGGCGGGCTTGGGGGCTGGGATCTGGCCCAGCATCGAGGAGCTGTCCAAGATCCGCTCCGTGGAGCACCGCTTCGAGCCTGAAATTACGGGACAAAGTCGCAGATCCCGCCTCAAGATCTGGAAGAGGGCCGTCAAGCGTGCCCAAAAATGGGCAACACAACAATGAACCGCAAGCAACAGCTAAAAAATATCGGAGAAACCCCGCGCTGGGACGTGATCGTGATCGGTGGTGGCGCAACGGGTCTGGGTGTGGCCGTTGACGCAGCCACGCGGGGATACAGGACCCTCCTGCTGGAAGGATCCGACTTTGCCAAGGGAACCTCCAGCCGCAGTACCAAACTCGTCCATGGCGGCGTCCGCTATCTGGAGCAGGGTGATATCCCGCTCGTCCTCGAGGCGCTGCGCGAGCGTGGACTCCTCCACCAGAATGCGCCCCAGCTTGTTCATCACCTGTCGTTCCTGATTCCCCGCTATCAGTGGTGGGAGGGGCCTTTCTTCGGCATCGGCCTGAAGGTGTATGATGCCTTGGCCGGAAAACTGAACCTCTCTCCCTCGCACCTCGTTTCACGCAAGGAAACGATGGAAAGGATTCCCAACATCGAGCAGGAGCATCTCCTCGGGGGAGTCGAATACTTTGACGGTCAGTTTGACGACGCCCGTCTCGCAGTGACTCTTGCCCGCACAGCCGTCCATCACGGGGCCTGCGTCCTGAACTATGCAAAGGTCACGGCTCTTACCAAGAGGGAGGGTCTCGTGAATGGCGTCACCTTTACGGATCTTGAGACGGGTGTGAGCCACACCGTGGAGAGCGCCGTGGTCATCAATGCGACCGGAATCTTTAGCGATGAGATCCGCCATATGGATGACCCGAAGGCGACAAAAGCCGTGCAACCTAGCCAGGGCGTCCATCTCGTCCTGGACCGCTCTTTTCTGCAGGGCGATTCGGCGATCATGGTGCCTCACACGGATGACGGACGAGTCCTCTTTGTGATTCCGTGGCACGGCAAGGTCCTGGTCGGGACGACGGACACGCCGATGCAGGATCCGGAGATCGAGCCCCGGGCCCTTGCCGAGGAAGTGGGCTTCATCCTTCGCAACGCCTCGCGGTATCTTGCGCGAGACCCTCAGGAAAAGGATATCCTCAGCATTTTTGCCGGTCAGAGGCCGCTTGTGCGCAAGCCGGGTAAGGACGGGTCGGCCACCAAGGCCATCTCACGCAATCACGAAGTCTTGGTCTCCGAGGGTGGCCTCCTCACGATCGTGGGTGGCAAGTGGACCACCTACCGGAAGATGGCTGAGGACACCGTTGATCATGCGATCGTCCTGGGGGGACTTGAAGAGAGAAAATGCGTGACCGATCATCTCCAACTGCACGGTTGGAGAAGTCCTAATGCGTCAGCCCTGCCTGATTGGCTCTCGGTTTACGGGAGCGAATCCGATGAACTCATGGCCCTGATGACTGCCGAACCGGCCCTTGAGGAGGTCCTGCACCCCCGTCTTCCTTATCCCCTCGCCACAGTGGTATGGGGAGTTCGACATGAGCAGGCCCGGACCCTTGAGGACATTCTTTCCCGCCGCACCAGATCCCTTTTACTCGATGCGCAGGCGACGATCGAGGCTGCTCCAACCGTCGCCAAGCTTCTCGCCAGGGAACTTGGCCGAGATCTTCTCTGGGAGGAGAATCAGGTGAGGGAGTTTACGGAATTGGCCAAGGGCTATCTGCATCAGAGATAGCCCTAGATTACCGGCCTGAGCGGGAGGCGGCTACTGGGCCAAGACTGGCTTGGCTTTCCTGCGGCGTTGGGCCTCGGCGACGAATTCCTCCTGGGCATTGAAACGTTCCCCGATGATTTCCTGGGCTTGGTAGTGTCCGTCGTGTCCCATCACCTTGGACTTCACGTTGTCCTTCCAGAACCAGGAGATGATCTCCTCGATATGCTCGTGAACCCGGGGATTGCGGATGGGGAAGCCCGTCTCCACCCTGCGGAAAAGGTTGCGCGGCATCCAGTCGGCACTGCCCAGATAGATCTCCGGACTCCCCCCGTTCTCTAAGCGGATGATACGGCTGTGCTCGAGGAAGCGTCCGACGATGCTTCGAACCTCGATGTTGTCACTGACGCCGGGAATGTTCGGACGCAGGCAGCAGATACCGCGTATGAGCAGGTTGACTTTGATGCCGGCTTGAGAGGCCCGATAGAGGGCCTCGATCATGCTCTCCTCCACAAGGGCATTCATTTTTACAAAAATTGCGGCAGGTCGCCCCGCCTGGGCGTGCTCGATTTCGCGATCGATGAGGTGGAGCATCCCTTCCCTCAGGTCATAGGGAGCCATCAGGAGCTCCCTCATGCCCGGGAACTTGGAGACGCCGGTCAGGATGTTAAACATGGTCGCCACATCCGAAGTGAGTTCCTCGCGCGCCGTCAGGAAACCAAGATCCGTGTAGAGCCGAGCGGTGGAGGGATGATAGTTGCCCGTTCCGAGGTGAGCGTAACGACGGATGACATCCCCCTCCTGACGCACGACCAGCATGGCCTTGGCATGGGTTTTGAGCCCCGCAATGCCGTAGATGACATTCACTCCGGCCTCGCGCATGAGTCGTGCCCACTTGATGTTGGCCGCCTCGTCAAAGCGGGCTTTCAACTCAATGATCACGGTGACCTGCTTTCCGTTTTCCGCGGCATGGATCAGGGAAGCGACTAGAGGAGAGTCAGAGCTGGTGCGGTAAAGAGTCTGTTTGATGGCGAGGACGTTCGGGTCTTCCGCCGCCTGCCCGAGGAAATCCAGCACCGTTTGGAAGCTGTCGTAGGGATGCTGCATCAGGATGTCTCCCTTGCGAATGTGCCAGAAGATATCGGCCTCCTCGTTGAGTGAGACGACCATGGCCGGAGTGAATCTCTTGTCACGGAGATCGGGACGATCGATCGACAGGGCAAGCGGCATCAATCTGGTCAGGTTGATGGGGCCGTGATGACGGTAGAGATCCCCGGGCTCGAGATTGAAAATCTCAAGCAACCGATGGGCCACCTCATCCGGGCAGTCATCCTGCACCTCAAGACGCACTGCGGCTCCGCGGTTCACGTGGCGGAGTTCCTCCTCGATGGCATGGAGCAGGTTATCCGCCTCCTCCTCGTCGATGTAGAGATTGCTGTTGCGGGTGACACGGAAGAGATGGGCCCCATGGACCTTGACTCCGTGGAAGAGCGATCCCACATAGTGTTTGATGATGCTGCCGAGGAAGACAAAATCGTGCCCCTGCTCATCGGTCTGATTTGAGAAGGGAACGACGCGAGGAAGGATTCTCGGGACCTGCACGACGGCCAGATCGGTATTGAGGCCCTCTCCCTCGAGGTGAACGATGATGTTGAGGCTCTTGTTCAGGAGTTGAGGAAAGGGGTGCGAGGGATCGATGGCAAGGGGTGTGAGCACCGGAAAGATCCGCTCATGGAAAAACTTTTCAAAGTGAGCCCTCTCCGCCTCAGGGACTTCGGGGAAGTTGTGAAACTTGATATTCTCTGCGGCGAGGCCCGGCTCGACCTCTTCGTTCCAGCACTTGTATTGGTCATCGACCTGCTTGCGGGCACGCTTGGCGATCGCGGCCAACTCGGACTTGGGGGACATTCCATCGGGTGCCAGCGCCACCGTGTTGGTCTGCACTTGCTGCTTGAGTCCGGCGACGCGAACCTCGAAAAATTCGTCCAGATTGGAACTGACGATACAAAGGAACTTCAACCGTTCCAGCAATGGATTCTCTTTGTCAAGGGCTTGGTCGAGCACGCGATGGTTAAACTCCAGCCAGCTAAGACCCCGGTTGATAAAGTGGGAGTGGTGCCCTTTTTCCATAAACTACTATGGTGCGACGTCTTCCGGATGTGTTCAAGGGGGCTTTTGTAACAATTTTGCAACCGAAAGGGGGCGAGATTGAATCTGGAAGTAGCAAAGAAGGAAAAGAGAGCAGATGAATGCCAGGCAGATTGCGATTACAGAAGCGCCCCAATCTTAGCTCCCAGCATCCCAGTACCCTTGGCTTTTAGATTTTTGCTTCCTGTTTAGTTTATCCGGCCATTGATTCGCATCCGTTAAGGCCATATTAATTCCCTTCGAATGGAACCCCACAACCCCGGCTTCTGGCAGAACTGGCAACCAACGATGAGGGCGTCGCTTTGTTTTGTGATACAAGAGGGTAAGATCCTGATGATCCGGAAGAAGCGTGGCCTCGGTGCGGGTAAGATCAACGGACCCGGTGGACGGCTGGAACCCGGGGAGATCCCGCTGCAGGCCGCGATCCGCGAGACTCAGGAGGAGCTCTGTGTGACACCGCTGAATCTTTCCGAGCGGGGAGAGCTACACTTCCAGTTTGTGGATGGGTTGGCGCTTCACTGCGTTGTCTTCACCGCCGAGGGATGCATCGGAGATCCAATCGAGACCGACGAGGCGATCCCCCACTGGATGGAGACTTCAGCGATTCCCTATCACGACATGTGGCAAGATGATCAGTATTGGTTGCCGGGGATGCTGGAGGGGAGGATCTTTAAGGGATATTTTCAATTTGACCAGGATCTCATGCTATCCCATCACATCGACTGGTTTTAGGGGGGCTTGCGCTTTTCGCGCAGGAGTTCGTTGCTGCTCGTTCGCAGTATAATTTATACAGCTTCACTCACGCGCCTGCTCCTGCATCGAAAATCCCTACGCCGTGGCTAATTCACAGCTGCGCTATCGAGGCTGATCAACTTAGCTACCTGGGATCCGAATCATGCGATATCCTCCATACAGAATCTCCTTATTATTAATGGATTGAATTCACAGCCATCCCACAGGGGCATAAAGACTGAGTGCTGATTAAGTATTGAAGGGGTAGGAAGGGTGATTTTGGTTAGAAGTGGTTTTAGAATTTCTGGGGTTGAAGTGCTGGGCGAGCAGTTGAGATG